>Ga0207094_1156_pt1 | contig 9910 bp, 7 predicted proteins | sample Alteio_BWMinHeat_90_FD_153518 | JGI IMG/M metagenome (GOLD analysis project Ga0207094, IMG submission 153518) | Enriched cells from forest soil in Barre Woods Harvard Forest LTER site, Petersham, Massachusetts, United States -... | ecosystem: Environmental > Terrestrial > Soil > Temperate forest >... | reverse complement strand
CTGGCCCACTCAAAACAACGGGTTGAGGGTGCCTTTGTCAAAGTTGAAGAACAGGACAAATTGAGACATCAGCTGATGCCCACGAATAAGGACCCGGTACAAACAGCTGATCTTAAGGCTTCATACCAAGAATTTTCTCGAGATTTAGATCAAAGTTTGTCGTTGTTTGTCGGTGGTCACGAAAAGGAAAGTAAAGATGAGTTAAAAGTTGCTGTAGATCAGGCGTTCACCAATCGGTTCTTGGTGGCAGTTAAGGCAAAAATTGATAATGAACAACAAGAATACGCTCAAGTACTCGCTCATTTAGAGGCCGGTATTTCAGCTCTGAAAAATTCTCTCGTTTGGCTTTTTGCCATTTCAAGTTTTGGCCTCGGTTGGTTGATGTACAATCTCTCCTCATCCATCGCCCTTCGCCTTAAGGAATTGACCGAAGTGATGGACAAAGTTCGAAGTGGAGATGTTGCGGCTCGAGCTCCGACGGACGGGACCGATGAGCTAAGCCATTTGGGCCAAGCCTTCAACGAAATGACTTCAAGCCTGAACGAAGCCAATGAAAAACTGAAAGTTCAGAGTCAACAGCTGATCGGCAGTTCAAAAATGTCAGCACTGGGTGAAATTTCAGGCGGCATTGCCCATGAGGTAAATAATCCTTTGGCCGTCGTCTATGCTCGTGCTTTGCAGATCAAACGCATGGGTCTGTCTGAAACTCCGGATACTCAAGCGATTGTAGCTCACGCAGAAAAAATTGAAACCATGGCCCATCGAATTGCCCGTATTGTTAAATCTTTGAGGGCCATTGCTCTTGATTCTGAAAATGACCCATTCCAAATGAAGTCAGTGTCTTCGATTTTAGAAGATACCCTTGATTTGTGCCAAGAGCGTTTTAAAAACAATGATATTATTTTATCCATCAGCCCCATTCCAGAGTCCCTGAAATTGCAATGCCGACCCGCAGAGATCAGCCAAATATTGCTCAACTTTCTCAATAACTCCTATGATGTTGTGTCGACTCTTGCCGAGCGCCGAGTGGGAATTGAAATTCAAGAGCAGGAAACTCATATTGAAATTGCAGTCACGGATAATGGGCCTGGAGTTCCAGAAGAACTGCGCCAAAAAATTATGAGTCCTTTTTTCACTACTAAAGAAGCTGGCAAAGGCATTGGCTTAGGACTTAGCCTGGCTCGAGAAATAGCCCGCAATCACGGAGGGGATATCTCTTTGGACCTAAGTGCTCCGTGTACTCGTTTTGTTCTTCGGCTGCCAAAGCGCCAGGATTTGAAGCGGCTCAAGAGCGCGGCTTAGTTGGTTTGTTTGTTTCGTTGAATCTCGAGTCCGAGTTGAACTTCTGCGGTCTCCAAATATTTTTTCAAGTCATCGTATCTTGATTCGAAAATGTGAATACAACTATGTTTTGTTTCAATCGAGAGTGAAGTAAAAAGCTGAATTACATCACTCAAGTAGTAGCAAGATTTTTCTTCAGTTTCGGTCACAAGATATTTATGCTCCCACTTTTCTTGAGAGTCAGTTCTCAGAAGTTGCAGGATGTTTGAAGTTTCGTTTCTAATGGTTATGATAACAGGCCGGCCTTGATCCGCCTGTTGTAACTTCTCACCAAGTTGTTGAATCAGGTCCTTGATCTCTGATCTAGCCGTTTCCAATTGGTCCGTTGAAAAAGTCACTTCGGAATGAACTTGGCCACCGAAAAGGCAAATCAACAATAAGGCAAAAAAAGCTATTTTCTTCATAGGTCCTTTCCAAATGCAGCAGTTGTACCAGTATGGAAAGAGTTCTTAATTGAGATGGCCCCAAAAAAGTGTCTAAGTTTTTTTTCGTGGCCAATTTTGTCACTTAGAAATGGGGGAGTGATCTTCTTTTATGGAATTTCCTTCTACGCGGGTTAATCCATGGGTTAGAAAAAAAATAATCCTCGAAACGAAAACGGCCAATCCGAAAATGTGGATTGGCCGCAGGTTTTCTTATTGTGAGAATCTAAACTTAAAAATCGGCGTCGTGACAACTCTCAACAGGGTTATAGGTTACAAACTGCTCTCCCGGACGGCTTTCCACAGAAGCTTGAACGACGTTGTATCTCTCCATTTTGTCGTTTGAGGCTTTGATACCGATATTGGGTCCCGGCGTACCATTGTCTATCAATTGGTAAGCACAAAGAGGTTGGTCGGCCCCCGAAAAATCTGGGCCCGTCATTTGATGGAGTTTTGCGATGAGAGCTTGTTCATATTTGGTTGGGTCAAGGACTTTATAATAGGTTAAACCATTGGCGCCGGGCACAGCGTGAGTAGGATCAAGATCTAATATTTTAGTATTGTTTTTTAGTTCATCATTTATAACTTGGGTGATCGCACTCAGCATTGAACTGCCGAAAGTTCCAGCCCCATTGCTGCAGTAAAGAGCTTTGCTTGGAGCTAAGTTTTGCAGACACGCTGGATCTTTCTGTGTCAGAGTTGGTGGCGGAGCAGGAAATTGTCCCTTGCTCACATCTTTGCTGTTCTGCCTGAAGATTTGAAAACCTTGTGGATCAATCAGAGTATAGGACTCGTGATAGTTGCAGGCTTGGCCATTGGCCGTACAATTGAGATCATTGTCCGTGAGATAAATAGTACCGTTCACTTTATGTCCCGGACTTCCGTCGCCGAAATCGATAAATTCAACGGCGCACACGCCCTGGCCATCCAAAGCTTTAATGATGCTGGTGTAAAATCCTGCGACATTGACGACACGGTTGTCGCTGGTTACGTTGGGGTTACGTGCTCCATCAACTGCATTTTGAAGCATGGACTGAAATCCGCCCGAGGATTGGTGAGCACTTGCCGAAGGAAGTTTCCCGCAGAACACCGAAATAATATCGGGTCGCCCAGCAACATTGTTTGCGCCGGAAGGTGCAGTGGTATTGGTTGGTGGAGCTTTCGTCGGTTCAGCTTGAGGCGAAGAGGTTGAAGGCCCTGTCGTTGAGGTCTTTGTTCCTTTACAGGCCACAATTGATAGTGTCCCCAGAACCGCGATTGTAACAATTGATTTCACTACTAAATGGTTTTTCATTTCTTTTCCTCGCTTCAGAGTTCATTTATCGAGACAAAAGGCGCCAAGATGTGAATCCGGCGCCCAAGAGTTTCTTGATTAAGCTTAAGTCTTAAAAATTTGCATTATGGTAGGTGCCCTTATAGCTATACCCGGGGTATTGATTGCCATCACCTGCTGATGCATTGGCCACGTCAAATTCCTCACTGAAAGCATTAGAACTTTTGATCGCAACATTATTGCTAGGATTTCCACTGCCGTCAAGTTCTTGCCAAGCGCAATCTCCTTTGTCATGAAGACGACTGATCATAGTTGAATAATAAAGACCGAAGTTTTGAATTGGGTGCTTGCCACCGTTGACGACATTCAGATTGAAGATTTGCCCGTTTAAGGGAGTCGTGCTGCCCTCTGGGATACTGGTGTCAGCTTGCATACCATTGATGATGTTTTCTAAGTCTGCTCCAAATTGGCTTCCAGTGTTTGCAAACCACCACTGTCCACTGGGATCAAGTGCCACTGGGCAAGTGGGGTCAACATTGTTTTGTTTTTTTGGGGGGAGAATCGAAGCAATGGGACGAGCTGGTGTGCAATGGTCGCCATAGCATTGGACCCCATTACTGGGTCCAGAGCCACTTTGATTGGACGGACTTCTAAATCCTTGAGAGGATACAAGGGCCCAGTCTTCGCTTCGTTGGCCACCGCTACCAATGACAACCAAATGGCCATCTTCTTGAGTTGCCAAAATAGAGCAAAGTCCAAGGGCATCAAGTTTCCCTATCAAGTCAATGAAATATTGGTGCGGATCGGTAACTCGACCCCTGTCATCCATTGCGCCAGTATTTAGGGCCAATTTTTTGATTGTCCCGCCAAAGCCACTAGTATCAAAGTTCATTGTTGTACCGGCAAGGTTCCCACAATTTGTCGAAACAATGTCAGGTCGGTTTGGAACACTTCCTGCGGGTGTAGTAACAACAGGAGGAGCTTTTGTTGGCTCTGGCTGTGTGGATGTACTTGTTGATGGTCCAGTAGAGGTCTTTGTACCTTTACAGGCTACAATAGTTACCGCCGAAATGAACGCCAGTGCCATGGCAGCGTTCAAAAATAGATTCTTTTTCATAGTCTCTCCTGTTCTCTGAAATTCCGCTATGGCGGCATTTCTTCTTTTTGTTTTTCTACCCTTATAATTCTTTAATGCAATGGATGGGCCTGCTTCTTATTTAGCGTCTAGTTTCGACACAATTCACAGAAGAGTCTTCGGCACTATGTAAAATAAATTAAATAGTTGGATTGAAATTATTGAAATGATTTGAAATGGCCTCGGGAAATTCCAAACTAAAGTCCAACTCAGTCTTGTCTTGAGACGGAATTGAAGTAAATGCGGAGGTTAAAGGACTCCGCAGTGTCTTAGTAGAGAGACAGATATTGAATTTTAAAAATTTGCGTTGTGACAAGTATTACTGAAATGACTTGATCCATTTTATTGCTTCCTGAACAGAAGACCTCTTCGCATCTTGTGCTGATACGGAATCAAAATTCAAAAGCTGGTAAGATTTTTGAACTTCAGGTCTAAAGATGGGACTTTGGCCAGTCAACTGTTTTAAGAATGTGTCCATGGCTTTTGCCATTTGCCATTTCTCAACCAAGCTTTGAAGTTTTTGATCTGTGATATTAAAAGTCACATCTTGTTCTTCGGAACCACCAAGCCATGTCGGAACAATGGACGCCGCCTTCAAAGGCAGCTGTGACAGAGCATATAAGCAAAGAGCTTTGTAGCGAAGCTGCAGAACGAAAATAGCTGTGTCTCGGTCTTGAATATTTATTTGAACACTTGAATTTTGAGGGGCGGTCAGAGCAGACTCGAGAAGATCTAACATAGAATGAGTGCTCTCTTTTGAATGAAGTTTAAAATGAAGAAGTCCTGAAATAGTCATGAGGCTCGTGCCTGTATTTTGTCCCTCTTTCGAGACGGTATCTTGGGTTTGAGAGACGTAAGGTTCTATTTCAGCCAGGAATTCATTGAGGTTGGCATTGATCAATTCGATATCGGGATTTGCTACCAGTTGAATTTCAAAGGACCTTAAATAGTCCACCCCCAATTTCATTTTATCCTTTTGATCTGTTGCAGACATGAGCTGGGTGAGAATGACTTCTCTTTGAGTGGCCCTCTCACTGATTCGAAGGCTCAGGTCGGCGCGCTGGGCTTGGCTAGCAGTGTCTTGTGCCGTTTGAATAGATTTGTCTATCTTCTTAAGAGCAACACTTGCGGTGTCTGTGCCTTTGGGGTCGCTGTTTTGCGTATCCATGTCTTTGAGGGCGGCATTGGTTTGGTCGAGCTTGGAGTTGACGTTATCCAAAGAGTTTTTTAAGTCTTGATCGCTGGATGGTTTTTTAAGATCTTTAAATCCCTTGTCTAAAGTGGCTTGCAAGTCTTTCGAGTCCTTGGAATTTTGACCGGCCCCTTTTTCTATATTGTCCAAGTGCTGGTTCATTTCACTTACCTGATCAGTTGTGTCCTGAAGGTGTTTGTTGGTTTGAGCCAGATCTGTGTTTGTGGTGTCCATTTTTTTGTCCATGGAATCAACACTGTTTTGCATTCCGTCGACGGAACCCTTCATGTCGTCAATGGAGTTAGTGACTCCGCAAGAGCTCAAGAGTAAAAATAAGAGAAAGTGTGACTTGTTCATTAATCATCTCCCGATGTTTTTTCTTCAGAAATTTTCAGTCTAATTGCATCTAAGCTTTTGGAGCAGTAATCGAGGCTGAGATTAGAAGGGTCTTTGTCATTGGCACAAGACTCAACTAAGTCTCTGCAAACCTGTGTTTGTGAACCTGTCTCATTTTTTTTCCGAAGGGCGCAGTGGACGATGAGGTCCAAAAAATTACTTGGTCCAGCCACTTGACCTGGAAGGATATTGCAGGGATTCATCGGCATATTGTTTGACGGATCGTTTTTTCGCATTAACTGATCGTCCGTAATTGCTTGGGCTAATGTTCCAGGTTCTTGGCCAAGGTTGTCCTTCTGGAAACGGTCGCTAAAGAGAATTTTGATGAGTTCCGCGATTCTTATACTAAGTATTAGGGTGTTTTGGTTGGATTGGTTCTTGGCGGCGGCACTCACCACTCCAATGTTCCACTGGCGATTTTTACAGATGTTAGTGCTCTTGAAGGCAGAAAAACCCTCAGTCATATATGCGCCATAACCATCCTGAAGGGGATCGATTTGACGATTGCGTTCCTGTTCATCTTTTGCTTTCTGACGAAGAAGTTCCGCTTTAGCTAGAAGCTCTGGCCTAATATGCTTTTGAAATTGAGTGAGATAGGCTGAATCGGGACCGCCCTCAGAGCAATAGGCAATTTCTTTCGACAGGCATGTATTTACAAACTGATCCCATTCTTCGTCGGTCGGCGGTGATTCACTATTCATCGCAAACATATTAACGGCTGCGCCCCAGATGGAGTTTTGGCGTGCACTCTCTGTTTCTCCGAGTTTTGTCAGTTTTTGTTGGTCATCCAATTCGGGAAGGCACCTAAGAACCACCTTGCGGGCTTTTTGTGTCCATCCATAAGTAAAATCTGGATCATTGACAGCTTCAGAAAAATGTTCGTCGTTTTCTCCCCAGGTGGCAGACTTTCCAAAGTGATCAACAGTTGGTAGAAATCGAAAAGAGAGTCGAGCCATAACTTGATCGATGATGGGACTCTTACAATCGAGGGCAGCAGCAAAGTCTTCGTAGATATCTTCGCGATTGACGGCTCCATCCATAACAATGCTTGAAATTTTTTTAAGGCACTTTTCGTAGGGGGTCTGTGCACAATTGAGGGCATAGTCATGCCATGAAGTACTCTTAGTAGTTTGATCAGACTTTTGAAAATAAAACTTGCGTTGATTTTCTCTTGTCACCGCAAGTCTTGGATCAGCTCGTGTCACCTTAGACCAGGGTGTTGTCAATTCATCTCGAGTGGGTCTGCGGCAAGATTGTGAATTACTCGAAACCGGATAAGGCGTCGAGGGATGTTCCATGCACATCACCGCCATTTTATCATAGTTAGATCCAGCCTCGGTTGTGCCGGGGCTTGAGCCATGAAAAATATAGGTGTTTGAATGAAAGGAATCCTTTGGATCTTTGGTCGACCAAAAATCTTGATTTAATTCAGGCAGGGCTCTACTGCCTTTTCCGATGAAGGAATCATATCCCGTTGCGGTACCCATTCCTAAGAATCTGGCCAAACTCTCAAATTCTTCGGGAGTGGGTATTTCTAAGTTATTTCTTTTGCAAAAATCATTAGCTAATTCCCATGTCTGGAAACGAAAGGGACTGATGATTTTCACGTTTTGTATTACGTGCAGAGTATCGAGACAAATATCAGGTGCAAAGGTTGAGTTGTTTCTCACATAGACATAGGGTCCCGGAAAGGGTTTCACTGGCATAGGTGTTTCGGTGATTGATAAAGGAGTGGCAGCAACTGGCTTTTCTATTTTTACTGGTGTTTGTGTGTTAGCCGGCGGTTTTACCAAAGTTTTAGGTGAAGGGGGTCGTATTTTTAGCTTTGCAGAATCACCCCAAATATTTGCAATTTCGTTTTGGCTAGGGCGATGGCAATCGGCTTTTTGCAGGGGTACTGTCGCTTTCTTGTCAACGCACATGGTTTTTCTAGGAGCGGGAAGTGCATCATAGGTGGGTTGTGTAGAGCCATTTGTACCTTCGAAATAGGCCAAATTTATATTTCTTATTCCACCCTCAAGCCAATATGTTCCTTCTTGTCCAAGGCCAGGAAGGATGGGACCTGGTCCTGCTTGTCCAAAATAGAGTTTATGATCTTGTTCTGAGGTCCCTATGAGTAAGAAATTAGAGAATTGAGAAGCTTCCTGGGCGGTTGGGATTCTTGAATTATATGTTTCACAAAACGCGATGGCTTGTTCCTTTGTCATCCGCTCGGTATTCACTACAGTTAAATTGCGAAGAAGGCCTGCTCTATCTAAGCAGACAGAATCAGATATGGGAGAATGCACATAGACGGTGGCTTGGGAATTTGACCCGAACCCTAGGTTCGTTAGAAAGAAGAAAAAGCTTAAGAATTTCAGACTCCACCTCATTTGAACATGGCTCTTCAAAGTCTCTATAGAGCAAAGCTTGGGCCAGTACGACTGGTCTGGTGACTGCTTCGTCTGGCTTTTGAGGACTGGGGGCTGTCAAAGTTTTATTCACTTGTTCGCCCAAAAAAGGCGGAGGCTTGAGGCGGGCCAACTCTCATTCTAAGAATTGGCCATATCATCAGGTTTTAACGACGAAGGGGTCGAATTCATACTCGCTTAGAAATTAGCGTTGCGGTAAGTGGCATTGTATTTCCAAACAGCAAAGCCGGTTGAGGTCACAATGTCAAACTCTTCACTGATGTCGTTAGAGTTTTTCACATCGATAAAATTGGCTGGATTTCCGCCACCATCTTTTGCTTGCAGTACACAATAGTTTTTTTCATGAAGTAGAGCGATCACTGCTTTAATATAAAGTGCGGGACTAGCAATCTGGTGTTGGCCTTGAGTTACAGAACCGACATCAAAGATGGCAGGGTCGGCAGTCGCCACCACAGCTTGAACTGCATCACTAACGTCTTGATTGAAATTAGAGTCTTCGCGATCGGAATAACAGGCTTATATTTCCCAGGGCCCTTCTGTCTACCTTCACCGCCCAAATACCAATGACCTATGCGACAATAGAACTTGGAATGTCGGAGTTGTCTCTGCTGCTGCATCCCTACATCCCTTTGAATATGCCTTAGAAGATAGAATGAAAGAGCTCATTAAAATTGTCTTCAGCGATCAATTGAGCAAGGCCGACCTCGGAGATGAACCCAGCTCATTAGCTCAAGCCATGTCGACTCTGCACTTCATGCGACGGGACGACTCCACTATCCCCTTGGGGCGACGACGACCGATGGATGCCTGCAACAACGGAGGCAAAGTGCCAGAGGCTAGCGACATTGATGACTTTTCGAACCTCATATTCAAGTGCGCCTTACGAAATGCCAATGAAACTGGACACCAAACAGAAGTCTGCCGACGACTTGTTTTGGAATGCGCCAGTGACAATGATTCTTCAAACACAAATTTAAAATGGTGTAAGGACACGGTTCCTTCAATCGCGGAACATAAACAAAATGAAAAGGAGGAGAATTAGAGTCCATCATCTCATATTGTTTCCTCCATCAATAAACTCTTAATTGGGCCCGTGTCAAAACGAGTTCCCTTTTTTGTCCTTCATGTCCAAGTGTTGATCATCTGCATTTGGTTCATTCCTCATTGAATTTGATTTGAGGCAGGCCCGAGCCTTGCATAAGGCACTTCTCCCAAAGGTCAACAAACTAAAACTGGGAGAAAAAATGAAAAGGAATATCTGTACGTCTGCTGCTCTTGTTATCGCAACTGCACTTGCAATGGTCGCTTGTAAAGGAAAGTCACCGACTCAAAGTAACACCCCTCCGACGGTTCCGGCAAAACCACCGACGAATATTGTTGTTACGCCACCGGCCGATCCCTCCACCACAAAAACTGTCGCAGGCCGAGATTACTTTGTTTCTCCACTCTGTTCAAACTTAGTGGCTACAAAAACTTACCCAGACTATGCTGAAGCTATAAGAAATTCCGCCAACAACTCAGGTCCAACGGGAGACAATGGCAAAATATCTGACCCGCACGCTTTTTTTCAAAATGTAAACAAACTGCTCAATGATAACTGGGGCCTTTGTGCCATCGGTGGTATCGCACCCGACGGACACATTTTGGTTTATGGTTTGGGTCCAATAGGAGCAGATGGCAAAACACCAACCATACGCCAAGAAGAATGGGCAATTTTACCCTCTAGCGGAGCTGTAAGAG
>Ga0207094_1155_pt1 | contig 9918 bp, 12 predicted proteins | sample Alteio_BWMinHeat_90_FD_153518 | JGI IMG/M metagenome (GOLD analysis project Ga0207094, IMG submission 153518) | Enriched cells from forest soil in Barre Woods Harvard Forest LTER site, Petersham, Massachusetts, United States -... | ecosystem: Environmental > Terrestrial > Soil > Temperate forest >... | reverse complement strand
CGCATGGAATCTTGGGGATGGTACTACAACGAGTACAACAAACCCAAGCGACTTATACGTTGATACGGGGTACTACACGGTGACTTTGATCGCAACCAATATGTATGGGTGTACCTCCACAGTGGTCGAACATGTAAATGTGTACGGTTATGCAGGCGCATTGAGTTATACGCCGCTTACGGGGTGTTCGCCACTAACCGTTCATTTCAAGGCAAAAATAAGTAATGTGCCAAGTATTATCTGGGATTTTTCGGATGGTACAGTGAGTAAAGCTGCTCTTACCGACAGCACAGACCATATTTACGTATTGCCCGGCGCATACGTGCCAAAGCTTATACTCAGCGACAATACCGGATGCCAGAATTCAAGTTTGGGAATAGATACTATAAAAGTGGACAAAGTATATCCGGGTTTTACAAGCATACCTTCTCCTATATGTGTCAACACTTCCGTAAATTTCAAGGATACTTCCCATAGTTATTTTTCAAAAATCAACTCATGGGCATGGAGATTTACAAATGGAGATGTGAGCTCCATAAGCTCCCCGCCATACTTCTATACTATTCCCGGCACTTACCCGGTTAATTTAACGGTAACTGATGGCTGGGGGTGTATGGATTCTGTAAAAGAGGATGTAATTGTATACCCTCCACCCGTTATCACCACCAGCCCAGATACTACAATATGCCTGACGGACGCTGCAACATTAACGGGTTACGGAGGCGTAAGCTATACCTGGATACAGGCTGCTACCTTAAGTTGCACTGCCTGTAACCCCACAAAGGCTGCTCCATCGGTAATTACTACCTATACGGTTACCGGAACTGATATACATGGCTGCTCTAATACAGATACCGTAACCGTATTCATCAAACTAAAAACCACTGCTATCGTTTCCGGCGATACGGCAATATGCCGCGGCGTAGTAGTGCAGTTGCATGATTCCGGCGGAACAACTTATAGCTGGACACCGGGCACAGGCCTTAGCAGCCCTACGGTAGCAAACCCTTATGCAGATCCCTCCATTACAACCAGGTACACAGTAATAGCGAAACTTGCAAGCTGTATCCCAGATACGAACTTTGTGTGGGTGACCGTACACCAGTTGCCAACAGTTGAAGCCGGACCCGACCAGGACCTGGTAGAAGGCTCAACACCACAATTGCAGGCGACCGGCACACTTGTGCAAACATATAGCTGGGGCAAACCCGGCACGCTTAGTTGCGACAGTTGCCCCAACCCGCAAGCCACGATGTCTGTAACTACTACTTATGTGGTGCATGTAACATCGGATTTTGGGTGTAGAAATTCCGATTCTGTTACCATACACATACACTGCGATAAGAGCCAGATATTCGTACCTAATACATTTACCCCTAATGGCGACGGTCAGAATGACATTTTCTATCCGCGAGGAATAGGGGTCAGCGACATAAAATCGTTCCGCATTTATAACCGGTGGGGACAATTATTATTTGAACGGAGCAATATAAAGATCAATGATGCTTCGAATGCGTGGGATGGTTCTTACCTTGGGGGCACACCGAGGCCGGATGTGTATGTCTGGGTACTGGATGCTATATGCGAAACCGGGGAACCAATAAATATTAAGGGCGATGTAACTATAATCCGATAAATTAATGATCTATGAAAAAGTTGCAATTTTTGATCCAAAAAGGAAGAGAGGCACGAAGAACCGCGGCTATAAGGCTTATGATCCGGTATTTTACTGCAATTATTATCCTCTTGTCTCCCGCACGCATGCTTGCGCAGGCGGACATACATTTTTCACAATTCTATGAAACATCTATACTTCGCAACCCTTCGCTTACCGGTGTTTTTGAGGATGATTTTAAAATAGGGACTTATTACCGGAGCCAGTGGAGCAGTATCTCTAATCCATACACTACAATGCTCATCTCGGCAGAAACCCATTTTGCTGCGAGCAAGGTTTCAGATGATTTTTTCAGTTTTGGCTTGCTGGCGTATACTGACAAAGCAGGGAGCATTGATGAGAAAATGACGTCTTTTTATCCTGCGATCAACTACAATAAATCAATAAACCCCAATCATAATACTTACTTATCTGTAGGTTTTACCGGCGGTTATGTGCAATACAGTTTTGACCCCAGTAAAGCCACTTTTAACAACCAGTACATGAACAATATGTTCAGCGCGACAAACCCAACATTAGAGAATCTGCCATACGCGAAAGTGACTATATACGATATTGGCGCAGGCGTAAATTACAATACCAGCAAGGGCGAGAACAATAACGTCAGTTACATATTCGGCGCTTCCGGGTATCATTTTACCCAGCCGGTTATTTCTTATTATCATAATAATAAAGTATCCGAAAATATCAGGTGGAACGGGAACGCTGCGATAACTGCTGTTGTAAACGATTTTGTTTCCTTCCAGTTTCAGGCCAACTATGCAATGCAGGGAACTTACCAGGAGGTAATGGCCGGCGGACTCATAAACTATACGCAAGTACAGGGTATGCAAAACCTGTTCGGACTATCTGCAGGAGCGTATTACCGTTATGGAGACGCAATAATACCTGTGGTGAAAGTGAAATATAAGGCAATGGCGCTTGGTATCAGTTATGATGTAAACGTATCATCTCTTAAAGAAGCAAGTAACCTGCAGGGTGGCACAGAGGTGACGTTGTTTTTCACGGGAAATTATAGCGATAAGAGCGCTCAGAGAAAGACAGTTTGCCCTAAGTTTTAGTTTGCTGTCTTACAGACTGCAGTTTGCAATTTACAGGTTTTCAATTAAACGAAACTTTATGGATTGCTCTTGGCAATTACCAAAGTGAAACTGTAAATTGCAAACGGGCCAACAGTAAATTATGACTAAGAAAGAACGGTACGCTTTTGTAATAGACTGGTTTAAGAAAAATATGCCGGATGCTGCTACTGAGCTGCATTATAAAAATCCATACCAACTGCTGGTGGCTGTGATGCTCTCTGCCCAATGCACGGACAAACGGGTGAATATGGTAACACCGGGGCTACTTCATAAATTCCCGACTGCAGAAACACTATCTAAAGCATCATTTGAAGATGTAGAACCACTTGTAAGAAGTGTCACTTTTGCCAATAATAAAACAAGGCACCTGATTGGTATGGCAAAAATGCTGGTTGAAAAATTCAATGGCAATGTACCGGATACTATTGAAGACCTTGTAAAGTTACCAGGCGTTGGCAGGAAAACCGCAAATGTGATCGTATCGGTCGTATATCATCAGCCAGGTATGGCGGTGGATACGCATGTATTCAGGGTATCGGCAAGAATAGGATTGACTACTGATGCAAAAACGCCGCTCCAAACCGAGGAACAACTTGTTGCAAATATTCCGAAGGAATTATTAGCGATAGCACACCACTGGCTGATACTTCATGGCCGGTACATATGTATTGCACGAAGGCCTAAGTGCGGGCAATGCGGCCTGACAACTGCCTGCAAATATTACAAGAGTGTTACCCCGGCCCTGAAGGGAGATATTATCTAAACAAAAAATTAGTTAATAATGATACCGGCATGAAGTTATCCAGATAGTATTTTCTTTCACTTCATAAACCAGTCTATGCTCTTCAGTTATTCTTCTGGACCAGTAACCTTTCAAATTGTATTTTAGCGGCTCAGGTTTCCCGCTGCCGGTAAAGGGTGTTGTAGCAATTTCTGCGGCAAGTGAAATTATTTTTATTAACATTTTCGGGTCTGCTCTCTTCCATTCCTCCATATGCAACAAAGCCTCCGGGCTAAAGGTAACTGACCTCATAATTTACCATATTTTTCACGAAGTTCCTCCAAGGTAAATTCTATGCCCTTTCCTTCTTCAAGTTCACGCATTGATCGTTCCAGCGACTCCCTGTTGGCTTTTGTTGATAACAAATAGTCCGTCTCATCGAAAGCTTCTGATACTGTGATGTTTATTGTCTTGTTTTTAAACGCGGCTTTTATGGAGTTGAGCACCTCAATCGTAAGCTCGTTTACATCCATCTGATAAGTAGTAACCATGCTTACAAAGTTAAGTAAAAATATATGAAAACGATCTGCTGGAAATTATCGGGTGTATTTCAAATTCCCTCGCATGATAGGAACAGTTAAAAATGCCAGGAATAATGCGCTTATAAAACTGATTTATATAAATAATGTAAGACGCTATATAATTTAATGTCCCGGTGGTGGAGCCATGTCAGGCTGCCCCACCAGCCTCCAGGTTGGTTTGAAAGCTTTAGAGAACTCTTCCCACGATTGGTGCTTATATATATTGTCGCCAAAATAGGTTAGGAAACTCTCCATTTGGGGTACATCATGGTATCCGGGAATAGGTTGCGGAGACTGAAAATTTTCAATCATAAGGATGCTTGTCGGGTAAGACATTTGCCCCTTCATTAATTCCGCAGCGAAAGTGTTGGCTTTATACATCGGTTCGAAATGATATTCTTTGCCCATGAAGTGGATCGTATCCTGGCGCTCTGCATCCAGCTTTACCGCATAAAAGTTAGCATTCATATACCGTATCAGGTCCGGGTTGGTAAATGTTGATGCGTCCATTTTCTTGCACCATCCGCACCACCCGGTGTAGACGTCCATATATACCTTTTTAGGATTTTTCTTCATCTTCGCCTGCAACTCGTCAATCGAGGTTATCCAGTGTATTTCGCCCGGTCCCTTGCTCTCTGTACTTGTATTTTTATTGGTGCTTTTCTTCTTGCCATCAGCCAGTAAAAGGGTTGGTAAGGATATAATAACTACGGCCAGAAAAAGGATACGTTTCATTTTATTTTTTTTAGTAAAGGGCAATTTATCGCATCTAAGATAGAGAATTTTTCCAGCCGGCTATTGTTAATTATTAATGAGCGGGTGGCGGGGTCATATCAGGCGTCGCACCGTGGCTCCACATTGGTTTGTATGTTTTCTGGTGATCCGGCCATTGTTTGTGTTTGAATGTATTATCACCAAAAAAGGTCAGGACGGTTTCCAGCTGGCTTACATCCATATAACCAGGTATCGGCGTTGGATTTTGAAAATTTTCGAGCATGATGACACTTGTAGGATAAGAAATGTTACCGCCGGGTGAATTCTTCAATAATTCATAGGCAAAGCCGTTCATCCTGTGCTCCGGTTCGAATTTATATTCTTTACCCTGGTAATGGATCACATCCTGTCGCTCGGCATCCAGCCTTACTGCGTAAAAATTGAGGTTGATATATTTTATCACATCAGGATTTGTATATGTTGCAGCATCCATTTTCTTGCACCAGCCACACCAGTTGGTGTATATGTCAAAAAACACCTTTTTAGGGCTTTGTTGCATCTTAGCCTGCAGTTCATCAATAGAAGTGATCCAGTGTATTTCTGCGGCAGGATTTGGGACAGGTAATTTTTTCTTAGCTATCACAAAGGGGCTTACTGTAAGCATTGCCAATGCAAAAAGTAGTACACGTTTCATTTTAAATGATTTTTTGAAAAACGAATTTACAATTATTCCATGTAGTTTTGTTGAACCACCACATAAAATTATGATAAAAATTGCAATTGCTATAACAGGAGCAAGTGGATCAATATATGCAAAGGTACTATTGGAACAGTTACAGCGGCTGCAAACCCAGGTAGCGGAGGTGGGCCTTGTGTGGAGCGATAACGCATTTACCGTCTGGCAACACGAGATCGGCAACAAAGACTATGAGCAATTCCCTTTCAAAGTATGGGATAAGAACGATTTTATGGCTCCCTTTGCATCTGGCAGTTCTTCTTATAATGCGCTTATTATTTGTCCTTGCAGCATGGGCACGCTGGGCAGGATAGCCGCGGGTATCAGTAATGACCTCGTAACCCGTGCCGCCGACGTAATGCTCAAGGAGCGCCGCAAACTGATCTGCGTGGTCCGCGAAACACCCTATAGCCTGGTACACCTGCGGAATATGACTGCGGTTACTGAGGCAGGGGGCATAATTTGCCCTGCCACACCTTCGTTTTACAGCAAGCCCGCAACAATGGATGACGTGGCATATACAGTTATTCACCGGGTGCTGCAACTGGCAGGTTTGAATGCAGAGGGTTACCGGTGGGGGGAATAAGGGTTATTTGTTAAAAGATTAAATAGTCTTATTTGATTTCCGTGGCTTTTTAAAATTATTTACCTTTAAACAAAATTACTATCCGCGGGAAGATTTTTTTTCTTTAAAACGGGTTACTTTTTTCATAAAATAGTATTAATAAGTGCATAGCCCAATAAATACAGATCAGCAACTATTAGCGGCGCTTGCAGCAGGGGAGCGGACAGCAACCGAACAAATTTACCGGCAGAATTATCACATTATTAGTGGCTGGTTAATAAAAAACGGATGTTCGTCAACCGATGCGGCAGATGTGTTCCAGGAGGCGATGGTAGTATTATATGGGAAGGCGGAAGACGAAAATTTCAGGCTTACCTGCAGCGCTGGCACTTATCTTTTTGCAATAAGTAAACACCTTTGGTATAAAAAGGTACAAAAACAAAGCAGGGAGCCGGCTCTTTTACAGCATGATCCCGGAACGGAAGATGACGAATTTGGCGGGGTGTATGAGGACGATATAAATGTGCACCACGAGCGTGAAGCGCATTATGAACAATTAAATACCGCGCTTGACCAGGTAGGGGAGCCCTGCAGGTCTTTGTTAAAGGCATTTTATCACCAGGACAAGAGCATGCAGGAAATTGCAGCGGACTTTGGGTACACCAACCCGGACAACGCTAAAACCCAGAAATATAAATGCCTCGCCAGGCTTCGTAAATTATTTTACGGCACGCAGGCAAAGTGAGTAGAAGAAAATAAACAATTAAGTTTAATATTATTATTGGCAAAGATTTTAGATAACATGTCTATAAACAACAATATTTGGGAGTTGGCCGAATCTTATCTATCAGGCTCATTACCACAGGAAGAATTTCTTTCTTTAAAAAACCGCTTAGCATCAGAACCGGCGTTTGCAACTGAATTTTACGAGGCTACCGACCTGATACGTTCCATTGAAGGCAACGGGAAACAAAAGCGTTTCCGTACTATGCTTCGCGATGTTCATCAGAAGCAGGCAGAAGGGACAAGCGCTAAAAAAACAAGGCTTCTAAAATTACCACAGTACTTCTGGCGCACAGCATCGGTGGCCGCCAGTGTGGCAATCCTTACCTCTACCATTACTATCTGGAGCCTGAACCCGGTAATAAAGAAAAGCGCTTCCCAGTACAGCACCATAAGCCGTGAAGTAGAACATATTAAGCGGGTGCAGGCACAGCAGCAGGCACAGCAAAACCAGATAATAAAAGACATCAGGGATAGTAAGCCCGCGCCGCCGCCGTCAGATGTAAAATATTCCGGCACCGGTTTCGCACTTACCAACGATGGTTATTTTGTGACTGCTAACCACGTTATTCACCACGACAGGAAGGACAATTTTGATTCGGTATATATACAGACCCGCGATGGCCAGTACTTCAAGGCCAACCTCGTGAACTATGACCCCGAAGCGGACATAGCTATACTGAAAGTGGAAAAGAAGAATTTCCATTTCGGCAAGGGCGAATTACCCTATACGTTTGCAAAAGACAAGGTGGGGCTGGGCGCCAACATTTTCACATTAGGCTATCCTAAAGAAGAACTGGTTTACAGCAAAGGGTACATAAGCTCTAAGAACGGGTTTGAGGGCGATGACCTGCAATACACTTTAGAGCTTCCGGCGGGGCATGGGCAAAGCGGCTCCCCCGTTATAGGTGAGGATGGAGATGTGCTGGGTATTCTTACCGCCATAGGCGGCCAGGAAGAAGCCAATACCTACGCGGTAAGCACACAGGCCTTATCAAAGCTGTTACATTCTATTCCGGATGATAAATCATTGCGCCTGCCCAAAACAAATAAGCTGGAGGTAATGAACCGTGAAGAGCAGATAGAAAAAATGGAACCCTATATTTTTTCGGTGAAGGTGTATAAGAAATAACGCAAATTGAACGTAAAATCAGAAACTCCATAAGTCCTTTTGCAGGAAGTATGGAGTTTTTCAATTTTTACTATAAAATCAATTATTCTTCAGTTTTCTTTTTCTTAGCGGCTTTTTTCGCTGGCTTTGGCGCTTCCTCCACAGGTTCCGTTTCTGCCGCCGGAGTTTTTTCATGTTCTGCTTCTGCCTTCTTTTTGGCTTCCTTTGGTTGCCGCTCTTTAACAGGTGCCACTACTTCTGCGGGTTGCTCCACATCAGCGGCAGGTTGTTCTTCCACAGTTTCCGTGGCTGAGTCTCCGCCAGCAGCATGTTCTGTAACATCCTGGGATTCGCCTTCTTCTTTTTCGGCGGCTATCTGTTCTTCGAAACGAAGCAGGTCATTGACTTTGAGCACCTCATACCATTTGAGCATTTTTTTCATATCGCTCACATAAACGCGCTCTTCATCAAACTCCGGGAAAATGCTTTTGAAATAACGTTTGATGGCTGTATTATCCGCCACTTTAGCATCAGCAAGGGGTATAGCCGTTTCGTTCTCTTTCATCTTCTGGAATACGTGATGGAGGCGAACATTCTCGCCGGTAGTATATACTTCAATACTTTCAAGCGGCGTTACATTATGCTGCCGTGCCGATATAAACCGTGTTGCCTTATCAGCAACGTTACGCACTATAGCGCCATCGCTTTTTGTGGTTAATAATTGGTAAAGACCACCAAGCCCGGTAACTGCTACTATTTCTCTATATTCCATAATATCGTATTAAAAGGGGAGCAAAAATATCATTTTTAAGGTAATTAATCCGCAATTTTTTAACAGGACACAATTTATTTTCTTCTTTACTTATATTTGCCTCATGATACTCTCTGATTCCCGCATACTCGAAGAAATAGAAAAAGGCACTATAATAATAGAGCCATTCGACCGTAGTAATCTCGGCTCTAATTCTTACGACGTACATCTTGGCAGATACCTCGCTATGTATAACGAAAGTACGCTGGACGCCCGTAAACACAATACGATAACTCATTTCGAAATACCGGATGATGGGTATGTATTACAGCCCGGCAAACTATACCTCGGCGTTACGGATGAATACACAGAAACTCATGCACATGTTCCTTTTCTGGAAGGCAAATCTTCTACCGGCCGGCTCGGTATCAATATTCACGCCACAGCGGGTAAGGGCGATGTAGGTTTCTGCAATGCATGGACACTTGAAATATCCTGCATAGAAAAGGTGCGCGTATATGCCGGTATGCCCATAGGCCAGTTGATCTACTTTACAACAGAGGGCGAAGTTTCTAATAAATACAATAAGAAAAAAGACGCTAAATACACCAACAGGACCGACAAGCCAGTGGAAAGTATGATGTGGAAGAATAAGTTTTAGTATTGTGAAAGGGATCGCTGCTAAAATATCAAGGCTCTGGTTGAAAGCTATTTGCAATTGATCCGGTAATCGCACCAATTTTACCAGTATCCGCCATAATGAGGATGCGGACGATACCCATGGGCATGCCAGAACTGGAAACGTTTCTTAGCCTTGATATATTTATTGCTGTTGGTGTATCTTGACCTGCTATTGACGCCCGAACAGAATGGCAAGGTCTATAATATAGTGCTGAAATACGCGCAAATGATGCAAAACACTGCCGGCAATCCAGGGCCGCAGGGTAAGCGAAAGGAGATCATGGAAAGCCGTGATAACGAATTGAAAGGTGTTTTGACAGGCGACCAGTTTCAAAAATACCAGGTACATGAACAGGAAATGAGAGAGAAAATGCGTGAGCGGAGAGCAAATATGCCGCAGGCTGAAAATTAATAATTACAAGCATTTGCAAAAAATAATCAGAATTATTTAATAAATCGCTGGTACTTATTTTTCTATTTAGCGGCAAAACCACGGGTAAAAAAGAAAAATATATAAA
>Ga0207094_1153_pt1 | contig 9942 bp, 8 predicted proteins | sample Alteio_BWMinHeat_90_FD_153518 | JGI IMG/M metagenome (GOLD analysis project Ga0207094, IMG submission 153518) | Enriched cells from forest soil in Barre Woods Harvard Forest LTER site, Petersham, Massachusetts, United States -... | ecosystem: Environmental > Terrestrial > Soil > Temperate forest >... | reverse complement strand
GCACCGAAGACGCAAAGACTGCTATCAAAGTATTGCGGAATAATGTGTTGCAAATGTTACAATGCAAAGCAACATAATTTACAAATTATCTTTTCTTTGCGTCTTTGCGCCTTTGCGTTTAATAAATCGGACGTGGTTCGGGCAAGGGCAGGGACAAGGGCAGGCCGTAAGGTGAAAACCGAGTGATTGAGCCTCGAAATCAAAGTAAAGTTGAGAGAAAGCCGATACCGTCGAAGAGCGTAGAAGGCTACATCATCTAAATCGTTAAATGGGAAGAAATAGATGACTCTCCGGGGTCGAAGAGCATGGCATGTACTGAAAGATAATGTGTGAACGTGGGATACCCTAACGGCCCTTCTGTAAAATCGGACAACAAATAACCCCGAAGGAGTATTGGTGGACAAGCTGAAAAAGCAAGGAAACTGAAACGGCTTTAAGTTAGGGGGTCAGATGGATCGTAGTACTGATGAAGTGGATGTAACGTCCATGGAGGGAAGGATCCTCGGTATTAATCGACCTACATAGATGAAACGTTGTGAGAGCACTTAGAGGTTCACAAACACGACGAAAACAAAACACAGTAGGATAACCTAAACTAGGTTCTACAACAAAATTTACATATGCATAGTAAATATTGTAAAGGACATAGCATGGAGAATGGCTGATATCGTGAGCCCGTTGCCTTAATTGGGCACGGCGGGTTCTAACGGGGGGGATAGCGAGTGATCGACTATCCCTACCCTCTTGCCTTTGCGTTTAATAAATCGGACGTGATTTCGGGCAAGGGCAGGGGCGAGGGCAGGGGCAAGGGCACGATTATTAGGTCCCACTTGCACTATTATCGGTTATGCGCTATCGTGATTGTTTTATCACCCCCAAGTTAGGATCCGAGCTTATGAGCAAGAAGAATCAACCAGGCTTTAAAGATGGCTTCACCAACTTTTGCCGGAAAAGTTTCGGCAAACTGGCTAATTTCCGTGGCGTTTTTTCCAATGATATAGGCATCGACTTGGGTACTGCCAATACCCTCGTTTTTGTGAGAGGCAAGGGGATTGTCCTTGCAGAGCCTTCCGTGGTTGCTGTCGATTCCCTCACAAACGAAGTGTTGGCTGTCGGACACAAAGCCAAGGCGATGCTTGGTAAAACGCCAAGGAAAATCCATGCTGTGCGTCCAATGAAAGATGGTGTTATCGCCGACTTTGAAATTGCCGAAGGGATGTTAAAGGCCCTCATCAAGCGCGTTACGCCTTCAAGAAGTTTGTTCCGGCCAAAAATCCTCATAGCCGTACCTTCGGGCATTACAGGCGTTGAAAAGCGCGCCGTCGAAGATTCCGCCCTTCATGCCGGTGCGCAGGAAGTGATCCTCATCGAAGAGCCTATGGCAGCGGCAATTGGGGTTGACCTGCCGGTCCATGAACCTTCTGCCAATATGATCATCGACATCGGCGGCGGTACGACAGAAATCGCAATTATCTCCTTGGGCGGTATTGTTGAGTCGCGCTCATTGAGGATTGCCGGCGATGAATTTGACGAGTGCATCATCAACTACATGCGCAGGACCTATAACTTGATGATTGGACCGCGTACAGCGGAAGAAATCAAGATGACGATCGGCTCGGCCTATCCGTTAGGTGGCAATGAGCTTGAGATGGAGGTCAGAGGCCGCGATCAGGTGGCTGGCTTGCCTGTGACAAAGCGGATCAATTCCGTCGAAATCCGGGAATGCCTAGCAGAACCTATCCAGCAAATCATCGAAAGCGTCAAGCTGACGCTCGAGAAATGCCCTCCTGAATCGGCTGCCGACCTCGTTGAGAGAGGAATGGTGATCGCCGGAGGCGGTGCTTTGATTAAAGGTCTGGACAAGGCGTTGATCAAAGAAACCGGATTGCCTGTCATTGTGGCTCCAAATCCATTGCTGGCGGTCTGTTTAGGTACAGGCAAAGCGCTGGAATATCTCGATAAGTTTAAAAAGCGCAAGTCTTTAACATAACCATCAGGAGTTCCCGTTAAAAAATAAAAAACTCCTCTCTGTGTTCTCTGCGGGCTCTGTGGTTCAATTATTACCACAGAGACTGCAGAGAACACAGAGAGAAAAACGAGAATTGCTACATAACCATGAAAAATGCTTCCGAAAAAGCTAGCCATTATGCCTCTTCAGCAAGTCGTCCCGTCGGACGCCTTGCAGCCTGGATCAATGAAGTAGCCCAGCTTTGCGAGCCGGATCATGTGCATATTTGCGATGGCTCCCGTGCAGAATTCGACTTCCTCGCAAATCAAATGGTTGTATCGGGAATGGCCATCAAGCTGAATCCTGCGTTGCGTCCAAATAGCTATCTTTTCCGTTCCCATCCCGATGATGTCGCCAGAGTTGAAGACCGCACGTATATTTGTTCCAAAACAAAGGAAGAGGCCGGGCCCACCAACAACTGGTGCGATCCTGAAGAGATGAAAAAGACTCTTTTAGGCCTGTTCAAAGGGTGCATGCGCGGCCGTCCGATGTACGTCATCCCTTTCAACATGGGGCCCCTTAAATCTAAACTGTCGCACATGGGCGTCCAGATCACCGACTCGCCTTATGTAGTTACTAATATGCATATCATGACCCGCATGGGCAACGAGGTGTTGCAGCTCCTTGGCAAAGACGATTTTGTTCCTTGTCTCCATTCGGTAGGCATGCCGCTCGCCCCCGGACAAGCGGATGATGCTTGGCCGGCCAATGAGCAAAAATACATTGTGCAATTTCCTGAAGAACGGACGATATGGTCTTTTGGCAGTGGTTATGGCGGCAACGCTCTTCTCGGTAAGAAGTGCTTTGCCTTGAGGATTGCTTCCGTCATGGCCCGCGATCAAGGGTGGCTGGCAGAGCATATGCTGATTGCCGGAGTCACCAACCCGAAAGGGGAAAAGAAATATATCGCCGCTTCCTTTCCCAGCTCATGCGGAAAAACAAATTTAGCGATGCTGACTTCAAGCTTGCCCGGATGGAAACTTGAAACTGTCGGCGATGATATCGCCTGGATGAAGTTCGATGCCAATGGCATCCTCCATGCCATTAATCCCGAATTTGGCTTCTTCGGTGTTGCGCCGGGAACATCGGAGTTTTCAAATCCCAATGCGATGCGTTCTATCATGGGCAACTCGCTTTTTACCAATACAGCCCTTACCGATGACGGAGATGTGTGGTGGGAGGGAATGACCAAACAGCCTCCTCAGCACCTTATAGATTGGTTAGGCAAAGATTGGACCCCGAAATGTCATGACAAGGCCGCACATCCCAATTCCCGATTCACCGCCCCAATCTCCCAATGTCCTGTGCTGGATCCTGCATGGCAAGATCCCAATGGAGTGCCCATTTCAGCGATTATCTTTGGCGGCCGCCGTTCAAGCGTTGTACCCCTAATCCATGAGGCGTTTTCATGGCAGCATGGAGTTTACATGGGCGCCAGCCTCTCATCAGAAACGACAGCTGCAGCTGTAGGCGAAGTAGGTAAATTGCGCCACGATCCTTTTTCGATGCTGCCTTTTTGCGGTTACAACATGGGTGATTATTTTAGGCATTGGCTTGAAATGGGTAAAAAAGGGGATCCTAAAAAACTGCCCCGCATCTATTACGTCAACTGGTTTCGCAAAAACAAAAAGGGCGACTGGCTCTGGCCCGGCTACGGAGAAAATGCAAGGGTCCTCAAATGGATCTTTGAGCGGTGTTCGGGACAAGCCCAAGCTGCCCCTACACCTATCGGGAACATACCGGCACCCGGCAGCCTCGATGTATCGGGATTAAACCTAACCCCTGAAAACCTGCAGGAGCTTTTTCATGTCGATAATAGTGAGTGGCTGCAGGAAGCTGCCGAGATGCAGAGATACCTGCATATCTTTGGATCCAGGCTGCCGCAGCAGATCTCGGATGAACTTGAAAGCCTAAAATCCAGACTCAATACCACATATGGCTAATCCTCTTATTCAAATACGCCGATTGATCATCGCTCTCATCATCAGCGGAGCAATGAACATCATCCTGCTTGCAACGTTTTTCTACTTGCACGAGATGGAACGCCCTCCCACCCCATACTACGAGCATAAACCGGCGGGCAGGCAGGAACAGCAAACTCCGCTCGCCATCGAACACAGCAATAGCGAAATCATCCGCTACTTCAGGAATATGCCCCTAGAATGGCTCATCGCCCGCCTTAACAATACGCAACTCATTGAAAACGGATATTCCCAACGCGATCTCGCTTTGGCAACTCTTGTGGCTGTCCATCATTTCGACCTGGAACGTGCCCTGGCGGGGTTGCCTGCACCGACTCAGAAGCGGAGAATCGTTTATGGAAAATATAAGGATGGACGCCCCGCCGAATTGATCGTCTATCCCGGGCTTTCAGAAAAGCAATATGAAGTGCTCGTCGCTTTTGCCTCCACCGAGCGGTGGCCTTTGACGAGCCAAGGGCTGTTTTTGACTTTTCGCAAGGGTGAGCACCTTAGGCAGAATCCTTCACTGACGGATGCCTTCTTTATTACACCCGAGTTCCTGGCTGTCGAACGCCTTTTTACCCGCGGAGAGGTGCCTGCCGATAAGCAGGAGCTGCTGACAATGCTTCTTCAAAATAACTGGGAGGCATTAAGCTCTTTTGTCGAACAACAAAAAAGTGCTCAAGATCTCTCTCCAGCGCGCAGACAACGGTTTTTATTGGATTATATCGAGCATGGCTCCACAGCCGCAGCACTCTTGCTGTTAAAATGCGATGAGGCGTGTGCGACGACCAAACTGGATGACCAGCATGTCGTACTCATCTTGCAGCTTCTGGAGAATAAAAGCCCCGAAGCCGAACGCTTTGCCAAAAGCCTCCTCACAAGTCCACGGTCTGATGCTGTCTGGCACATGGCCGCTACACGCCTCTATGAATATGCCGGCGAAGCGGTCCCTGAAAAACCGCAACACAATGCGGCGCTTTCTCGTTTCATGCCCCAACAGGCTGTCATCAAAGTAACAGAACAAAAGCCTCCCACCCTTATCATATCTGCAGCTCCTCCAATCCAGCCGCCACCACCGCGTCCGGTGATCAAACCTGTCGTTCCGCCGCCCCAACAGACGCTTGCCAACAAGCCCCTGCCACCCAAAGCTAAAGCACAAACGCCCGCTGCTAAGCCTATCGCATCGGCAAAGCCTCTGCCCTTCAAAAAAGATAGTCTGTATATCGTTCAAGATGGGGATACGTTGTGGAAGATAGCCAAACGCTTTGGCATCGATGTGAGCATCATCCGATCACATAACAGGCTCGAAAGCGATAATTTACGCCCCGGCCAGCCTTTGCGCATCCCAACAAAATAACCCATAACACAAGGTGGTTCCAATGAGTCTCAGCGCGACATATAATCCTAATGGCAACGTTTTCTATAGAATCTGGGATCACACTGTCTTGGGTTTACATAAAGACATCGGCAGCCGGATAAATGCCCCACGCAACATTGTAGAGAAAGGGGGAGATGCAGTCTTATGGACCGTTGGCCTCATTCCACGCGCAGTAAAAGCCATCGGAAAATCTTTCCAGGATCCACGTGTTTTGACAATAGCTTTGACAGCCTTGGCCCTTTTTGCCGCCTCCCTGATTTTCTATCCGACAGCCACCATCGCTGCCACGAAAGTGGTCGGCACAGCCGTCATCAACCTGGTGAAACACATTCCTTTCTGGGCAGTGAAGTTAAGTGCCTATATTGCCACATGCACAACCATTGTCGGTGCAGGCCTAAGGGCAGGGGGACGCTTCAACAATGCGGCTTTGATGAAGGAATTTTATGGACTGCCAGCAACCTATCCACACAATCCTTCGAGGTTATATCCTCAAGAGATTATCAATGAAATCCAGTCGGCATCATGAAGCATTTTGCCTCTTGTAAAGATTATTTCCGCTTTGTTACCGCGCGCGAATTTGCCGATGCCCAGACTAATGCGCCTTTCGCCTATTCGAAAAGCAGGCTGGAAAAGGTCGGTGAAGTGCTGGCTTCGCCCCTTGCGCGGCCCGGCGATTACGTGTTGAAAAACATACGCAATCCGCTATTCATTACGGCGGCTGTCATTGTGGGGCTGATGTTGACGACACTCATCTTTTACCCTGCCGTCATCCCCGGACTCCTCGCCATCACCTCAGTGTTGAAAGCAGGGGCCTTTGCTTTGACGCAGACTGCCCTTACCGGCCTTTGCCTGCGTACGCTCGGCCGACTGAACAACAGCGGCTTGATGGCCGCATGGGATAGCCGGCAACTGCAGCCTGTCCGCCTCGGCGCTATCATCCTCCAGCTCTAGAAAGGGACCTTCTTGGAAATCGCCTATTTATACATGTTTACGCATATTGTGTCGCCCCTCCGGGACTCCGCCGTACGTTTCAATCCACCCAGGCTTCGTTCCTCAGCCTGGGCTAACCTGTTTCTGCCCTCCGGGCCTAGTCACAAAGACATATTTTGTTTAGGCCCGGAGGGCCAGCACATATTAGCCCAGGCTGAGGAACGAAGCCTGGGTGGATTAAAACGTATGGCGGAGTCCCGGAGGGGCGACACAATAGCGTGAATATGTACGCCTATTTCATGGAATTTTAATTGTTATTTGTAATAATATTATTATTTACAAGGCTTGTTTTATCTGATATTATAAATATTAAGATAATATGCTAAAAAGTGGGTGAATATGAGCCATACACCTAATGTCTCGAGTGGTAGTAGTTCTTCATCTTCTGTGCCGCCTCGCCCTGTTCCGCCTAAAACAGGAAAGAGCAGCGCACAAGAGTTTACACCTATTGACTCCCATGACGATGATTTAAGTCATTTAATACAAACGACTTCTTTATCCAGTTCATCATCTTCCAGCGCTAGCTCAATTCCGGTCTCTTTTAGTGCAATTCCCTCTGCAGAAGGTGATGCTTCAAGCGTGGCTCACTCCATTTTGCTTAATAAAATTCCCGTTTCCCCGGAACAAATTTGCAAAGACATCGTGCATGAAACTCTCATCCTATTACACAAAGCCAACACACTTAAAACCGACAAAGAATTTTCAGAATCAGGGATATGGCCTTCTTTAAACCAACTAAAAGATCGATTGCAAAATTTGGCAGAAACCGATGAGGGTATGGCAATTGAAGGCAAAATAAAAATGGCAAAAGGGACAATCGATTTGGTTCAAGTAAGGATGATAAGGGCAAATTTGTATGTATGGAAAAGCTTGGCTGATAAAGAGAAATTATTGAAAGCTTTCCTTGGAGCTTTAGTGTCCGACACAGTAGATTACGATCCTACCACAGATCCGGTAATGTCTTCGTTGTCTGTTCGCGCTTGGTCTGTTCACCATGAAAATAGGCCCAGGCAATCTGAAAAACTAGATCTTGATTCACATGGATTAGAATCTTTACCAAGCTGTATAGGACTTCTTCGCAAAATCAAATGGCTTAAGCTAGACTATAATACGATTGATGTTTTACCTCCTGAAATTAAATTTCTCACTAAGCTCACAATGCTTAGGCTCCGTGACAACAGACTTTTATCATTACCTCGTGAAATCGGAGAGCTTACTGAATTAATCGAATTGGATATCAGTCGTGTTAATCTTATCATTGGGCATGACAACCTAACCGGTTTAACCAGCCTTCCTGAAGAAATTTGCCATCTGAATAAATTGGAAGAGCTTAGGGTTGAAAATAATAGATTGGAAGTTTTACCCCCGGAAATTAGGGTAATGACTCAATTAAAAAAACTTAATCTAAGCTACAATAAACTAAAGTCTCTACCCAATGAGGTTACCCAACTTTCAAACCTGCAAAGCTTAGACCTTGAGGGGAATAGAGAACTGGAAAACCTTCCGGTTAATATGGGAGATCTATCAAAATTGCAAGAGCTAACGGTACATAGAACAAAGCTTGGAAGTTTACCGATGAGCCTCGGAAGAATCCCTGATTTAACTTTTATTGGGTTTGATGATACGGAAATTCCAGGGGCACTTGTTTCTGCGATTTTGACTCAATGCATAAAGTTAAGAGTAGGTCACGTAGAAGAAACGCTACCGCCACGGCTGCAGACATGGAAAGCATCCGGCAAAAGTGAAGTTGACCTGTCAGGATTAGATGATTTGGATCATTCTCAGAAAGGGATTCTTAATGAATGGCTTGTCCGATTGGAAAGAGCACAAGATTTTAAAAGGGATCAGCAAAGGCTGGCCTCGACAGCCTGTCAAATTCTTGAGACGGTCGCTAATGATAAGGCGGGTTTTCGCCCAACATTTTTGGCTGAAGCTTTTGCTAACAACTCCGATTGCGAGGATAGAGCTGCCCAGGGCTTTAATGCCATGTTTACGATCTGGAAATTGACGACAATGCCCAAAAATGCCCCCTTAAAAGAAAAGCTTAGTCTAATGACCCAAGGAGTCAAAACAATCGCTTTGCGATCGATTCTTGCGAATCGAATCGATGTGCATGAAAAGCAAGAGACAAAACGGCTTGGAAGGCCTTATGAGGAGAAAGAGAGTGTCGAAATCTATCTTTATTACGAAGCAGCCTTACGTGAAAAATTGAATTTACTTAGTGCCATCAAGCATGTGAGATATGCCGATGCGATGGGAAGAAGAAATTATATCGATAGTGATCCTGACATGAAAAATCTGGAACAAGCTATTTCCGATTCCTGGTTTACCCATTTGATGGACTTGCCACCCTTTAAAGCTGAAGTTGAAAAACTTGATGTCGTAACGCAAATCAACAACAAATATCAAGCCCTACTCGGGGAATTAGGTGAAGTCCCTGTTCCGATGAATTTTGCCCCTGATGAAAAAGGGAAAGAAGCCTTTACAGATGCGCTTTTGCAATTTGAAGTAAAACAAGGTGACCTCAAAGAAAACAAAAAAAAAGAAATCACAGATGCCGCCAAAGCCTGGTACGATTCAGTAATGGCATCGTAAGGTCAATGTGGGATGGTTTTAGAGAATAGGTTCAAGACAATAACACCGGTAATAATTAAGGCCATGCCGATGATCCCTGCAAGATCTATATTTTGCTTATAAACAATCCATCCTACCAGTGCAATCAGTATGATGCCAATGCCGGACCACAGGGCATATGCGATGCCAACAGGAATGGTCCGTAAAGTTAAAGATAGAAAATAGAAGGCGATCCCGTAACCGATGATGACGGCACATGATGGAATAAGTCTGGTAAAATTTTCAGAGATCTTTAATAAGCTTGTCGCAGCTACTTCAGCCAATATGGCTATAAAAAGATAAACCCAGTTCATTTACATTCTTTTGGTGAGTGTTTTGCGTCACTTTTAATACTATAGTACAATGCAACTTTGTTATCGATGAAATTCAACAATCCTGTCCTTGCCCGAAACACGTCCGATTTTTTAAACGCAGAGACGGAGAGGCGCAGAGACAGCTGAAAAGATATTGTGGAATGCTGTTTTTAAATAATTAAACAGGGAAAAACACAATTTTAACAACGGCCTTCTCTGCGCCTCTGTGCCTCTGCGTTTAAAAAATCGGACGTGTTTCAGGCAAGGGCACGGGCAAGGGCGGGAGTTCTGCCCAATTTCGTCCCTTCTACTAAACAAATTCCTTGATTATTGGCGTCTATTGGGGTATTCATATGACTGATTATGACAGAGGAAGAAGAAAACCGGAGCAGATTGAGGCAGATGGCAGTCTTTATGACGCTTCCTTTTGTGATGGCAGTGCCTCCTGCAGTGGGGTGGTTCATTGGCTGGTGGCTCGACAAGAAGTTGGATACTGGTTACTGGGCATATATTTTTGTTTTTTTTGGCATTATCTCAGGGATACGCGAGACATATCGAATGATCAAAAGGTTTGGCAATGGCACTTAGTATAGGCACTTATCTTGCATCCATCAGCGGAGTTCCGGAAATACCCAATTTTCTGACATTGCTTCACCGCTATATGAATCTCCATCC
>Ga0207094_1152_pt1 | contig 9955 bp, 5 predicted proteins | sample Alteio_BWMinHeat_90_FD_153518 | JGI IMG/M metagenome (GOLD analysis project Ga0207094, IMG submission 153518) | Enriched cells from forest soil in Barre Woods Harvard Forest LTER site, Petersham, Massachusetts, United States -... | ecosystem: Environmental > Terrestrial > Soil > Temperate forest >... | reverse complement strand
GGTGTAATGGCCTTGGAATTATTCACGAGTGGCCCTGGGCAGAAGGGGACAGCGAGAGTTGGAAATCCAAATACCCCGATCACTTTGGCAGATATGCCGATATTAAAACCTGTCGAGATTGCAACGGCCAGCGATTAAATCCCCGTGCATTGGGAGTCAGTGTCGGCGGCAAGAACATTTTTCAGCTTAGTCAGCTTTCGATTAAGGAAGCATTACCGTTCCTTAAATCCCTGAAATTTACGGAGAGTGAGCAGGAGATTGCCGGTGGCATTATCCGGGAAGTGATTGCGCGCCTCACCTTTTTAAACGATGTGGGCCTTGCCTACTTATCCCTCAATAGAACAGCTCGTACACTCTCGGGTGGTGAGGGCCAGCGTATCCGCTTGGCCACCCAAATTGGCTCTGCACTTTCGGGCGTACTCTACATCCTCGATGAGCCGAGTATTGGGCTCCATCAGCGGGACAATGACCGGTTAATTACCACGCTCAAAGCCTTGCGTGACCAGGGCAATACCGTCGTCGTGGTGGAACACGATCTCGATACCATGGGGCAGGCAGATTACTTGATCGACATGGGCCCGGCAGCGGGGATCCACGGCGGCATGATAACGGCCTTTGGTACACCTACCGAGCTCGCAGCAAATACCCGCTCACTCAGTGGTGCCTTTTTATCAGGTAAGCGCCAGATAGCCGTGCCATCAACGGTACGTCGTCCTACCGGCTGGTTTACCATCACGGGTGCCGTAAAAAATAACCTTAAACAAGTGGATGTTGCATTTCCGTTGGGCGTGCTCTGTGGAATTTCCGGTGTATCAGGCTCCGGTAAAAGTACCTTGATTATGGAAGAGCTGGTGCCCGAAATTACCCGTTTATTAAATAGAAAACGTCCGGTAGAAAAACCTACAATCATCGATAGCTGGTTGAAAAAACTGGCGCCTACTCCCGCACCTGCAAAAACAGAACAAATTCCTCTCTATGCGCTTGTGGTGATCGACCAAACACCCATCGGCCGTACCCCACGCTCCAATCCCGCTACCTATTTAGGGGTCTTTGATGAGATTCGTAAGCTCTTTGCGAGCTTGCCGGAGAGTAATGCTCGGGGATACGGTGTTGGACGCTTTAGCTTTAACGTGCCCGAAGGCCGCTGCTTTGAGTGTTCAGGCGACGGTACCATTACCGTATCGATGCAGTTTCTTCCCGATGTGGTGATGGTCTGTAAATCCTGCAAAGGCCAGCGCTACAACGACCAGACACTCCAAATTACCTACAAAGATAAAAACATTGCTCAAGTACTCGAGATGACTGCCCTTGAAGCGCTCGCGTTCTTCGCCGCGCACAAAACCATTGCTAAACGCTTACAACTCGTCTGCGATGTGGGGCTCGATTACCTCAAACTCGGTCAGCCTTCCACCACCCTCTCAGGCGGTGAGGCCCAGCGTATTAAGCTCGTCGACGAGCTTGCAAAGCGCGGCAGCTCAACCATGTACATCCTCGATGAGCCAACGACCGGTTTGCACAGCAGTGATATTGAAAAGCTGCTCGCCTGCCTGAACCAACTCGTGAACAAAGGTAACTCGATGGTGATTATCGAGCACAATATCGACGTGCTTAAAACCATGGATTACTTGATCGACATGGGCCCCGAAGGTGGCGATGAAGGGGGTAGAATCATTGCCAAAGGTACACCGCGTGAAGTGGCTAAAAATAGTGCGAGTCACACGGGTAGGTATCTCAAGAAAGCATTGAAGTAAAAAAGGCCACCCCGAAGGATGGCCTTGCCCAATTGTTACTTTATCCCATCTTTAATGATCAAATGCTGATCCTGCTCCTCCGCCAAATGGAATGCCTGCTCCATGTGCATGCCCATCAGCAGCTGCACCTGCGGCGGCAGCCCCTGCCGCGCCAGCTAGACGATGATACAGACGAGCGTATTCATATGCGCCACCGACTGCCTGTAAACCTAAAACACAGAGACCAATGAATACCGGGACGTTGATATACGACCGATTCTTTTCTTGGATCACATTAGATTGTTCTTGGGCAAATAAATCGGTAGTACGGATAAAGCTCTCTGCTGCCTGTAACCCTTCGATGATAGCTTTCAGGTTGTCGCAGGTATCAGCTACTTTCGTATTGTTTGCGTACCATTGTGCAACTTCAATGTCCTGCGCAAGGCGATGGGCAAGGAATACCAACGGGTAGTGGCTGAGCTTGTTGTAGGTTGCGGTTACGTTGCTATGAAACTTTTCCAAGAAGTTTGCTTCTTGTTCACGATAACTACGCTGAAAATTGGCCGCAAATTGCTTGATATTTTGTACCTTAGTTTCAGGAGAAACGACGGTGTCCTTCAGGAGGGCGCCATAGCGCGCATCGAGGGCTGTTACGAGTTCGCGGCCTTCTTTGTCAGTGGTCTCTTGGGACTTAATAAGGCGCCCAGTTTCCTTAACGAGTTTTTGAGGCACCCCGAACCAGAAGAGGGGAATCAGGGATCCGAAGACAATAGGGTGATCACCGACAAATACGACCGAGCGGCCAAATGCCGAGCCTGCTGCATTACCTGCATAACCTAGGGCTCTACCAGCATAATCCATGGCCCCACTGGCTATATCACCTAATCCGGCTTGTGCAGGGGTGCTCAGGAGTAACCCTGCACACAGCGTCAGCAATGAAATTTGTTTCTTCATATAAGTCCTTTTATTAAAGGGTTTTTCAACGTAACTGTCCGCAGTATACGGCTTTTGTGGAGGGACGGCCAAGACCCTGCGGGAGGCCTGGGCGCCCCTGTATCCCTGCCGTATGGTATGGAATCTTCCTAGGATCTTCTGCTCATACTTCAAATAGAAATTTATACGGGTATATTGCCCTCCCGCCCTTTGCCGATTGTGGCGCTCCATGATACTTTTCTGGTCTCTCTTACTAAAGGATTATAAGGATTATGATGATTAAAAGAGTACTATCCCTTTCTCTAGTAATGTTGATTGCGGGGCCACTGCAGGCAGGCCGTGTGCTGCTTGATCAGGCAATGATTGTCCGTATGCATAAGCAAATTGCCTGTGAGTACCGTGAGGCGAAAAAGAGCCATACCTGGTCCAAGGTAGGTCTTGGTGCACTGGCGATTACCACGGGGGGTATAGTGATTTACCACCTCTTCTCAGGCAGACAACAGCCGCCAGCGCCGGTTGTGCAAAATAATGGGCAGAAGCCGAGTCAGCAGGAGATGATTGAGGCGATCTACAATCGCCTGGGTGGACAGATTATTGACCCTAACCAATCGTGGACGAGCTGGTTGACGAGTGGCTCCCTGGAGTTTGGCAGAATGGTTGGGATTTTTGCGGGTTTAGGGTGTGTCCAGATGCTGGCAAGTTACCTCTCGACCAAAATACATAGCGCACTCAATACCGCGATGAGCTACGAATATTTTGGCTCCTTTGTGACCCTTGAACAGTTTGATAAAGATTGTGAGCATCTTGCCCATGTTATTGCACGGCATCGTCTGGCACCCGGTGAAGTAAGTGAAGAAGACTTACAGTTGTTTGTGACGACCTATGACATGTTCGTCAAAAAAATTGCTCGTCTATGCGGATTCTTGTCATGGAAAGCGGGTATTTGGAAAGCGCGCCATCAGATGGCCGCTGCCAAAGATTTAGAAAATTGTATGCGCGTGATGTGTGAGCATGTACAAAAATGTACCCCACAGATTGAAGGGGCGCTGCAAAAAGCCTCGCAAGCCGAACGAGTGGAGGCCTGTACCACTGCTGTTGCGCAGCTTATTGAGCAGATCAACAACAAAATAACGCACGCAAAATGGGTTGAACAAACGGCTCAACGTGATTCACAGCTTTTGTTCCTTGCCCGCAATACTTAGAAAACAGCGAGTAAATGGGGGTTATTATGAACGACGTACGACGAGGAGTGTTCACCACTCTTGCTCTCGCACTGGGACTATTCCAGCCGCTGAGTGCACATTCGGTCTACCAGCAAATTGCTGCTTCTATTGCTCCCCATGACTTGGCTATCGACCATGAGCCCAAGAGTATCGAAGAGCGTATGCGTCCACCGATGACGCCGGCCCGTAACTATTTCACCACCCTCGAACTTTTTTCCCACGCAGAAAAACCTTGTGCGGGTATACCGCTCCTGGACCCGGAATCATGGCAAGACTTTGTGTTATTTCCCCCCGCAGGCGCTCAGCGTACCGACTCGGTGATCGAACGCATCGACCGTACTTCAACCGTCTTTGGTAAGGCAGCACTTGCCGGCATGCTTGTCGGTGCAGGCGGCACTCCTTCAATACCTGAGCTTGAACGCCGTCAGGCCATTGTGAAAACATTACTTGCGCAACCAGAGCTTTTAACAACGATCGAAGAGAGCTTGCAGCAATTGAAGAATCTCGAGCCCTTTTTCTTACGCTTTTTCTCTGCAAAAAATTCGGAACGGGAAAAGGTCTTATCCTCGTACTATATAGACCGTGGTGATCATCCCTTGGCAGAGACTTTTAATAAACAATATCAGGATTATCAGCGAAAGCCTTGGTGGTACATCGTTAACGGCACAGCTGACCGTTTTATGACGCTCTTGGGGTTTGTAGGTGTTATCACCACCGCCCAAAGCTTATGGAGCTGGGTGTCTGGCTATCGTAATGTACCTGCTATGCTCCAAAATATTGGAGGGCAACTGGGGCATGTACAACAGGCAGCGGTTAACTGGCGACTACCTGCGGCTATAGCGCTGGGAGGCTACGGGGTATGGAAAGGTTTAACACAGACTGAGGCTCAATTGGGTCAGTTTGCCAAGTTAGTGCGTTTTCCCGAGCAGGTATTCATTGAAACGCCCAATCGTCTAAAGCATCTCTTGGTGACCAACCGAGTTCTTCACGAAGATCTTATTCAACTCGCCCAAGGTCTGGAAACGATGCGTGGGTTAAGCAGTACGCTTGGCCTAGCAGGTGTTCCGAAGTTAGTTCCTGAATGCAAAAGCTTCTTTATGCTCTGTAATAAGCCGGAACAACTTTCCAATGATATACGTTCATTGGTTGAGATGCTCCAAACTTCAACGTTTAAAGGTAAGCCATCGCTGTTCTGCCACTTTGGACGCCTCTTTGCGGCAAACTACCTCATTCAGCAGACCAAGAAAAGTTGGGCAAGTATCTTTAAATCTATTGGGTATTTAGATGCCTATGTTTCCTTGGCGCGCTTGATCAAGGAGCATGAGGCTTCCCGCGTCAAATACTGTTTCGTCCAGTATCTGGAGAGTAAAAAGCCGCGCATAGAACTCAAGGATTTTTGGTACCCGGTGGTGGGAGTAGAACAAGCGGTCGTCAACGACCTGACCTTTGGTGAGCAAGAACAGAATATTATTCTCACGGGGCCTTTTGCGTCAGGTAAATCGACCATCATGCGTGATCTTGGTGTGAGTGTGCTTATGGCCCAAACCTTGGGTATCGCACCCGCAGCTTCGATGAAGCTGACGCCGTTTACCGTGATCAACACCTCGATGAACATTTCAGACTCTCCTGCCTACAATCTCTCAGGCCTCATGGCGGAGCTCGACGCGGCAAAAGGTATGCTTGCGCAAGTAACCCAGCTCAAGCCCCATCAGTTTTGCTTGAATATCTTTGACGAGATCTTCCGTGCGACTAATGAGACCGATGGTGAAGTTATTCTCAACCGCTTTGTCAAAAAGATGGCCGTGCCCCATGCACTCAATATCTTTGCCACCCACAAACAGGGCGACAAAATCCGTAACCTCGAAGCTGAATTTGCCCCCCAAAAGCTCTTTGCCAACTACAAAGTAGAATCGCCCGACGGCAAAGTGCCCGACTTTAAGCTCAAGCGCGGCTGGACCCGGCAGAGCTTGCTACATGAAAGTACGCTGCAGAAGTTTGGGATTTAGCGTATAATGCCGTTGAATACATTGTTTTTAACATCACAAAGGCGTACACATGACCAAAGCTCTATCCCTTATTTTCTTACTATTTCCTCTCATTACCCATACATCGGCAGCTGCTCCGGCGGATGAATGGGAGAAAAGCGGCTCATAGCAGCGAGAAATAGACATGAAGGGGCCATTATTGCGCGCGCCATGTATGACCATCATATGCAGATTGTTCCTCAACAGCTGCCAGCAACACCGAGTAAAGAAGGTGACGATAAGGCCAAAAAAGATGCACAAGCAAAGTACGAAGCAGAATATCAAAGGCTTGCGGATGAGCAGTTGAGAACAATGTCTTCATTGGTGCAAGAAACCATAAAACAGAACACCGAGCTGGAAAAAAAGGCAAAGAGTGAGCAAGAAAAGTATGAAGGTAAGTTACGACTTGCGGCGAGAGTAGCGGCACAGTATGCCTATTCGGTGCGCATGAATCATTTTTACGATCTCATGCTGGGTGGAGTTGAGCATTCACAGCCTGTCTGTGTGCATTCACAGCCTGTCTGTGTATTGGCGCAAAAAGTGGCAGATGAATACATGCAATCTGCTTGTTGCTTAGCTCAGTTGCCGCAAAGTCTTGCGGGTTTAGTTCTCGACATTCAGTCGGTGGATAGGTCTAAAGCAAATGATCCTTTTGTGAGATGGTGGTCATGCCGCTTTGAAGTTGGCCCGCATCGTGACCACTGCGCTCATCCCTTAGCTTTTATCTATTCATATTCGAATGCTGCACGAACTGTCGATGTGCGGGTCAATTCAAATGCCATCCTTGAACAAGTATTGAGAACTCAGTGGCTTTTAAAAAGTTCGGAGACTCCATTATATGACGACCTCCTGAGGGTGGTTCGAGATTATGGCTTGGATAATAGTAATATCGGCGGTTGGTCCGGCATGAAGTTTGCAGGAACAAGCTTTCATACCGAATGGGGTGGTTTTAGCTCGAGTAATTCGAAAAATGCTAATACCAACCACTTCTATATTCCGCTGGCAGAAGGTGCCAAGCCGCAATAGCTTGGGGGGCGTCCTCCGTCTCTCCCATTGAATTGGTCATTTCTCAGATTTGCGTCCAAATTGACTTCGCCCCCAATACCGATACCCTGTCGAACATAAGAAAATAAGATAGGTTTTAACGGGGGTTATTCGGGTATGAACAAGCAGATTTCGTTAGTATTGGCATTGTCTATTGCGGGTCAGCCATTGGTGGTTGCCGTACAGCCAGCACGAGTGCCCTCCATTTACCATCAGATCATGCCGGAATTGCTGGCGCCGCCGGCAGGCGAACCGGCAGAAGATGCGGATCTCTTTTCGGCTACCGGCGCTGCTGACGAGATGGATCCGGCTGAAAAGCGGTACATCGTTTTTAACCTCTTTGGCCGTGCAAGCAAAAGCAATATTATCAAACCTGCCTACCCACAATTTGATACGCACCATATCCGCAAAGACTTAGAAATATTCACCCAAACGGATGCCAATTTGTTCCGCAAGCTGTGTAAAACCAAGACCATCTTTGGTGAAGCGGTATTTGCTAAAATGTTGGCCCAGCCAACGCCCGATCGAGCAGAGCTGCAGCGCAGACAATCGATCATCCAGGCCTTAGTGGACTCGCCGGAGTTATTTACGTTGGTTGAACAGTCTCTGGAATCTATCAAAACGATAGAGCCACTATTTCTCTCATTTTTTTCCGAGCAGAATGAGCTGCGGCAACAGCTGCTTGCCGATCTCTATTTTAACCGTGCGATGTGGTCCCATTTCGATGTGAACACATCGGCCTGGGATAAATCCCCCAAGATGTTATTAGGCTCCGAGCTGGCGAGTAAATCACTCATCTTCTTCTCACTGCTCTTTTTAAAATGGCGCTGGGAAATGGTGCAGCGTGAAGCGGGTACTCCCTTTTTAGTAACGATCATGGGTGCCTATACGCTCATGATGCTCAAGCCCAAGTGGTTCATGAAGGCGAGTCCGATTGTTCCCCCCGCCGGCTTCTGCTATGGCGTGTATCAGCTTCATCATGCCTGGGACAAGGCGGGTAGTCGCGATGGGGCACGGTTGCAGGCGGAAATTGAAGCGGCTGCCTATTATGCACCGCCACAAGAGCAAGCTAATATTCTTAACCAAATTCCTCCGCTGCAACGAGCATTAGACCAGGCGGAGCGTGTGAGCAAAGCACAGTTTGCGCAGCTGCCGTGGTATGGCAAGGCATGGAGTGTGTTGAACAACGCATTTAGATCTGCGTACGAAAAATTTACCATCGTCGAGTTGGTCCTTAATACTCCCGTACAAATGTTCCAGAGCTGGCATGAAATTAAAGGGTGGCATGGTAAATACCGTCACTTGCAAGCCAAGTTTAAACGCCTGCAGCAGGCTGTTACGCTGCTTCATACTATTAATGATACCTTTGCGCAGCATCCGAAATTGCTCGAACACATCGTTGAAATACAACCGATGATCCGCTCCTTGGAACTGGAAGAGGGTATCTCGAAGGATATGAAAAACCTGCTTGCGATATTACAGCATGATACCTTCAAAGGCCCATTCACCATCATGTCTCATTTTGGCCGTATTACTGCCGCTAATTCCCTCATGTTGAGCTGTCGTCGTGACTGGGTAGAAATTTTCGAATCCATTGGGCATTTGGACACCTATCTTTCTGTTGCGCGACTTATCAAACAAAATGCCATCTCGAAGGCTCCCTTTTGTATGGTGACTTACGAGGAACGCACGACGCCCCATATCGCGCTGACCGATTTCTGGAACCCGTTTGTCGATCCGGAGAAAGTGGTAACCAACTCCCTTGAGCTGGGTAATGGTGCGCGGCACATGATTCTCACGGGCCCGAATACCGGCGGTAAGTCGACGGTGCTCAAAGCATTAGCGATAAACGTGCTGCTTGCCCAGACTTTTGGTATTGCCGCAGCACGCAGCTGCACGCTCGCTCCCTTTAGCGCCATTATTACCAACATCCGCATTGAGGATAATATTGAGCGGGGGGTTTCACTCTTCATGGCGGAATCCGAACGGGCCAAGCTACTCAAAAATACTATTTCCGCTCTTAAGCCAGATCAGTTTGGTCTGGTGATTATTGATGAAATGTTCCGCGGTACGGCGCCGGACCAAGCGGCATTACTTGCACACTTGTATGCCAAGGATGAACTCGGCGTGTTCCCGAACTGCATGCTGCTCGAAGCTACTCATTACCCTGAAATGATTAAATTGGAAGCGGAGACGAACGGACTCTTTGTTAATTACCGCGTGGCCATTGAACGCAACCCCGATGGTTCGCTTCGTCGCACCTACCAATTACAACGAGGATCTACCACCCAGAATGTGGCGGCCGATATTTTGCGTGAACAAGGCTTTGCGATTAAAACGGGAACCGCATGAGCACACCCCTGATGCAGCAATACTTTGCGATCAAGCAAGAGTATCCGGGTGCGTTGCTGTTGTTTCAGGTGGGTGATTTTTACGAACTCTTTTTCGATGATGCCAAAGCAGCCGCGGCTTTTTTGGGCATTGCGCTCACTAAGCGTGGCACCAATAACGGCGAGCCGATTCCGCTCTGCGGGGTGCCGGTACATGCGGTTGACCATTACTTGTCCAAATTAGTGCGTGGTGGTTTTAACGTCGTGATCTGCGACCAGCTGCAAGAGGCGGTGCCGGGGAAAATGGTCGAACGCGGTGTTACCCGCGTACTGACGCCGGGTACTCTCACCGATAGCAATTTACTTGATGATAAATCGGCCTCGTATCTCTTCTCATTTTATCCCTCACTCAACGGCTGGGGACTCGTATTTGGTGAGCTGCTCTCGGCCCAGCTCTTTGCCACTACCTTGCCGGCAGAATCCTACAAATCATTAGAATCCGAAGTAGTGCGCTACTTTCCCGATGAAGTGTTGGTCCCTGAGCAGTCAGCAAAAAATTTCCAATCCTATTTCAAACAGCTTGGCTACTACACCACGTTAGTTCCCCACAGCTCTGATGAAGAGCAGGGCGCTTCCCGTGCCTGGATGTCCCGCCATTTTGGCCGTGAACC
>Ga0207094_1151_pt1 | contig 10016 bp, 5 predicted proteins | sample Alteio_BWMinHeat_90_FD_153518 | JGI IMG/M metagenome (GOLD analysis project Ga0207094, IMG submission 153518) | Enriched cells from forest soil in Barre Woods Harvard Forest LTER site, Petersham, Massachusetts, United States -... | ecosystem: Environmental > Terrestrial > Soil > Temperate forest >... | reverse complement strand
AGTTTGGGTCGACACGACTCGAGCTCTTAAAAGCGCGCGCGCAGGTACAAGACCGTTTGAATGAAGGATGGCTACCTGATTTTCCTAGTGAGACTCAGGAAATTCGTCGGAGCAATTGGAAAGGTGCTCGGATCCCCAGCGATCTTCAGGATCGTCGGGTCGAGATCACTGGTCCGGTCGATCGCAAAATGGTGATCAATGCATTGAATTCCGGCGCTCAAGTCTATATGGCGGATTTCGAAGATTCACATTCGCCTACTTGGAACTCGACGCTGGAAGGCCAGATCAACCTACGAGACGCGGTCCGCAAGGTGATTTCCTTTGAGAGCCCAGAGGGTAAGAGGTATCAGCTTCAACCCAAAACCGCAGTGCTCATGGTGAGACCCCGGGGTTGGCATTTGGTTGAAAAAAATCTATCTGTGGATGGCCAACCGGTTTCTGCTTCGCTATTTGACTTTGGGCTTTTCTTTTTCCACAACGCCGCCGAGTTGCTCAGGCGAGGAAGTGGCCCCTACTTTTATTTGCCCAAGTTGGAAAGCGATGATGAAGCCAGGCTTTGGAATGAAGTATTTCTCGTCGCTCAAGAGCAGTTGGAAATACCCAGAGGCTCGATCCGCGCCACCGTGCTGATTGAAACGATTTTAGCCGCTTTTCAAATGGACGAGATTTTGTATGAGCTCAGAGAGCATTCAGCCGGATTAAACTGCGGTCGCTGGGATTATATTTTCAGCTTTATCAAGAAATTCCACCTGCGACCTGATTTTGTTTTGCCCGATCGATCGTTGATTACCATGGATGTTCATTTTCTGAAATCCTATTGCGAGCTTCTGATCCAAACCTGCCACCGAAGAGGAGTTCATGCGATGGGGGGGATGGCGGCACAAATCCCGATAAAAAACGATCCGCCTGCCAACGAAGCGGCGTTGAGTAAAGTGGCTGCCGATAAAAGGCGGGAAGTGAATTTAGGTCACGACGGAACGTGGGTGGCTCATCCTGGATTGGTCGCTACTGCTAGGCGGGCGTTTGATGAAGTGATGAAAACCCCGAATCAGATCGGTCGTCCCCGTAGTCCCGCCGAAATTAAACCAGCGGATCTCTTGGAGGTTCCCGCGGGAGAAATTACAGAGATCGGTCTGAGAAAAAACGTGAATATCGCGCTTCTTTATCTTGAATCTTGGCTGTGCGGCGTAGGTTGCGTGCCGCTCTACAATCTGATGGAAGATGCCGCTACTGCAGAAATCTCGCGAGCCCAGATTTGGCAATGGATTCGGCATCCAGGTGGTAAGTTTTCCGATGGTCGGAAAGTGACGTTAAATCTGTTTCAGAAAATTCTGGACGAAGAATTGGAAACGATTCGAAGCAGTAAAAGCGATCAGGATTTCGGGACACTAAATCAGGCAGCGGCGATTTTACGGAAAATTACTAGGGATGAACATTTCGTGGAATTTCTAACCATACCGGCTTACGAAGTTTTGTGATTTTCGGAAATAGATTAAACAGCCCCTTTGAAGGAGGGTTTTCTTATGACAGCGAACCGACATGCGACTGAACTAGCGAATCAATGGAACTCGGACAAGCGTTGGTCCGGGGTCAAACGGGTTTACACTGCGGAAGATGTGGTCCGTCTCCGAGGTTCAGTACGAATTGAATATACTTTAGCTCGTCTGGGAACCGAAAGGTTGATTAAAAGCCTGCAATCCGAAAAGTTTATCTCCGCGCTCGGCGCCATGACAGGAAATCAGGCTGTTCAGCAAGTCGAAGCGGGATTACAGGCGATCTACTTAAGCGGCTGGCAAGTAGCGGCTGATGCCAACAATTCCGGGCAAATGTATCCCGATCAGAGTTTATATCCAGCCGATAGCGTTCCCGCGGTCGTCCGGAAAATCAATAATTCTCTGACCCGGGCGGACCAAATTCAACATTCCGAAGGCAAAGACACGATTCAATACTTTGCACCGATCGTAGCAGATGCGGAAGCGGGATTTGGAGGAAACCTCAACGCGTTTGAACTGATGAAAGGCATGATTGAGGCGGGAGCGGCTGGCGTACATTTTGAGGATCAACTGGCATCAGCAAAAAAATGCGGTCATATGGGCGGTAAAGTTCTGATTCCGACAATGGAGTTTATTCAGAAATTAACGGCCGCGCGATTGGCATCCGACGTGCTGGGCGTCCCCACTTTGATTGTCGCGCGTACGGACGCCAATGGAGCTCATCTTTTAACCAGCGATATTGATCCGCGTGACCAGAAATTCCTCACGGGAGAAAGAACAGTGGAGGGTTTCTATAAAATCAAAGGAGGGCTCGATTCGGCGATTGCGCGCGGGCTGGCCTATTCTCCTTATGCCGATTTGATTTGGTGTGAAACCTCAGAGCCGAATCTGGATGAAGCGAAAAAATTCGCCGAAGCGATCCATGCGAAATTTCCTGGTAAATGGCTGGCGTATAATCTTTCGCCTTCTTTTAATTGGAAGAAAAAGTTGGATACGCAAACAATTGGAAAGTTCCAGACTGAACTGGCTTCGTTGGGATACAAGTTTCAATTTGTAACTTTAGCGGGGTTCCATTCGCTGAATTACAGCATGTTCACGCTTGCTCAGGCCTACAAGGAGCGAGGGATGGCCGCTTACTCGGAATTTCAGGAAATGGAATTCGCCAGTGAGAAGAAAAACGGTTACCGGGCGGTGACTCACCAGCGGTTTGTCGGCACAGGCTATTTTGACGAGGTAGCGCAGAAAATCGCCGCCGGCTCGCTTTCTACGGGCGCGCTTTCGGGGTCTACGGAGGAGGAGCAATTTTAGGTGGCCCCCACCTTTTGGTAGCCATGGTGCGTCAAATATCGCCCATGATTCCAATATAGGCGAAATCCATTGTCGCCTGGCGATACTGAAAGTACTTCATCCTGGGATCAGCGCCGTTATAGTAGCCTACGACGCCGCGGATTGTCTGGTGGTGCCCACGACCGAAATGATTGCCCAATAAGACTCCCAGCTGTCCGTGGAAAGTATAAAACGGGTGGCCGACTCCCATTTCATCGATGCCGAAGCTGACATAAGGGGCAGGTTGATGGGGATTGTCCTGGCCCCAAGGGAAATAATCCACAAAGGCATCAGCAGAGAAAAACTGCACTTCAGTTGGAAACGCCAGAATAAACGGTTTGAAAGTTGCACCCACTCTCAAGCGGGTGCCCCAATCGTAAACTGCCTTCAGAGGAACGAACTCTTCACCCAATGTGGGTTCATAAAGATCTAAATCTGCGATTCCATCCGCCGCATGGCCCGAATTATGGGAGATCCCGATCGAAGCACGCAAAGCGGGGTCAAATTCATACTCGAAAGCGCAACCGACTCGCGCATCGATTGTCTCGGTCCAGATCCGATAATTATCATTGAAATGCATGGCTGCGTTGGCAGTAGCCGTAAAAATGATTTCCGGATGATGCGGAGAATTGTCGTCACCCACAAAGGTAAGCACTCCGCCGATTCCGCCCCAAGCTCTTCTGTTGCCATAATACACTAGGTTGGTTTGCTGATCGAAGAAAAGAGCGTTGGTTTCATAGAGCTGGTGGTCGGACTCCGGCATTAAGACCCAGTCGGCGAAAACAGAAGGACTGATCAGTATTGAAATTAGGGGCAAAAAATAACGTTTACAATTCTGAGATGAAATGAACATCGGGGAAAATTATCACGCCCTTAAATGAACGGCGAGAAATTTCCCAGGGAATTTAAGCATCCATCCTTATTTGAAGAGTTTTCCCCACTCCCGTCCGGTTCGTTTCTTCCACGAACCTTTTCCATAGGCATAGCCTGCAATTAATGGGAGTGCGATAGTCGCTTCAGAATAAACCATCTGTTCGTAAGAGGTAGAAACTTTTCCCCACGAACTGGCTTCGCGTAAAGTAGAGCCTGAAAGTGCCCCGTCCCTTTCATCCGCCACCGTAATTTGAACTGCGTATTTATGCATCGGGGATTCTTTGCCCAAAAGTTCAGCGGCGACCACCGTATCTTGCGCGAAATTCTTGGGTACTCCACCACCGATCATCAGTAGACCCGTTTCCTTGGCTTGTACTTTAAGCTGGGTGAGTTCCAAAAAGTCCTTGGCTGAATCTAAGCTCAGATGTTTTGTCGGATGCGCGGCTTGGTGCATGACCAATCCGAACCCCGCACTGCAGTCACTGAAGGCGGGCACGAAAATCGGCACATTCTTCTTGTAACAGGCCAGCACCACCGATTCTGGATTTTTGCCGTGACGATCCAAGTGAACTCCCATTTCCCGAATGAATTCTCGCGAACTATAGGGCCGAGCCTCCAGCTCATTGGCAATCCTTCCTATCGTGTCATCACAAATTCTAAGATGATCTTCATCAATTAATGTGTCATAAATTCGGTCCACCGCCATATCCCGTAGTTCATTGTCATCTAACGTAGGCGAACCTTTATAATGTTTGAAACCTAATCCTTCGAAAAAATCTTGGTCCACAATGATCGCGCCTGTGGAAACTATGGCGTCCACCATATTGTGATTCACCAAATCCAAAACTACGTTTTTCAATCCAGCGCTGAAAAGAGAGCCCGCCAGGCATAGAATTACTGAACAATCTGGATCTGCCAGCATTTGATTGTAAATCTGCGCCGCCCGTCCCAGGTTACGCCCTTGGAACGCCGTTTGTCCCATGGCTTCAACTAACGCCACCACATCATACTTTTTAATGTCGAGGTGTTTCACTTCTGCCGTGAGCAATTCGCTTTTCTTTAATTTCATGGAAATGTCCTCCGATTAAGTCGTCGTTTTCGGACCTACGGCCTGGAATTTTATCCAACCCGCCATCGGTGACCCGGAAGTGGCTGAAGCGCATTTATAGAAAAATCGTGGGAAAAAGCAAGCGAAAATCTAGGGGTACTTCTGGAACGACAGCCTGAGCCTCTTAGGAGCAAGCTTGGTCCTGAGTAGGACCTCGAGGTGAGGGGCCATTAAGAAGGCCCAATAACCCCATTAAAAGTACTAGAAATACTAATTTAGGAGGCTGTTCATCGCGTCTTCAGTGAGTACGCCCGAGTAGTCGGCTCGATTCTTAACGTCCTTGGCGCAAGAATCGGATTCATCCAACAAAGGAATCAGCGCCAACCCCGCTAAGGCTCGTGCTTCTTCCGGCGTCAAAAAAGATCCAGCCTGAGCTGATTTGTCCGCTAAAATCCTTAGAATCGTTTTTTTGAAATAGCCCCGCAGCGCGGCTAATCTTCCTTTTTCTTTACCGATGGCTGTAGCTTCTAAGGTGCGGAGGCTGGCGGTCACAAAAGGAAACGTAGGATGAAGGTAGTACGGAGCCAACGAATCCTCTCCCGAATGCCACGTCTTTCCAAAGATTCTGTCAATTCCGCTAAAACCACTGACAAAAGGATCTCCATATGTGGCCAGCATTAATGAAGGTAGATATTTCTTATACCCTTCTAGGGCCGCCAGTAAGTCTTCCCGTTTTGCCGGATTTTTCGGATCTTTCATCAGCAGTGCCAAAGTCACCGGCACTCTTCTAGCCGCGGAACCTCGCTCCGAGTCACCGCTCATGCTGGGCACATAGCCCACCTTGGAGTGATCCTTAGGGTCAATTGATTTTTCCAGCAACTGATAGCCGGTTTGATCCACGTTTTCAGGCCCCAGGCTAAGAAGGGTTGAAGCCAACGCATAGGAATTAAAGAAACTGTCCCCTTTTGAAACTGCCTTTTCCAGCCGATCGGCAATTCTAACTTGACTGCTCATTCGATCAAAAAGAGCCTGTTTTAAGTCCTTGGTATACCCTACTTTACCTTCTAAAACCTTCTTGCTTTGTAAATCCTTTAAAAATAAATGCAAATATTGCTGAAAATAAAGCGAATTAGAAAAACCCACCCCGGACAGGTTTTCTAGGCGGTCTTTCAACTCCTTTGTTAAAGGGATATCTTCAACTACCGTATTCTGTCTTTGAGTTTGGCATTCCACGCACACCACGTTTCCCGCTGATGTCACTTGGGAAGCTTGGGCTTCGGCTTGTTCTTTAAATTTAGGACAAAATGGAGACGCCTGGAGTAAGAATGTAGATTGGAGCGCCAAGCCCGCAACGCTTCTAGTGGTTGCTGAGGAAACCTCAGCCGGTGCTGCCTTGAGTGCTTGAGGAAGCTTTGCAAGTTCTTTCGAATCGATCTCCATACCGCAAAGTGCATCGCAAGCAGTAGGAAGTGGACCATTGAGAATTAACTTGTCATTAAGCGTAGTGAGGAGCTCTTCCTCGGAAAAGTTTTTGTAATTTTTTTCAAAAAAGTCGGCGATTTGTGCCTTACCGTGATTATCTGATTTCAAATAAAGGTCTAGCACCTGATCCAGGTATAATTTCCCCTGCATCGAAGAGAGGGCATTAAGCGCGGCTTCTTGTCTATTTTTCTGTTCAAAATTAATGGGTTTGGCTTTGAGTTCCTCTAAAGCGTAAGGAATAATATCCGGACTTTTGAGCTCGCCCAGTATTTCAAGTGCCCTGGACCACGGAATTGCGTAGCCACGATTGGGGTTTTTTAATAACTCGTAAAGCTGGGCCTCCACATCCTTTTTGTTTTTCGGATATTTAGTAAGCAGGTGGACTAGTGCGTCTCGAATTTCATTACCCCAATACATTTGGTCAAGGTTTTTCAACCGTTCCATGAGAATCGCAATGGTAGACTCATCACCTTGGCTCCCCAATAATTCTATGGCGTCCCCCAATTGAAAAGCGTTCATAAACGCATCAATCGTCTCAACGTCTTTTTTAAGAAGTGGCAGAGCTTGAGATCGATAAGGTTCACCAAATGAAATAAGCGCCGAATAAGCTGCAACCCTTAATCCAAAATCTTTGGCGGTTAAAAAAGGCTCAATCCGCGCTGCAAGCTCCTTAGCCTTGATAACCTGTAAGATTCTGATTACTCCAGCCATTTTTTGATCAGAAAGATTTTTTGAAAGATAGTCCCCTAAAAGCGACTCTGCGTAATCTTTTTCTCCCAAACCTTCTATCAAAGGAGGAAGGAAATAAGAGTATCGTACCCCATATTTTGCGTCTACAAAATCGGGAAGTAACCGGTCTAAAGTTTCTCTGGAATGCAATTTGAGTTTACCCAAAAGTTCAATGGATTGTATCCACGTCATATCTAGCCCGCTTTGAGGGCCCTCTTTTACACGGCTGAGGTAAACTTTCCAAATCGTTTCCGCGAAGCTTCCCAAAGCATTCAGTTCCGTCAATTCATCCAAAGCCATCATGGCGTAATCGACTGATTCTTTTTTGTCACTACTTTGAATGATTTGAAGTAGGTCGGGCACTGATTGGGTAATGACAGTGGGAACAGGTTTATTCCATTTTCTGAGAGAATTAATCCAAACATACATCTCAACTGGATCTTTTCTTGTCTTAAAAACATCTCCAACCAGGTTAGGCCGGGTCAATATTAGAATCGGAACGATGTACCCTCTTTTTCCAATACGTTTTTCTCTCAGCTTTTCAGTCAGCACCCCAAGCTTTTCTGAGCGGGCGCCTAAATCTATGGCACCCTTTTTTTCAATTATCAAATAACCCAGAATATTAATGGCCATTCTTTTCTGGGCATCAGACGAATTTGAATCTAAAACCCGATAGGACGCGTCTAGGGCCAAAGCCAACTGTTCGGGCCTATCCTTGATCGTAGCAATAAGATTTTCATAAATATAACTCTCTGGGTCAGAGTTAAGTACTCCCTGAATCAGTTTTGACCAAGTCCTGGGGTCCGTCTTTTGGCGATCATCAATCCGCGTAATTAATTTATTAAGTTCGGAAGAGTCGGTGGGAGTTTTGGAAAGGCTTTGCATCAGATCCGCAACAGAATCTGATGGCATGGATTGAGCTTGGGAGAGCGTACTCAATCCGACCATCAGGGAAGTCCCGCAAATTGCACATATTACTATTTTAAATACCAAGGGCCCCTGAATTAAAATAAATTTTAAAGCTACTCTCATCCCTAGACTTTTCGGCTTCTAACTAAGTTAAAGTGAGTAGTTAATAGCAGGAAATCACCTTAAATTCCATTACTATAATGCGAAGCATAGTAGGATGTAATGTTCCTGCACGGACCACATTTTTAAAGCTCATTCTCCCTGCTGAAAAGCTCTTTCCAATAGTGAGATTCATTATTAGCAAATACTTTGCCATTCATGGTGTAGGGAATCATCAGGCTGGATGGCACACCCGGTTGGCTGTATTCGGGATTATGAACTCTGAAAAGAACGCAATGTCCCATTTCATGGGCCAAAAGAGCTTCTTGAGCGTCTACATCCATTTTTTGAAATGCATCTTGGTCAATGGTGATGGTGGGGGGTTTGCCGGGTTCGATGACGCAGACGCCGCGTTCACGGGGATCATCCATGGGGCCAAACTTCATTACCAAATCAGTGACTTTCACTGGATGGCCTTGTTCAGCGGATTTCTGTTCGAATTTTTGGACGAAATCTCCAAAAGGACCAACGTCTTTTTGCGGAGCTCGTCCGCAAGCGCTGAGCACTAATATAGCCAAAACCGGAATTAATTTTAAAATATTTGTATTCATTTTACCTACTAACGTTCTACGTGTTTGAACATAATCAGTATGACACTAAGCGTTATCTATTTAAAGCATAAAATTTTTCGCGAGGAAAAACAGGGCTGCCGGAAATGACACATGCACTTATATTTAATTTGAAGGTTCTTTCTGGAAATCAAATCCAGGGGCTGATTTTGCTAGCCTGGGCCTGTCCTGGAGGGTAATCTCAATCAGTTAATATGAAAATTCTACTCACTGGTGCCACAGGTTTTGTGGGAATTCATATCGGACGACGATTAATCCGAGATGGACACGAACTAGTTGCTTTGAGTCGCAATCCCGAAGCCGCAAGCGAAAAACTTCCGTTCCCATGCCGGGTTTGGAAATGGGATTCCACTGTGTCACATTTGCCACCTGAGGTATTTGAGGGTGTGGATGCTGTGATCCATCTTGCCGGGGAGCCAGTGGCCGGGCATCGCTGGACGGAGTCTTATAAGACGAAAATCTATGAGTCGAGGATTTTAGGATCCCGTCACCTCGTCAGCGCTCTGGGGCAGATTCATGGCGGTAGGCCCCGGATCTTGATTTCTGCTTCGGCTATCGGTTATTACGGAAATCACCGCGATTCAGAACTTTCAGAATCTTCGCCGCCTGGACATGATTTTCTTGCAGACGTCTGCAAAGGCTGGGAAGCGGAGGTTTTAGTTCCGGCATCCTTGAGCGAGATGCGCCGAGTTTGTGTTCGAATTGGAATTGTATTGGGCCTGGAAGGCGGAGCTTTACCGGAGCTAGTCGAGGTATTTAGGAAAGGTCTCGGAGGTCCCGCAGGATCTGGGCGCCAATGGATGAGTTGGATTCACATTGAAGATTTGGTGGAAGTCTTTGTTTCAGCGCTTCAGGAGGATTCGATTTCAGGAGTGGTCAACGCGGTAGCCCCACAACCTGTAATCAATTTGGAATTTTCGAAAACATTAGGAAAGATTTTGAATCGATCCTCTCAGATGAGGACTCCAGCCCTAGCTCTTAAGCTTGCTTTGGGTGGAATGTCTTCACTGATTTTGAATAGTCAGCGAGTCATTACAAACGTCATTCCTCCGAATCTGTTTAAGTTTCCAACTTTAGAAGAAACATTGACGAACTTATTGACTTCGACTGCCGCCTTAAAAAAAAACGAATCTGAGTTTTTGGCTGAACAATGGGTCGGGAAACCGATCGAAGAGGTCTTCCACTTTTTTTCGGAGAGCCGCAATCTGGAAATTCTAACGCCCCCTTGGCTGAAATTTAAAATCATTAGACAATCCACTCCTACGCTAGCAAAAGGAACCGTCATCGATTACCGCCTGAAGATCCACGGTATGCCAGTGAAATGGAAAACTTTAATTGACGAATGGGTTCCCGGATCTCGGTTTGTGGATGTTCAGCTCAAAGGTCCCTACCGAAGGTGGCATCACACCCATCATTTTGAGAAACTCC
>Ga0207094_1150_pt1 | contig 10072 bp, 12 predicted proteins | sample Alteio_BWMinHeat_90_FD_153518 | JGI IMG/M metagenome (GOLD analysis project Ga0207094, IMG submission 153518) | Enriched cells from forest soil in Barre Woods Harvard Forest LTER site, Petersham, Massachusetts, United States -... | ecosystem: Environmental > Terrestrial > Soil > Temperate forest >... | reverse complement strand
ACCAAATCTACTTTGCGTACTCTGCAAATTTGCCCGTCACCAATATATAGACTGCCATGAGAATCAATTGCAAGACCTACAGGTCCCCATAGCTCAGCCGATGTGGCAGGACCTCCATCACCCCAATACCCACCATGACCTGTAACTCCTCCTGCAATTGTTGTGATAATTTGCGCTTGACAATAATCAATCTTTATTCCAGTAAAAAAAATCACAACCAATATAAGTGATAAGTTCCGTCCCAGCCGTGTCTCCGCCCTTCCGCGGGACTCGGCGGCAACGGAGGCAGTGGAGCTGAGGATTTTCATTTTTGTACCTGCCAGTAATTTACACAGGCTTATAAATAAAGGCAGAATAAATTTATTTATCTATGAAAAAAATTTGTGGGGGAGCAGGAAATGGTTTAATCAGCATATACTGCAATTCCCGATAACTCCCGCCCTATTTTATGTATTGCGTCTTCCACCTTTTGTGCTTGTTTTGGTGAGGCGTGTTTTATCCCGGTTACGTATTGCCGGAGCAATGCAGGGTTCAGGTCCGCTTTTTCAGCTATCGCACTGATTTTCAGATAACTGAATTGCTCAAAAAGCGCGGAGAGGTCATACTGGTGTTCAAAAACAACCTCTTTCGGGTCTACATGGTGGAGTTCTTTCAGCAATTTTTTCATTTTCCTTTCCAATCCCTCCCTGCTTTTTGCAGCATCTATTATCAGGTTATCCTCATAATGCACCCTGCCCCACAATTCACCCTGTGACTTCTCAATGATTAGCATTAATGGTTTCATACAGTAGCAATTATTTAATTTATTATTTTTTCAATCCAGCCTGTTTGTATATTGACTGGAGCGTGCCTATCGGAATGTCTTTTACCTTATGCATGGGAACAGTCACTTTACCGGGTTTTATAGCATGCTTAAAATGCTTGTGGCTTCCGTTTTGAACAACTTCAAACCAACCATCCTTTTTAAGTATTTTAATGATCTCCTGGCATTTCATTTATAAAAAGCTTTTTCGCATAAAAGGTTGCCAAATCAATAAATTTAAACAAAAGTAACTAATTTGTTACTTTCTGCAAAATTCGTTTTTCTGTCAAGAGTCTCCGTTTTTCCGCGGGACTCGGCGGCAATAGGGGCCGTGAAGTTGAGGATTTTCATTTTTGTACCTGCCAGTAATTTATACAGGCATATAAAATAAAGGTAGAATAAATTTATTTATCTATGAAAAAAATTCGTGAGGTAGGGCATTCCGGCCTATTCAGCAATTCCATTTGCACAAAGTCGCTCTATTGCTTTCTGAACTTACCACGAGGATTTCTGCTGCTGTGATATATAGATGAAACATAGACTTCATTCGATCGGCCAGCAAATTTGTAAACAATTATAAAAGGGAAAGTCGCGGTTCTTGCCTGCCTGTACGATTTCCTCACTTTTGTAAACACTAAGGGATTGCTTAATATCTGCCTGATCTTATTTTCTACGGCTTTCTCAAACCTTATCCCCAACCCTTGCTGCTGTTCTTCATACTAGGTAATTGCGGTATTATATTCCTCAAGCGCTTTAGTGTGAAATGAGATGGTATAAGTCATTTTCTTTTTATTTCCGATAACGACTGTCGGGTAATATTCTTAACCTCATCCCATGAATATCCCTTTACTTTTCCGCTTTCCAGGTCATTCATCCTGCTGTCCATTTCCTTTATGAAACCCTGATCTTCCCAAATATCAGTCCCTTCTTCAACAAATGCCTTAGCAACACTTAACACCACTTTTTTTTGTTTCAGATTTAACTGTTCGACGTAATTGGCAATTTTTTTATCCAGTGATACAACCTTATTCATAAATCATACTTTATACAAATATACAAAATAGGTACAAAAAAAGTTTAACAAGCAGCACATTCCAAAATGCTCATCATTAAAAAATCAGAACTTCGCAGTATATCAATTGCAAATTGCCCACTGCTAACCGCCAACTGCAAACCGCCAACCCGATAACTAATAAAACGCCTCCTCAAAATGAACTATTTCCTTAACCATATCACCCTGCAAAACGATACTTATTATATCAAACCGCATATTAACATATTGGGGATTAGCAGCAAGAAAAACTGCGGCGGCAGCTTTCAGATACTGCTGCTTTTTCCTGTTTACCGCCTCTTCCGGAAAGATAAGATCAGTTCTTGACCGGGTTTTTATCTCCACGATCACTAGCACATTATCTTTAAAAGCTATAATATCTATTTCTTTCTTCCCGCTGCGCCAGTTGCGGTGCACAATAATATAACCTTTATTTAGCAGAAAGTCGGCTGCTATTTGTTCTCCTTTTACACCAATTTTATTATGTTTGGCCATTAAATGATACGAATAGCATGAAAAAATTAGTACTGGACTTCCCAATACAATTGCATGAAGCATTAATAATAGGAAAAAATCACCGTTTCATAGCTCCCGGAAAAGAATTTAACAATGTGGTGGTAACCGGGCTCGGCGGCAGCGGTATTGGCGGCTCTATAGTGCAGAACTATGTTTTCGACAAGATCAAAATTCCTTTCATAGTCAACAAGGGGTATGACCTCCCGGCGTTCGTAAGCAAAAAGTCTTTGGTCATTGTTTGCTCTTATTCCGGCAATACGGAAGAGACACTGATGGCTATGAAACAAGCCATAAAGAAAAGGTCAACGATCGTATGCATCACGTCTGGCGGCACGGTGGCTGAGATTGCCGGCCAGAAAAAATTAGATTGCATCCTCGTGCCTGCGGGCATGCCTCCACGCGCATGCCTCGGCTATTCGCTCGTGCAGATATTATTCACACTCGCTAATTTCGGATTGATCGGCAATCACTTTGAAAAAGAGATCAAGGCGGGAATCAAACAAATGAAGGCGGGCGAAGACGACACACAGAAAAAAGCGCTCACCATTGCCAAAAAGATTTTGGGAAAGTTACCGATCGTCTATTCTGCCGACCACTTCGAAGGCGTTGCCGTACGTTTCCGGCAGCAATTAAATGAGAACAGTAAGTTGCTCGCGTGGCACGGCGCTATCCCCGAAATGAACCATAACGAACTGGTGGGCTGGCGCGACGATGCAAATGACAAAGCGGTGATCATACTCAGGAACGCAGATGATTATGAGCGGGTACAAACACGTATGGAGATCAATAAAAAAGTATTTAAAAAACACACCTCCACCATCATAGAAATTTACTCAGAAGGGAAGAGCTACTGGGAAAAAGCCTTTTATCTCATTCACCTTACCGATTGGGTCTCTGTACTGCTGGCTGACTTGCGTGAGTTGGATGCCACTGAAGTAAAAGTGATAGACTTCCTCAAAAATTCATTAGCGAAAGTCTGACCGGCAGGCAACAAGATAGTGACTACAGTTTTATTATAGCTATAATTCGGAATGGCTCCCAAAGGAAATCGCCTTACCTGATCTCCGGATGGTATGGCTTTACATAATTTACGGCGCTGTGCAACAAACTGCCCGCATACATTGCGGAAGAATGATACTTCTTTTTGTGTGCATCCTTCTTAATTTCGGTCGGAATATGCGCGACTTTAGCTGGCCCAGAACCCGTAAGTTTGTTTTCTGAAAGTTTTGCGTTTACCTTATTTAATTCCTGCTCATCATTTGTATTAGTTTCCATAAAAAACAATTGAGTGGTTAGAGAATTAATTTCATATATAAAGTTACGACATTATTATCATTCAAAAAGGGTGATTTTTGAATAAACAGCTACATTCTCACATTTCTGCATTCTCATATTTTCACATTCCCTCATTTTCACATTCTCTCATTTTCACATTTTCACATTAATTAAGCCATTGCGCTATTGAGCCATTGCGCAATTAAACCTATCTTTGCCCAATTTGTTTTTTCAATGACTCCAACACATACTGATGCCTCTGCTTGGCTACTGCTTGAGGATGGTTCCCTCTTTAAAGGAAAGTCTTTTGGCGCCAAAGGCACTGCCGGCGGTGAAATATGCTTCAATACCGGCATGACCGGCTACCAGGAAGTCTTTACCGACCCCTCCTATACAGGCCAGGTACTCATCATGAATAACGCCTATATCGGTAATTACGGCGTAAAAAATGAGGACGTAGAAAGCGACTCCATAAAGATCAGCGGGCTTATCTGCAAGAACATTTCACTCCGATATTCCAGGATGACAGCCAATGCCAGCCTTGAGGATTATCTCATCAGGAATAAACTCGTTGCCATTTACGACGTAGATACGCGTCTGCTCGTACAGCACATCAGGAATAAGGGCGCCATGAACTGTATCATTTCTACCGATCTGTCGGATGAGGCAAGACTGGAAGAGGCCCTTTCTAAAGTTCCCGATATGGCCGGACTCGAACTCTCGTCACAAATATCTACTAAAGAAGCTTATACTGCCGGTGACCCCAGTTCGCCGATACGCATTGCTGTGATGGATTATGGTGTAAAGAAAATGATCCTGGAATGTATGGTAAAGCGTGGCGCCTATATTAAAGTATTCCCCGCGAAAACAGACATTGAGGAATTAAAGGCATTTGAACCGCATGGCTATTTCATTTCAAATGGCCCTGGCGACCCGGCTTCCATGGATTATGCAGTAGCTACGGTTAAAGATATACTGGCCACCAATAAACCTTTCTTTGGCATCTGCCTCGGCCACCAGCTTTTGGCCAGGGCAAATGATATACCCACATTCAAAATGCACCATGGTCACCGTGGCCTGAACCACCCGGTGAAAAACATAATCACCGGAAAATCAGAGATAACTACCCAGAATCATGGTTTTGGTGTAGACCCTGAGGCTATAAGAAATTCGGAACACGTAGAAGTTACGCACCTGAATCTCAACGACGGTTCAATAGAAGGTATCCGGATGAAAAATAAACCTGCATTCTCCGTACAATACCATCCCGAAGCCACTCCCGGCCCGCACGACTCACGATATTTGTTTGACCAGTTTATGGAAATGATAAGAAATAATGGCTCAATAGCTTAATTAATGTGAAAATGCAAAATGTGAAAATGCGGAAATTGGAGAACTGAATAACCTGTTTTTCTTTACACGAGAAACAGCTTTCTACTTTGTACTTTTGACTTTAGACTAAAAACAAAATGAAAAAAGAAAAAATTCTCATCATAGGCGCAGGGGGGCAAATTGGCGTGGAACTGACACTGGCGCTGCGCAAGGTTTACGGCAATGATAATGTGATCGCTACCGATATTAAGGAAGCCCATCCGCTACTGAAGGATAACGGGCCTTATGAGATACTGAATGTAATGGATTCGCACGGCACACATGCCCTGGTAAAGAAAGAAGGAATCACGCAAATATACCTGCTGGCTGCGCTCCTTTCTGCCACCGGTGAAAAAGCCCCGCACAAGGCATGGGAAATAAATATGCAAAGCCTGATCTCCACGTTAGACCTCGGTGTACAGGAAAAGCTGACCAAAATATACTGGCCCAGTTCCATAGCAGTATTCGGTCCAACCACCCCAACAGAACAAACACCACAAAAAACAATAGTAGAGCCTCGAACGGTATATGGCATCAGCAAGTATGCCGGCGAATTGTGGTGCCAGTACTACAACCAGCGTTGGGGGCTTGATGTACGCAGCCTGCGCTATCCCGGCCTCATAAGCTGGAAATCTGAACCCGGCGGCGGCACTACCGACTATGCGGTAGAAATATACCATGAAGCCCTTAAAAATAAAAAATATACCTGCTTCCTTTCTGAAAATACTTACCTCCCTATGATGTATATGGATGATGCTATCCGCGGCACCATAGAACTGATGGAAGCCCCCGCAGAAAAGATGAAAACACGCATGGCATACAATCTATCAGCGATGAGTTTTTCACCGAAAGAAATAACCGCCGCCATACAAAAACACATCCCCGATTTCACCATTGACTACAATCCCGACTTCCGCCAGGCAATAGCCGACGGCTGGCCCAAAAGTATTGACGACGCCGCCGCCCGCACCGACTGGGGCTGGAAAAACGATTTCGACCTGGACAGTATGAGCGCAGATATGCTAAAGAATTTGAAAGAGAAGATGATGCAACCTGCATAAATTTTATCCTATGTCCAAACAAAAACTCGTAGTACTCACAGGCGCGGGTATCAGCGCGGAAAGCGGGTTGAAGACATTCCGTGACACGGACGGACTGTGGGAAGGCTACAATATAGAAGATGTAGCTACTCCCCGTGGCTGGCGCAAAAATCCGCAGTTGGTACTTGATTTTTATAACCTGCGCCGAAAAGATGTGCTGGCAGCCCAGCCTAATACCGCCCATAAAACCCTTGCAGAACTGGAAGCACATTTCGACGTACATATAATCACCCAGAACATTGACGACCTGCATGAGCGGGCAGGCTCTACCAAAGTGCTGCACCTCCACGGCGAAATAATAAAGATGCGCAGCGACAAAAACCCAAATAAAACCTATAAGATCAAAAAAGATATACAGCTCGGCGATAAAGCGGATGATGGCAGCCAGTTTCGCCCGCACGTGGTATGGTTTGAAGAACCGGTACCCATGATAGAAGAAGCCATTCCGGTCATGCATGAGGCGGATATTTTTGTACTTATTGGTACATCTCTTGTTGTATATCCTGCCGCAGGGCTTGTGGATTACGTAAAAGAGAAAGTCACAAAATATGTCGTGGATAAGTCCATACCGCCCGTAAGCAGGTACCGCAATGTGATCCCTATCGAAAAGCCCGCTACCGAAGGTATAGTTATCCTAAAAAGCCTTCTTCTTGGACAATAATACCTCATTCTTCCTCGGTAAGGAAAATTGTACATGCGCGAACCGTTGAGAAAGCACATACATCAATGCCGGCATAAGCTGGTGCATCAGCCTTTCCTGCGAAGTTCCGAGCAGCCATTCGACACCTCCGCCGCCAGGAGAAAGCACATAAACAAGTGCGTAGGCTCCCATGCAGCATAGCAGCAGGAAAAACTGCTTATCCGGTCCCTTCATTTCCAGGAGGCAAATCAGTAAATAAATGAAAAAACAGACCTTAACGTAATAGAATTTGGCATTGAGGTTTTCTATAAAATACTTGTAAATAACCTGATAGCGACTCGCAACGAACAACTGGCTGAAAGCCCCTTTGTGACTCGATATTATAGCGCCATCCGTAGCATAAAACATCTTAAATATCAGGAACACAAGCAAAGGCGCTCCCAAACCCATAGCAAATGCTTTGATATTGTTCTTAGAAAAAAACGAATTCGGGTAGCCTAAGATAAAGATCAGTGCAAGTATGCTGCCTTCATTCTTCGTCCAGATACAGCAACCTAAACAGGCTGCTGCAAGTGTTATATACTTCCTGCCTTTGCCTTCATCTGCGTGATTGATACAGACAAATGCGCAAAGGAAAAAGAAAGCCAGTGCAGTGTCCGCATATTGCGTAGCGCCCTTTGTAAGATAAAATGTATCTATAGCGAACAGAAAAAAAACAGTTGCCGCTACAACTATATTTTTCTCCAGTATCTCCAGATATATGAGCACTGGTATAAACAACGTAATACTGAAATGGAATATGAATGGAATTACCATCAGATACTTTTCAGAAAACAGACGGATAAAGAACCCGTTTACTGCAGGCACATACAATGGATAATCCGCATGGGCGTACAAAGCGTTTTCAAACATCTTTTTCCAGTTTGCCGGATCGGCCAGATATTTGGCATGAAGGTTCCAGATACCCCAGGCATCCCACCCGCCATATTTTTCAGCCACCGGGAAAAAACCTTTTACAATCAGGTACACACCTGCCACCAATATCACAGACGCCAAAAACGGGTATTGTTCTTTCTTTTCAACCGGTTTCTTTTCATCAATTACATCCTTCTTCAACACCCACCTGAAAATAACAAGTACACTTACAAAAACAGCAGGTACTGTTATAAAGAAAGGGACACGCAATACAAGCGACAAAAAGTATAACAAGCTTAAGCCCAATGAACTGACACCTGTAGCTATAATATATCGGCTCCCATTCTGCATTTATTTATTGTTACTGGTTAAGTAATATTTATAAAGTCCATCATTACTGCTACAAATTACTTTCCTGTTGGCAGTGATGCTGTAAAGCGCACTATCGCTTGTATTCATATTGCAGATCGCCAATACAGTATCAAACTTTTCTTTTGGGGAAATCGAGCAATACCTCGGCGCCAGCAAATAACGCCATATCATATACCCACCAACTGGAATGCCCGTTTCGGGGATAATGAACGTGAAACTTGAATTGCGTGGCAGACATTTTTCAACATCTCTTAGTCCTGCAGCAAGGCGGTCTATATTATCACCCTGCTCATTATGCTTATTCACGTGCTGCACCGTCGCAATGATAATTGCGATCACCAATAGTAAAAAAACACGGCTACCTTTCATAAACCCCTATCCCCTAAAGGGGAACAATCTATTTTAGCTTCGATTAAGAATTAGACTTTGTAAAACCTTTGAAATATTTTAAGCCAGGAAATATGAAAAAGCCCCTTTGGGGGTTTGGGGCATATCCCACCCATGAGCGCGAAGGTCTTTTTCAAGGGTTCCCATCTTAATGCTATCTTCCATATAAGATTTGATAAGATCATCGAATGCCGTTTTTACATCACCAATACGGTCTCCATAAGTGGATAATTCCAATGCCGGGCAATATGCGATATACGCCTCATCTTTCTGGAATACAAGTACGCCTAACTGTACCTCAATAAATTTATTGTCCTTTTTTATTAAATTGTGCATTGTTCCTCTGTTTACTCTCAGTCGGTAATTCTTCTCCTACAAATATACTTTAATAATTACACATCCCACATTTGCACATTCCCATATTTGCACATTATTTTCCACCATTTGCACATTCCCATATTTTCACATTTTCATATTATTTCCACACTTCCAGGTTTTTACTTTTGCCTTTTAACTTATTTCCCCAGACTGAAAAGGCTATCCACAAACTCCTCTTTATTGAATATCTGCAGGTCCTCCATTTTTTCACCCACGCCTATATATTTTACGGGTATCTTGAACTGGTTGGCGATAGCCAGCACTACCCCGCCCTTAGCAGTGCCATCTAGCTTGGTGATCGCTATTGCAGTGACATTAGTGGCTGCAGTAAAATGTTTCGCCTGCTCTATAGCGTTCTGCCCCGTACTGCCGTCCAGTACCAGCAATACTTCGTGCGGGGCGTCAGGCATTTTCTTTTTTATTACGCGGTGTATCTTGCCCAGTTCATCCATCAGGTAGGCCTTATTATGCAAGCGGCCGGCGGTATCTATGATCACCACATCACTCTGGCGGGCTATACCGCTTTCCACGCTGTCGAAAGCTACGGAACTTGGGTCGCTGCCCATTTCCTTCTTTACTATGGGCACCCCTACCCGCTCGCTCCAGATGGTCAGTTGGTCCACTGCTGCAGCCCGGAAGGTATCCGCCGCACCCAGCAACACATTCTTGCCATTCTTTTTGAAGTTATGTGCCAGTTTGCCTATTGTTGTTGTCTTACCCACACCATTCACACCCACCACAAGTATTACGTAAGGTTTTTTACCCGCAGGCACATCAAATGTTGCGAACTCATTCGACGGCGCAGCCGTAAGCACCCCCATGATCTCTTCCTGCAGCATCCTGTTGAGCTCCGATGTGCCGTGGTATTTATCCTTGGCCACACGGTTTTCAATCCGTGTTATAATAGCTACTGTAGTTTCCACGCCCACATCCGCGCTTATGAGGGCATTCTCCACCTCATCAAGCACCTCTTCATCCACCTTGTCCTTCCCCGCGATGGCCTTGGTAAGCTTGGTAAAAAACCCTTCCTTGGTTTTCTTCAGCCCTTCGTCCAGCGCCTCTTTCTGTTCGGTTTGTTCTTTATTGCGTTTGAAAAGTTTATCGAATAAGCCCATGGTATCTGTTTATAATGGCTCAATGGCTTAATGGCTCAATGGCTCAATTTGAAAACGCTGCAAAATTAGGGTTTTATATATGGAATAAGGAATTTGTAATTGGGAATTTGTTTGTACGTTCTTTTGCCATGGAACTGCCCCATCAACGCG
>Ga0207094_1149_pt1 | contig 10083 bp, 7 predicted proteins | sample Alteio_BWMinHeat_90_FD_153518 | JGI IMG/M metagenome (GOLD analysis project Ga0207094, IMG submission 153518) | Enriched cells from forest soil in Barre Woods Harvard Forest LTER site, Petersham, Massachusetts, United States -... | ecosystem: Environmental > Terrestrial > Soil > Temperate forest >... | reverse complement strand
AAATGATTTTCCATCTAAGAATTTCCCTGTATAGTTCACAAATGCTTTTTGTCCGGCTTTAACGTTGTCTCCTGTGCCTTGAACGGAAATTGTATAATAGAGTCCTGAGGCTGTTTTCAATGGCTTAAGACCATTTTTAGTGAAGTATTCCTGAAGTATCTTATCATCAATAGCTATTTGCTTAGCGGCTTTTTCGTCATTGTCTTTCTTATCTTCGGCTTCAGATTTTACGGATACCAATACAACGTTGTACTCTATTTTCATACCTTCTTTCATCCATGGCAGCAGTTGGTTGCCGGCTTTTTTCATAGAGTCAACAGGTAATCTGAAGACTGCACTGTCACCAACTACCATCATCATAAAACCTTCAATAGGATCTCCCTTGAATTTAGGCGCTGAAATGGGGAAGGGCACCGGTTTACTGCCATACATTTTCCGCGAATCAAACATAACGCTGTCATCTATATGCACATGGATGTGCATTTCAATATGGTCATTTAGTACTGGTTTTCTTGTACCTGTACCGTGCCTTTCAATTTTATATTCCAATCCGCTTGCAAGCATTTTAAAACCAGCCGCCATTTTTGTTTTATTTCCTTTAGCGGCAACGGGTTTTGCAGCGCTTTCTTTCGGTGCGGTCTTTTTAGCAGTGGCAGTTTTTTTATCCTGGGCATTTGCCTGCATAACAAAGCAGCAAAAACCAAGTATAAACATACCAGACAGGAGTGCAATTTTAGGTGTCATTTTCATCGGAATTATGTTGTTGATTGAATATTGTTAACGTTTTTATCTGTCAGAATAAATTTTATTTATTTGGCATCTGAGGTTGTGGCTGCTCGTTTTTCGGAGCATCCTTAACATCCATAACTTCCACTTCAAAAATCAGCACAGAATTCGGCGCTATTCCGGGATTAGGGCTTTGCGGGCCATAAGCAAGCGGGGATGGAAGATATAATGTTGCTTTAGCGCCTTTTTTCAGCAATGCCGCGCCTTCGTCGACACCGGGTATCATCTGGCCGGAACCTACAGGCCATTTCAGTGGTTCTGTGCCGTGGTGGCCAACGGAAGTATCCACATTGGAGTCAAAAGCTTTACCATCAAGTGTTTTTCCGGTATACATCATAGATACCATCTGGCCTTTTGCAATTGCAGGGCCGCTTCCAGGTTTCTGTATCGTATAGTACAGGCCCGATGCTGTTTTTTCAGCTTTTATATTATTTTTTGCAAAATAGTCCTGCAGTATCTTATCGTCAATTGGTTTCTGCTGTTCCATTTTAGCCTTCATTTCCTGCTGCATCTGCGCCTGCTTCGCTTCCATGTCCTTCTTGTATTCGTCCATAGACTTTATAGATACAACTGCTACATTGATGACCACCTTATTTCCTTTTTTCAGCCATTTAGGTAAATTCCCCAGGGCATTTGGAGGAACTGTCTTGAGGATAGTATCGCAGGAAACCTCAACAAGAGCGCTGTCTCCTACAGACAGAAACGGGAATACCGCCTGGAAATCGCCTGTTTGCCGTATCGTATCCACACGGGTAACTTGCGGTTTCCCCTGTTTCCTGGTATCAACAATAACTAAAGCCTGGCCGGGTACAGTATCAACTTTTACTGTGAAGTTGAATTCAACAATATCTCCCATCCTGGCGGTTCTGCCAGGTACATCCTTGATGATCTTGTAAGATATGCCATGTGTTTGTTTAAAGCCACCGTTGCTGCTACAGCCGGTGTTGCTGATGATCGCTACGCTTAATAAAGCGATTGTTAGAATCCTTTTTATCATGTTTGTTTTTTATTGGGGGTGAATATCGGACAAAATTTTCTTAAAATATGCAATTGTATCAATAAAACTTGTTTTGGTGCGCCCTCCTGAGGCGTTAAAATGGCCGCCTCCATCAAAATACTGCTTTGCGAACGCGCTGACGTCAAAGTCTCCCTTACTACGGAAAGAAAGTTTTACTTCATCACTTCTTTCCGTAATGAGGGTAGCAAAATGAATACCGGCGATACTAAGCGGGTAATTAACTAATCCTTCCGTGTCTCCGTTCTGGGTATTAAATAAGTTCTGGTCTTTTCTCGACAATGAGATGAGCGCAGCATTATATTTATGGAAAACCTCCATTTTCTCTATTAGTACATAGCCGAGGAAACGCATCCTCCCTTCGCTCCATGAATCATACACTTCTTCATGTATGCGGGTATGATCCAGGCCACGGTGTTTAAGGTCGGCAGCCATTGTATGAACGGATGCGGTGGTTGCCGGAAATTTGAAAGATCCGGTATCTGTCATCAGGCCGGTATAGAGACATGCCGCGATATCAAGGTCAATCAGCTCGTTGTCCTGGTTAATGTTTATAAAATCATATACCATTTCACTTGCGCTGCTTTTTTCAGGTATGCAAACGCCGTAATCCCAAACCGGCTTTGGGAATAAGTGATGGTCTATTAATATCTTTGGTTGGGTAGTATCCGAAAGTTGCTGAGTTAAATGCTTGGTACGGCTGAGATCATTAAAATCAACACAAAAAATAATATCGGCTTCCGCTAATGCTGCCAATGAATCCGCCGGCCGCTCCTCATGGTTCAGCATATTTACGATACCTGGCATCCACATCAGGAAATCGGGCACTTCGCCGGGCGATACGGGTGTAACCGAATGCCCTTTTTTTGTCAGGTAATGATAGAGCGCCAGCATACTACCTATCGCATCGCCATCAGGTTTATGATGCGTTGTGATAAAAATCTTTTTAGGCGTTTGCAGTAAATGGAAAGCGTCTTGTATCGGCTGCATTTTATAAATCCTGCCTCTAAATAAAAGGCATTTTTTTCAATCGGGCTGCAAAAGTACGAATTCCTGTGAAATACTTATTTCCTTTTGTTTATTATTGCGTTAAATATTCTGAAAATCAGACCCAATCCCCTTTGCCATAAAAAGCATCCTATTGTTCTGATGCGCCCACTAATTATCTGTTTGAAATTCTGTTATATCTAATACTATTTTTTAACTTTTACATTTTGCGTTTTCATTTACCTTTGCGCCATTAATTTAAAACCACACATTATATGTCAAATCGCACATTTACGATGATCAAGCCGGATGCAGTAAAAGCAGGCAATATTGGAAATATCCTGCAAATGATAAATGCAGCAGGCTTTCGTATTGTAGCTATGAAATATTTAAAGATCAGCAAGCAGCAGGCTGAGCAATTTTATGAAGTTCATGCCGCTCGCCCGTTTTATGGTGAACTGACTGAATTTATGAGCAGCGGCCCTATTGTGGCAGCGATATTGGAAAAAGAGAATGCGGTAGCAGATTTCCGTAAGCTGATAGGCGCCACAAACCCTGCCCAGGCGGAAGAAGGTACGATCCGTAAAAAATATGCCGCATCAATAGGGGAGAACGCAGTTCATGGTTCTGACAGTGATGAAAATGCCGGGATAGAAGGGAATTTCTTCTTTAGCGGCCTGGAAAGGTTTTGATCTGGTGTGGATAGATAGTCGATTGTAATTAGTAGATAGTTATGAGTAAACATTGGAATGTAAAGAGGTCGCCTCAAAGCCAATTTCGAGGCGGCCTTCTATTTTTACATCATTATTATTGTTTCACCAATTTTTCTGTGCAAACATCATTGCCGTTCATACATCTCAGGATGTACGTGCCTTTCTGTAAATCCCCTATATACAAGTTATTACCAGTAAATGTAACTGTTTTAACTTCCCTGCCGGTGAGGTCATTTATTGAAATCTTTGCGCCGGGCTCCACGTTGCCTGTAATGGTTAGATAATCATTTACCGGGTTAGGATATAGCTCTATATATTTGTTTTGATTTGCTTCAACGATCCCCAAGGCTGGATTTGCTACTCCACGGTATCTTTTAAAACTATCAGTCGCAACGAGGCCGGTTGTAAAATAGCTTCCCGTTCCTACGTAAGCTGTGCCCCCCAAGGTAAAAACACACGACCATGCCGGGTAGAGTGAAGGGAAGTTTTGGTCTGCGGACCAGGTATTGGTTATTGCGTTGTATCTCCACATATCGTTAAATACTGATGTATACCCAACCATGCCGCCACCTACATATCCAAAGTTATTAAGTGCATAACCAAACGCTGCCTGCCGTGCCGCGCCGGGGAAGGACGCTTTTGTTGTCCATGCATTTGTGATAGGATCATATTGCCAAAGGCCCGTTGATTCGGCGGAGCCGACCTGCCCGGTAGCTACATACCCTTTGTTGCTGATCACAAATGATACCGGGAAGCCAATGGCGCCCATGGGCAATGCAGACAGCGCTGTCCAGGTATCTGTAAATGGATTGTATTTATAGAAATCACTCATTCCTGCTGTGCCTGCAAAGCCGCCGCCAACATAAGCTGTATCATTGATCATAAAGCAGAACATAGCATCCCTGCCTCCACCGGGGAAGCTTGCTTTTTGTGTCCATGTATTGGTGGTGTCATTGTACATCCACATATCTGCAGTGGGGTTATTGGCTCCTGTAGTATCCCCGCAGCCAGCATAGCCTTTGCCATTTGCCACAAATGAAAAACCGAAAGCACGGATCTTATTTCCGGGGGCATTCCCTTTCATTGTCCACGTATTTGCGGTCGTGTCATATTCATAAAATTTGCTTCCGCTTGAGCCACCGCCAACATAACCTTTGCCATGAAGGCTAAAGCTGATACAACCGTCATTGGGGCCAGTGCCCATACTTGCTATTTGCGACCACTGCGCACTTGCTGTCTCGGTAAATATATTGAATGATAGTGCGAGGATAAGGAGCTTGTTAAATGTACATTTCCGTGTCATGTCTTTTTTCTTCAAAGCTATTTTATCAAAAAAATAATTTAATATAACAATACTTAAATATTCTTAACGAATGATAAAAAGAAATAAACATACCTAATTAAAGCAAAATGTTATATCTGTAATCAGCATTATTCTAATTTTATAAAATGAAAAGGAGGGGATCCCTGAGGCAAAGGAATTTATATTTTATAGTGGGCATTGTGATTGCCAGCCTGGTAGGGGTTCAGTTCTATTGGATGGCCAAGAGCATAGGCTTGCAAAAACTTGCCGCTGAACGCAGCCTGAAAAATGACCTGAACAAAGTAATTAAGGAGGCGGAGGAAAGCGCTTATTGTTTCTATTTTTATTCCAAAGCTTATATTAAAAAAGGTGAGGGGTTATACATGGTGAAGCAGCAATACGAAGACGGAAAATTTGTTGGTCCGCCTGGGGGATATTTGGATACTCTTACCATGTATAATATCTTCTATTATGGCAAGGATACCGTTTTTGACAAGAGCAATTCTATCGACTTCCGGAGCCCGGCAACTGTTGACATTTCCCTCCGGTTCAAATATGCAGCTCCAAGCCTTCACGTTAAAAAAATCGATACCAATTCTTATAAACTGCCAAACATAAATATGGCCAATTTCAGGCAGGCATTGAATAACAGCCAGACGCTTGATGAGCTTATTAACCCGGACAACCTGGACTCCATGATCATAGAAACGTTGCGGAAAAATGATTTTGATACTTTTTTCGAGATGGGCATAAAGAGGGTAGGGAGCAATAAATATGAATATCTCAGTAAGGGGACCATCCCGGCCCACCTGGAAAACAAGCCAATCAAATTTTCATTTTTGGGCGATAATTTTAATAAGCCATATGAGCTGTTTCTGTACCTCCCGGATCCGAACGGACATGCCATACGTTCTTTGTTTGTGGTAATGATCTCGTCAATAATTATCATCTTAGCGCTTATTTTTTCTTACGCTTATTTTGTGAAAACAATACTCGACCAGAAGAAGCTGTCTGAAATGAAAAGCATGTTCATCAATAATATCACGCATGAATTCAATACCCCGATCACTAATATACAACTGGCAGTAGAGAATTGGAGAAACGCAAGGACCAATAATCCCTTTTATGTAGATATTATTGAAGAAGAAAATAAACACCTGCAGCGCAACGTAGAACAGATGCTGCAGCTCGCCACTATAGAACATACAAAGATCAGCGCCCGCGTGAACAAGGTGGATATGAATGAACTGATAAAAGAAACCATAAGCTATTTCGACCTGCAACTGGAACAGATAAATGGCACTGTAACATATAACCTTGCTCCAGGCATTAGCATATACGGCGACCGGCAACTACTAGGGAACTTGCTGCATAACCTCATTGACAATGCAATAAAATACAGCAAGGGAAACCTGCAGATAGATATTTCTACTTTTGAATCAGGTGATAAGGTTGGCATCCAGGTACAGGATAATGGCATAGGGATGAGCGCTGAAACACTAAAATATATGTTTGAGCGTTTTTACCGGGGCGATAAAAGCGACCGGCACGATGTAAAAGGGTTTGGCATAGGGCTCAGTTATGTAAAATACATTGCAGATGCCCATCATGCCGAGATAAAGGTGAAAAGCAAAAAAAATGAAGGCACCATATTTACCATCTGGTTTCCTAAGAATTTCAATACTGCATTATGGCAAGGATTTTATTTGTAGAAGACGATCCCAATCTCGGTTTGTTGCTGAAGGAAAACCTGGATAACAAAGGGTTTGAAACCGTATGGTGTAAGGATGGGGATGAAGGTATTTCAACGTTCACGGCGCGCGAATTCGATCTTTGCATACTGGACGTGATGCTGCCGGTAAAAGATGGGTTTACCTTGTCTAAAGAGATAAGGGCGCGTAATAACGACATACCCATCATCTTCCTCACAGCACGGTCTATGCATGAGGACAGGATACATGGCCTGGAAATAGGTGGTGATGACTATATTACAAAACCTTTCAGCACCCATGAACTTTACCTTAGGATCAATGCCATTTTGAGAAGAACACAAAACCGTACGTCTGTGCAAGAAAAGGTAAAAAAAATAGGCAAATACTTATTTGACTATAAAAAAATGGTGCTGCTCATAGGCAATGACGCAAAACGCCTCAGTTCAAAAGAAGCGGAACTGCTATACATTCTCATCCTCCATAAAGATGAGCTGGTGCCGCGCAGTGTGATACTGAATAAGGTATGGGGCAATGACGATTATTTTTCCGCAAAAAGCATGGATGTATATATCAGCAAGATCAGGAAGATGCTCAGGGACGACCCGGATATAGAGATACTGAATGCCTATGGAACGGGGTTTAAGCTGATTGTGAATGATGCGTAAGGAAAATGAAATCCTAATCGCAGAGCCCGTGAAGGAAACGCAAAGGAGGGCCGAAAAGACATTAAATCTTTGCGGCCCTTTATACAAATTTGAAATGTTCTTTATGTTCTCAGGAAGATCTTAGTTTTGAAATCAGGAAATGATTCATAATTTTACCACTAAGGTTCCTAAACAATAAGTAATTTAAAAGATGGTAAATAATTATAAGGACGCGGACGTTTGGAAAGGAACCGATTCTGATAATAATGACTTAAGAACTAATCTGGCAATTGGCACACTTACTCTTTACATTAGCATATTATTTTTATATATTCTAAACTGTATTATATGTGAAAACTATCGTCCGGATATTGGAGCTGCCCTAAATCAATTACGCCCATTAGTTATTCCACAGGGATATTTTGCACCGGAGCCGGTAGAACGTATGCAATGCCTGCTTTCAATTTTTTGCAGCCCGATATTTATCTATATTGCTTATAATTGGATGGATAAAAAAAGGAACGTTCTATGCAAAAAGCCATTTTTAGCTTTAGGTATTAATATTATCGGAGTAATAGTCTTTATTATTTATACGTATATAGTTTTAAAACAAAATCTTTTATATGTAACCGACGCTAACGGTAAAATTCCAACTAATGCATATTTTTTTTCAAATGATTTGATCTGTAAATTCAATTTTGTCCTTGTAATTCTATTTTATTCCGTAACAATTATTGGCTTTTTTTTATATGCAAAAAGTAAAGAAACCTTTCTTAAAAAATTAGTAGTTAGCATTATTGCTTATGGTATTGTTTCTGTAGTCATTCTCAATATTGTTCTTTACGATGTTTTCCATTTAGCAGTTACAGAATGGGGAAGGACAATGGAAACTAATGCACTATTTTATTCAGTAACTCAAGTTTATGCAGGAAAATCTCTTTTGGTAGATGTAAATTCCCAGTACGGGCTATTTGCCTGGTTTTTATGCCCGCTGTACAAGCTGATTGGATTATCCACCTTTAAATTCACATTTACAATGGGAATTTTAAATGCATCTTCATTTTTACTCATTTATTTGGGATTAAAGAAAATAATGCGTAATGATCTGTTTTCACTCATTACTTTTTTATGCCTTGTTTTTTGGCAATTCTGGCAAACTAGACTTCCGTGCCCGTCATCAACTCCTATATATATATCAACTCCTATATATATATATCAATACTGGCCGATAAGGCTTTTATTTCCTAGCATTGTTTTTTTTCTCATGGTAATTTACCAGACCGGTACTCAAAATAACAAAAGGGTTATATTACCCATTCTATCTTTAACTTCAGCATTTGGAATATTCTGGAACCTTGATTCTGGCATAGTAGCTTATGGGGCTGTATTTATTGCATTTTTGTATTCTGCTTTTGACGCTTCCTCTATCAAAAATTCAATAAAGAAATGCCTCATTTATTCAGCATGGATGTTAGGCGCCCTTTTGTTTGTAACCGCTCTCTTTTTTCTTTCAACTAAAATTAAATCCGGTTTCTGGCCGGATTTGAAGCACTATTCTGATTTTCAGGGCATTTTTTATGTAAGCGGCTTTTATATGTTGGTGATGTGCGCAATTCATTTTTGGAATTTCACTGTGCTTTTATATTTAATAGCTGGTGTTTATTGTGTTTATAATCTAAGAAAAAAACATACGGAGGATACTCCCATAATTGCTTTCCTTTTTATTCTTGGCTTTGGGCTTTTTATTTATTTTACGGGTCGCTCATATGATACAAATTTAAATTCTGTCATGTATCCGGCTATCATTCTTCTTGGTATTTTTTGCAACAAGCTTTTTTCCGGAATTATTATTAGAAAATTCAGGTTTCCTGAAAGCGTGATTTTGTTTTTTATTTCCGTTCTTTTTCTGTCAGATGGGGCGTTTTCGATGCTTTATTACATTCCCTCTATTCATTCTTACGCCTCAAATCGTGCTTTTTCTAGATTCCCTGAAAACGAAAAAGTACTGAAACAACGAATGGATTTCATTGCTGATAATATTCATAAAAAAGATACTGTCTTGATATTGGCGAGAGATTATGAAAGCTATTATTACGCATCTGGCGAATATTACAATCCACTCCGTGTTGTGGGGTCAACTGAATTATTTTTTAGAACAGAAATATATCAGTTTGTTGATTTCATAAAAAACACAAAATATCCTATATTTTATGATGCAACATTACCATGGATACATATTGACACTATTTTGAATACGCTTTCAAAATATACAACAATACAAAAAGAAATAGGACCGGATCACAGTCTTGTTCTGTTAAAACCAGGCAAGAAACCATCTCCAGATAGATTAACTAATGATTCAAGTACCATTTATTACAATAATCTTGGAGATTTTAACAGGTATAGCATTAATCAAGATTGGGTAATAAAATTACCTGAAAACTTTATGATAGAATTACTGGTGAGCCTGGATTCAGCAAAACTAAATGGCGGTAACATTATGTTTGCCGATACATCGAATACGGCATTGTCGTCCGGGTTGCGTATGGTGCAAAGTGGTAACGATCTTACACAATACGTATTTTCTTACGGAGATGGAATTGGATGGGATAGCAGTTTGCCTTGCAGATTAAGTTGCTCCACTGAAAACCATATTATTATTAAAGTTCAGAAAAGCACGATTAATATATACAACAATAACAATCTATTAGGAGCTACCGGTACAAAAGCACCTATCAAAAATAGCGATGGAGTTATTTATATAAACCACTATTTTGCCGGGACTGTGCGCGAATTGAAAATATCAAAATGATGCTTCGCAGAGGATTTGGAAACATAAGCTAATTTATTTCTGTCATTAAAAATTTTTTTAATGAATCTTTTGTGTATTCGTTTGTAATATCTTTGAGGGTATAATTGAAAG
>Ga0207094_1146_pt1 | contig 10177 bp, 9 predicted proteins | sample Alteio_BWMinHeat_90_FD_153518 | JGI IMG/M metagenome (GOLD analysis project Ga0207094, IMG submission 153518) | Enriched cells from forest soil in Barre Woods Harvard Forest LTER site, Petersham, Massachusetts, United States -... | ecosystem: Environmental > Terrestrial > Soil > Temperate forest >... | reverse complement strand
ATTGTTAGGCCTTTTTCTCGCAGCATCGAGTTGAGCTTATCCACATAAAGTCCAATAATGCGTTTAAGTTCGACTTTACCTAGATGTGAGAAAATCACAATCTCATCAATTCGGTTGATAAATTCAGGACGGAAGTTACTCCGCACCAAATCCATGACGCCTTGGTCACGTCGGGTCGGGTCGTCATCTTCTAAAATTAAATGGCTGCCGAGATTAGAGGTCATAATAATAATCGTATTGGTAAAGTCCACTGTACGCCCTTGGCCGTCAGTGGCACGACCGTCATCTAAGATCTGCAGAAAGACATTAGTCACATCGGGATGGGCCTTTTCGATTTCATCCAACAAAATGACTGCATAAGGTCGTCGCCGGATCGCTTCAGTAAGTGAACCGCCTTCTTCGTATCCCACATACCCGGGTGGCGAACCAAGGAGACGCGAAACCGAGTGTTTTTCCATATATTCGCTCATATCCAAGCGAATCATCGCGTGCTCGTCGTCAAAGAGAAACCAAGCGAGAGCCTTTGCAGTCTCCGTCTTTCCGACACCCGTGGGGCCCAGAAATAAAAACGATCCCATGGGTCGATTCTTTTCTTGTAGTCCGACCCTAGAACGCCTTACGGCGTTTGCAACCGCGCTGAGAGCTCGGTCCTGACCGACTACTCCTTGGGAGAGCCGGTCTTCCATCTTAAGAAGCTTTTCCTGCTCACCTTCCAAGAGCCGAGCCACGGGGATGCCTGTCCAGCGCGCTACTACCTCGGCAATGTCATTTTCAGTGACTTCCTGGCGAAGCAATCTGGATTTATTTGTAGACAATGCTTCCTTCTTTGATAGCTCTTCCATTTCTTTTTGAAGGCTCAAAAGTTTTCCGTATCGGAGCTCAGCCGCTCTTTCCAAATCGCCTTGACGTTCAGCCGATTCGGATTCAAGCCGGGTTTTCTCGATTTCTTCGCGAATTTTCTTGATCTCGTTGACTTCTTTTTTTTCGCGTTCCCATTGCGCCCGAAGTCCAGTGGTTTTGGCTTTCAATTCGTTCAGCTCCGCGTCTAATTGAGTTAAACGCTTAACGGAAGCAGGATCTTTTTCCTTTTTTAATGCCTGACGTTCGACCTCCAAGCGGAGAATCCTTCTCTCGAGTTGATCGACTTCTTCGGGACGAGAATCGATTTCCATTCGAAGCTTAGCACAGGCTTCATCGACCAAATCAATGGCTTTGTCCGGAAGAAAACGATCAGTAATATAACGATGGGAAAGAACGGCCGCTGCAACCAGAGCGGAATCTCGGATTGAGATTCCATGGTGGACTTCATAACGCTCTTTCAGCCCGCGTAAAATGCTGACCGTGTCTTCGACCGTAGGTTCTTTCACAAAGACCGGTTGAAATCTGCGCTCCAGTGCCGCGTCTTTCTCAATATGTTTACGATATTCGTCTAAAGTAGTGGCTCCGATACAACGTAACTCCCCCCTCGCCAAAGAGGGCTTCAACATATTGGATGCGTCCATGGACCCTTCAGCCGCGCCCGCTCCTACCAGAGTGTGGAGTTCATCGATAAAGAGAATTACCTCCCCTTGTGCCTCAGAGATTTCCTTCAAAACCGATTTCAGCCGATCTTCAAATTCTCCTCGGAATTTCGCGCCGGCGATGAGTGCACCCAAATCCAAGACCAATAGTCGTTTTCGTTTCAAACCCTCGGGAACATCTCCGTTAGTAATCCTCTGCGCAAGCCCCTCAGCTATTGCAGTCTTTCCTACTCCCGGCTCACCAATCAAAACCGGATTGTTTTTAGTTCTGCGCGATAAGACTTGGATTACCCTCCGGATCTCCTCATCTCTGCCGATAACTGGATCCAGTTTCTGTTTCTGCGCGAGATCCGTCAAATCTTTGCAATATTTTTCCAGCGTACGATATTTTCCTTCGGGTTCTTGATCCTGGATCTTTGCACCGCCACGGACTTTCTTGATGGCAGCTAACAGCGTCTCTTTTTTTAACCCAGTCTCCGAGAGAAGCTTCGAAGCAACTGAGTTTTTCAATTGATGATGAAAGAGGGCAAGCAGGAAGTGCTCCCCGGAAATATATTGATCGGCCAGATTTTCCGCCTCGTCTTCAGCTAAGACCATCAAACGGTTAAAAACCCCTGAAGCGTAGATCTGCCCGGTAGTGCCCGCCACTTTTGGAAGTTTTTCCAGTGCCTGAGTCAAGGCCACTTTAAGTGCAGGTAAGTTGACACCTGCCATAATCAATATATTGGAAACCACCCCTTGGTCATTTTGGGTTAGCGCATAAAGGAGATGCTCGGGTTGAACTTCGTGATTTTCCCGCCGAATTGCATCTGCCTGCGCTTGTTCTAATGCCCCCTGGGCTGAGTTCGTAAGCTTAAGTTTCGCCATATCTAATAAAATGGCAATAAATGGGCAATAGTCAAGCTTTCGGTCAAATCCTTATTCTTTCAGGTCAAGTATAATAACCGAAAAAACCTCATGTCCTTGAGGGTCTAGCCGTCTAACTCGAAGCAAGTAAGATTTCTTTTCCTTCACTTTGGAATAAAAATCGTCCACATCTTTTACCGGTTTCTGATCCGCCTCCAGAATCACGTCTCCTCGAATCAAACCTGCCTTGTCCGCAGGTCCACCGTAAGTGGTAGCGGTAATCACTACCCCTTTAGTTTTCTCTGAAAGATTCAACTCACGCGCAATGTCAGAAGTGATATTTTCAATACTCATTCCAGTATCGACATGGGACTTTTTAGTTCCCTTCTTGCCTTTTTTCTTTTCTTCTGGCTCTCCAGCTTTGGGTATCCCTGGCCGTTGCCCAATTTTGATTGTGAGGATTTTTTCTTTTCCGTCCCTCAAGACTTTCATAGGAACGCTTTCCCCGACTGCCACGTTAGTGACAGCTCCAATCAATTCCGGCGGGGTATGAATGGGTTTTCCAGCGAACTCCACAATAACATCATAAATCCTAAGTCCAGCTTTATCAGCGGGCTCTCCTGGGTAGACTTGGGCCACGAAAGGAGCCTTTAGATCTTTAGAGACTTTTAGCTTCTCAGCCAGCTTATCGGTCAGTTCAATAACGGAGACCCCAATATAGCCACGAGAAACCGTTCCTTTTGTCCGAAGCTGGGGCAGAATTTTCTTAACTCCATTGATTGGAATCGCAAAGCCGATTCCCTGAGCCCTCTGGTCTATTGCATTATTAATTCCAATGACCTCACCTTTGAGGTTCACCAAAGGTCCGCCTGAATTACCCGGGTTGATCGGTGCATCGGTTTGAAGATAGTTGGCTAAAGGAAAATCTGGCGCCATCCGCCCCTTGGCAGAAATAATCCCGTGGGTCACCGAATGACCCTGCCCAAATGGATTGCCGACCGCTATGACATACTCTCCAACCTCCAGCCCGTCAGAGTCTCCAAGGGCGATAGGCACCATTTCGCGTTTGTTCTTGACGCGAATCAATGCCACGTCCAGTTCCGTATCTCTGCCCACCACCTCTCCATCTGTGGGTTTCTCGTCAGTAGCCTCCGTAAATGCGATTTTGATTTCATCCGCATCTGCCACGACGTGGTTATTGGTCAATATCAAACCCGAGGAGTCGATGATGAAACCTGTTCCTAGGGATACGGCTCGGGGCGCTCTGGCCTGTGGACCCCGTGGGCCGGGTCTCATTCCAGGAGGTGGCCCAGTATCATCATCGTCATCTTCGCTTCCCGGGGGGCTGCCCCTCCCCCCGCGCTGCCTAAAAAGCTCATCAAAAAATCTGCGTAGCATATCATCGGGTGAACCTTGACTATAAGGGCTTTTGACAATCGTAAAGCTTGAAATATTCACAACCGATGGCACTATTTTCTTGGAAAGTTTCACGAAAATATTAACATCCACAGGTTCATTCGGACTTGAAGCGGCCATCGCAATGGGCGAAGCTACTATCTGCCTTTGTTGCCGTAAGCTACAGCCACTCGTAGCACCGAGAATAAAAATGCAGATACCGGTGAAAAGGAAAGCCGGCAGCTGGGTATGGGCCAAAAGAAATTTTCTCAATCTTTACCTCGATATTATTGATTCGATCCGAGTTTTTTTTCTCTATTTTGAGTTTCAATAAAACGCATGCGGGTTTCAAATAGGAGTTGTTCAATCAGTCGATCTTCTTCTGACGTACGATTCCCTTTTGTTTTCTCATACATGAGCTCTAACAAGTCGATATTTTGCTTGGCTAGCCCTAAATCTACTTTTGCTTCAGCCTCCATGCCAGGGGGTACAATGCCCAGACCCATGAATGCGGCAGATGAAATGGATAGAACAAAGGTGGTTAAATCTATTTTCGAAAATGACTCAGTTTCATCCATAGAATACACCTCGAAACAAATTTTAAAATGGGCTATTAAATTAGATCGGAAATAACATTTCGCAGGACTCAGGGTCAATGAGATAAAGTCGTTCGACTCCAGCAATACGGGAGCTCGGTAACGTGGCGCCGTAACTTAGTATTTTTGAATGGAGGCGTTGTAGGGTTTGGACCGGATAAGGTTCATCCTCCTCCCTATCGAATAGAGGAACTGTAACGCTTCCCAATTGCTGGATAAGCCGGGCAAAAGCGTAAATCAAAAAAAACTGAAAACCAGAAAAAGCTGTTAGGCCGACAAATGGCCTAGAAACTTGATTTTGAGAACTTAGCAGCGCCCGCCAGGGCTGCGGTGCCATCTTCAAAACCCCTCCAGCAAGGCTTGCACAGATGGTCTGGAGAGGGAGACCCGGGTGTCGGATTCTTTTAAAACAGGCTTGGATCAGCCAGGTTAGTTCTTCATGAGAGAGAGAGGCCAGAAGCCCTTGACTTAACAAAAGAGTACCCGAACCGAAGTACACTCGGAAGACCAATAGGTTAGGATTCACATCCGGAAAAACTCTCAGCCTAGGGAAACCGCCATTGTAACCAGCCGACGCCAGCGCGTTGATGTAGGATGATTCAAGGCCCGGAGGCAGGACTTTGGTGGCTTGATGCATTTTTAGAATTCGCTGTTCCGCACATAAATTTAGCCAAAATAGGCCAGTTGCCCCTACCGCACCCCCTCCAGCTAGTCCTTTTAACCCCCAAAAAATCCAACCCAGTCCAGCCCATGGTAATAAAAAAACCACAATAAAGAAAAAGATTCGAAATCCGATCAATAGGGCCTTCATACTTTGGCATTTTACTCTGTTAGAAGTTGGATTGGAACGAAAACTTATTTTTGAAAACCGCTGACAATCTCATATCCGTTTTCCCGGGAAATGCCGGAAAGTTTACGACGAAGTTCGTCCGGGTTGAATGAGTATTTGAGTGCGGTATCTGTATCGATCTTGCCGGAAGCGATCAATTTCTCGAGGGCGCCGTTCATGGTTTGCATTTTATAATAGTTATTGGAAGTCTCAATAGCTTCCGGGATTCTATCCAATTCGTTTTTCAAAATATAATTCTCGATGGCAGGTGATTTGATCATCACCTCGCACGCCGCGACACGGCCGGATCCATCTGATCGGGGAACTAGCTGCTGAGAAATCACCGCAACTAAAGAAGAGGCCAACTGGATTCGGACCTGGTTCTTGGCTTCCGCTGGAAAGACATCCAAGATTCTATCAACCGTACTTCGAGCATCATTCGTATGCAGAGTAGAAATAACCAGGTGCCCTGTTTCAGCGGCTGTTAACGCGGCTTGAATCATATGATAATCTCTGAGCTCACCGATCATAATTACGTCCGGGTCCTGGCGCAAACCCGCGTGAAGTCCCTCCTGCAAATTTCCGATATCTGTTCCCACTTCCCTTTGGGTAATCGAGGATTTCAAATCGCGATAAAGGAATTCAATGGGGTCTTCAATCGCCAAAATATGGTGGTGACTATTTTCATTGATGTATTGAATCATGCCCGCCAACGTAGTTGATTTTCCGCTACCCGTTGCGCCGGTTAGCAAAATCAAGCCGCGCGTTCGTTGGCAGAGCTCTTTGATCACTGATGGAACTCCCAAGTCATCAATTTTTGGAACAGTGAGAGGGATCATTCGAATTGCGGCGGAAACTGTCCCTCTTTGGAAATAAATATTGCATCGGAAACGGCCATAATCCTCAACCCGAAAAGATAAATCTACTTGACGATTTTTTTCTAATTCCACCATCTGTTTTGCGGAAAGAATACCGAATATTATAGATTCCGCCTGATCCTTACCTAAGGCGGACATTTTCGCAGGAACCAATTTGCCATTAATTCTATAAAGAGGCGGTCGACCCACTTTAATATGGAGATCAGACGCACTGTATTTAATCAGAGCCCTGACCAAATATTTCAAATCCACTTTGCTATTGGCGATGGAAAATGCAGGTTCCGTTTCCGTCTCCGCTGCTAGGATTGCCAGTGCAGCACTGGGCGAAGATTTTGGTTGAGGAGGGATGTCATTCATGCTGCCTTACCTTGATCGTCTTCGGAAATGCTGGAGTCGTCAGCGGATTCAGCGGTTTCTGAATTCCATGCGATCATCAATCGAAGTTCGATAGCCCTGGCGGCCATCTCGCACAAATAACTCAAAAGTTCGATATCAGCGGCCGAATATTCTTCTTCCCCTAAACGATTCAAAAGTTCTAGAACCCCATAGACCTGGCCTCGGACTACTATGGGCAATGCCACCAAATTGCGGGGCCTAAATCCCACAGCATCTTCGATCGACTTGAGATGTAATTTGCTTTCCTTTGGATTGGATACTGCTAAAGGTTGTCGACTCTCAGCCACATGACCCACCACTCCTTGTCCCAGCGGGATCAGAAATTTTCGGACCGTGTCTGAGCTGGAACCTACGACTGCACGAAAAAAGAGCACCTTTTTTTCCTGATCAATTTCCAAAATAGAACCCGCCTCACTTTTGACGGCTTGCATTAAAATAATCAGCAGTTCTCGTACGAAATCCGAGAACTTATAATCCTTGGGTAAAAGCTTTAGAATGGATTCGATGACCGCGAACTTCACCAAAGTAGGAGCTAACGTATCCTCTAGGAAAAGACTCGATGGATCCACAGGCACTTCCGTTGCGGGTGGGGACTCCAAAATGGGCCCCTCAAATTCACTGCTTTTGTCAGTTTTTTTGTTTCTCTTTGGGATGTCCACTTTTTTTCCGCTCCTTGTGTAATTATCGGCTATGTGAGAGGATTTCTTTATCATTGATGGTGACTTTAGGATCCCGCGTCAATTTATCGGTTGTGTTGACATTCAGGCGGCTGAGGTGTTTCGGCTTTACATTTTTTCTGTTCAGCGCCTGTGGCCCAATCCATGTAGGCAGTCCAGTAGCGCCCAATGATCTTGCTCCCACCTCAGGCACCATCGTAGCCCAGGGCAGCTTCCAGAGCCAAGGCGGACAAACGGTTTCCGGTACCGCAACAGTATATCAAATAGATAGTGCCGGAAACTACGTCATACGCCTGGCGGGACTCAGCGTTACCCAAGAATCCGGATTACAAGTCATCGCAGTAACTAAGGCAGCGCAGAGCTATCCTCTGTCTCTGAGAGCAAACAGCGGCAATCAGAATTATTCTTTGGGGTTGGACGCACCGGTTGTCTGGAAACAGATCAATATCCATTCCACATTGAAAAATACTGACTATGGGGAAGCACTTTTAAGCAGTAATTAAGGCAGCGACATCTCGTGGGTGTATTCAACCAATTCTTTGATATTTTGCACGTCTTCGATTAGCCAACGTCCTTGATCCAAAACCATGTGGCAGAGCTTCTTGTTGGTCACTTTCGCGCCGCCCGATTCTTTTGGTGAGTCTTTTGAATCGTGGCCACGCCCTTGATCCATGTAGGAAAGTTCATAAGTAATCGTGACTGCCGTTTTGGAAAGGGGTTTAACTTCCCGAAAAACGAGTTTCAAAAACCGTCTCTTATTATCCATAAAAGCCTGGCGAAACTGCTCGTCACTCCAAGAAGTCAAACGGGCTTTAGCATCCCCGATCATATATCCTGCGAGTTCTGTTCGATCTTTTTCGGTAGTCACTGAGAAACTTTTTGAAATATATTCCTGCAGCTGGTGCTTAGGATCTTCGGGACCTCCGGAGTTCTGGGTACATCCAAATAAGACTAGGCCCAAAATTACGACCCGGGCCAAGGTTCTCGCCTCTATTTTCCAAGGTTTTCTAAACCAGCGCATCGACATACCCCTCCCCATGTAGGTTCTCAATCAAATCACTCAATTCTTTCCTGTTGTCGGTCGACAGGTTTTCAAACTGGTAGCCGACCCCTTCCCCCTGCTCAAGCAGGGTGACCGGTACTGCTTCGCAACGGACCTTTTGCTCGCGGAATTGAAAAGTCAATTCAGCTTTCTCTTTTAAAATACCGGATTTCGAGAAATCATGCGAACTCAGAAATAAAAATACCCCCTCATGATCGATTTGACTTACCTGAAACTGCGACAAATACTCCCCCGATCTGACCTCACAACTCATCGAGGGAATTCGTTGGGGCAAACGCTGATACCATTTTATGCGAGGATAAAAAAAGGACCGCCCCATCTCATGATGCAACAAGCCAAGCAGTCCAGTAAAGAAAAAGACCCCGAAAAGGCCGAAGAACGCGAGCTGTGGGTTATGGAGAGAAAATGCGGTCGTCCCAATCAGGGCCGTCCAGGCCAAGGCAAATGCAAGAGTGAGAAAATAGGCCCAACGTTTTCCTCGAGTCAGCCAGAATGCCAATGCGCAACAGATCAAGAATACAGCAGCGCACCAAATAATCAAAGGCCGAACAGGGAGCTTTCGCCATGCGCTTTGAGTAACCAATAAAGTTTCAAGTGCGGTCATCGGGACGCATAAAAAAAGCAGCGCGGATGCCCAGCGGAGTTTGCGCGGCGTGGTAATTACCCTCATCTTATCTAACCTCTCAAGCGGAAGATCAAGCCCTTGTCAATAAAGCCCTAAAGGCGCTACTCTAAAGATTACCATGCCTTATTTTATCAGCAAAGCATGTACAAAGTGTGGGGCGTGCCTCCCTGAGTGTCCCACTGCCTCCATTATTGAAGGAAAAACCCGATTCCATATCGACACGGATACTTGTGCGGAACATACCTCCTGCGTCAGCGTTTGTCCTGTCGATGCGATTTCGACTCAACAAGAGGTTTATGAGAAACCTAAGCCGGATTTAATGAGCGAAAAGAAAAACCTCAGCCGATGAAAACTAAATCCAAAAAAAGCCGAGCAAAATTAAAAAAGAGTCCGAAGGATTTGAGATTGCGGATTGTGGGCGTTATGACCGGCACTTCCTGCGACGGCTTGGACGCCTCTTGTTTGGAATTTGACCCCAATGGCTGGAGAATGGAATGGAATGCCTCTGCCCCGTACCCCTCTCTTCTGAGGGATCGAGTAATGGCAATCCAAAGCCCCGCTTCTAAACACAGCTTGCGTAATATTTTGGAATTGGATCGAGACCTTGGAAAATGGTTTGGCTCCCAAATCCATAAGTTGATCCAAAAAAACGGCTACCCTCCTGATTTGATCGCTAATCACGGTCAAACGGTCGCCCATTTTCCTCAGTCCTCACGTCAGGGCAGCTCTCTACAACTGGGTGACCCTTCTAGAATCGCCGTTGAGACGGGAATCAGTACCGTGTCTCATTTCCGCCAGGGAGATATCGCGGCTGGGGGGGAGGGTGCTCCCCTTGCTCCGCTATTCCATCGAATACTTGCACACCATCTTTCCGGAGGCGCAGGAAAAACTGCGATTCATAATTTGGGAGGCTTCAGCAATCTTACTTATATCGGCACTCATAGTGAAATTCTAGCATTTGACACTGGACCAGCGGGTATTTGGATGGATGCGGCATCCGCCCTAGCGACTCAAGGGAAAAAACTCTTTGATGAAAATGGAATTCTTGCATCTCAAGGAAAACCAGACTCCGCGGCCGTCAAAGCTATATTGAAAAATCCTTTTTTTTCCAAGCCGCCCCCCAAGTCCACTGGAAGGGACGATTTTCCCTTTGAGCTTCTGACAGCAGTGGCCCCAGCTACAAATGCTTCTATCGTAGCCACTGCGACAGAAATTACTGTAGAATCTATTGCTCAAGCTTACGAAAAGTGGATTATTGGCAAAAATCTGCCCCTCAAACAGATACTTTTTTGCGGGGGCGGAGCTAAAAATCCGTATTTGCTCCAACTCATTCAAAAACGCCTGCCCCAGAT
>Ga0207094_1145_pt1 | contig 10265 bp, 8 predicted proteins | sample Alteio_BWMinHeat_90_FD_153518 | JGI IMG/M metagenome (GOLD analysis project Ga0207094, IMG submission 153518) | Enriched cells from forest soil in Barre Woods Harvard Forest LTER site, Petersham, Massachusetts, United States -... | ecosystem: Environmental > Terrestrial > Soil > Temperate forest >... | reverse complement strand
GAACAGGCCCTTTCCTTTCATCGAATCCATAGACGCTTTTTTATTCTGCAAAAACCAATTAAAGCTATTATCGCTTCCAAAAATAATTTATCGGGCAATTGGGAAATACTCGCAGGAAGACTTATCCCATTTTTTATCTTCCGCGGATCCGAAAGAATTTTTGACGGTCTTCGTAGGCGCCGCGTCTAAGCATCAAACTGTGGCGCTATCCATTCAAGAAGCCTATTTACTCAAACAAAAAATTAATCTGTCCCTTCCACTGGGCGGAGTCGTAATTCCCGAAAGGCATTTGAAAAGTAGTGATGAGCATCTTCGTGTATTCAGGAAAATGCAAAATGGGTGCTCCTTTTTCGTTTCGCAAGGTGTATATGATATTACGGCTGCAAAGAATTTTTTATCCGATTATCACTATCATGGGCGTGAGCAGGGACTTCCTTTGGTTCCAATCATTTTTACCCTTACACCATGTGGGTCAGGGAAAACATTGCAGTTTATGAAGTGGCTTGGCATTAGCATTCCACGTTGGTTGGAGAATGAACTGATGCACTCCCAGGATATTCTGGAGCATTCCTTAAAAGTCTGCGCTGACAATTGGGCTGAATTAAGTGACTACGCCGGGAGCAAAAATATACCCATTGGATGCAATATCGAGAGCGTTGCGATTCGTAGAGTTGAAGTGGAAGCTTCCTTCGAGTTGTTGAGGCAGATAACCAAATCCAAATCGAGCTGAATGCTCTTAGCCCTCATGCAATTCCCATAGGATCATTAACGTTCTTTTCTTAAGCGAGCCTTCTTTTTCACGTAATTCTCCGCCGCATAGGACGTGCGGCGCTGGTTTTCCCGTACCCCATTGAACACAACGTTCCGCGCCATGGCGAAGTGGGTTTTCGCCACCCCCCGGAGCGCTCGCCCGCAAGCTGCAATGAGTCACAAGCCGAAGTGCGCTAACGGAGCCGACCTGAATTACCTGCGGGGAAAGTTTAGCGCCGAGGCTTAGTGCGAATTGCCGGGCTCACGCCAAAACCCATTTGGGGCGAAGCCCCCAAGCGAGCGGAGAACCCAATGCCCGGTTGCGAGCGCCGCGCGATGGCGCATGTTGGGCCGACGTGGGCCTCAATTCTTTTTTGGGGGCGGTATTCAGAATTAGATCTTCCCTAGTTACCATATACTGCATTAAATATGCTTCGAAGATTGATGCTATTATTGATATTTTTAGATCATACTTTATACTCCAAGGGTTTGAAAATGGCGGCACATCATATTTTGGATAAAACAAGGGAACTGATTTTGAGTTCTGGATTTTGGCACGATTCTATTCTATTGGTTCTCGGTGCAGCCGGTGGCGCCATGCTCAGTACTTGGTATGCCATAAAGGCGCAAAAGCCAAAATTGATCATTTCCGGCAGCGGAAGTGGAGGAAATCAACAAACCCATTGTTGGAATATTACTATTTCAAATCTCCCCTCTTTTCTGGGAAATTATCTCTACGGCGAACTGGCACTTGAAATTCGAGGCTCCTTGCACTTAAAGGACTCGAAATCACATTATCCGGTCTATTGGGATCCGGAGCATGTTCAGAACATAACTATTGAACCTGGACAACAGCATTCACTAGTACTTTTTCATTGGACACAAAGTCAGGGTATTTCATCTTTGACGGTAGTAATGAGCCTGTTGCTCAATTCCAAAATCCGAGGCTCGAATTCATACTCACAATTATTGATCGGTTAGATCGGATAACTGATTTCCATTTCGTCGTCGAATTTGATGACACTAATTTGGAAGAAACACCTCAACTAAACCTGATATTCCCTGATACCTTAGTAGAGAGGTATCGCAGATTTAAACGAGGCTTCAAATTCTTTCGATCAGCGTTCCGATTGAGGCAGTAGTCATATACTGATTGAGGTTTCTGGCATTGTTTTTATTTCCGTCCGTATAACGTTTGGATGAGCCGCGAGCACGGCCGATGGGCTTGGCCTGGAAAGGACAAGCCCTGAGGGAACTGGCGTGGCCGTTGCGCAAGCAACGGACATGACAGCCGCGCTCAGACGGTTCAATCCACTTTGTTATACGGCGCGGATCATGCTACTTACGAGCAGCTTTTGGAAATTGTATTGATAAAATCACGCGTAGTACTCTTTCCTCCGTGCGAGCTCCATATGGGCAACGACTTCATCACGGTTCTGGTACTTTAAACGACGACCCATCATCTCATTGAAACTCCTCTACCCTCACTCTGGTCTGGTAAGTAATCCTACCAGACATTTTGACCCGAGACGGAGGGCCCTCCATCCGGATCACCTATTGAATTTTATTAAACACCGTAGGCGTCCAATTGGAGTCACAGCCCGTTTGCGTACTTGCAGAAATACGGATGGCTAATGAGGCAGAATCTGGTATCTCTGCCTTCGTAAACTCATCCTTTCCAGCCCCATTTTGCACAATAGCATCCGCATAGCACATAGAATGCAGGCCAGAAGTTAATGACAGTTCAAAGCCATAAGCCACAGTAGAATCCGGTTTTTGAATCGGGTACATCCTTGCGTAACTAATCGGATCAATAAATACGGTATTAGTCCCCTGACGTATGGAACCGGAAATTATGGGGTGATCGCCACAACAGATCCGGGTGAGTGAAAGAGAAAAGGACGTATCGGCCACGGTCTTCCATGTTCCTAGCAACGAACTATAATCCGGCCCAGAAACCGGATCGGTAGAGGAAGTGCAGGCCGCTAAAAAAAACAGACATGGAAACCAAATCAAACTACGCATAGTTACCCCTTTCCCTTTAAAAACCCTTCTGCACTATAACCATAGTCGCAGTGTTATATCCCCCAGAAACATAGACATGATCTTTAGCAAAGACCCCAACTTGACCTTGATAGGTACCGGTGGGCTTAATCCCAAAAAGCAGTCTCCCTTGTCCAGATGTGTATTTAGATACGCCACCCATGCTTGGGCGATTATCTGCCTCTTGACAGGAGAATAATTTAGCTGTATATTTTATCCGTAGACCTGAAACAAGGGAAAACGGATGAAAAAGAGCAAAAAACCCGTCCATCAGATGACCCTCGCGGAGTTCGACCAGCTTTTTAAGACCGAGGACAACTGCAAAGAATACCTGATCACCCGCCGCTGGCCGGATGCGGTTCAATGCCCCCGCTGCAAAAATGAAAATGTACATGAACTGAAAGCCAAGGCGTGGCACTGGCAATGCTACCAATGCAACCCGAAAGGGTATCGCTTTTCCATTCTCGTCGGGACCATTTTCGAGAATACGAACTATTCGCTTACCGTTTGGTTCAAGGTCATTCACTTGATGATGACCAGCAAAAAGGGGATCTCCGCTTTGCAAATCCACCGCATGATCGGAACCGGATCCTATGAAACCGCTTGGCATATGTGCCACCGCATACGCGCCGGGATGGCTGACGAAGGTTTCCGCAAGCTGATCGGCATGGTCGAGATTGATGAAACATACATCGGTGGGAAAGAAAAGAACAAGCACAAGAAAGACCGGAACGGACAAGGCCGCGGCCCCATCGGAAAGATTCCCGTTGTCGGCGCGGTGAGCCGGAAAAAGGGAACCGTGATCGCCCGAGTCATGGATAACGTAAACGCGGAAACCCTGAATGAGTTCGTTTTGGAAACCGTGTCCACTAAGGTTAGCCTGATTTCGACCGACGAGGCGCGGGGCTATGCGCGTCTTGCTGTAGATGGTTGGCCGCATGAATCCGTCAATCACAGCGCCGGGGAATATGTGCGCGGCAATGTTCATACTTCGACCATCGACGGGTTTTGGTCCTTGATCAAGCGCGGCATTATGGGAACCTTTCACAAGGTGAGCCGCAAATATTTGCCGCTGTATGTGGCCGAGTTCGAGTTCCGCTATAACAATCGGCAGAATGATGACATCTTCGGCGCGGCGATCGCCACATGCTGAAAAAAATACCCGCCATACTTTTCTACATCTATTTTTCAATTTCATGGTGCTTTATTCTATGGTCCCCAATGACAAAAAATGATTTGGATAAAACCGAATCCACCCACTATGCACCCCAGCAAATAGAAGAAAAGATTACCCCCCAAAACACATATCAAGAATCCGATGGGAATGAAAATAATAGCGGCATAAAGATTTCGGATATTGGGCTTATAGGTATTGGCCTTTTGCAATTTATCATTTTTGCTTGGCAAGGATGGCAGCTTAAAAAAACCGTCGCTGAAATGAAAAAATCTTCTGAATTGAGTATTGGGCGCTTCGCAATCGATTTCGCAAATTCCAACCCTATTGAAATTCAACCCATAGAAAATGGGATGTTCCGTTTCCGAATAAACGCTTCTGTAATTAATACGGGAGGATTTCCGATTAGAATCATATCTTTGCAATTCCAAGCCATGAAAATGGATTTTTGGAAGATTTTTGAAAAATTCCCGCATATTCAAAATTATGAAATTACTACGCATAAAATTGTGAAAGCGCTTGAGAAAATCCCATTCCTCATAATTACTAATGAAATCTATAGTTCCGAGCAAATTGAAAGAATTCGCAAATACAATGCTCCACCAATTTTGGAAAATGAAACCATTTGTTTTTATGGGAAAGTCAAGTATTCGAATGGATTCGGAGAAACCTGGATTCAGCCTTTCTTTTTTCATTTCCAATGGAATGAGTTTGGTAATGCCATAGCAATGCCCATACATAATAATTGTCAGCCCGAGAAAAAATATCCAACTCGCAGAACGGACATTTACGATTTTTTTCGTGAAAAGCCAAAAATATGGCCTATTTATGAGATTATCTGCAAAATATTTCCTCTTATTGATCCACGACGGCGGCGCTAAATTCTTCCTGTCAAGTACCGGATAATCGCCCATTCTTTTGATGGAGACCAAGTATCGATCCTCTGACCATGTATGGAGGCATTTTTTGAATAGACAATACCGCACAGTGTTTTAAGCATCCATCTTTCAATATCATATCCGTTAAACAAAAAATATCTCGAAATTTCTTTGTGGCTCTCAAGGATTATTGTCCGATCGATTTCATTTATCGAGTCCGAGAATCTCATGATAATAGCATCAAGAGGGGATAGAGCGTTATTGTGTCTACGGCAAAGTATGTTTCCTACCATTTTTTTGGTGGGTAAGCTTTTCAATTCATCCACGCCTTGCCAGGAAAACCCACTTATCTCGACATTGCCACTGCGACTTAAATGCTTGAGCAGACCGTGCGAGATATAATGTTCCTGAGAAAGATCCTCCGAACAATCACCGAGCAAGGCCGCGTAACATTTTAGGTTTTTATACCCCGTCTTTTTGCCGGGTGTTTTTATACGGACGAAGTCAGGGCGTATCTTTCCGCTCCTTGTTCGGCAACAATACCTCAGCTTTTTGCCGCTTCCGCAAGGACAATCCATGTTCAGATTTAGCATCAATTTGGGCTTCATCTTATTTTTTTCTTCAACATGAAGGCCTACCATGGATCGCATATTGGCTACAAGCTTCTTGAAATCAAACCGCATAGCCATTTTCTGAATTCTCTGATTGATATGACCCGATTTATCTCATCCAAATAAAGATTAGATAAACCGCCCTTCAGGAGTACCGTGGGGATGATGTTCAATAAGTTCAAAATTTATGGGAAGTATGTTTATCCCGCATAAGGTGCAGGTATACTTGTGAAGTTTGTTCCCACATTGTGGACAAAAGCGGTCCCCTGAAAATATTCCCATTCTAACTTCGCTTGACTTGGTAACGAACAATTCAGTCATTCTCTGGGTGAGATGTACCGAATACTCCAAGTATCCTGAAGAGCAAATGAAGTGATCGACTTTAATCGCCAACAGCATTGAACATTTAGGACAATACATTTTTTTGCCTATTCTTTTGGTTTCTCTATCAAGACATCGCTTTAGTTTTTTCCTGCCCCCAAAATTTACTCTCTATTCATTGGCCCGCGTATGAAACAAACGCGGGCCAACGTTTCAAAGGCGGGTTATTGCATATAACGTTCGCCCCAGTAGGAAGTGGCCTGGGGAGGCCGAAGAAGAGACTGAGATAAGAGACTTGCGCGCTATGCGAGGACGGGAGCGGAGTGGGTGCCCATGCACCCCGAAGCGAGCGCCCGCAGTATGCAATGAAGAACCACTGAGGCACTAACGTAGACCTCCACAGTGGACCAAGCTCGGAGTTAGTGCACGAAGTGGATTCTGAATTGCCACGCAGCCGGCCCAGGCCATTTGCGGCCCCGCAATGCGACGCATGCCCGCGGGGCCCCTACTGGGGTCTGTTGCACGAAGTTATCCCGCCACGCTCTTGTATTGAATAAGTCAACACTACTTAGGTATTTAGTTTGACTAATTGGTAATCCTTATAGGCATAGTTTGACGTTAAGCCTAAGCTTTCAAGTCTTTCGAATAAATAAGTTGGCAACTCAGAGTCGTGGTCCCATGCGTATTCGATCAATGTATCGTCCCACCAGTCATTGACTAATGGCTCGATTACTTTAAAACAGAAGTCGTAAACGAGTCTTGAAAAATCTACATTAGGGGTAGAAAAATGAATAATTTGGTTACGAATTTTACCAAAGGTTTCATACAGTTCCAGACTGGGTAGCTTAATTCCGGTTGTTACCCAAAGTCTTTCCGGAAGTTCTGCGTATGTGATAGTGTGACCGTGCTCAAGCAAGTCATCCATTTTGACTATTCCGTCTTTCACTTTTGAATTTTTCGGAAGCTTTTCGAATATCAAGTAAGGATGCTCTTGTGCAATTCTTGCCTTTAGGATGAGCTCAAACCCACTAGCGACATGGACTGTAGACATGGCGTGCTTAAATATGGTGTCTTCTGAAAAGGTGCATTCATAAAGCCCTTTGCCAACTTGTGCTAGGCCGAAGTGAGCCATATTATTTGATAGGTTATGCTTTTCATTGATTACGATATGGTTGTTTCTTCCATTTAAGCCGTGGAAAAAACCAATCGAATATGCTTCTAGTGGATCTTTGTGTCTTCTGACTCCCTTTTGGCTTTCTTCTAGAACTGAAATAAAGCCATTAATATCGAATGTGACATTCCTGTTCTTTCCGTTTTCTAAACCTTTTTCATAGGCGCATGCCGCGCATTTGTGGCGGGCTACTCCTCCTTGGCTTGTTGGAAGCATTGCGATCACGTTGTCCGTTTTTACATGGTCTTTTTCGCACGCCATCTTGTCTTCCTCAAGGATGATCAGAGATCAAACATATACTTTAAATTTCAAGGAAATTTAGAATATAGTTCCCCGTTTTATCCTACGAACGAAGTGAGAAGGTTGCGTGGCGGGTAATTTTGTGCAACGTTGCCGAGGGTGACGTGGGTTTTGGAGTAGGCCCGATTGGCGAGGACGTGAATGGAGTGGGGCCTTTAGCCCCCGGAATGAACGCCCGCAGCCAGCCCCAAAGGACGGGTTGAGACAAACTGACGTAGACCGCGGTGGAAGGCTTCAGGGAAAGTCAGTGCCGGCGAAACCCAGTCCGACGGGCCGGGCCTGCTCCAAAACCCATGTGGGCGGAGCCCCGGAGCGCGGGTGGAAACCCGTGCGGAGCACCCTGGGCTGTGTTATATGCTGTTCGGATTGGCGCGTCTTCACTCTTCTCTTGGGCGGCTGGTCTTCTCTTGTCTTCGCATTGTGGGGTTGGGGCCCCACTCTTCCGTAATTACCCTCTTCAAGCATGGTGAAGTGTTTTACCATTTCACCATGCCACGTTTGTGGGCAATTAAGCACATTTTGTAAGTGAAAATCTTTTGAAGAAGGGTAGAATGATCGGAACTAACAATATATATCCATGAAATTCAAATAAAGTGAGGCCAAATGTCAGATGTTTCTCTACAAAAAATCCGCATCCAGAGCTTTAAGGGAATATCTGACATTACCATCGAAAATTGCGGAAAAATCAATGCATTTATTGGGAAAAATAATTCCGGTAAGAGTACCATCTTACATGCGATCGATATCGGATGCCTAGCCATTAAAGTCGGCGATTGGAATTCATTTCAACCAAAATTAGCGATAAAAGACCTTATTTCTGACGTGGGAAAATTCGAAATCACGTTTACATATTCAAACTTGGCAGAGGTAACAGTTAAAAGCGAGGCAGGATATGGCCCCCAGGTGAGGCCATCCCTTCCAGACGAACAAAATCCTAAAAGCATTTTAATTTTGCCTGATGTTGGACACAGCATGCAGAGAAGAGAGCATAAAACTCCGAAAACAATTATTCAAAGAATTGAATCAAAAGATTTTACTAATGTGAATTCCTTGGAAATTTTATATGCAATAAAATTCTATTCCGATCGACGTGAGAGAGGGCTCACACCGGAGAAATATATGGAAATAGTTGATAGCATTTCGAATTTTTTCCCCGACATTTCAGGCATAATCAGCAGTAGAACCGAGGATGATCACTCTACTCTAACTTATGAGGAGTATGGAAAAAGAATTGATATTTTATATTCAGGAACTGGCTTGAAGCATTTTTTGGATATTTTAGTCAAGACCACTCTTTCAAAACCAGATATTGTCTTGTTAGATGAGCCTGAGCTTGGATTACATCCAGATTTACAAAGACGGTTTTTTGAATACCTACACGACCTTGCGATTAAAGAGAAAATTCAAATATTTTTGGGGACGCACTCCCAAGTAATCCTAAACTACGCGGAAACAATTAATTTCTATCGAATAATAAATAAAAGCGGTAGGCGCGAGATACTCCCTGTTGCGAAAGAAGCGATTCACACTGTTCTAAGCGATTTGGGTATTCGCCCAAGTGATCTTTTTAATCAAGATATATGCTTGCTAGTAGAAGGACAAACCGATGTCATATACTGGGAGAACATAATTCGCCGAATATATAAATCTGAATTCGAAAAAATTGCAATAGGAATCATCCAATATGGCGGAGCGTCTGCGGATGGAATAATTGGTGATAAAATCAATGTGTCTAATATTGTACCAGTCCAAAAATATGTTTACTGGCTTAGAGATAGAGACTCGAAACCTACGGAAATCCCCTCTACAAATTCGACAAGGTTTTTAAATAAGTTGGTATCACTTGGATTCGAATGCCATATAATGGAGAAAAGAGAAATCGAATATTATTTTTCTAATGAGGTTCTAGTAAGTGCGCAAGATGGGGATGATTCTAAAGCTTCTAGCGCACTCACAATATTGAACGGCGATCAAGGCAACAAATTTAGAAAAGCCGCAGAACTAAATGGGGTATGTGTTCCGCAAGGTAAATTCTTAAAAGGACTTTTGGAATCTCATTTGACCAATAAAGACATGATTCCTCCCGAAATTAATTCCATAGTAGCTCGTCTTTTACTTTGGAAGAACGAAATATTAGGTGACGAATAATCTTTCTGGTCTTTTTTTCCAGCCGCCCTCTTCGTAATTTTTTGCATTCCCATCGATATAAAAAAACCTGGCCCAGTTTACTGGGCCAGGTTGCGCCAATCCGAATTGCATATAACGTTCGCGCCAGTGGGAAGTGGCTTGGGAAGGCCGGAGAGCTGACCTCAGCGTGTGGACTTGCGCGTTGAGCGAGAAACTGAGCGGAGTGGGTGCCCCCGCACCCCGGAGCGAAGGCTCGCAGCTCGCAATGAGTCGCAAGCCGCAGCACAAACGGAGACCACACAAAACGCCCGCCTGGAAAGCTTTGTGCAAGGCTTAGCGCGAATTGCCGCGCTGCCTTCCCAGGCCATTTGGAGCGCTGCAATGCGGAGCATGCCCGCAGCGCCCCCACTGGCGCTTGATATTGATACTAAAGGCCTCCCAGGTTAGGAGAATTGGATCTTTCTGTTTGCGTAGACAGAAACCCTAACCCAGGAGGACCCATGCAACTCTTGAACCTGGATCAAAAATACTATTGCGGAATCGACCTCCACGGAAAAACCATGTACACGACCGTGATGGACAAATCGGGAACGCTGCTGTTCCACAAGAACCTGCCGAATTCCATGTCTGATTTGCTGGAGGCCCTACGCCCTTATCGAAATGACGTGGTCGTTGGCGTCGAATCCACCTTCAACTGGTATTGGCTCGCGGACGGATGCCAACGCGAGCACATTCCCTTCTACCTCGGCCATGCCCTCTATATGAAAGCCGTCCATGGCGGGAAGAACAAGAACGACAGCTTGGACTCGAAGCACATCACCGACCTGCTGCGCTCCAACCTGTTTCCCTTGGCTTATGCTTACCCCTTCGAGATGAGAGCCGTCCGGGAT
>Ga0207094_1143_pt1 | contig 10432 bp, 12 predicted proteins | sample Alteio_BWMinHeat_90_FD_153518 | JGI IMG/M metagenome (GOLD analysis project Ga0207094, IMG submission 153518) | Enriched cells from forest soil in Barre Woods Harvard Forest LTER site, Petersham, Massachusetts, United States -... | ecosystem: Environmental > Terrestrial > Soil > Temperate forest >... | reverse complement strand
ATGTCCGAAGGTAATTTTGCCCACGATCAATCGCGCGCCCAAACGAGAATGCATATGGAGGAGCTCACACAACAAGAAGAATCCCATCTGCAAAACCTATCCAAAGAATCCCAGGCCCGCGTGGAAAAATTCCGAGATATGACTGCGGAAGCCAATCTGAGAGCCGAAAAAACTTATCAGGGTAGATTTCAAACGACAATGGACCAACATGAAGCAGAATTAGCCAATGTTCAGGGTGCCACTTCTCGCCAACTCCACGAACTTCGGGCCGATACCGCCCAAAAACTCTCCGCCTATGGAGCGCGCCAGCAAGATCCCTTTTATAAGATGGTGAAAGTTGGTGCGGAATTGAGCGACGACGGGAATGCGTTTATGCTCACCGCCCACATTCCGGAGCATGAGCAAAAGCACATCAACATTAGCGTCAAAGGAAACAATATTGTCCTCACCGGTTTCCGCCGAAACGAAGAAAAGCTTGAAATTTCCCCCGGGCGAACCCAGGGCACCCATTCTTTCCAATCGTTTCAGGAAACCTTCCCGATCAATTGGCCAGTGGATCCTCATCAGATCACTAAGCGCTTTGATGGAGAACGAATGACAATTCGGATCCCCAAACTGGATGACTACTCGACTTATCAGGCTAAAATAGCGGAACCGCCAAAACCAGAAAAAATTCGGGTGCAAAGGCCGGATTTTCCAGCGGACTTGCCAATCACCCAATCTCTAACCCACGCACATGGCGGTGAAAATCCTATTTCCCCTACTCCTCAAGGCAAAGGTTCGGGAACGCTTTCTTAATTTTTTACTAATTCTTCCAATTCTTTAAGCATAAAGCGAAGCTTGACATGCAGGTCATTTAATTGTTTCAGATTTTCTTTGAGACTTTCAATCGCCGGATTCGCGTTGGCAACCACGGGTTGGCTGCTCAATGGCGCGGCTTTAGGCAAGCGTTTACCTAAAAGTTCTACTACTGAGTGCGATCGCACCCGTACCGAACTCAAGCTGAGGTCGTTGAGGTTTTCAGCTTTCAATACTCGCTGTGTGGCAGTTCCTTTGCCTTTCTTATAAATATTATAAAGGTTTGAATATACGAACGTGGTTTTCTGACTTTTATCGCGGGTTGCAGACATGGTCTCTCTCTCCTTAACTACTTCGAGTTCAACTCTACTTTTTCCACTCCTGGGCGAACTCTCACTTACGCCGCAGGTAGATCGACTTCACCAACTCTTCTCCATCTACTCTTCTCTAGACACTAAGAGAGCAATGAAGGTGCCAGAAACCGGGCTGACCTGCGTTATTTTATTAAATATTTAAACCATATTATTTCAATGACTTAGAGTCGTTTTCCGCACCCCTGGAGCCGATAGAAAGGCTTAATGCTGCCTAATCCTTGGACAAGTGTCTGTTCCGAATGGGCCAACGCGGACACACCTCAGTTTTCTTTTGCATCCATGATAAACTGAAAACAACATGACCTTATCCTCACCTTCAACCTCACTCGAATCTAAAGCTTCACTGGCCAACGCGCTGGCTGATGTTCATGCTGGGAGAATCCAAACTAATTCGGGTTTTAGCCAAATTCCCGTCTCAATCCTCCTGGATAAAATCGATTTTAATCAACCTGATGTCCCGCCCATCGGTTTTTATGTTTTCAAGGACGGTACTGCCAGCTTAATTCGACAACCGGGCGAAGGATTTTCCCGGCTTGCCATTTCTTCTTACGAACATATCTGGGTTCGTGATGTGGATTTTAAATTTGTACGCGACTATGTGGACCAGCTAATTCTCAATCCGAAAGTCAATATCTCGCTCAAACCTGAGGAACGAATGGACACCTTACGGCGTTCAGCGATGATTGTGGTAGAAGATCTTTTTGAGCATCCTTCAGCTGAGAATATCAATCGAAGCACCAAAGTAGTTGGCTCATTTGTTTACGTTCTCATGAAAGATCCCAAAGCTTATTTGATGCTCTCGAAGCTTTCCACTCATGATCCTTACACCTTGCAACACTCCGTGGGAACATCGGTAAATAGCATTATCTTAGCGCGAAAAGTTGGGGTTACTGATGAAAAGGAACTTTTGGAAGCAGGGCTGGCAGGCTTGCTTCACGATGTTGGCAAGGTTCAGGTCAAAAAGGAAATTATCAACAAACCTGGACCACTGGATCCTCTGGAATGGGAGGAAATGAAAACCCATTCCCATGCGGGTTTTGAAATCGTTAAGAACAACCCGCAGCTATCCGAACGAACAAAACGGGCAATATTGGAACATCACGAAGAAAAAAATGGGACCGGCTATCCTGGCGGCCTCAGAGAAGATGGTATTTCACTTTTTTCTAAAATCGTCTGCATCTCGGATATTTTCAACGCACTCACTACGACTCGAAGTTATTCTCAAGCGCGCTCCCCTTTTGATGCTTTTCAATTAATGCGCGAAAAACTCATGCACAAGGTGGATGAGAAACTTTTTAAGCAACTAGTCCTGATTTACGGTGGGAAGGTTGATCCGAGCTGACTAGAATTTTTTTTCCACCACGAGACCAAAATTATTCTCATTGTCGAGTATCGGGGTAAAACTGACGGTGGACTCCTTTTCGTAATTCTTGCCTTTCGTCCGTTCGTTGAATGTATTGACAATGGCGCTACCAATTCCATAACCAACTACAGCCCCAGCAAACATATCGGATACCCAATGAGCATTGCCGCCCCAACTGGAACAACCATCGCAATTTTGAGCAGTCACCATGAAAATCGCGAGTGCTGTATAGGGAATAATTGAATTATCATACACTTTTTCGAAAACTCGGGCAAAAGAAAAGCCCAGAGTCCAGTGGAAAGACGGATAAGAAGCCCCCCCTGCTTTCGAAGAAAAGTAAGGAAGATGGGTGTTACCAAAATCGTACTGATTATTGCTAAAACCGGGACCAGGGATGTTTTTCGAAGAAAGACCGCCCGGCCGATTTCTGCCAAAGATGGATTTTAGAATGAGCTGATCGTAGACATAGGCGTAGATGACTGATTTAAAGCCCAGAAGCGCAGCGATTTGCCCTTTTGAGTTGTGAGCGCCCAGCGAAGCCAAATACCAAACGCCCAAACCAGCAATGAGATAACCGTCAGATCCTTGAGTAAACTGGGTATCGATGATCGGTGGCGGTGTGAATTTCATATGAGGTTCTATTTTATCTTGCGAGAACTTAGTGGTGATTTGATCAAATGGCAAAAGCGCGACTGAGCCTCCGAACCAGACCGCACTGAAGGTGGGGTTACGGAACGGTCCCATGATAATATTTACCTGATCTTCAGGGATCGTGCTAACCGTATCGCTAAGAATCCCCTCCGGGCCATTCTTCTTTTTTTCAAATTCTTTAGGAGTAGTGATGCTATAGACCGAAGGATCATTGTCCCGCGAGTGACCCGCTGTTTTGGTATCAGCCAAAACACCGCTGCCTCCCCAAGCGCAAATTACTGAAATTGTTAGTGCCGGTTTTGATAGAAAGGAGCGAAACTGAATCATAATAAGCGTCAGTCCTTTTTCGGCTTCACGTTAATTTTAATTTGTAAATCGATCTCGTTCTTAGTGAGAAATTCCTGCAAAACTGCAGCAGGATCGACTTTTTCCATCACCCGTGCCAAAACATCCTTGGACAGGTTCTGCAGGAATTCGTTTTTCGTTTTATGCGCAGAATCCAAAATACCGCCCAGAACCTCTTTGGGCAGTTTGAATTCCGAAACTAAGCCTCGAAGTGCGTCTTCAGTCAGAAAAATAGCACCGACGCCGACGGTCAGCACTTTTTTCATTAGATCAGCAGCTTTAGTTTGAATATCATCCGACATTCTACGATCATGCTCCTTTGGCACGGTTTTCAAAGCTCTTAATCATAGCCGGGAGGCTTCCTTTGACCAATCGATTCAAGATCATTCCGGGTACAGGAATTTTGAACTCCACTTCGACTTGGTAGGCAATGTCAGTTTTTCCGGAGCCAGAGGCCTTTAGCCGCCATCCCCCTTGGTTCACTTTCATAAAATCGCTCTCGACCAGGGTCCAGCTCACTGTGCCGGCATCTGCATTTTCCTGAAGATCTAAAACATAAGAAATCTCTTTGATCATATGGACTTTGTAAGTGACCCGAGTATGCCCAGGACTCTTCCTCTCCACTTGAACAGCTGATACTCCATCCACAAATTGAGGGTAGTCCTCATAATGTGTGATCACCGAAAAAAGTCTATCCCGATCCACCAAAAGTGTTCTTTCAATCTCAGCTTGGGCCATAGAGCTCAATACCTCGGCTTTCGATCAAAGTGATGCTCTGCCTCAATATACCGGATTGTGCCAGATTCGGAGCGCATCACTACGGAGTGTGTCATGGCGCCGCCCCGGAAAAAACGCACGCCGTTAAGAAATGTTCCTTGAGTAACACCAGTGGCGCAAAACATGACATTTCCTTTTGCAAGCTCATCGATTTTGTAAATTCTATCTAGGTCTGTAATACCCATTTTCCTAGCCCTGACTCTTTCATCTTCCCGGCGAAAAACTAGTCTACCTTGGAAATCCCCTCCGGTGCACCTGAGTGCCGCCGCGGCGATCACCCCTTCGGGCGCGCCGCCGCTTCCCATCAGCACATCCACGCCACCTCCGACTTTGCAAGTCGCAATAGCCGCTGAGACGTCCCCATCGCCGATCAACCAGATCCGAGCCCCTGTTTTTCGAACCTCTGCGATTAAATCAGTATGCCTGGGCCGATCCAAAATAATAACCGTCAGATCTTCAATATTACATTTCTTTGCCTGTGCAATATTTTTCAAATTTTCCGTGGGGGTGGCCCGTAAATCTATTGCCCCTTTTGCATCCGGCCCTACCGCTATTTTTTCCATATAGGTATCTGGAGCGTGAAGAAAATTCCCTTGATCGGCGATGGCAATGACTGAAAGAGCATTATTGCCGCCGTTGGCGCAAATACTGGTTCCTTCCAACGGATCCAGTGCCAAATCCAGTTTGGGCCCTCCGTTGGCTTTGCCGACTTTTTCTCCAATGAAGAGCATAGGTGCTTCATCACGCTCGCCTTCACCGATGACCACGGTTCCGTCAAACGGAATCGAATTGAGCATGACTCTCATGGCTTCTACAGCCTCATGATCCGCTGCCTTTTCGTCGCCGCGACCCATGAGGCGAGCGCTTTCCAATGCTGCAGCTTCCGTAACGCGTACAAACTCAAGCGCAAAATTGCGATCCATTAACCCTAACCTCCCGTTTGACCGGTATTTCGGGTTTAGGACGTAGGCTCAATCTGCCCGATACACCGGTTTTTCAGTTCCTGAGATAAGTTAGAACTCAGGATCAACGTTTTTGCAATGTGCAACTTACTCCGATCTGGGGAAGGGTCCGGATCCAAAAACATTGTCTCAAAACGCAACGCACCTCGTACCTCGGCCGATTCACGAGTTGCGGCTTCAGTACGTCCCGTGGACAATCCATTCTCGGTATCCCATTGCACATAAATGCCTAGAACGTATAAAGAGATACGATTACATTGGCCATCTTCACCTTGCCACAAAAGCAAATCCGTACCGGATGTTCCGTGGAACCAAAGCTGATGAGCTTCCGAAGCCGGTATCAGTTTCAATTCTCGTCCTAAAACTTCAGGATCTAACTGTTTCGCCAAAGCCTCTTTTACTTTTTCAGTGAGGCTTTCAAACTGGCAACCGACGACGTCTTTTCCCAGCCGGCGAACTTTTCCGCTTAGCGGATACTTTTCCCTTTTTATATTGATCATGCCCTCGACCCACGCGCCGATCGGGAAAAGCCTGAAATCTTCTCGGTCGAGAATTCTCAGAGCCATCCCATCTGCAGAAAGATCGGAAACAGAGAAAACTTTCCCGTTCTGGGAGAGTCGAAACTGTTCTCCCGTCAAGCTCAGACGTGGAAGACGACGTCTCTCTTGAGTATCAAAAAGCCCTTCTTGAGGCGGAGGCGGATTAGAGATGACTTCTAGGTTGGGGAATTTCGGTCCCATTTTGATCGACTCCTTGATCGGGGGCGTTTTTCTTAGACTCGATATAGGATCGCATACGCTTTGCCGTAAATCCAAAGACTATTTCGGCTCCCCGCTCGATCACGAAACGCGGTGGAAACGTTTGGTGAGTCTGACTGCCTGCGAAATACACTGCCGTTTTGCCAATGCCTTCGGGCAAAAAGAAAACATTGCCTTCCAGGCCTTTGAAATGCCCCCCGACCACCCGAAACAGAAGCCATCGTTCGGATTTTTCTTGAAGAAAAATCGATGATTTCATCTTAAATTTCCAAATCCCTCCTTCAACCTCCAAAATATGCGAATCGGGATGGAAATCGGTTCGATCCACATAAGGGATCATCTGCGAATAAAGGGGATAATCAGTCAATATCCGCCGTGTTGTTTTTTGAGAAGCACCCACGACCATCGCGGCATAAAATGAATAAACCCGCAGTGAGTCACCGGGTTGCGGCTCACTTAACTTTGCGTGGACATCGATCTCTCGATCCCCAAGCACCCGAGAGTACATTCCGGGAAGCAAAAAAGGCGCAATCGAAGAAGGTTCATTCTGAATCCCGATTCCCCCAATCCTATCCGCTCCTGCCCATCCCAGTGGGACAAGTGATAGGAGAAATATACTGATTACAAGAAAATGCCCCGAAGGCTTAGAAGCAGGCTCTGTCACCATCCCATAATAAAGCATTTTAATTCCTAGACAAATACCCCCTGATCCCAATAATTTAAATACTTAATGTCTCAGCCATCTGATCCAGAACCGAAGCCAATTGCTCCTTTGCCGCATGACGACATGACTTTCAATACGGCTCCTAATTTTTTGACCCTTTTGCGGATCCTTTTTGTACCAGTAATTGTCTTCTTGCTTTTTCTTAGAACCCCTATGGGAGATTTCTTTGCCGCGCTTAGCTTCACCATAGCGGGAATTACCGATTATTTTGATGGATACTTGGCTAGAAGCCAAAACATTGAGACCGTCTACGGTAAACTCCTGGATCCTTTGGCAGATAAGTTTCTAGTAGTTTCGTCGGTGGTAATGCTCCAAGAGTTGGGAAGAATTCATCCGGTTGTGGTCATTCTGCTAATTTGTCGAGAAATGGCCATTACCGGTTTACGAGCTCTAGCCAGCGCCGAAGGCTTGATTATCGGCGCCTCGCAATCCGGCAAGTGGAAAACCGCAGCCCAGATGTTTGCCCTACCTTTCATCATGTTGAATCGAGATTTCTTAGGGATCCCCCTCTATCCCATCGGCATGGCGCTTTTGTATATCTCTCTAGCCGTAAGCCTATGGTCAGCAAAAGATTATATTGTCGATTTCTTCGTAGCAATAAAAGAGAAACGTCGATTGAGGGCAGAAAAAAGAAAACGAATTAAAGAAAACAAACTCAAACGCAAAACCTCAAAAAAAGAAAAACTCCCCCTACCTCCAGAAGACAGGCCAAAATAAAAATGCCTGAGGGGGCTCTTGCAAGCGTGAAGCGTTCGCGGCGAAGCCGCGATGCAAGCGCAGCCCAAGGACGGGCGTCCCCGACACGGCAATTTTATTTTGGCCCCTTTTTTTGGCCCCTTTTATTTTGGCCCATTCCATGGAATATCCGCAACTTGAACTTCATGATTCGCAAACCGAGCACAAACAAAAAAATAGTCGCTGAGCCGATTAGCGTATTGCAAGACTTCAGCTCGAAGAGGCTCCGCACGATTGAGCGAGACCAATTCTCTTTCAGCGCGTCTGCCGATCGTGCGCGCGAGGTGAAACAATGCGGCGATCACCGTTCCTCCGGGCAAAATAAATGTTTTCAAGGGCTGTAAAACCAGCTCCATGCCATCAATTTCTTTCTCCAACAGTTCGATTTCCTGATGCCCGATCAATATCGTGGTCACTTTCTTTTGGCGAGGAGTAGCCAGCTCAGCGCCCAATTGGAAAAGCTCACCTTGAATTCTTTTTAATCTCAATGAAAGATCAAGCGAGAGTTTTTCCTGGGTCAATATCAAACCTAAGATGGAATTCAGCTCATCATAGGTACCATAAGCTCGAATTCGGAGATCGTCTTTGGGAACTTGATCTCCTCCAAATAGACTCGTTTTGCCAGTGTCTCCTTTTTTAGTGTAAATCTTCATTTTCAGATTATAACCTGTTTTTGGAAAAGTTTACCACTTGACCCCGACAGCCAGGGTGGTTAAAAGGGTGATCTGTTTTTGTCTGAATTGGGTGCGGGAATAGCTCAGTTGGCTAGAGCGCCACGTTGCCAACGTGGAGGTCGAGGGTTCGAGCCCCTTTTCCCGCTCCATTTGCAGTGCGTCATGTTGAATTGTTTTCTCATTATTAGTTTACTAATAAGATCAATCTATCTTAGAAAAGGAATTTCGCAAAATCGGTGCTTCCAGCCGTATCAGCTTTTTTGAGAAATTAAAATTTCCCCCCAAAGCTTTTAGAAAACCCCGGGGGAAAATATCAGGAAAACTAGTTCCCGTAATAGTATCTTAGATTTTCTTGCGCAGTGCTCACATCATCCAGTTCGCTGGGCCAAACGTGAAAAGATTGAACAATAGGCTTCGCAGCTTTATAGGCCCGTATTACACCTTGAAACTGTCGATACGAATAGGCAGCATCCGAACTTCTTCGAAGAGTCCACAAGTATTCGCTTGCCGCATTATCCAATCCCTGAAGCTGCACACTGAGTTCCGGCACCACAGAACCTAAAACACGATGCGCGGCATAGGCCATCCGATTGGCATTATCCAAAGCAGCCTGGTAGTTCCAGGTGGGCGGGCTATCGGCATGTGCCTTCGTCATAAAGACTGTTGGAGTAGCTGCGAAAAAAGCAAAAGCGAATAGGAAAATACGGCTGAATTGATTAACCATAGAAAATGTCTCCTTCACGTTAAAAGATTCAAGGCCCAAGAAGTCGGGCCCCACCCAGGGAAAGAAAAGCATGAATCATTAAATTAAAAATCCCCCCGGACGGCTCGCCACTGAGCAATGTTCGTGCCGAGTTCTAACGACTTAGTTTCGAGCGGAGTGGGAAAGCAGTGTAACTTTGACGTAACGCCAGGGGGTCATGGTTCTAAAATGGAACCGCTTTTCATTAGTCGGAAGTAGCCCAAGCTGGTTCCGTAGGTCTTAATCCCAGTTTGGATTGCATCTGGTAATCATTGAGATCGGCAACTTTGCGATCCAATATTCCGCGCAGTTGCAACTCTCCTTCGTGAAGGGGGCTCAGCATAAACCCAATTTCACCCGTAAAATGATCCAAATCAATTGCGATCTGAGTCAGAATATCGTGGTCAGTTTCTTGATCCATGAAATTAGCTAAACTCTTCGAACAATTGTGATTCAGTAGTGTGAAAAAAGTTTTGTCGCTAGTGACCTGACTCAGCTGGACATAGGCGACCAACCAGCGTACCTTTGTTTTTTCGTCGAGTTTAAGCCTATAAAGTTCATCTTTCCTGTGGGAACGATCGACTTCATAATAAGTCTTCTCCCAAAGAGTCATCCCCAGATACATAGCGGGAAACTCACCACCAATGCCCTTGCCAATGGAGTACTCCTCTCCTTCGGTCGAGGCGTACTCGTAGGAAAAGACTAGGCTGTAGAGTTCCACTGGTCCAGGTTCCCAGGGGAGCAAACGGATTTCTGAAGAATCGGCCGGGTCCTGAGAAATCAGTTTTACCGGCTTTTTAAATTTCACAACCAACTCTGAATGAGCCATGAGAGGTGCGAGCTCGGATTTTAGATAGTAGTAGTTTTCAATTTGATTTTTAGGAATAATCGCCAATCGGTGGTGACCCTGGTGCCAGATATTTGCAACCATGATGTGGTCACCCCCTTTTTCAGAGAAGCGCTCCGGCGTCAGGCCAAAGTTTTTCGCGATCCGCGGAAGATAGGGTGCCCGCTGTTCTTCATTCAATAATTCCATCGGACGATAAACGTTCTGGATCGCTTCGTATTGATGAGGGCCGCTCCTAACGATGAAACGGTGAAAAAACGGATCTTTAAAATCCTCGGGCTGGGTCATCTTAATGATGCGATCTTCTATCATCATCATTCTAGGAGTAGTCATAGCCGCAACGGCATTCTCGTCTCCACCATTTTGACGCACTAAATCAGCACGGATCTGTTTTCTATAGATCGCCTGATTATCTTGATCCGTATCGTTTTGAAGATAGGCTTCGTGCTCAGCTTGAAGCGCCGCCAATCGATTCGCCCATTTTTCTTTTGTTGCGCTTACCGAATTTTCATCTGCCCTTGAATTTAATCCGATTAACAGAAGCGGGAGAAAAAACACGTGAAGACAAACGACTCCCCTGAACCATTCTCGATAGGAACGCCCCATTGAATACCCCTCGTATATTTGGAGAGGGATATTTTCCCCCACCCACACCTGACAGCGCGAGCTTGTATAACGCTTT
>Ga0207094_1142_pt1 | contig 10488 bp, 5 predicted proteins | sample Alteio_BWMinHeat_90_FD_153518 | JGI IMG/M metagenome (GOLD analysis project Ga0207094, IMG submission 153518) | Enriched cells from forest soil in Barre Woods Harvard Forest LTER site, Petersham, Massachusetts, United States -... | ecosystem: Environmental > Terrestrial > Soil > Temperate forest >... | reverse complement strand
CGAAAGGTCTGTAAAAAATCAAAAAAACTAAAAAAGTTTCTTTCCGAAAATCCGATCCCAGTAGTTTTGTCTCCCAAGCGCAACCATTATGTAACCGATCACCATCATTTGCTTTGGGCCTGCTGGGCTGTGGGTGTGAAAAGAGTCCGAGTTGAGATGAAAGAAAATCTTTCCAAAAAGAAATGGAGTTATGTGGATTTCTGGAAAGAAATGGTCAAAAGAAAATATACTTATCTTTACGATCAGTTTGGAGAAGGCCCTCGTCCGGCAGTCTACTTGCCCCAGGATATTCGGGGAATGGCAGACGATCCTTACCGAAGTCTTGCTTGGATTGTAAAAAAAGAAGGTGGATATAAAAATTCCACTAAAACCTACTCCGAATTTGCTTGGGCCGATTTTTTTAGGAAACGAAAAATGATTCACAATACGGGCCGCGCGGGTTTGAAAAAAGCCGCAAAAAAGGCGGTCCCATTGGCCCGCTCTCCGGCGGCGAAGAACTTGCCCGGGTATATCGGTAAAAAGCCCTAAGTATTTTATCCCATGAATTACGATGTGGTGATTATTGGAGCGGGTGGAGCCGGAATGATGTGTGCCATTCAGGCTAGCCGTCGTGGAAGAAAGGTTTTGCTTTTAGACCATGCGAAAAAACTAGGTGGGAAGATTTTGATTTCTGGCGGCGGTCGTTGTAATTTTACAAACTTGGGAGCTAGCCCCGCGCAATATGTTTCAGAAAACCTCCATTTTTGCAAATCGGCCTTATCCCGATTTACCCCCGATCACTTTATTGAAATGGTGAGAAACCACGGGATTGCCTACCATGAAAAAAAGCTAGGCCAGCTTTTTTGCGATACGTCGGCGCAAGAGATTGTCAGTCTCCTCAAAACGGAATGTGAATTGAGCGGAGTGGATTTTAAGCTGGATTGTAAAGTGACAGGAGTTCAAAAAGATCCTATCCAGGTCGAAACAAGTGCCGGCAGCATCCGGTGTCAGTCGTTAGTCATTGCCACCGGTGGACTTTCTATTCCAAAACTGGGAGCCAGTGATTTGGGGTACATCGTCGCCAAAAAATTCGGTATTGTTGTCACCGAAACTGCTCCGGCATTAGACGGGTTTACTTTTTCTGAGCGCTATCGCGATCTTGCTGGAATCTCAGTTGATTGCATCATCGAATGCAACGGAGTGCGGTTTAGGGAAAATATCTTGTTTACCCATACCGGTTTAAGCGGGCCTGCCGCGCTTCAAGCTTCGCTGCATTGGAAAAAGGGCGACGCGATTCGAATCGATCTTCTCCCCGATTGCTTGATTTTTGATTATTTTCTAGAACGCAAAAAGGAGGGGAGCCGGGCGACAGTCAAAAGCCTTCTATCGAATCTGCTTCCTAAACGGTTGAGTGATCTGCTTTGTGAATTATATTTTCCCAGTGCTCTACCCCTTCCTCAGGTCTCCGAGCAAGCGTTACGCCTATTTTGCATGAAGCTGAAAGCCTGGGAGATATTGCCGGAAGGAACGGTGGGGTATAGTAAGGCTGAAGTGACACGAGGGGGCGTGGATACGAACGAGATTTCTTCGAAAACTATGGAAAGCAGAAAGGTCCCCGGGCTTTATTTTATCGGTGAGGTTTTGGATGTGACTGGGTGGCTAGGGGGATATAACTTTCAATGGGCGTGGGCCTCGGGATGGGCTGCGGGGCAGGTGGTTTGAGCGTCGGCCGTCAAGGCCTTCAGCGCTACGGAGATTCGAAACCTGGGCGAATTGTAGTCAATGTGCGGGGAGCCCTTCAAAAAAGTCGGGCAATGTTGAATGATCCGCCCTGCCTGCTGCAGGAACTTTCGAACTTCCCTTGTCGAAAGTATAGTTAAGAGGTTTTGCCGAATTATTGGATTTTTCTGGTAAAGTGTGTGGAGATACTAAAGTGCTCTTGCCTGGAAATTGGACAAGTTGCAATAAAAACTGTCTTTCCAGAAGAACATCGCAAAATTCTCGCTTTTTATCCTCCGCGCGAGCGATCGTTTGCTCAATTTCTTTTTTATTGCCTTGGACTTCGATCGCGTGACTCAAGAGCTTCAATTCATGATAAGGCGGATTAAGAGAGTGAAGACCTAACTCATCGGGGGATTGATCGATAATTTCTTTCATCCATTCCACCATGCTCGAGCGGTATCCAAACTGAACTTGAACCGGATCAAACCCAGTGTCGAACCAGGATTCCCCATAGTAGTCCATCCAATTTTCCCATTTGGAGAACGCATCGATTTGACTGTTTCTGAAGGCGGTTAGGCGTTCGTCTGGGGGGGCGTAAATGTCTTTGGCTGAATCTTCGCCCGATCCGTCGAGTAGTTCTTTTTTGCAGTATTCAGCGGTATTGTTGAATTTTAGAAGGGTGTCTATTTCTATTGGAAATGTATAATAAAAGTTTTTGCAGTCCGCGAGTGCCATTAGGTTGGAGTATCGATTCGCTTTAAAGCTTTTTAGACTATTATTGGCGTCACCGAATTTCAATGCCTGCAATGGTCCTAATTTATCTAGAAATTCCAGTTCTGGGTGTTGGGAAGGCCGAATGGAGGAATTGGGCGTTGGGATGTATCTGGCCTTCAATATGTCGCAATCCAGAATCGAATATCGCTCGGACCCAATCATTTTGTTTTTGTTTTCTTGCTTTTTGGTTTCTGAAAGTTTTTCCGGCTCACATTTATATCTAATGAAATCTTCTATTTCCTCACGAGAGAAGGTTTCGTAAAGGTTGGGGCTGACTGACCCCCCAACATGGCAATTCAGACAACGGGGTTGGGTCACTTGGGGTTTTTTGTGGGTGAAATTAATGGAGTAAAACTCAAAAGTGGGGGGCTTTGTTTTTCTGAACCAATGGACCTCGATATCCTCGTAATTTGGGGCAGGTTGATCATGGATCTGAGGGTTTCCTGTAAAAGTTAAAGACATGGAAGAATCTTCGTTCCACATGACCACCCGAGGTTCGGTAGAGGTGGACTTCTGAACACTCCCAGATCTTTTTGATAGAGTGGCGTTCTTCGCAAACGGCAGCCCCGAATTCTTGTCGATGAGGGTAAGAAACGCGAGGGCACTAGTTGGCTTTTTCTGGTCAAGAAGAGTCTGAAGGGCGTTCATATCGAAAACGGCGCTCTGAGCCAAGCGGGTTGTAGATACTAGGGTCCATATGCTGAAGGATATAATCCGATATCGACTCATTTTTGTTCCACTGCCCGATTCAACTCCACATTTCTAATTTAAGCAGAAATTTTGATTTGCAGCAAAGGGCGTCAGAAATTAATTTGGCTAGAACAGGCGGTTATTATAGATCTGTCGCGTTATCGGAGATTTGGTTCTCGCAACTCTCACTTGAGCCATTTGGGATTTCAGTGCCTTGGGATGGGCTGCGGGGCAGGTGGTTTGAGATTGACAACTAAAGTTACCCAGAGTTAGTGGTAACTGTCAAAACTTCGAATGGCCTTGGGGGGATCAATGAGAAAATTTATACTAGCTTTTTCCGGTATCGCAGCACTTTTTTGCAATTTTGTTTACGCGGGCGAAAATTCGGGTTGGGCGCTGGCGGAAACTCCGGTTTTTTCTCTTGAAGCTTCGGCGGCAATGGGGGGTAGAGTCCCATCCAATCCGGACAATGATGTCAGTTTGCTTAAAACTGGAAATTACCTCTTCTATGCGAAGGGCCAGCATTTCCCCTCTCAATGCGCATTTGCATTGATTTCGCATGATCTTTTACAAAGATTAGGAGAAAAAGTCTTGCCATGCGAGTATGCTTCATCCGATTACAAGGGCGGGCTACTCTTGCCGCTCGCTACCGGCGACATATTGGGTGTGGAGAAAAAGGTTCTCAAGGGGAAAGAGTTTTCTTGTTTGGTACGGTATAGCGGGCAAAATTTAACAAAAAATGCGGAAATTGGCTGCCACGAAGCCGAGGGGATTGGGTCAGGACCTGCTTTTTTTAAATTGCCGAACGGTAATATTTTGGTCGAGTCTGGCGGAACTCATCTCGATACTCCCACCGGAAGAATTATATTTAATTATGTCAATGACTTTTTTCTAATAGATTCGAGTGGAAATTTATTAACTCAGATGGATCATTTTGATGAACCCCATTATTTTGGCATCGAAGAATTATCTCCTTATGAAAGTGCCCTAGCCATTTCAGGTGAAAGAATGGGTTACAAAGTCCTTTCCACTGAAACAGGAAAAGAAATCTTTTCATTTAGTGCTGCCCCTCAAACAACACCGATTAGAGCCAACTATGTCGATCCGAGCTATGAATCTTTTTCTGTTCAGGCGGGAGAGAATCTGCAAATTCGTTCGATGAAAGATGGGGGACTCCAGACGAGCTTTGATCATATGGTGCCCACAGGTGTAAGTTTCTTGCCAGACTCCCTACTAGTGGTTTCTTTGAAGTCTGAGGTTAGAATATACAATAAGCAATTTAAACTTGTCGCCAGTTTTGGGGGAAGTGATAAGCCCGCAAGTTTTCGTGACTATAACTTAGGGCTGGTCAGAATTGATTTACCTACGGAGCAGGTTTTAGTGGAGGCAAGCTCAGGCAAAGTTTTGATGCATTTTGATGCGGATATTTATGGTGGCTGGCGTTATTATAAAATCCCATTTTTTGATAATCTCGTTATCCAAACCGGTTCAAAAGACGATCCTAGAAAAGATCGGTTGTGGTTTTTCAATAGTCAGACTACCCAGCTTTCATTTCTTAAAGAACAGGGGCACCGACATTCAGAAGTCATCGTGCTTTCAGGAGGAGAATTTTTATTGTCTGGGACGGGGCTAGAGCTTCGAAGTGGCCGTACCGGGGAAGTCCTGGTGCTGCATCATGAGTCAGAATTTTATTCAGAATTATGGGAAGGCGTCGAATTAGAAAAGCGCCATAAAATTTTCTTTACGCGATTTACAAATGATAATTCTCATCTTAAACATTACGATTTCTTAGATTCGAGATCGCTCGGTTTTTTAACCACTCATGATAGTTATTTACCGATTCAGAATTTCGCACCTTGGTTTATCACGGACGGCGAGATTTTTAATATCGACACAGGGGTAAGTAATGAGTTTAAGGATCAACAGTGGCCTGAACAAGTCTCAGCGTTGGACGAAAACCGGGTCCTTTTAAGGCAAAAGTGGCATTACGATAGCGATAATAAAATCGAAACCCATTTTAGCGTCTTTGATCGGCGCGATGGCTCGCTTTCAGGTTTTTGGGCACCCTTTCAAACTGGTTTTGTTTTAAGGTTACCTCCTAAAGTAATCAATGCCCAAAGTGATCGATACGATTTCTACCTGGCCGGCCATCTTTGGAAATTGGCGAAGCTAGGACCGGCCGCGTGGGCTAAGTGATGATTGACCAGAGTCGAGCAATCGACAATCAACGCTTTAAAAAAAGACTGGAACGACTACCGGATTCTATTTTTAATGAAATCAAAGGGATGTTAAGAAAACTTGGGGAATTGTAATCCACGGATTCGCCAAATGCGCTGAGATTCGTTGCACCTAATTTTTAAAAAAAAACTTAACCTAAGGATGCTGACGATCAATACGGCACTTATTTGTAATCCTTTTTTCTTTACCTACAGGCTGAAACTCATGCTTTAATTTGAGTATGTATTTTGGTTATTCTGTTACTCGCGAAGGAAGCGGAAACGTAAAGTTCTCGATATTTGGTGCACCCATCGGTGGCCGAGTTCCGTTAGTAAGTTCTGCCCAGAACAAGCGTGGAATCTCCGTTTTCATGGGACGCCTTTATTACCGCAGAGACATCATCTCTCGCTGCAAGCCGATCGAAGGGGCTGAATCGTTGAGTCCAGCTGCATTGGCATTGGTCAGCTATGAACGGCTCGGTTTAGATGGTTTGAAAAATATGGAGGGAGATTTTTCGTGTTCCATTTGGGATCGTGATCAAGATCGCATCCTTGCCCTGCGAGATTCACTGGGAGGGCAACCTCTATTTTGGTTCAAGCGGAATGACTTGTGGGCACTAAGTACGGGTCTTAGGCCTCTCCTTGAGTTATTGCCTTCGCGTCGATTGAACCCTGAGTATTTGGTGGACTTCCTGATGCTCCCTGGTACTTGCGCTGAAGTACCAAATGATCATTGCGTTTTTGAGGGAATTACTCGACTGGCACCTGGGACCATTCTCGATATTAAATTGAAAACCGGAAAGTATACGACAATTCGTCATTGGGATTGGCTTGCGCGTAAAATTAACCCTCCTAGCCAAAAGCTTGAAGACCTCGGCGAGCAGTACAAGATAGTTTTGAGCCAGGCTGTGGACGAGAGATTACAAGGCTTAGTCGCCTCACATATGTCAGGTGGAATGGATTCAACTTCGGTAGCTCTTTTATCTCGGAACTCAATCGCGGCGGGAAAGGGCGAATCTCCACTTCATACCATCTCTCTTGTCTACGATGAACTATCAGATTTGAGTCACGAAACCCCGTACCTTGAGGAATTATTGAAAGCTCGGGATTTCGTGCCTCATGTTATTCCAGCCGATAATTATCTGGACTTTGACGGCTTTAACAACCCACCATTTCATGATGAACCCTATGGTGGGCTTTGGAGACTCAGCTTGGATGCTTCGACAGTCATGGCGGCAGACGAATGCGGGGCATCCACTATGCTAACTGGCTTGGGCGCGGACGATATGTTGGATGTCCGGCCCTTTTATTTGGCCGATCTTTTACGCGATGGACAGTGGCTGACTGCCTGGAAAGAAGCTTCGAAATGGGCTCAAAACGATAACTGCAGTGCATGGACTATGCTTCAACTCTACGGTTTTACGCCTTTGCTTGCTGGTCTCAATTGGCCAAAAGGAAATAGCAACCGAAGACGTTTACGGGATGAAAGTGACTACAGCATTTCCCCATGGATTCGTCCCGAATTCGTGAAAAAGTATAAGCTAGCACAGCGTCTAGCCGAAAATGCGAAACGATCCTTTCGAGGTCCACAGAGCACTACAATGACGTTTGCACTCAGCTCCATCCAAACCCATGTTGGAAATCCGATTGGGTGGGCAGTAGCGGCTCCGCGCCAGATCGCCATTGCACATCCTTTCTTGGATAATCGCGTTCTGAGCCTTGGTTTGGGAATGATGTCATGCCTGACTCCTCAGCCGCAACGGATGAAGCCTGTCTTAGCTCAAGCCATGCATGAGATTCTGTCCGAACCGATTCTCAACCGCCGACGCAAGGGGAACTTCAATGAAGTATATTTTCGCGGCATGAACCGCAACTTGCCGTTACTCGATCGACTCATCGAAAATAAGATGGTGGCGGAACTTGGTTTCATCGATCAAAAAGTGCTGCTTCGGTGTGTCCATGAAGCTGCGCTGGGAGGTGTTGCTCCCGGTAAGCTGGGTCACCTTAACATGACATTATGCCTTCTTGTTTGGCTTGCCAAGCAGGCAGAATGGTATTCGAAGCCAATGCCAAATGCCCAAGTGGTTTATCATTCCTGAAATTATGAGAGGCACAAATTTTTGATAAAGCGGAGTCTATTCTGTCAGGAAAGCTGGCCGCGCTTGCGTTTGACATTAACTTCTAGCTTTCACGATCTTTTATCCCTGTCCCGCCATTATCGCTGTTTTTTGAATTTCATGGGCTGGCCGAGGGCTGTTGCTCTACATCTGCTTGGAGTCTTCAGCTCAATTGTGAATCTAATTTGGATAACAGCTGTAATTCCTTTTCTCAGCGTTATTATAGATGGAAAAGAACGCTTCCTCTCAGTATACGTGACCCCATACTTTCATCACTTATCGCCTTTTATATCCCAGCATTTAGAACTGGTTTTTGGAATTTGCATTGTCGTGACCTACATTACCAGAATGGGACTACTGATCTGTTTCACAAGTATCGCCGCGCGGACTCAGGAATTGTACGCTGCCAAAATAAGAGATCAAATCAATATGACCTATCTAAGTTCATTTGCTTCCAGTTTAGAGCCAGAAAATAAAAGCGTGATACTTTATCTAAACAATAACTTAGTCCAGTTCGCCGCCTTCTGTTACGGACTTATTGAGCTGAATCTCAAGCTTTATTTTTTCACGGCGATAATAGCATTTATGGTTACTTTGTCGCTGAAATTGACGCTTTTTTCCTGTGCCTTGATAATCCTTATTTCGCTCTTTAATTCACCCATCTTTCGATGGAGCAAAAACAGCGCTTCAGCTTATTATTCCGCTCTAAAAAAACTTCAAGGGCAGCTGGGTGGGTTCCTCGACGGGGTGGACTCGATAAAGACTTTGGGATTGATCGAAGAACAATATTCGAAATTTTCAGATATTAATCAAACAATTATTCGCAAGAGCATTTCGCTCGCGATTTCTCGCCAGTTACTCTTCTTTGTGCCGGAGATGATCTTGGTCTTCGTCCTTGTCGCCGGCGTGCTGATTTTGCACCAGGAAAAGAGAGAATTTTTATTCATTGTGACTTATTTTTATACCTTGATCCGGCTCGTTTCTTCCCTAAACGAAGTGGGCATATATTATAACAATGTTCTTGTGTTCCAGAAAGTGGCCGATGATATCGCACGCTTTCTAGGCTCGGCCAGCTTGAGCTCAACAAAAAAAGGATCCAAGAGATTAAAGCGTATCGAGAGACTTGAATTCAGAGATATTACACTTCGAGCTGGCGACAAGGTCATTCTTGAAAAGATTTCCTTCTGTTTGCCAATTGGAAGGAAAATCCAACTTTTGGGTGAAAACGGATCAGGTAAGACGGCATTGATTAAGTGCTTACTGAGGCTTCTACCATACGACGGAATGATTCAAGTCAATCAGCTCGATCTTCAATCAGTGGATGAGCGGGATATCTATTCCAAATTAAGCTATCACGGTCAAAGCCCATTTTTATTTAATGAGACCGTGATCTCAAATTTACTTGCGGGCAATCCGAGCGCCGATCCAGAAACCGCTGTCTCTCTCTGCAAAGAATTGGGGTTCGAGCGTGTTATCGCAGCTTTGGACCTCGGTTATGAAACGATTGTTTCTGAAAATGCTACGAATCTATCAGGAGGGGAGAAACAGGCTATTTGTTTGGTAAGGACCTTACTTCGAGCCGGAGAAATAGTAATCTTGGATGAACCTATGAATCACTTGGACGCTGAGTCAGTTGGAAAGGTGAGTGCATTTCTTGCAAAACTTCCAGGGAAAACTTTGATTATAGTGACTCATCAGCCTGTTCCGTTTTGTGATTTTACTGTCAGACTTCAAAACGGAAGGATGATTTCAACCCTTTAGATTGGCTCTATTGATTCCGCTCTCCGTGCTTTTGGCATCGGCTGGGAAAACCATCTTTCCTGCAATGAAAGCCATTTGATTAAAGACAAGGAAAGATTGATTCGGTGAATTCTTATTCCGTTAGGCACTCCCATCGCGAGTTGCTTTAAATTCTGCAACAAAATCTCTTTGTCAAAAATTCCGAGCCCTACTGCTTCAGACTGTTTCACTAAACGTTCTAACTTCGGTAGATTTCGATTCAAACCTGCAAAATAAACTTCGTTCATATGACCTTTTCGAGGCCTAGTCCTGATTTTTTCAGGCAGAATGCCTCGCATTGCTTCAGCTAAGACCGGCTTCATAACCCCTGGCTCTGGCCTCGTGCGCAGGATCAGCCCAAGCCCAAGCCCTAGGACACGGGGGTCGAGAAACGGGCTTGTAACTGCAATGTGACGTGGTGCAGCAACGGCCCAGCTTAAGGCGTTTCCCATGAAACTTTCTATGGACTGCAAAGCAAGAATGAATGCCTTATTTTGAGTCTTCCTATGATTTCTATTTGTCGTTTGTGCGGGTTTTTCTAAAACAGAATATTCTCGGATAAAGCGGGCGTTCAACCAAGGGGAGATAGATTCCTTGGCCCGAGGTGAAACACTAAAACGAAAGAGAGTGGTCCAAACGCTGCAGTTGTCTGACTTTGCCCACCTGGAAGCTTCTCTCCACGCCGATGGTAGCTGGCCTTGTTTAATGAGTTGCCCCAAAAAATAAGGCGGGACATCCAAAAGTTCATCAGCCCCCATTCCCGTTAAAAGCGTTGCAGCATTGCAACTATCGGCCACCTTGATCGATGCTTGCCCTAAGGCAAAACGCCAAAGCCCGACATAGGGCTCATCAAGAAAAGGCGGGTCGTCAAAACTATCGTAGTCCAAAAGTTCATCACCGGAAACCGTGTGGGGGATATAGCCTTTTGGTCGGAGTAATAAGTCGCTCAAATAAGGGGCCTCCGCGGCTAAACTCTTAAATCGTTGGTAAGTTATGGAAATCGTGTGAAGCCAAGTTTTATCTTCTCTTTCTTCGAGAGCGTCACGGGCAAGCAATGCAATTGCTGTCGAATCCATACCAGCCGAAAGATGCGATGCCACTCCTCCTTGTAAGCGTTCGCTGACCGCTTGCTTTAATATCTGTCTATATTGTTCAGCATTTTCAACTAAGCTAGAACCTCGGGGCGCTATCACACGCTCCAACCAAGAGAT
>Ga0207094_1141_pt1 | contig 10506 bp, 12 predicted proteins | sample Alteio_BWMinHeat_90_FD_153518 | JGI IMG/M metagenome (GOLD analysis project Ga0207094, IMG submission 153518) | Enriched cells from forest soil in Barre Woods Harvard Forest LTER site, Petersham, Massachusetts, United States -... | ecosystem: Environmental > Terrestrial > Soil > Temperate forest >... | reverse complement strand
TTTATTTTTTAGCCACTTAAAATAGTAAGTATTAGAGTGGTTTTTGCTTTCGATTGCATCTTGGTAGTTAAAAACAAACACCTCAAAATGAGTATCCCAATTAGGGGTTATTTGCGGAGCAGAATACGCATAAAAATTCATAGCCTTAGGAATAATATCATTTGAAATACGGGATATAGAATTTGCTAGCGGAATTATTTCATACTTTGTACTTATTAGAAAAAATTCTATTGTGAAATTTTTAGCAGGTCTTTCACCAATATTACTATAGTCAAATTGAATTCTGAATTTACCTGGATCGTATTCTTTTATGCCGGGAGAACTTATTGAAATATAAGGCCTACCGCTCTCAAACTGTTCTCTTCCAGCCTTGACCGTAAGCCAAACCGACCACGCGGCAGCGAGACCAGCTATCATTGTAAAAAACCCAGTAAATGCAACCCAAAAAATCTCTTTTGTGAGAATGCGGATTCCTGGCGCACTTTTTTCCATAGAATGGAAATTTAAATATAAGGGAAGGATTATTCATAGTATTTGTCGGCATAAGGTCAGTCAGAACCGCGAGCGAGGCGCGAAGCCGTGGGACCCGCGCTCGCGAAGCAGAAGCGGCCGAGGGAGCTAGGCAGCAACTAATTTAGAGGAGTTAATAATATCGGAAACAGGATACTCATTCCAGGTTTTCCCTTTGTAAATCCTCCCGGCTTTTCCCTTTCCAACCTTTTCTCCAACGGAATTGAAGGCACCCCACTGTTTGAAAAAAAATGCTACATCATTTATTTTACACTCCATGCGAATTGATTCGATCCATTTTTTCTCCATTCGCCTTGCATAGTGGCCGCTTTCCCCGCCAACAATGGCCCAATCAATTCCTTTTAAATTTATTTCATCAAAATTGATGTCCCCTAATAGGGGTTCGAAAGAAATAAACTTTACCTTGGAAGGAATGCTCTTCAAAACTTCGACGCGCTTAAGAAATGCTTGACTTTCTACGCTTACTCCCATCCAAATATTAGATGGCCAATTCGAAATCTTTTTTGAGTAGAAAGTTTTAGCCCACTCTTTTAACCTTAGAGGTCTTTTCGTTAATACTTGGAAAATGTGCCAATGGGCTGATTCCATGGTTTGGAAAACCCTTCCAATAAACTCGTCAGGGATATCCTCGATAAAAAGATCAGACATGGAATTGACAAAAATTTTCTTGGGAGTCTTCCAGCTTAAGGGAAGTTCTATCCTATCTCGCCAAAGACGAAGATCAAAGCCTTGCTCAAAATGATGGCCGGGAATACCTCTAAATCGTTCAGCAAATTTTTCCGCGTAGCAGTTTTTACAACCTGGGCTTACTTTCCTACACCCTGTAGTTGGATTCCATGTCGCGTCAGTCCATTCAATCTCTGATACTTGACTCATTTTATGGCACCTTTATAAATGCACCGCTTGTGACGGTATTGGTTTTAGCGCGTGGCTGCCTGGAAATGACTAATTGAGAAGCCTTTTCCATTTCGACTAGGGCTTCTTTTATTTCCTTTGAAATGGCTTTTGTATATATGTAAGCCCAACGTTCGATGTCATCATAAGTTCTGCCCGATGATTTTTGGGCACAGAATGATTTTAACGCGTTTTTGAGTTCAATGATTTCGGGATCTTCGAAGAGACTTAGTTGGCTTGGATCTACGTGGCCAACTCCGCGGAATTGGAAATGGTCCTGCTCAACTTTCGCCATTCTATCTTTCATGATCTGAAGGGCTTTATAATTTTTGGACGCGTGTATTAAATAAAAGCGGACTCTCCCGGGCGTATGTGATGAGTATACCTTAAATGGCAGGACAAATTCTGTCCCGCCGACTGCTTTAAGTTGTTCGCAATATTTATTCAGAAGAAACGAATACCTTTCTTGGGGGGTTCGCCCCTTGCTGGCTTCATGGTAAATATCGCTTCCGTACAAGGCTTTCATTATGTCTTGAGCGTGATCTGCCTCGAAGAACCTAACAATATCCCAGATCATGAAATTAACGAAAACCTCAGACATCTTGTAAGATAAAACTCGCTTCATCAAATCCATTGTGAATCCTTTATATCCGAAAGGATCAATGAAAAAGAACATCGGTTGGTGGTGTAGTCCTTTTGACTCGATTTCATCTAAAATTGTATGAATCGCTGATTCGAAATCAGCCTTAATCGATTTCCAGTTCTGGCTATGAGAATTTAAAGCAGATAGCTTTGGCCCAAGTATATCGACACATTGCTGTTCCTTATCAAGGGCGTACAAATGAAATTTACGTGATGGTTTTTGGGACAGGTACTCATTCGCAACCTTGGCGACAATAACCGGTGAGCCATCGCACTGCTCTATTTTGGATTCATCGGTGAAGTATACGCCTGGCCCGGAAAATCCATCCAGATATAACAATGTCTCTTGCGATCTGATTTTCTCTTGTTGCTGGTAAAGGATGTTCATCCATGGACTGATGTAGCTTTTTAAAAGGGCTAGCTTGATTCGCGTTTGATCTTCAATGACCCATGGAATATCCGGCATTACTCAATCCTCCACTAACAAAAGTAGAAATAGGTATTCGTTTTTTCTTTTTAGGTGCGGTTTTTCCTTTTTTGTGTGGAGTGCAACATTCGCGCCAGTGTGAAGTGGCCTGAGAAGGCATTAAACTGCAAAAAAAAGTGAGCACGATACAATTAGGTCAGCCATATGGATCCGAGTGGATTCCTTTTTCCCCGTCGCCAAATAGTTTACGAAATGCTCGCCGCTGTTGATCCGCCAATCGTATCCAGGATTATCTTGGACTTTTTGAAGTCTCATCCAGCAGTCCCTATCCGAAATGGGTTCGCCTACCCGCACCATCCAGAGTTCGAAGTCCATGATTTCAACCTGGAATCCCTTTTTGCTCATGTGATAAACAATGGGTAATCCCCTTGGGACATTCGGATTACCCATTTTATTCCCGATGTCTAAGAGGGCATGCTCATACGCCCAGCCACCTAAGGTCTCCCGAGTACAACGATAAAGACCATTGGGTAGTCGATTCCAATTCATAGGACTCCTATCCCGTTGGAGAGAGATTACTGGTTCCCATTGACGCGTAATTCAGATATAAGCTCTAGAGAGCAGTAAACCAAACATAAAGAGTCATGTTTAAACTCCTACTATTAGCCCTACCAACATCCGGCCAATAAGGGCCAAGATGGCGCAGCCCATGAAGAAAAGCACATAGACGATCCCATAAAGAAGCCAAGTCCAATCCTCTGGGGTATAAATGTGAACCAAAACCAAGGGACAAATAAGTGTGAACAACCACGCCCCAATATTTAAGACGCGCCTTTTACTTTCCTTAGCTTGCTCCTCTCTTAGATCTGCAGAAAACTTTGCCAACCTCGCATTTTCAAGTTCTTTCTCTTTAGCCTTTTCCTCCTCCAGGCTCGCATCAGTTTTATCGCCTGAATTCAATGCCGATAGTTCGCGCCTCACTTTCCTTAGTTCATTTTCCAAACGCTCCACTTCCCAACCATCCCGCTCTCTTTCTTCTCGTTCTTCCTCTCTTAGTCTGCTCCTTTCTACCGATAACATTTGCTCGTTGTATTCTTCCACTCTCCTATGGTGGGCCCGTTGCTCCTTGCAACTCCCACACATATCCGGGAATAGTTGAAACAAACCGACCTTAAAAGTTGTCCCACACTGCCTGCATTTCCGGTACTCGTCCATACTCATCCTTTCCAAGATATTGGAATATAAAACTCCAATCAACATTCCAGGATATTGGACGAGTGGACCCACCTAAATCCCTAGCTTTGGGTCCTGGGTCAGATGAAAAAGCCGGATTTTCTTCGTAAGCTGGGCAAAACCCTGGAAAGCAAAATCAGGGGGAAGGGCTATTTAACCCTTGAGCAGTTTGCTCACGAAAACAATATCCCGAAGTCTACCCTCTATCTCACCGTCAATGGCGAAATCAGCACCTTTGTTTACAACCTTTATCTTTATGCTCAGGCCCTGGAAATCTCCCTCTCCGATCTCCTGAACGGCGTTTAATATCCCCACCTGGATGTGCCAGGTGGGGATGATTACTGAGGGTTCAGGCCGCAAGGGAAAGAGAGGTTCGTTTCCTCTTTGACCTTACAGGTTTCGATGCCCCCTTATCGCAGTCGACTCCTCCACTCTCATTCACGTTGAGCACCTCGAAGTCAACGTCACCCCGCGTAATGGTTTCGTCAATCGACCTACAGACCTTTTCCTCCTGGGAAGACTTCGGTTCGCGACCGATTAACTCGATCTTGTCCAAGCCATCCCCGGTCATCCTGGAAAAGACCACGTACTCGATTGGATCGAATAGGACCCTTACATCCTGTGGGTCGATGTCCCTTCCTGAGAAGTGTGGATCGATTTTCAGGAGCTTCAGTTTGGCATCCTTACGGCCCGCCTCCTTGGCCTCCTTTTTAGCCTCCGACAGCTTCTCACTGATCTCTGTTTCGTCAGAGACCAGTAGGTCTAGGTTCCGCCGGAGTTCGGCCGACAAGAACTCGACGCTTTTTCTTTCCTGCATGAGTTCGGAAAGCTCGTCCACATCCGAACTGAACGTGGAAGTTTCCATCCTGCAGTCCGCCAGTCTGGAGATGTCCCCACAACAAGGGCAAATAACCAGGACCATCTGAAAATCGTTGAGTGTTTGGCAAATCTTCATTTCGAGCCTCCCATGACAGAGAAGGAAATCTTTCCTTCTTCGATGATTGATTTGATGGATTTTTGGTGAGCGTTCAGTCGGGATGTGCCTGTTTTGACATCTGCGAACGTGATCGATTGGACGTCACCCTTCGATAGGCCTTTGAATACGATGTAGTCGATCGGATCGAATAACTGTCGGCAGTCTTTAGGGTTGTATGGAAACGCTCGAAAAGACGGCACAATGTTTTCCACCATCTGGCCAAAATTGATTCCAGCGGTTTTGGTTCGGGTTGTTCCAGGTCCATCAAGTAAATCATCGTTGAGTTCTCTTCTTCGTTTGACAATCTCCGCCTCCCTGTCTTTGATGAATTGATGTTGCTCGACTAAACGGCCCTTCATGCAGGCAATGATGTGGATCGCCTCATCAGGCATGCCATCTCGGCTGTCGAAGATGGTAGCCTTCTCCACTCCGAATTTTTTCGTGCATGATGGGCACTCAAGCTTCAAGCCTGGTATGGCTCTCAGCTCCTCTAAGATTTCATTGTTCACGGTTTCCTCCTTTGTTGAGTGGTTTTATGGTATAAGGGATGCATCCGCTGCCTGGAAACCAATCAGCGAGATGCTCGTTTTGATGGGTTTTATAAGTTAGGCGACCTCGTTATTCCAGAAATCAAGTTCTGTGGCGTACTTGGCTTGATGATGGACCAGCACGACTAGGTTATGACAGAGAAGCTTGCAAAGGATTTCGTTTATTCTAGAGGTGTCGTTCTTTGAACGGATACTTTCGGAGAACTTGCTCTTGATCATCCGCATTGCGGCTTCGACGTTATTTCTTTGGCTATAGTGCTTTTGATGCATGCGCCTATGCTTTTTATAGTAGTCGAAATTTCTTTTCAAGATTGAAGAAGCGGCTCCCGTGCTATTCTTCTTGAAAGGGATGTATGCCCTTGCCCCGTGCATTTCGACTACCTCGAAGGCTTTCGTGCCAAGATAGGCCTTGTCAGCAAGTACCTCCTTGATATTGAATGTCTTGGCTGTCTCTTCGACTAAGAGCCTGAACTGAGTCGCATCATTTACATTCGAGTCCGTGATGGTCAGTCCGGCAATAATATGGGTGTTGATTCCGATGGAGATATGAAGCTTCAACCAATCCCTCTGATGAGCAGCTTGTCCGAACTTCTCATCGAACCACCGAGAGATGTCAAAAGTAGCCACCCCGGTCGAATCGATTGCGAAGACGCTCTCTGCCTTGATTAGGGATTTTGCACATTCCCGAATCAGGTTCTGGAGGATGGGCGTCAGCTCTTGATCGTTCAAGTATTTGGATATGGTGTTGTAGTGAGGAACTTTTTTGATAAATGCTTTTTCCTGGCACACCTTAAGGTCGGTGCTGGATCGGCGGCCTGATAGAGTGCCGTAGACTTTCATGGTGGCCGCGAATACGATGTCCTTCATTCTCGCGTGGGGGCGACCGGGTTTCCGTTCCCGCTCGGGAAGTCCCAGGCAGAGTTCCTTTAGCAGCTTTTCCATTCGTTCCTTCTCTTCGGCCTGCGCTTTGTTATAGGTGACCCAGTGCTGAGGGTAGGTGGGTCTTGGGATGACCAGGCTTTTTAGGGGCCTGAGCTTGCGTCCCGTCTTCTTTGCTTTGATGACCTCTTGAACTGCGTAGATGTGTTTGCAGGGCTTTTCATGCTCGGTATAGTCTGGACAGGTGCAGAAGAAGCCACCCAATCCATTTTTGACTTCATATTTAGTGTTATTGTCATGCTCGGATTTAACGAGCCAGACTCCGCCTTTCTTTTCCACCTTTTTTTCGGTGGCAAGAAGTTTTCCCAGCTTTTTGCGGCGAACAGAAGACATACGGATCCCCTTCCGGTGTCCTACAATGCGGGCTAACGCAGGACAATGTAGGACTCCTTGAAACTGATTTCAAGAGGTTATTTTCTATTTTTGATGGGAATTTTTGAGTTTGATTGAAGTATTCGAGGTATTAGAGTTAGAATATGCACATGGAAGACGAAAAAAGCAGGCGGAAATCAGCTGATAAGCTCAAAGAAGAGTCGATCCGGGTCCGGATGACGAAAAAAGAGAAGGCTGCCTACCAGGCCGCTGCTGATGAAAAGGGATGGGATTTAAGCGATTGGATTCGGGAGGCCGTGCGATTTTACGCGAAAAACGGGGGCTAGAGCTGTGTTTGGTTCCTGCCAATCGTGGTAAAAATCTGGGGGGCCAAAACGTATATTCTTCTCATATTGAACACTGAGAGGCAAGATCCGTCGTTTTAAGCAAGCCGTTCAATATGACCTTGCCAAATGTTCATGGGGGGCTATATTATTGGGCCGGTAAGCTGATGGGTAATACCCTCACAGTTGTACTCGGAGAAGGGACTAAGAAATGGCGCTAGAACTCAGGCCGACTCCAACTCTTTCTGGCGAAGAGGCAAAAAAGTTTGCGGAGAAGTACACGGCCATGATGGCAGCCCAGAACCCTGAAGAAGAACGCAGGAAAGTTAAAGAGAGACTGGAACGCTCTCTGGAATTCTTTTCCAGTCCAGACAGACTCCGCCCCAGAGCCTAATAGTTACTTGACCTCTTTTAAGTTTGCCCGAATCCTTCCGGGAGTAAGCCCGGACTTTTTCTGTGACCACGAGGACCTTGACCCTCATTTTCAGTCAGGTCGGGCTTTTTATGAAGCCGAGTTGTCTACAATCACTTATGCTCTCACAGCAAACAATGGGAATGACCTTATCGCCATGGTCGGTCTCTCAAACGCTTATTTAGATCTGCAAGGTATAGCTAGTGGACCCGCAGTTAAGATCGATGCGTTAGGAGTCAGCAATGCCTTTAAGGGTCAAGGGATCGGGGTGCATTTGATTCAGTTTTTGCAGGCGTTTTTTGTTATTGAAAACAAGACGGGTTGTCGTTACATGACCGTTGATTCTTATAATAATCCTCGAACGCTTAATTTTTACAAAAAGCACTGTGAATTCATCGAATTTTTACCCGCAAAAAAAACCACATCTATGTTTTACGATTTAGCGAAAACTCGCGACTCATTCGAAGAAAATCCTACGACTAGAAATAAATACCATAAGATTATTAGAAAGATAGCAGAGGCTGGTTGGGGAATGCTTGAAATCCCGGATAGAAACTCTTCCTCAAGTATCTCTGAAAAAGAACCGGCTTAGGCCTTTACTCGACTCAAAGCATATTGCTCATTCGAAATTCATAGGGTAAGGAATGCGCTCTACGTGAATTAAATAGTATCGGAGGTGGAGTGGATTTTTTTCCAAAATTAATGGATTTGGTCAAATCCGAATTGACTTCTTCTTATAAAATGACGGATACCTCTGCATATTCTGATTCGGAACTCCTTCTATTTAGGCTAAATCTAAACGAAAAATTAGTTCAGCCAAAGCCAAGGTTGATTATTAAGTCTGACAAAATAGACTCAAAGCGAGTAACTATCCCAACGGAATTCCAAAATGCATTCAATGTTTTGGAAGGCAAGATCTCAAATGGACATGACATTAATCCCTTCCTGAGTAAGATGGCAATTAATCCAAAATTGGATGACCATCTCTTGTATGATTGGAAGATACACCATTTCCATCTAAATGACTTAAATGATGGAACAAGCTATTTCAACGAACGTTCAGACTATCTGCTACTCGCGATCGTAGAAGATGACAGTGTCTTCTTTATTGACATTGAGCACCATTCTGACCCGGAAGTTTTTGTAAAACAGGAATACATAAAGATTATTTTGGATAACTGGCCACACAAAATGGAGAGATACGAAATTAAGGGTATTTCAGTTGGTCCTGAATACTCTAATGACGAGATCAAAAAATTGCGAAAAGCTGGAATTCAGACTTGCGTTGTCATCGCTGATAAGGCCTATGCACCTATTGGCGGAGGGCTCACCGCAGCAGGTACTAGCGTAAAACAATCCTTGAAAGCAACGCAAATTCAAAAGACAATGCGAAGATTAAGCAAATGGTACGAGAATAATAAACAACCACTTTTGGATAGCCTCAAACAAGTGCCTGGATTTGATGAATCGAAACTAAATTTCGAGTTTGGCTATGCGAATAATGAAAGGTTGGCATTATTTGAATTTCAAACAGGGGTCCTGATCTGCTGCCTTGATTCAATATAATTTCCAAAATGGCCTCAAGTTAACCACGGAGATAGAGATGGAAATTCAACACTATGTTAAAAGGTCTAAAACAATTGAGATTGATTTTGAAACAAATTCTGTTTCTGATTTTCAGACGAAGTTGAGAGCTATTTTCAATTCCATTATTGATGCAGGGAATATTCCTGCATCTAGTGACCTCTCAGCATTTCCTGCTGAAGTAGCTGGGGGTCCTACCACAATCACGGGTACGATAAAATGCGCGTTCTTGGGGGGACGTATTCAATCCAGTCCCAAAGCAAAATGGCTTTTAAATTTCGGTAGCCGTAAAAAGTATATTCCTCTTGCACCACTGAGCCCTTAGGCTGTGGCGACTGATATTGCTTTCCGGCTGAAATTCGGGGCGGATCTGGAGTTTGTGGGAGGGCTGACCACTAACTCAAGAGTTTTTGCTGAGGGTAGATTGCTGGGCAAAGCCAGGACTTTCCTCAAAATCAACTTCGAAAACCTTTAACAAAGTGAGGCAATTTAAAGGAGTCCGGTGCAAATTTAGCGCTTCAAGATCCAATGATAGTTTGGATGTGATCGCGTCTTCATCACCAATAGGTTTCTTGTCATTATACTCCGACACTATTTTTCGAATTTGGTTTCGACGCAATCCAAGCATAAATAAATGCAAAAACTCATGAGAAATCTTGTCATCTGATTGCGGAGGATCGAATTTATTGTCATCAATAGTTCGCATTACAATCAATGGGACGTCGGAGAAATATTCACTCATTTTTGCAAGTATTCTTTGGTGATCGACTTCGAAATTGGACCACTCATCCAATACGACACATTGTATTCGGTTCTTCTCCAGCCCAAACTGGACAAGCTCACTTTTCACGTTTTTCTCGATTGAATGCCATTTCAATTCGCTTGTGTTTAGATACAGCCAAAATTCGGATTTATTTTTCCAAGCCTCGAGACAAAACCAGTAGGCCAAACACGAAAGACCAAATTGCGGGGGAGCACTTATTAATGCGGATTTAGGCTCCAAGACAAGCTCCGAAATTGAAATTGTGTACTCTGAATTATCATCCTTTGAGGCGCTCAAATCATTTTGACTACTCAAAATCGGCTCGACCCATATTACTGGCTGTGTTGAAAATGATGTCAAACCATCTTCAAGTCTTTTGTTCAGTATCCTCTCTATTGTTGAATGTATTTTTTCTTTCGGTTCGATCAGGGTGATCTTGCCTGTGTCATTTCCAGAAAAATTTACTCCGCTTACGAAAACATGCTTTGGCGTCCACTGTCGATATGATATCTCGGAAACGCCGTCCGAAGATATCGATATTACTGAGTAACCCAATATTCCGTCTTTATTAGTTAAAAGTGGAGGCGCACAACATTCTACTAGAGAGGATGACTTATTTACGATGTGGAATATTGTTTGTTCATGAACGTGACCGTATAAATGAAGTGAAAAATTGTTACGGAGAATTTTTTCCAGTGCAATTTTTGACCATCCAACTAAGGATGCCAAAGGATGATGCATCACTAAAATATTTGACTTTGTTTTTGTCTCCTGAAGCCATTTTTGTAGGGAGCGAGTTTCAATAGCGAGCTTGCCATGATCATCTATTCCTTCTATCCCACCGGAAGAACACAAAGCGCTGTTCAGACAATATAGGCCTATGCCACCGCCAAGATCCCAA
>Ga0207094_1140_pt1 | contig 10510 bp, 8 predicted proteins | sample Alteio_BWMinHeat_90_FD_153518 | JGI IMG/M metagenome (GOLD analysis project Ga0207094, IMG submission 153518) | Enriched cells from forest soil in Barre Woods Harvard Forest LTER site, Petersham, Massachusetts, United States -... | ecosystem: Environmental > Terrestrial > Soil > Temperate forest >... | reverse complement strand
GCCCGGTGTTGCCAGCACAGTCATGCTCTTAGTTGCAAAACAACCACTCGCCAAGGTATAGGTTACTGTGGAAGTTCCGCTTACGACGCCCGATACTGTAGCGCTGGAAGTTCCGCTGATGGAAATATTGGTATTACTGGCCGTCCAGACGCCGCCAGATGGTCCGTCGCTCAGTATGACCGATGATCCGACACAGACCGAATTAGAACCGGAAATGGCGCCAGGTGTAGCCAAGACCGTGACAGTCGTTAAAGCAAAGCACCCGGTACCTAATCTTGTAAATGTTATTGTTGCCGTCCCTTGCGAGACACCTGTGACGACCCCTCCAAACGCGACTATTGTTGCAACACTTGTATTGCTGCTGCTCCATGAACCACTTGGCGTCAGGTCACTTAGTCCTGTTGTGCCACCGACACAGACCGTTTTTATTCCGTTTATAACCAGTGGTGTTGGATTGACTGTTACTATCCCTGTGACGGTGCAACTCCCACCTGTTGAATAAGTTATTGTTGCTGTTCCAGGACCGCTTCCCGTCACCACCCCCGTATTTGATCCAATAATTGCTACCGATGAATTGCCGCTTGTCCATACGCCGGCCTTTGCAGTATCTGTTAAAGTCGTTGTTTGCCCCTGGCATACTATGAGTGTGCCAAATATTGAAGAAGGCATTGGAAGAACACTAACAGTTGTTGTTACAATTGTTGTATTTCCGCAGCTGTTTGTAACCGAATAGGAAATAGTGTCAAGACCAGAAGTAACGCCGGTAATTGTGCCGGTGGTGCCAACGCCCACGATAGTGGCGTTGCCGTTGCTTAAGCTCCATACCCCCCCTGACGAATCGTCCGTTGCTGTGATAGAACCGGTAACACATACAGTGGAAGGGCATGTTATAACATCCACAATCGGAACTGGACAGGGACCAACTTTACGTATTCTGTTATTTAAGTAATCTGATATGTAACTGTTTCCATACTGATCAAGCGAGATGCCAGCAGGACCATCTAAATTAGCCGAAGTAGCAGGTCCGCCATCCCCTGAAAATCCAGCGGTTCCTGTTCCAGTTGTTGTTGTAATAATTTTAGTAGAAAGGTTAACTATTCGTACGCGGTTGTTGCCATTATCTGCAATGTATAAATTTCCTGCCTGCACAAATATGCCACAAGGACTACTAAGTTGCGCTGCAGTTGCCGGCCCTCCATCACCCAGTCCCCCTGCTGTTCCTGTTCCAGCAAAAGTTGTAATAATTCCGGTACCATCTATTTTACGTATTCGTTGATTGTTTTGATCTGAAACATAAACATTACCCGCTGGGTCAACTGCAACCCCATAAGCAAAATTAAACTTTGCGGAGCTTGCAGGCCCTCCGTCACCAGAAAATCCAATTGAGGCTCCTCCGGCAATTGTTGAAATAATGCCAGAGGTATTGATCTTTCGAAGGGCGCCATTATCTGCAATATACATGTTTCCGGAAATGTCAAAAGCAATATTAAACGGGTTACTTAAACCAGCAGCAGTTGCCGGCCCCCCATCCCCGCTAAGCACACCTATCCCTTTGCCAGCAAAAGTCGTAATGGTGCCAGATAGGTCAATTTTTCTGATTCTATATCCATACAAATCCGCAATATATAAATTTCCCGAAGCATCAAAAGCTAAACCATTAGCTTGACCGATTTTAGCAGCGGTTGATGGCCCGTTATCACCACTGTAACCAAAAACTCCAGTTCCTGCTATTGTCGTAATAATATTGGAAGTACTTACTTTACGAACTCGATAATTTACAAAGTCAGCAACGTAAATATTTCCTGCAGCATCAACTACGCAACCTGTTGGATTATTTATTGACGCTGACGTTGCGATACTTCCATCACAACAATATGTGCCAGATCCATTTCCCGCAACGGTAGTTATCGTCTGGGAGTGAACAGTGGCCGCACCTATCGTTCCTGCAATTGCTGTCACTAAACAGCATAAAAATTTAATAGAATTTTTCATAAGGATCACTTTATATCAACAACTTTTTTTAAAATTACTTTGAGCAATTAAACACGATACCATTTCCCGCTTTACAATTGAGTAAGCCGGATAATGCTAAAGAAAGCTTAAAATTAATTTATTCCGAAGCATAAAACAATAAATAATAGATATTTATTTTAATTATATTATTGATGTTCATTATGTTATTAACTGAAAATTATAGTTTTACTAATAATAAAATACCAGAAGGGATTTTTATCAACTTTTTGCCCGCTAAATGTTTTTTATTTATCTAGTGTCGCTCGTTTGATTACTCCAGTTTTTTTGGTTTCCACCCCAGGTCTGTGAATTTTTTTCGGCCAAGCAGGAAGTAATCCCATACAATACTGCGGGAGTAAATACCTTCGGTGTTTCTGAGGACGTGTAGTTTTTTATTTTCTTTGCGGCGCTTCAGCCATTTGCCTATCTCGCGGTACACATGAAAATGCGCCTTAACGATAATAAAGGTTTCTTTGAACTTACCGGTAAACAAAAGCCGCAGGCCGGCAACACCATCTAATAAAAGGCGGAAAGGAAACAGCCACAGAAGCTTGGTCCCTTTTTCATTCTTTATGAGTAAAATAATGTTGTTGCGGAAATTGTAATAAAGTTTTTGCGGGCTGCCGTAACTGATAACGCTGCCGCCTACATGATATACCAAAGACTGGGCTACATAACCTATACGGTAACCGGCATTTTTCAGCCGCCAGCAAAGGTCTACCTCCTCCATGTGGGCATAAAAATCAGTATCCAGCCCTCCCACTTTATGATACAGTTCTGCACGCACCATAAAGCAGCCTCCGGAAGCCCAGAATACTTCAATATTATCATCGTACTGCCCATTGTCTTTTTCTATGTCGAAGAAGATACGCCCGCGGCAAAACAGATAGCCATACTTATCCATAAACCCGCCGCCCGCGCCTGCATATTCAAAACACTCCCGTTCGCGCCAGTAGCGGATTTTAGGCTGGCATGCCGCCAGCATTTCATTATGCTCCATAGCAGCGTGCAGTGGCGGGAACCAGCCTTCCGTCACCTCGAAATCGGAACTGAGCAGGATATAATATTTTGCCGTTACTTGCTTTAAAGCTTCATAATAACCATTAGCGAAGCCATGATTAATATCTATACGCAGGGTTTTAACGGAAGGGAAATTCGTCTGAACATACTGCAGGGTATCATCGGTCGACGCATTATCGGCAACGATAACTTCATAACCGGTATGTGCTTCATCAATAATTTTTGGCAAAAATAACTCATGCCATTTAGTACCGTTGTAGCTCAATATTACAACGGCTGTATCCTTATGGCATACGATCATAGCGGTTATAAGCTATTGATTATTTATAGGTTGGTTCGTAAAGGGTATTGCCTGGTACAGGAGTGCTGTCAGGTTTCTGGTACCTGTGCTCATAGAGGTTGTAGCAACCGGACCATGCAAAAATGAAAAAGCCGAAGAAACTTAACAGGAATAAAAAACGTGATTTTGAAGGCTTATTAAGCTCAATATCATTCGGGTTGTCGAGTTCTATTTCGTTATTTTTATGTTGGGTGTCCATGAAGTATTAAGATTAACTGCGCAAAAATAATAGTAATTCTTTCAAAATCATAATATTTTTACCTTTTCTTCGTTACGGGGATACATACGTATGCGTCAATATTTAAATTGGAAAACATATCTTTCGGCCATAGCACTGTTTATTGTAAGCGCATCGCTGTATTATACCGGGCAGCTTGCAGGCAAACTGGCCGTAGAAGAAAGGAAAAAAGTGGAGGAACTGGCGCATGCCCTCAAAACCTTTATCACATCCAATAATAGCCAGGAAACAACATTCGCGAGTAATATCATTGAGCAAAACACCACGATCCCGCTTATAATAACGGATGAAAGGGGCGGGATTATAGATAGTAAGAATATAGATACAGTACATGCACTGAACCCGGGTAGAGTAGTAGAAGAAAAATTAAAAGAATTTAAGAAAATACATAAGCCAATTCCTGTTGATTATGGAACAGGCAAAAACTATGTGTATTATGGCGAATCATTTCTGCTCACACAGTTGCGGTATTTTCCTTATGTGCAACTTGCCATCATCTTCCTGTTCCTTGCAGTGGTGCTGATAGCATTGAGCACGGCGCACCGCAGCCTGCAAAACCAGGTTTGGGTGGGGCTTTCCAAAGAAACTGCCCACCAGCTTGGCACGCCATTAAGCTCTATAGAAGCGTGGCTGGAATTACTGAGAGATAATGATGCCAATAATGAGGCGGTCATAGAGATGCAAAAAGACCTCGACAGATTGAAATTAGTGGCAGACCGCTTCAGCAAGGTAGGCAGTTCACCCCAACTGGAAGAGGAAAACCTGGTAATACGCCTGCAGGGAATTGTGGAGTATATGCAGAAAAGAGCGCCTAAAAAGGTGATTATAACTTTGCATCATAAAGAGGCAGAGATACCCGTAAACATCAGCGGACCACTCTTCGACTGGGTAATGGAAAACCTGATACGCAATGCGCTGGACGCCATGGCAGGACAGGGCCGTATTGATATTACGGTTTCCAATCACCCGCAACAGGTATGGGTAGATGTGCAGGATAACGGCAAGGGCATACCCAGCCACCAGGTAAAAAGTGTATTCACACCCGGATTTACTACCAAGAAAAGGGGTTGGGGGCTTGGTCTATCCCTTTCCCGGCGTATTATAGAGAAATATCATCACGGGTCCATATTCGTGAAACAATCAGAGGTAGGGAAGGGGACCATGTTCCGGATCATATTAAGGAGGTAAACACCCCTGACCCCTGAAGGGGGACTATCTATTTGGCAACATCAAAAATTTTCAGTTTACAGGATATATCTGAACAATATTATTTTTAAAATAGTCCCGAAATATTCTATCGAATATATTTGCACCCTGAGGGGAAGTCCCTTTAGGGATTTAGGGTTTTTTATTTTATCTTTGCATCCCCTCAATGCGGCGATGGCGAAACTGGTAGACGCACTACTTTGAGGTGGTAGCGCCTGTAACGGGCATGAGAGTTCGAATCTCTTTTGCCGCACATGTTAAAGAAAGAGCGAAAGAACGGAGAGCGGGGAGCGGTTAAACTGCGCTCCTCAATCTGTTTTTTCGCTTTTATGTTTTTTGGTAACTCGTCATTTGAAATTTAAAATATGACAGAAAGTATTCTTTTCGGATCAGATATTCTTTTAGTAGGCATAAACATTAGCTCAAACTCTGCATACAATGGTGCGCTTTGGTCAAGCCAAAAAACTCCTTGGAACGTATGGGCAAAGGCTGGAATATTTAAAGGATACCACCCAGATTTGAAATTGGCTGTGCAGCATTGTAACTCAGAGCCTTATTCTAATGGTTTTAAAGTAAGTTTTACTGATCTTGTAGATATAGCAGAAACTAAGAGCAGTATCGTAAAAATTGAAGTTGACGCTCATAATGATTTAAAAAATAAAATTGTGGATAATAAGATCAAAAACGTAGTTCTTATGGGTGATCGTGTCATACAGAAATTTGCACCAATTCACCCAGTTTTAATAGAAGCCTGGAAGAAAATGGAAGAAAACCGAGTAGCTTATGGTAAAAGTAAAAAGAAGTTTCATCCAAAATATGGATTTATGGGAGAAATAAAATTGGATGAACATAAGGTTAATATTTTTGGGATGCCTTTCCCAACAACAATACCTATAAAAGATAAATATGAATTTTATCAGAAAATGGTGGAAGAAATAAAAAGTAATTGTTTTTAATAAACTTCTTTATCATATTCCTATGCAAAAATGAGATTGAAAATCAACATTATTAACTTATCCATATCAACGTTCTAAGTATTTTTTAAACTATACCACGTCCCCTTACGAACTCCATTCTTCTGTATATGTTGGGCGGCGACCATTGCTTCGAGGTGTTTTTTTACTGTGTTCCGGTTCGCTTTTGTTATGGTTACAACTTCACTATTGGTTATTCTTCCTCTCAATTTTACAAGGTCTAAAATCTGTAATGATAGTTCAGGCAATTGCCCTAAAAGGAGTTTTTCTTTTTCCAGTTTCACTTCAAGGCGATGCTTTTGCTGGCGCAATGCGCCCAGGAAAAACAGGATCCACGGCTGCCAGTTGGGGTTATCTGTTTTTAGCGTACCCTGCGTTTGCCGCAACGATAAATAATAACCTTCTTTACTTTGCTCAATCAATGCCTCCATAGAACTGTAAGGAACATAAGCATAACCTGATCTCAACAAAAGCCACGTAGTGAGCACCCTTGATAACCTGCCGTTGCCATCCTGGAATGGATGTATCGCAAGAAATTCGACAACGAAAATTGCAGTTATCAATATCGGGTGCAACTTTTTGTCGGTAAGCACTTGCCTTGTCCAATCCACAAGCTCGCCCATTCTTATTGGTGTTTCAAAAGGGCTGGACGTCTCAAATATAACTCCAATGCTTTTGCCATCCGGTGCAAAAGCTTCAACCTGGTTTGGAGATTTTTTATATCTGCCTCTATGCCAGCTATCTTTTTCGCTATATTGCAAAAGCTCATCGTGAAGCTGCTGAATATAATTTTCTGTAAACGGGATATGCTCATAATTATGGAAGATCAGATTCATCACTTCAGCATAACCGGCAACTTCCTGCTCATCACGTGTTGAAAATTTCCTGATCTCCAGGTTGCTGAGTAGCGTTTCAACTTCTTTGTCGGTCAGTTTACTGCCTTCGATGCGGGTAGAGGAGCCAATACTTTCAATGGTAGCCACCTTTTTCAATAAACTTAATTGTTCTGGCGCAAGTTGACCTAAAGCCCGCCATGCTCCTTTGAATTCATCAATTTCAGCTATCATTGCTAAGATATCCTGGGTTATCAGCAATGTCTTTATGTTAACCATATATCCATAAAATTACCCGCAAATATCCATAAAGTAAGCGAATATCCATAATTGTAGCCATAAATATCCATATATGATTTTTAAAGCATGTTTTTAAGATTTAAGGTACAACCATCATCACTCCTTCGCAAAATGTTTAAAGAAAAATTTCTTGAAAATCTCTGCGCTTACAAGGTATAGCAATACGATAACCAACATGGCCATATAAAACACGGGTGGAACGGGGACAAAACCCATTGTAGCGGCAAATGGCAATACGGGAATTAAGAGGACGAAACCAGCTATAAACAATGTGGCGATCAATAAATATTTACCGGGGCGGCTTTTATAAAATGCATTACGGGTGCGGACTACCAATACAATCAAAGTTGCAGAAACCACAGATTCAAGGAACCAGCCGGTTTGAAATTCATGTTCCCCGGCCTTTAAAAAATGTAATAGCACCCCGAATGTGAGATAGTCAAACACAGAGCTGAGGATACCAAACCAAACTATGAACTTCTTTATGAACCGGATATCCCATTGCCGGGGCCGTAAGCTGTCTTTAATATCTATGTTATCGGTGGCGATGGCCATAGAAGGGAAATCTGTGAGGAGATTGGTCAATAGTATTTGCTTGGGCAGCAGCGGCAAAAATGGCAATAGCAACGATGCACCCGCCATGCTGAACATATTCCCGAAATTGGCGCTGGTGGCCATGAAAATATATTTTATCGTATTGGTAAAAACCCTGCGGCCTTCCTTCACACCGTTTATTAACACAGATAAATCCTTGTCGAGCAAAACAAGGTCTGCAGCTTCTTTTGCTACATCAACAGCGGTATTTACCGATATACCTACATCAGCTGCATGCAGTGCATTGGCGTCATTAATGCCATCGCCCATATAGCCGGTTACCATTCCCGACTTTTTTAAGGATAGTATGATCCGCTCTTTCTGATCCGGCTCTATTTCAGCGAATATCTGTATCTTATTTACCCTGCTGAAAAGAGCATCATCACTCATAGTGTGCATTTCCTTGCCGCTTAAAATAACCGGGCTTTCCAGGCCAATCATTTGCCCGATGTGTTTTGCTACGAGTGCATTATCGCCGGTGATCACTTTTAAGGATATGCCCAGGTCCTGCAGTTGCTTGATGATGGCCGCCGCATCGGCCTTTACGGGATCATAAAATGTCAGGAAACCGATGAAAGTCAAGCCCACTTCATCGGTCCTGTTGATAGTAGTAATGCCGGGCATTTCTTTAACAGCCATACCCAGCGTCCTGTAGCCATTATCGCTGAACTGCTTGCATTGCTTCTGTATGGAGGATAAATATTTGTCTATATTTTCAACGGCATCATTCGTTGTTTTTACTTGGGTGCATACTTCCAGTATATTATTGAGCGCCCCTTTTACTACCAGCGTATTGCCATTGGGCAATGTGGAAAGGATAGACAACCGTTTGCGGATAAAATCATAGGGTATTTCATCTACCCGCTTCAATCCTGTTGTTTCATGTGGGGCTTTCTGCATGATCGCATCGTCTATAGGATTCTTAAACCCCTGTTGTAAAGCGGCATTTACTCCTGCATAAAACAATACGTCCTGTGAAGGTTTGCCGAAGACATCCAGCGCTTCGTTAAGTGTAACAATACCTTCCGTGAGCGTCCCCGTTTTGTCGGAACATAACACATTCATGCTGCCGAGGCTTTCTATTGCGCTAAGCCTTTTTACGATCACTTTTTGCCGGGCCATTTGCCGGGCTCCTTTCGCCAGGTTCACGCTGATGATGGCGGGCAGTAATTGCGGAGTTAACCCTACCGCCAGGGCCAGGGCGAACAGAAACGAATCAAGAACAGGTTTATGCATCAGGGCATTTACAAAGAATATTACTACCAGCATGATAGTGGTTATCTGCATGAGCAAATATCCTAAGTGGCGGATACCCTTTTCAAAATCTGTTTCCGGTTGTGCCTTTTTCAGTTCTGCCGAGATATGGCCGAATTCAGTTTTCAGGCCCGTTTTTACAGCCAGTGCATTGGCTGTGCCGCTTATAACATTCGAGCCCATGAACAAAACATTGCTCCGTGCGGCCAGCGGGCTGTCTGCGGGTATGGCGCCCGCCTTTTTTTCAACCGGGAAGCCTTCGCCCGTGAATGCCGCTTCATTGGTAAACAATTCATTGGACGTGATCAGAAAACAATCCGCAGGCACGAGATCGCCGGCGTTTAATATGATAATATCTCCCGGAACAATATTTTTCAAAGGTATTTCCTGGGGTTGTTCATCCCTTAATACAGTTGCTTTTATTTCTACCAGCGAGAGCAATTTTTTAACAGCATCCCCGGCGCTCTTTTCCTGCCAGAAACCAAGCATGCTGCTGATACCGACGATAATGAAAATAATTACAGCATCAGTGGGATCGCCCAGGAAAAAAGATAAAATGGATGCGCCCAGCAACATCAGGGTGATGGGACTTTTAAATTGTTGTAAAAACAGCCTGAAGCCACTGTAGGCAGATGACTGTGCGGTAAGATTGAACCCATAAGATAGCAGCCTGTTTTGCGCCTCGTTCCCGGTTAAACCTCCAGGCTTGGCTTTTAAGGTATTGAGATTATCCTCCGCGGATCTGCTCCAGTAAGCATCAACGTTATTAATAATGTTATCCATGCTAAATCAAATGATGCGTGTTCTTCTAAATTAAAAACAACTGACGATAACCAGTTTATTTCAAATGCAATTTACAAAAGGAATGTTCGGGCCTGTGTTAATATTCCTTACGATCTATTACTACAGGAGCGCATTTAAGCTTGTTTTTAAAAACTGCTGATAATTAGTACATTCGCCTTGTGGTTTTTATTGTAATCGTATGGAGAACCTTTAAATAATTTATGAAAAAGACAGCATTATTGTTAACAGGCTTATTGATCAGCATGGCTGGGTTTTGCCAGGCCGATATGAACATACAAATGGTGTTTGTGAAAGGTGCAAGCTTTTTTATGGGCAGCGACGATCCTCATTTCCTGGATGCTGAATATGACAATGAAAGGCCGGTGCACCGGGTGAGCATAGGTAGTTATTATATAGCGAAGTACGAGGTGACAAATGGCATGTACCGCAGGGTAATGGGCATTTATCCCCCCGCCTATAACGGGGTTGATTACGATAATAAATATTGTGATAATTGCCCGGTAGTAAAGATAAGCTGGGACGATGCACATGAATTCATCAGGAGATTAAATGAGAAATATCCCAATAAACATTACCGGCGCAGTAAGGGCTCGTCGAGGCTGAATTTTATTGCTTTTTATCAGATAATTATCCTTTGCGACCTAGTCAAAAACTAATTTCTCAATAATCCATAGCCAGCCTGAAACCTAAATTCCACATACGGGTTTCGGGGGCCAGCCTGCTCCTGTAAACCGTGCGGCAGGTAATATCATCGTCATAATAGGAACCACCGCGGACAACACGCAATTTACCGGTTTTAGGGCCTTTAGGGTCTATTTCGTCAATCGTCTTGGAATAATAGTCCTCGCCATACCAGTCCGCACACCATTCCGCCACGTTGCCCGACATATCATAAATCTCGAGTTCATTGGGTTTCTTCTCTCCGACAGGATGT
>Ga0207094_1139_pt1 | contig 10556 bp, 12 predicted proteins | sample Alteio_BWMinHeat_90_FD_153518 | JGI IMG/M metagenome (GOLD analysis project Ga0207094, IMG submission 153518) | Enriched cells from forest soil in Barre Woods Harvard Forest LTER site, Petersham, Massachusetts, United States -... | ecosystem: Environmental > Terrestrial > Soil > Temperate forest >... | reverse complement strand
CCGACTGCTTTGCCGCAGCCGTCACCGGAAGAGGAAATGTCCTGGTAACCGCGGACGTAAAGGATTTCAAGAAGATCGCTTGGCTACAGCTCCTGCCCCTGCCGCCGCACAAGCCATAGTACTTACCTTAGGTCAATAGGGAACGGAAAACTGTCGGATTTGGTGTCCACGCCCGCAGCGCATTGTAACTGTCATGGTGTCCAACGGGCGATAAATTGTGCTGACCTGAGTGACGCCATTGAATGAGTTGATTACGTTGCAAAATGCGCAAACCGGTTGTATTCAGCAGATGCCGCTATTGCTTTGAGGCTAAAGGAACTGCCAAAATGGGACGGTTCGAGTCCCTTCTTCGGCACCAGCCTTGTGGAATCAACTATGCGGGTGGCTACGAAAAAGTGGCTACCGCCGGAACTCCGCATCCTGTCTAAAAACTCAGTATTGGCTTCTCGGAGCCTATCTGTGGTCCCATCCGTGAAGCTGTACATTCGCACTACTAGCAAGGACGGCAAGCGCACCTACACCCTTGCCGACAAAAAGAAACAAGCCGAGGACGGCGTTTACTGTCTGCGCTACGACTGGAATGGGAAGCGCATCTGGAAAGCTGTCGGCAACGATCTCAAGAGCGCATTGCTCACCCAAAAGACCTTCGAGCTAAAGCTGTTGGGTGGTTTCGAGACGCTAGGCATTCGGCTCGGTCCCGTCGCACATAAGCCGGAACCGGAGAAGTCTGCTCGGGAGAAGAAGCCGGAGCTGGAGGATCTGCGGGACACGTTCATATCTTCTAAACGCCACCAGCGGCACAAAGACGGAACGTCGCTCGACAAAGAAACGATTTCAGCCTATGAGCAGCACGTTTGTGAATTGCTGGCCGTCACCAGGCGCACAGGGCACACGTATCCGGACCAAGTCGATGGCGATGACTTGCTTGTGATGATGGACGACCTGCGCCGTGATGACTACGAGCACCACACGATCTGCAACCACTACACCAGCGTCGCCACCTTCGTGAAGTATTGCAAGATTGATCACAAAGAACTGGTGCCATACCACCTGCGTCCTACTCCAGAGCGAAAAGACCCGCCTACGAAGTTGAAGAGTACGAACAATTCGTTCGTCATTGCGACAACGAACGGGATCAACTTGCTTTTGAGTTCTTGGTGAAAACGGGGGCACGTGAGCGGGAGATGACCCATTTGGAGAGATCGGATTTTCTTCGACATATTCAATCCCCCGATTCTTTCTTGATCTGGGCTGCCCATGCTCTTATCTGGCCGCGCTGCTCATGGCTCGCATCTTCCTGCGTGGATGTTATCGCGGCTTAGAATCGCTGAATAGCTTTGCAATGGTGCTCATGGGCAAAAACAGACGATCCGGCGTGTCAGGCAACGAAGCAAACTCAAAATGCAGGTAGAACCGCTTGGCGGCTTCATCTTTTGCGTCCACAATCACAGCGGCCGATGCAACTTGCGTGCTTTGCTGCAAGCAGCGGTCAAGGGCATCGAGCAAGAGAAACTCTCCCAATTTTTGTCCTCGAAATCTTGTGCTTATTGCTAAACGCCCAAGCAGTGTCGCCGGAACCTCAGGATACTTGGGGAGTTTTGATGCGACCTCTTGCGGGAGCTTGACCAGGTCCACGGAATACTGCGAAAGCGTATAGAAACCAGCAACAGTCCTGCCATCCGGCGTTAGGACAAAGCAGACTGCGGCGCGTTTTGCCGCATCCTGGCTTGCCTGCTTTCTGAAATAACTATCGAGGGCTTCAGTGCCACATGAAAAAGCCGCTCGATCGTGCGCCTTCCGGAGCGGCTCGACTCTGAAGTCGTCCCGTTGTTTCTGCCCTTGGGCCAATTATCTCCCGGTCCGTTCCTTATAGCGTTTCGCGGCCGCGACTAATCTCCGACCTGGCGCAGGAGGGTTCAGAAGCGCATTGACGAAAACCTCGCGTGCGCGCTCGTTCAGCGTCAACACCTCCTGCTCGCGAATCGTACGAACGGCTGCATCGTCGGCGCTTAAGACGACGAAATCGGAGACGGAAGTCCCTTTAATCCTCGCTGCATGCTCAATGTGCTTCTTCTGCTCCGGAGTCAGTCGGGCCTCCAGGCGCTCCTTCTTGGATTCTTTCTCGATCACCGCGTGCGGTGACATATTCAAGCCTCCAAATAATGCTACAACAATTGTACGGTAAAACACCGTACGCCGTCAATCTTGCTTGGCGTAATGACGCTCAATGCGCCGGGGTCCCTGCGTTCATCGTGGTACCCCTAGCGAAATTGTGGGTACCCTCTTCCATATCTGCCTTGGTTCCTTCCTCACGGCGAGAATGCCGAGATAGGAAAGGATCGCTTCACTAAATACAGCCTCGCTTTGGCGCTCCACGTTCGTCCCGAGAAGATTGAGGAATGGATCACCTGGGCCGGCTCAAGGCCCGCCAGCTGGAATCGGGACGAGTTGTGATCGACGCTGCGGACTTTTGCGAATTCTGCAAAATGCATACCAGGGATGTGGTTGGAAATCGATTGACCAAAGAGAGACTAGATTTTGTTTGCCACTTCGCCTTTCCACCAAGCCACGCGGAGTTGCTGCCGATTCGGCAGAGCAAAAAAGAACGCGCGGCATACGACGCCCAGGCAATGGAAGAGCTGGAAGATCACGCAGATGAACTTGATGACGCTGAAGCTGAAAGCAAAGATTCAACCGCGCTTCCAGAATGACGACAAAGAGTCACCGGCGTATCGAAGGATCGGTAGTTCGACTAAAGAGTAATTCGTTCGTCGTTCATTGTTCAGCGCGGCAGGATAGCAGGATAAAGGCTGCCGCCAGCTCTTATAGATCGGGGTTTATTCCTCGCTAGAGATCTATTGCTAACCTTGTGGCTGGGCGTTTGGAAAGACTCCACGGTCCTCGATCACGCGACGTACGAAGACAGCTGCAGGATACGGAGGCCGGGTATTGTGGGGAGGTCGCGATCGTTCGTAAGAAAAGAGGTACAGCCGGCCGCCATCGCGGCCACAAGCTGAAGAGAGTCTGGGGTCTTGACGCCCGTTGCTGCTCTTAGCTGAGCTGCGGCACGCAGATGATCGCGCGAAATCTCTGTAACCCGGACGCCGCGACTCCGCGTCAGAAGATTTTCATAACGATCTGCCAGCAGATGATCGCCTGAGCGGTAGGGAACAACCAAGACTTCTAACAAGGTAAGCGACGACGTAACCAACTCCCGGCGTCCCTCATCCGCTTCTCTGAAAAGCGGCTCGAGCAATGGAACAAACTGCGGATGGTCTTCGATGAAGTAGATGAAGATAGCTGTGTCCACGCCGATCGGCCCGCGTCCAAGAGCGGCCATCAATCCCATGACGCTCGTTCTCGCTCAATATGTTTCGAGGGGTCAACTTTTCTCCATAGCTCTTTGCCCAATCCCTTGAGATCGAGGATCGACAGAGGTCGCGGAGTCTCAAGAACATCGCTGAGAAGATGGGTGACCTCCTGCGCGATCGATCGATGCTGGCGCTTTGCCCGAGCTCGAAGCTTCCTGTAGAGAGCATCGGGAAGGTTTTTAACATTCAGGACCGCCATGCGTTTACTCCTAAACTCCTCCATTATGGAGGAGCATGAATAGGGAGTCAAGACAGCTACGAACAGACAGCTACGTACAGCTACGTACAATGAACTTCCTACGGCTCTGTACGGCATATTCCGTGTTGCGTTCTTCTTACGTTTTTTGCTATAACGTAGGTACGTTCCTACAACGAGAAGAACTCATGCCAAGTACCAAACTATCCAGCCGGGAATTTAATCAGGACACAAGCAGGGCAAAGAGAGCTGCGAAGCGCGGTCCCGTGTTCATCACCGACCGAGGACGTCCATCGCACGTGCTGCTTACCGTTGAGGAGTACCAGAAGCTTACCGAGAAGCAGAAGAGCATTGTGGACCTGTTGGGAATGCCCGGGGCTGCGGAAGTTGAATTTGAGCCGCCTCGCATGCAAGGCGATCTTCACCAGGCGGCGGAGTTGTCCTGATGTATCTCCTCGACACCAATGTAATTTCCGAGTTGAGAAAGGCCAAGAAAGCGGATCGCGGCGTCAGAGTGTGGGCTCAAGCGCTTCCCGCTGCGAGCCTCCATCTATCTGCAATCTCAATACTGGAACTGGAGATGGGAATCCTTCTCATCGAACGACGTGACCGGAAACTGGGCGTGATTCTTCGCGCCTGGATGGAAAGCCGTGTTTTGCCTGCATTCGACGGTCGCATCCTTGCAATTGATGCTACTGTGGCGCAGCGATGTGCTGCGCTCCACGTGCCCAATCCTCGCTCTGATCGTGACGCTCTGATCGCGGCAACGGCGCTTGTCCATGGCATGACGGTTGTGACCAGGAATGTGGGTCACTATCAGTCCACAGGTGTGCCCATAGTCAACCCTTGGCAATCCTGAGCGTGACCGGCGAGTGTTGTCAGAGGATTCGCTCCGTACTACCTTGCTGTTTCTCTTCTGGTTTGGCCAAACGGTCGCCAGCCACGGTTGTTCCCCCGGATCTTTCGCCGGCTAAATTCATGCCATCTTCTAGCCCACCTAAATGGCGCCGTACCAGATGTGGCTTCAATGACGAAGCTGGGCTTCTCTTGCAGAGGGAAGCAACACATTCAAACTCCTTGGTACTCTGCTCATCTTATTAGGCTAGGTCTGGACGGAGCTGCTCTTAGAGGTTTGCGACCAAGGGCCGATCCCCCGCCAAAGTCACAAGCCTCGCGACAATGGAGAATGTCCCCGTTGAGGCTTCTTCGGGTGATGTTTACTGACAAGTTAATGTGGGGAAAATTGTGGGGACTTCTTGCGATCGCAGGCTACTTTTTTGCTGCTGCGCGCGCATCGCCTCTCTCGCTGAAACCCCCATAAACAGTGGCTAACAGCAACACGCAGCACTCACTCCTTAACTTTCTTGCGAAGTCCTAAGTCTGGTGCGTCTGCCAATTCCGCTACTTTCGCGCTACATGGACAATCACTAAGTTATCCCTAGTTCTCAGGATGTTTCCACCGTCGCCGCAACTCCCGTGTACATATTGCGTTTAAGAATTCAAGAAGCTCCTTCCATACCGACTGTGATGGATTTAACTCGACCGAAGTTTCAGGTATTCAATCTCACGACGTGCCTCGGGCGCCTGTTCCTCATTTCGGCAATGTTGCTGCCACCGGCCGCTGCTCAGCGCGCCGGCGATGACAAGCCGTCAGGCCGGCCCGTCGATGCTGTCGCGGGGAACGTGCCGAAATTTTCCGCCGAGGTAAAGGTAGTGAGTCTGCTTGCCACGGTCCGGGACAAGCATGGACACATTCTCAACGACCTCTCCAAAGACGATTTCGCGCTCCAGGAAGACGGCCGTCCGCAAGTAATCAAATACTTCGCCCAGGAGACTGATCTTCCGCTAAAACTCGGCTTGTTGGTCGATACGAGTGGGAGCGTCTTGTCCGTACTGGACCAGGAGCGCACGGCCAGTCAGGCCTTCCTTGAGCAGGTGTTGCGCGAAGAGACGGACTCGGCCTTTGTAATCCATTTTGATCGTCAGGTTGAGCTCCTTCAGGACGTGACACAATCGCGCCAGAAGCTCGAGTCGGCCATAGGACAAATCGCTCCATCGGAAGGCGATCAGCAAGGCGGAGGCTGGCCCGGGCGCGGGCGAGGAGGCCATCACGGCGGTGGCGGCGGCACGTTGCTCTACGATGCCGTGTATCTTGCCTCCGATGAGTTAATGCAAAAGCAGCAGGGCCGCAAGGCGCTAATCCTGCTCACCGACGGCGATGACCGCGGCAGCAAGACGTCGCTGGCGCAAGCGATCGAGTACGCTCAGCGTGCCGACACGCTTGTTTATTGCATTTACTTCAAGGGAGAGGAGTCTGGCGGATTTTCTCCTTACGGTCAGGGTCGCGGAGGATACGGCAGGGGAGGCATGGGCCGGGGCGGAGCCGGGCGCTTCCCAGAATTGCGCGAGGACGGAAAGAAAATTCTTCAGCGAATCGCTAAGGAAACCGGCGCGCGGATGTTTGAAGTCTCAAAGAAAGACTCCATCGACCAAATCTACGCCCAGATTCAGGAAGAGCTGCGCAACCAGTACAGCTTGGGCTACACGCCGGATCGGGCCGCCGCAAGCGCCGCCTACCACAAGATCCATCTCGCCGCGAAGCGGCAAGACGGAATCGTGCAGACTCGCGACGGATACTACGACTAGTCCCGCGCAACTCCTTGCAATAACGGTCGATGATTCTGCTTATGCCGCCGTTTGAGATTGTTCGGGCTTCTCTTCGATCCTGCTCTCGCCGCCGATTCTCTTCCTCAGTTCATCCCAATCCGCCACCACGTAGTCGCGGCTCGTGATTCCTGAATTGGAATTAGACACCAGGAACAACTGTTGGTTGGGGTTGGTTCGTTTGATCTCGTCACAAAACTCCAGCACGAGATTGCTGTTCTCGCCGGCACTGGCCACAATCAGGTCGAACGCGCCCGGCTTACAGCGGTTGCGGGCGTGGTCCAGCCGAAGCACAGGAAAAACTTTGAAACCTGCGTTTTGCAGCAGGGTGGTTCGCTCTTTTCGACGATAGCGATCCTGGTCTTCATCGATCAGGAGGGCCTTGCGCCGCACTTCGGTATTCCTTGCGTTCAACTTGTTTTGATCCAGCATGTTTCTCCCCTATCTCGCGCACGGATTCCACGGGCGTGTACTACTTAATAAACAGAGAAGCGGGATCAGGACAGCGGGTTGGCTGCTGTCGGCAATCAAATCTCACTCAGGGACGCTCGGTTGCAGAAACTGACCCGGAATTGCGCTGCTGAATGCCGGCTAAGTGGTTGAAGACGCAACTTGCTTGCCGTACAGGAGGGACAGAATCCAGCCCTCGTTTTGCGAAGTGTGAACACCCGAGAAAAATGCCCTGTTCTGACGCTGTGAGGCTGCATCAGCGCCGGAACCCCTGAACAGGAACGTCGGAATCTAGAAGTTCTTATACATGTCGTAGATTCCCATTCCTGCCATCACGACAAGCAGCAAGGCCGACAAAGCGCCGCAAGCGCGCAAAAAGGGCTGAAGCTTGTTCATCCTCTGTTGCAGCTCCTGTTGTTCTTGGGCAAGCTGCGTTTCACCTTCGCTCAGGAAGAGTTGGTCGTCTTCATGCATCGTCAGCGTGCTGCGATAGATGAGAAGCACTACCAGCACCAGGGTGATTGCGCCCCAGAGGATGAGCAACATAACCATTAGCGACATCCCAGACATATTCACCTCGACGGGTTCTTTAGCTGGTCCCGCGAATTCGTTGCCCGGAGCATTCCAACCGGGTCGAGTGCTGTGGGGGCCGTATTTGCGGAGATTATAGCCCCGATTTGCTTCCGAAGTCTTACTTACGCCAGATTTTCGCTGTCCAGCAATGCTGCTGAAAAAAAAAGCAAAGGCAAAAGGAGTGCACGGATTGTAGGGATACACACGGATCGACACGGATTGATTGGGTTTGGAGCACCATTCCTCCCGTGTCATTTCCAGAGACGAACCGTCACGCCTGAAATGCTTGCGGGCGCCAGTGCGTCAGGAGCGACTCGATTCAAATGCCTAAGCGCCACCTTAGAAGAAATCCTTGTCGACCCGTGTGTATCCGTGCAATCCGTGTTCGTCTTTTGCCGGTGATGATGCCTAGAGCTGAAAATCCCGAGGCGCCCGCAAGTCCTTATATACTTCGGCCAGAAAAACTTACCTCTGGAGTCTAAGGCAATGCTGAAGCACGTTCTCCGTTTGGCCGCGATTCTTGTAATCTTGAGTGTGACCCTCACGACTTTCTCTCTCGAAGTTGCCGACGCTCCGTCGGCAGTACCTGCTCCGCCGATTGCCAAGAAGGATCCTAAGGTAACCGACATTAACGGCCACAAGCTGGTGGACAACTACTTCTGGCTGCGCGAAAAGAAGAATCCGGAGGTGAAAGCTTATCTGGACGCGGAGAATAGCTACGCCGACGCGCTCATGAAGCCCACCGAACCGCTGCAGAAGAAGCTCTACGGCGAGATGCTCGGCCGCATCAAGGAAACCGACGTCGATGTCCCTTACAAGTACGGCGATTATTTCTATTACTCGCGCACCGAGGCGGGGAAGCAGTACCCGATTCGCTGTCGCCGTAAGGGCAGCATGGACGCGCCGGAAGAAGTAGTCCTCGATGTAAACGAGTTGGCCAAGGGACAGGCGTTCATGGCCGTTGCTGCGTACTCGGTGAGCGACGACGGCAATCTGCTGGCTTACTCGACTGACAATACCGGCTTCCGGCAGTACACGCTGGCGGTAAAGGACTTGCGCACAGGCAAGCTGCTCTCCGATCACATCGAAAAGACCGGATCCGTCGTGTGGGCCGGCGACAACAAGACGCTCTTTTACACCGTTGAGGATTCAGCGAAGCGGCAATATCGCTTGTATCGTCACACGGTGGGGACCGCGGGACCAGACGATTTGATGTACGAAGAGAAGGATGAGCGCTTCAGCGTCAACGCCTTCAGGACGCGCAGTAAAGCTTACATTTTTCTCATTTCAGGAAGCCATACCACAAGTGAGGCACGCTATATCCCGGCCGATCGGCCCGCTGCCGAATGGAAAGTGATCGAGCCGCGCAAGCAGGACATTGAATATTATCCGGATCACAACGGCGGTTTCTTCTACATCCGGGTGAACGACACCGGCCGCAACTACCGCCTGGTGAGAGCTCCTGTGGGTTCGCCTGGGAAGGCGAATTGGCAGGAAGTGATTCCACACCGTGCAGAGGTCATGCTCGATGACACAGACTTCTTCAAGAACTACTACGTCACTTATGAGCGCGAACATGGACTGCCGCAGATTTCCGTCGCAGATCTCGAGAGCGGGCACTCACATCGAATGTCGTTTCCTGAGCCTGCGTATGTCGCGTTTCCGTACGTAAATCGTGAGTACGACACCACGAAATTCCGCTACAGCTATCAGTCGTTCATCACGCCCCAATCGATCTATGAGTACGACATGGCGACCGGCGACGCCACTCTGTTGAAGCGGAAAGAAGTGCCGGGCGGCTACGATCCGTCACGCTACAAAGTCGAGCAGCTCTACGCGGCTGCCTCAGACGGAACCCGGATTCCCATTTCGATCGTCTATCTGAAGGATGCCAAGCTCGACGGAAATGGTCCGCTCTACCTCTATGGCTACGGCTCCTATGGCATCTCGGTGGATACCACGTTCAACTCGAACATCTTCAGCATGGTCGATCGTGGAATCGTGTATGCGGTTGCGCATCCGCGCGGCGGCGGCGAGATGGGCAAGACCTGGCACGATCGGGGCCGCATGATGAACAAGAAAAACACTTTCACTGACTTCATTATCTCCGCCGAATACCTGGTGAGCAAAGGCTATGGTTCGAAGGACAAGCTCGTCATCGAAGGCGCCAGCGCCGGCGGTCTGCTGATGGGCGCGGTCACGAATATGCGGCCGGATCTGTTCCACGCCGTCATAGCCAAGGTCCCGTTTGTTGACGTGATGAATACGATGCTCGACGAGTCGCTGCCGCTTACGGTTACGGAGTTCGAGGAGTGGGGAAATCCCAAAGAGAAACCCGCTTTCGACTACATGATTACCTACTCGCCCTACGACAACATACAAAAAAAGGCGTATCCCAACATGCTGGTGAAGACGTCGTTCAATGACAGCCAGGTGATGTACTGGGAGCCTGCGAAATACGTCGCGAAGATGCGGGCCACACGTTCGGATCACAACACGCTGATCCTGAAGACCAACATGGGCGCGGGACACGGCGGAGCGTCGGGACGCTACGACCGTCTGCATGAAGCCGCCTTCGATTACGCATTCGTGCTCAACCAGGTAGGGATTAGCGAATAGCCGGTTTTTCCATTGTGCATGGTAGAGACGGCACGGCTCGTCTCTACCCGAATGACGGGAACGTCTACACCGCACCCTTATCCAAAGCTGCGAACAGGGCCTTCGTTACCTGCTCTGGTTGGAGGTCGCCGTCAATTTCGGTCAGAATGCCGCGTTTGCGATAGTAGTCGGCGAGCGGAAGGGTCTCTTTCTCGTAGGCCGTCAGCCGCGTTGCGATGGCTTCTTGGCTGTCGTCTTTGCGGAAGGTAAGTTTGGCGCCGTCTTGGTCGCAGATTTCGCTCACCTTGGGCGGATTGGTGTAGATGTTGTAGATCGTTCCGCAAGCTGAACAAGTTCTGCGGCCGGTGAGGCGCTTGATCAGCTTGTCGTAGTCCACGTTGATCTTGATCACCCGCAGCGGCAGCTTTGAGCCTCGTGCCGAGAGAAAACCATCGAGCCACTCCGCCTGGCCGACAGTGCGGGGAAAGCCGTCGAGGATGTAGCCGTGGGCGCAATCCGGACGCGCCACTCGCTCGGCAACCATCTCACAGACGAGCTCATCGGAGACGAGTTTGCCGGCGTCCATCACAGCTTTAGCTTTCTTGCCAAGTTCGGTGCCGAGCTTCACGTTTTCGCGAAGCAGATCGCCGGTGGAGATTTGCGGAATGCCGTAGCGTTCCACAATCTGTTTTGCCTGCGTGCCT
>Ga0207094_1138_pt1 | contig 10564 bp, 9 predicted proteins | sample Alteio_BWMinHeat_90_FD_153518 | JGI IMG/M metagenome (GOLD analysis project Ga0207094, IMG submission 153518) | Enriched cells from forest soil in Barre Woods Harvard Forest LTER site, Petersham, Massachusetts, United States -... | ecosystem: Environmental > Terrestrial > Soil > Temperate forest >... | reverse complement strand
CAATATCCTTGAGTTTTTTGACCTGGTAATTGAACTCAGCGTCGGTCATGGGCACGAAGCCCCAGTTCTTTTCCCATATCTTGTTGTAAAGTTCTTTCAGAATCGCGGCGTCCTCATAGAGTCTTTTCATGTTGAGGGGCCTGATGGTGATGCGCTCGCGCTTCATGGTGCGCTCGGCGATTTTCACGATGCGTTCTGGCAAGTCGATTTCCGCCGTGAGGTACCAGGCATAGAGGTCCTTGGCCTTGGTATAACCGGCCTTTTCGGCCAGTTGCAAGTAATAAGGCGGGTTATAGGTCATGGCAATGCGGGCGGGGGAATCGAAGCCCTCCAGCAAGAAACCGAAATAATCGTCATTGGAGGTGAAGCTGGCCGGACCGCGGACGCTAGTCATGCCCTCGGCTTTCAAAAATTTTTCACCCTCCTGAAAAAGGGCGTTGGCCACGGCTTGGTCGTCGACACACTCAAACCACCCGAAGAATCCGACTTTTTCGTTCCAGAATTTGTTGAAATTATCATCCGCACTGGCCGAAATACGGCCGACGAGTTCGTTTTTATCGTTGAAGGCCATAAAAAGTTTGGTGCGGCTGTGTTGGTGATAGGGATTCTTTTGGGTGTTTAGGAGGCTGCGCTGGTCATCCAGGAAAGGGGGAACCCAGTTTGGATTCCTTTTGCCATCCGGGGAGACGTAAATTTTCCAGGGAAGGTGAAGGAATTGTTCAATGTCTTTTTTGCTGCTGAATTCGACCGACTTGACTGTAATTGGCACGGGTTTCTCCTTTCGAGTAAAGATGATTTTAAAGCTCTCGCAGAAGGTTAAAAGTGGTTAAACCGCCACGCCTGAGGGAATGACGCCATATTTTTTACCGACTTTTTTGAAAGATTCCAGAACGTGATCCAGTTGGGCATCGGTGTGGGTGGAAGTGTAGGAAGTCCTTATCAAAGTCTTGTCAGGCGGAACCGCGGGGGAAACCACGGGGGTCGCGAAAACACCCATTTCACCCAACTCCTTGGTCATGGCAAAGGTTTTCATGTTGTCGCCCACCATGAGGGGAATGATGGCGGAGTTGGTGTTGAGGGTGTTCCAACCCATGGATTTGAATTCCGAACGCATCCGTTTGATGATGGCCCAGAGCCGAACCTTTCGTTCGGGCTCACGCTTGATGATTTCCAAGCTCTTCAAAACAGCGGCCGTGTCGGCGGGTGAAAGGCTCGCCGTGAAAATCAACGGCCGGCTATTGTGTCGCAGATAGTCGATGACTTTATGGGTCGAGGCGATAAAACCGCCCATGGAGACAAAGGATTTGGAAAAGGTACCCATGATCATGTCCACGTCTTTTTGCACCCCGAAATGGGCGCCAATGCCTTCCCCTTGGGGACCCAGCACTCCGATGGAATGGGCCTCGTCCACCATCACCCGGGCGCCATACTTCTTTTTTAATTCGATGATTTTGGGCAATTCGCAGAGGTCACCACCCATGGAAAAAACACCGTCGGTAACGATAAGTTTGGGGTCGTCCTTGTGATTAGAAAGGAGGCGCTCGAGGTCCTCCATGTTGTTGTGCTCATACTTGAGAGTTTTGGCGAAGGAAAGTTTTTGGCCGTCCACGATGGAAGCATGGTTTTCACGGTCGGAAATAATGTAATCACCCCTGGTGGCGATGGTGGAAAGTGCTCCCAAGTTGGCCAGGAAGCCGGCGGAATAAACCAGAGCCGATTCCATATGGACGTAATTGGCCAGCTTTTCCTCCAGCTCAACCCTTATATCCAGTGTGCCATTCAAAAAGGGGGAACCGGTGCAAGCCGACCCGTATTTGCGGACTGCCTGGATCATGGCTTCCAATACCTCGGGATGGGTGACCAGTCCCAGGTAGTTGTTAGAGCCCACCATGATCATTTTCTTTCCGCCGATAGTGACTTCGGTCCCCATTTGGGAGGTGTTAGGGCGGAAATAGGGATAGACGCCCGCTTTCCTGACATCGTCAGCGGCGGTCCAATTATTTGCTTTGTCAAAAATGTCCATGATCCCTCGAGTTTTATTTGGTTAGTTTTTATACCACAGGAATGTTGAAATCAGCATAATAGCTGCGGGTTGCCTTGGATTTTCGTTGGTTCCAACAAGAATATGCTATTAAAAAAGGGGCTCAAATAACGGAGCATTATAAGCAGAGGCCCTCGTTTTTATCAAACATTTTGCCATTTTTGGGAGCCTGGATGTCACAATTTTTATGAGGTATTCAATGACATCGGGGCAATGACGACTTCCTTGCCTGATGAATGGAGAGCCGGTATGAAATACTTTTCCCCTGTTTTAATCACTGGAGCCAGCGGTTTTGTGGGCAGTCACCTGGCCGAGGCCCTCGCGCGCGAAAAAGTCAAAGTAAAACTTTTGGTGAGAAAGACGAGCCGATTGCCGTTTGTGCCAACCCCGGAAATGGAACTTTGCTACGGTGACGTGACCGACCTGGAATCGGTGCGCCAAGCGGCTCAGGGGACCGAGGCTATTTACCATTTGGCGGGGATATTGCGGGGCTCAAATTACGATCACTTGAAGAACGTGAATGCCGAGGGTACCCGGAACGTCTGCAAGACCGCGGAAGAGGTCAAAGGATTGAAGCGGTTTCTTTATGTAAGTTCACTGTCGGCGGCCGGCCCGGCCAGGGAGAAACCTGAAATAGATGAAAGCGATCCTTGTCGGCCCGCCTGTCATTATGGAGAGACCAAACTAATGGGCGAGGAAATCGCCCTGTCCTACCGGGATAAGTTTCCAGTGACTATCGTGCGGCCAGCCGCCGTCTATGGCCCGCGGGAAACGGACATATTCGCCTACTTCAAGATGGTGCGGCAGGGCCTGGTTGCCATTCCCCGGTTGACCCAGAAAGTCAGCTTTATCCATGTTCTGGACCTAGTGGAGGCCATGATAAAGGCGGTTCATTCGCCCAAGGCTGTTGGCAGGATATACTTTGTTTCCGATGGGAAGGCCTATAGCTGGGAGGAATTATCAGCTTTTATTGGGCAATCCTTAAAAAGGTCTTATTTAACTTTCAAGGTTCCCATGGGAATCGTTAAAATGGTGGCCATCCTTGGGGAAGTGGTCGAAAAGTTCACTGGCAAGGCCTCCATGTTAAATGTTGATAAGGTAAAAGAGGCGGCTTTCCCCTCATGGGTTTGTAGTAATAAGAGAATTTGTCAGGAGTTGGGGTTTACCCCGGGGTTTGAAATACAGCGGGGGATAGAGAATACAATTCAATTTTATCATTCGGCAGGCTGGCTGAAGCCGTGAATTTTCGAGGGGGAAAAGTGAATCTTTCCAAAGTGAAAAAAATATTTTTTATGTTAGTGATATTCGCGGGGCTAACTGGTTGGGCAATCGCCCAAAATCAATGGATCGATTCGATATTGCCACCGGACCACCTTTTGGAGAATCTTCCTTGGATGGGAGAGGATGGCAAGGTTGAAAGCAAGGGTCTTTTTGACTTTGAGGATGTTCGCGGTATCGGAACAAAAGATAGTCCGAGCCACGATTTGATTTTAATTTACCGGCAATCGGTACCGGCTAATGAATTGGACAAGCCGCATAATCAAACCCTGGTCGTTTGTTTTTATGACCCGAAACTTCAAAGATACATTAAGAATTTTGAGGACGAAGGCGGACCTATCCAATGGGTGAGATTTTTGCCCGGGCCGGACAAGAAAAGCCTCACGTTAGTGTTTCAAAGGGATGATTTGAAAGGCAACCAAGTCTTGAAAGGCTTTGCCTTCCTTGGCGGGTCGATGAAACAAGTCTTGGACGCGGCGGCTCCCCAAGTTTACGTTAAATTCGTGACCGGCTTCCAAGGTTCGGAAGTATGGTGTTCTTCCAAGGACCTCCCGAAAGAAAAAGGCGACTCTGAGCACGTATTTTCCTGGGACGAGGCCAAGTCTCAATACGCGGAAGGAAAAACATCCTCCACCGCCGGTTGGACAGGCGCCTCCATTGCCGCTCCCGCGACGGTCGCTGTTGCCGAGGAAAAGCCCGCCAAAACGGTTGAAGCCAAACAGGTTGTTAGTGTCCCTAAAACCACGCACCCCTCAAAAAACGGATGGTGGGACGAGCCGTTGGACGCCCAAACGGCCGCTACCAAGTTGAACACCGAGCTAGTGCCCGAATATATAAAGAAGGGGCAGGTCGCGGTTCTCGGTCAGAAAGCCAAGGCTTTTTTCAGTGAACTCCAAAAAATGAAAGAGGACGGCAAGACGATTAATGGCTTGAGGGCTGGCTATTACGCGGCGGTGGCTTCCACCCTTTTGGATATGGGAAAGAAAAAGGACGCGGCCTATTACTTAAAAATCGCTTTTTCCTTCCAGGCGGATAACCCGGACGCTTTGGCTTTGAAGGAGAAGATTAAAAATTGAAAAATTTTTTTCCGGGACATGAAAAGCTGGTCGGTCAGTTCTTCCGATTGTTTTTCTTCTCGATGTTTCTTTTGCTACTTTCGGTTCAAGGTTCGCGCGCGCTGGACTCGAATATTTTGTGGGGGAAGTGGACTTCGGTTGACTCAAGCTCTCAAAAGATCAGCTTGGAGATTTTCGGGGACAAGGTAAAGGCTTTCAAGTTGAATGGCAAGCCGGTCACGAACGCGGAGTTGAGCACCTGTTATCCCACCAACGGACAGCATCCTTTTGTTTCCATTTCTTGGACGGATGGACAAGGCGATAGCATGGCGGAAAGTCATCTGTCTTGTGCCCTCGGAACTAATAGTAAAAACGAAACTTCATTAAGAGGTTTTTTGGAAGTTTGTACGAAGGTTGGCGAGAGCCGGGCAGATAAGTGCAAGCATTACGCCGTGGAATTAAAACTCGCATCCCATTTACAATAAACTTCTAGATGGTGTACTTGGCCTTTGCCTAGTATGACCATTTTTTCCGTATTAAATGCAAAAGCCATGAAACCTAATGGGTTCCATGGCTTTTGTTTGATAAAAATGGTGCCCGAGGCGGGACTCGAACCCGCACGGGTTTCCCCATACGCACCTCAAGCGTACGTGTCTGCCATTTCACCACCCGGGCTTGCTTCAAAAGGGGAAAAACCCCACAGCGAGGAAGGCGTATTATAGCGACCTTTGATGGCCAATCAAGCCCGGTTCTTTAGTAGAATTTAGGCATGAGTGGAAAAGAGAAGTCCCCCCTAAAAGTTTTACTATCCCTTTTGATTCTCGTTTTTTTTATTTGGGGAGTCGGTAAATCGGCTTTTTTTCCTTCCCTCCATCTTCTTCAAGATACCCAGTGGGACACATCTCTTTTCCTTCCGGTTTTCGGCAAGAAACTTCTTTCTTTTCTTTTGGTAGTGCCCGCAGGTTTGGGATTCTTGGGATGGGCCCGGTGGTTCAAAAACCTTCTTTTCTCAAAGATTGAAAGATCCGCGAGTCGTTTACTCGGGCTGGCCTTGGCGCTCTCTTTTTTCTCCCTTTATGTTTTTGGCCTGGCAATCAATGAAATTCTTTATTGGCCTTTGACGGCTTTATTTTTTATCCCACCGATTTTTACTGGGTGGGCAGAGTGTAAGAGCTTGTCTTTCCCATGGCGGGAGCATGGGCAAAATGCCTGGAGTCTATGGGTGGCGATTCCATTGAGCCTATGGTTTTTCGAGTATTTATCCCCGCCCTTGGTCTGGGACGCGATTTTAGATCATTTCCGTTATGCCCGGGAAATCTCCCGGCTCCACCAGATCCTTTTCCATTGGACCAATCACACGGGAGATATGCCAAAGGCCGCGGAGTTGGTATTAGCGGGCTTTTGGAATCTGGGAGGGGAGAGCTTGTCTAAACTCTCAAGTATTTTGCCCGCGATTTTAACTTTTTATTTGTTTTTTCTCTTCGCGCGGGAATGGAAAGGGGACGGAAAAGTTTCGGCTTGGATCTTTGGGACATGTCCCTTTTTTCTGGCTATTTATTCCTGGGGATATGTTGAGGGGTTCCTGGCTTTCTTTGAAGTCCTTGCAGTCTTTTGCTTTTGGAAGGCGCTTCAAGAACCTAAAAATAGCGTTTGGCTACCACTGGTGGCTTTTTTTCTAGGAACGGCTTTTGTGATCAAATACACGGCGATTCTGGCCATTGGATCTATTGTGTTGGTATTTGTTTATGAAAAATTTGTTTCAAAAAATCCTTCGAGATTGGATTTTTCGTTTTTTCTCGCGTTTTTCTTGCCCATATTTCCTTGGTTATTCAAAAGCTGTCTGGCTTTTGGCAATCCATTCTATCCCTTAATGACTTCTGTTTTTGGCGCAGGTGTGGGTTACAGCCCTGAAATGGAAGGGGGTCTTTTAGCCGATACCGGATTGCCGTTGGTGGCTGGCATTTTGAGATTTCCTCTAACCCTATGGAACTCGTTTTTTACAACTTCCAACGCGGTTAACGCCGCGTGGACTCCCCTTGTTGCGATGTGCATTCCTTGGGCTTGGAACGTTTTTAAAAGGAGACTTGGGGTTTTTCTTTTTGTCTTTTCGGTTTTGTTTTTTTTAGGTTGGTTTTTCGTTAGTTCCAGTCTTCGCCATGCGTCAGGTGGAGCGGTGGTTCTGTTGCTTTTGGCCGCACTGGTCTGGGCGGAGGCCTTTCAAGAGAAAAAGAGCGGGGTAAAAATCCTTTTCGCAACGGGAACTGTCGTTTCCCTTTGGCTTTGCTTTTCAGCACAACTCACGACTACCGCGCCCTATGCCTCGGCTCTAGGGTTGGAAGACCCATTGCTCAGGCTCAAAAGGCATTACACCTACTCAACCGATACTTACGCGGCTTACCGATTTGTTGAGAATCACTCCGAACCCCTGGATAAAGTAATGGCTTTTGCTGTTTTCCAAACCTATTCGCTTCAAAGGACTGCTTTTGTGGATTTCAAATGGAAAAAGCCTATCTTCTTGGACTGGGCTTCCCACTGCCAGACGGCTGAACAACTGGCCAAAAAGTTAAGGGAAGAAGGAATACGCTACTTTTTATATCAACAATGGGAAGCGGCGGCCATGTCTAAGCTGGAGAAGGATTTCAAGCTGGAAGGAATGCCGGTTTCGGAATATACACGGTTTTGGAGATTCTTTGTGGACCCGGTTAAGTATGAAAATATGTCGGCTGGTTACCACGAAAACAGCCTGGTTTATCTTGTTCGAACCACGCCTCGGACGGATCCCATCAAAATGGTTATAACTTTACCGGGTCTACAAGAGCAAGATTATGGAAAGGAAGGTTGGCTAAAGAGTAATCTATAATTTTTTTTACTTTTGCCCGTAAAGAAGAGGGTTTGGCTTCAATTCGCATTCCGTCGCAATGCGGATATTTCTGATTTTCCCCTGGTTCCTCAACTCGTAAAGCCTGGGAACTACTTGATCTCTCAAGTTCGTGGGTGAGATGGGGTTGATATAGATTTTGGTTCCGCCTTCAAAACCAGCAGGATTTATTGTTCTCCACTTAATCAAGACATGCCAAGGCATTACATCCACCGCGTCGCGCGGGGTGTAATACCACTCCTCGTTGCATGGTATTTGACTTCCCATCGCCGCATGGCAGGCGTGAACCAAGTCGGAAAAACCCCTTAATTCATCTTCCGAATGTTCCTCGGGTCTTGGCTTCCGGCTCTTAGAATAGATGGCAAGCGTGGGAAAACGGTGCCCAATTTCGGATAAGGCGATGGCATGGTCGTTTTCCGCGAATACCAGATTGTGATAAGACGAGAAATTAACGATGGATTCGTTATAGATATTGGGATTTTCTCGGACAATATCCATTTCCGCTTCCATGGAGGTTCCCCATTCATCAATGCCAACCAGCTGTTTGTGTAGATGATCGAAAGAGGCACCGGCTGGTTGAAGCCAGTTTTGAAAGATGGTGATGTATCTCACGTAACGGTTATTGGCGTAGATGTCCACCATGGAATCAATCGTAAACCGCATATAGTGAAAGTGGTCCTCGGGTGCCAGTTCGCCCGACGAAAATAGATCGTTGTCCCATTGGGCGCCTTCTTTGAAATGGCGGCCGGCAATTACTAATTCGTGGGATCCGCCAAAAAACGCCTCCGAAACCTTCATTTTTTCTTCCTGGGAAATTTTTGATATCTCATCAGAGGTTTTTCCAGAGAGTTTCAATTTTGTCTCGACGATACGAAGGACATGTTCCAGGCCGCGGGAATTACTTAGGTAGTTTTGCTTCCATTGAAGCTGGGCGGGGGAGAGCTGAAACCCATGGTTTTTCGCCCAATAATCGATAGTCACAATTTCAAACAGGTTGGCGACACGGCGGAAAAGCGCGTGGGACGCCTCAACCAAATCAGGGTTGGTTCTTTCGATTTTTTGATACTGCCCGTCGGAAGTGAATATGAGCCTAGCTTTTTCAGGCGGGGTTCGAAAATACTCAAGTTCACAAAAATCACAGTAATTTTCTTTTTCTACTTTTACGAGGGGTTTGGGAGGTTTTAAAGTCCGGTTATAGAGAGGCCGATGGGCACGGTCGGTCACGGTCCAGACTTCGGTTCCAGTGAGCGGATTGATGTGCTTGAGAGTTCCGTCCGGCATGGTGAAATACGGGTTTTGAATTTTTCGCATGGGTTCTTTAAGGCTTTATTTTAGTAGGGTAAAATTGTAACGAAAGCCCTAAAATGGCGCAATCGCGTTATTCATGATCCGAACCATTTGTGGCGCCTAGCAGGCCAAAACGCGGTCTCGTTGTTGAGTTTTTTCTTTTTTCCGGGAGTATCCATTGAAATTTTTGTGCCTTTCGGATTTTCGCGGCGCCAGTGAGCATGTTTCCGCCGTGCCCAAAATGATTCAAGCTGAGGATCCGGATTTTATTTTTTATTGTGGCGGATCGATGAAAGGCGAAAAACGCCTTTTGGAGTACGAGACCGCCCGACGATTTCATAGCAAACCCGACTTGGAGAGTCCCGCGATCCGACAGGAAATCGAACAGGACACGGAACACCTTCAAAAGTTTCTTCTAGCCCTGGCAGATTCCCAAAAAATTGTTTATGCCGTTCCGGGATACAACGATGCCCCAGAAGCCCTTTATTTCAAGACCATTTATAATTATGCCCATATTTACCCTAATTTGAGGCCGGCCCACGAGATGATGCACCGCGAGGACCAATTCATGGTAGCGGGCTTTGGAGGGGACATGACCTTGAGCGAGGACAACCGTGAATTTGTCCTCCAATATTCACGGACTTGGGTGGAGTTCGCCTTGAGACGTTTGGAATATTTTCCGGGGGAGAAAATACTCTTGTTTCATTCCCCGCCTGTTTGCCGTCTGGATTTGGCGGAAAACGGACATTGTGGCGTGTTGTTGATCAACGAATTGATTGAGAGCGTGTCCCCCAAATTGGTTTTGTGCGGCAGGGCCACATCAGGACAGGGGACGGTAAAATTAGGCGGTAGTGTGGTTGTGAATCCCGGCCCGTTTTTTCAAGGTCACTACGTGATCATTGATTACCCTTCCCTTGACGTTCAATTTAAAAATATAAAATCTTTATGAGATCCCACTAATTCCCTATGGCCCCATTACTCTCCGTTGAAAATTTAAAAGTTATTCTGAAGGATTCCGAGAAAAATCAAACTGGTTGGATAATAAGGGGTATTGATCTTGCCGTTAATGAGGGCGAGCGATTGGCTCTCGTGGGGGAATCGGGTTGTGGCAAAAGCATGACGGCCCTCTCAATTTTAAACCTCCTGCCACAGCCTCCAATGGCGGTATTGGAGGGAAACATCCTATTCAAAAACAAAAACTTAGCTCATTTAACGAGGGAAGACTGGCGGAAAATCCGGGGGAAGGAAATTGGAATTGTGTTTCAAGAACCTCTTACTTCCTTGAACCCGGTAATGCGGGTGGGCGAACAGATTGAGGAAATGATTCGAATTCATTCGGATGTTTCGGCGGCCGCGGCCTGGGATAAGGTTCTCGGCCTGTTGAACGAGGTCGGGCTTCCTGATCCTGAAAGGATCGCACGGCAATATCCTCATCAACTTTCCGGGGGAATGTGCCAAAGAGTGATGATCGCGATGGCGATTTCCTGCGGGCCTTCCCTTTTAATCGCAGATGAGCCAACGACAGCCTTGGATGTCACCGTGCAGACCCAAATTCTGGATCTTCTTTTTAAAATGACTGAACAACACAAATTGGCTGTTTTGTTTATCACCCATGACCTTCGGATTGTGCGGAACCATGCCGACAGAGTTGCCATACTCTATGCGGGACAGGTGGTTGAGGAAGGGCGGCCCGAGCAGATATTTGATCACCCCCAACATCCCTACACAGAAGGCCTCTTGGACGCCTTACCAGAGTTTTCCCACAAGGGCAGTCCTCTTTTTAATATCAAGGGAATGGTTCCATCCCCCTTTGAGAAACTGAGCGGTTGTTGTTTTGCCGACCGTTGCCCCCGGGCCAAGGAGAACTGCCGTTTGGAGGAACCTGTGTTAACTGAAAAGATAAGGGGGCAATGGGTACGATGCTTTTATCCATCCGGGAAGTAACCAAAAATTTTCCTGTTGCCCGGGGATTACTGGGCCGTCCAACGGGTTTTGTGAAAGCGGTGGATAAAGTGTCTTTGGATA
>Ga0207094_1135_pt1 | contig 10632 bp, 10 predicted proteins | sample Alteio_BWMinHeat_90_FD_153518 | JGI IMG/M metagenome (GOLD analysis project Ga0207094, IMG submission 153518) | Enriched cells from forest soil in Barre Woods Harvard Forest LTER site, Petersham, Massachusetts, United States -... | ecosystem: Environmental > Terrestrial > Soil > Temperate forest >... | reverse complement strand
CAGCCGCCATGAGGCATTGCTGCACGGAGCCTCCGAGCGCTTCGGTAAGGGCCGCAGCAGCCATAGAGGAAGATACGCCTATCTCTGCCTGGCAACCGCCCATAGCGGCAGACAGCGTGGCGCCTTTTTTAAATATACTGCCTATCTCTGATGCTGTGAGCAGGAATTTAATGATCTTTTCGTCTTCATAGCCCTGGCAGAACGTGAGAAAATAGAGCAGAACGGCGGGTACTACACCGGCTGCGCCATTGGTAGGGGCGGTAACCACACGTCCGAAGGCGGCGTTCTCTTCATTCACCGCCAGCGCGAAACAGCTCACCCAGTCGAGCGTATATTTAAAAGATTGCCCGCCGCTGCGTATCACGCTGACCCATTGATCGAAGTTGTTGTATTTCTGGCCTGCGGTCAGTTTATTATTCAGGTCGGCAGCGCGTCGCGACACGTTGAGCCCGCCTGGCAACATACCGCCAACATGGGCCCCCCCGGTAAACACAATCGCGCATGGCATGCCATATTGCCAATACACCTTTATTGGTTTCTTCGACGCTGCGCCAGGTCTTCTCATTTTCCATCACCACACCCGATATATCGAGGCCTGTTTCTTCGCAGGCTGCCAGCAGGTATTCCGCTTTTTCAATAGGGTGGGGAAGATGTACGAAATCTTCGCTCCCGCCCGCGTCTCCTTCCTTCACCACAAACCCGCCCCCGATGGAGTACCAGGTTTCGGCGATCTCATTACCATCTGTGAATGAGCACAAAAAAGTAAGCGCATTAGGATGAAAAGGCAGGCTCTCATCGTACAGGAAAACAATATCTTCTGCCGGGTCGAAGGTTATTTCTTTCTTACCGTCCAGGTTAATTTTTCTATGCTCCTGTATGTGCTCTATACGGGGTGTTACCTGGTTTACATCAAATGTCACCGGGTCTTCGCCGCATAATCCCAGGATCACGGCTACATCCGTACCATGGCCTTTGCCTGTCTTGGCAAGCGAACCATACAGCAACACCCTTACGGAGCGTACCTGGTCAATACCTCTACTTTTTATTGTGTTGATAAAACGCTGCGCCGCCCGCCATGGCCCCAATGTATGAGAGCTGCTGGGCCCTATTCCGATCTTAAAAATATCAAATACCGATATACTTTCCTTACTCACAATAGATTCAATTAAAAAAGGGGAAATAAATTTCCCCTCAAAGATAAACCCCCGGCCCTAAAGGGAGATGTTAATTTATAGACAAGCTCCAGAACCCCACAAAACCCAACTCTGAATGGAGCCATTATACTTAGCCTTATAAAAAATTTAAACGGATATTGAGGGGAAGCCCCTGTAGGGGTTGGGGTGTTTCTTTACGGCATCAATACCTTGTCAACCACATGAATAACACCGTTCTTCTGGTACACATCTTTTATGGTAACCATGGCTATATTGCCTTTTGTATCTTTAACTTCCAGGTGTTTGCCTTTTTGCATAACAGTCAGCTCTTCGCCTTGCACGGTAGTAAGTTTAGCAGTACCATTTCCCATTTTTACTTTGTCCATAAGCGCCTTGGAGTCAAGTGTTCCGGAAACTACATGGTAGGTAAGTACGGATGAGAGTTTTCCTTTGTTCTCTGGTTTCAGGAGATTGTCTACTGTGCCTGCCGGCAGCTTATTAAAGGCGTCGTTAGTGGGTGCAAACACGGTAAAGGGGCCGGGGCTTTCGAGGGTTTCCACAAGCCCTGCCGCTTTTACGGCGGCTACTAATGTGGTGTGGTCTTTGGAATTAACTGCGTTCTCAACGATGTTTTTAGCGGGGTACATTGCTGCGCCGCCTACCATTACTGTTTTCTGGGCATAGCTTGCGGCGGTGTTTCCCGCTATTAAAGCCATTGCGAATACCGGGATCAAAAAGATCTTTTTCATAAGTTGTTGTTTTTGTTTGGTTAAAAAATGTTTTACTTATACATGTACGTCGGCTTTTCTTTTTTGGTTTTGCGGGATGTGAAAAAATATTTTCACCTTTGCCGGGCTAATTAAGCGAAGAATTCCAAAACAATGCCCTGGCTGCAGCTAATAAGATGGAAAAACCTGCTGATCATATTTCTTACGCAGTTGCTGGCGTGGTGGTGCGTTATTTTACCCGAATCGCCGGAGGTGTTAAGTCCTGTAAATTTTTTTCTGCTGGCCTTATCAACCATACTGATCGCGGCCGCAGGGTATATAATCAACGACTATTTCGACATTAAAATTGATGTTATTAACAAGCCTGGAAAAGTGATCCTTGATAATGTCATCCCACGAAAACAGGCCATTGTCGCGCATACTGCACTCAATATTATCGCTCTTGGACTTGCAAGCTACGTCGCGGTGCAGGCGCATCATTTTGAATGGCTTTGGGTACAGGTTAGCTGTACCCTGCTGCTATGGTTTTATTCTACTGATTTTAAAAGGCAGTATATAGCCGGAAATATAGTTGTGGCATTATTGACCTCTTTTACCATCATAGCGCTGTTTATTTATGAACCTGCCTTGAAGTATGATACGCAATTGCCGCTTGTTGCCGGCAGACATTCGTCATTGCCGGTATGGGTACTGACGGTTTACGCATATTTTGCATTTATACTTACCTGGATGCGTGAAATAGTAAAGGACATGGAGGACCACAAAGGGGATGAAGCGGAAGGGTGTACTACGATGCCAATTAAGAAAGGGTTGAAATATGCAATGCGTTTTACACTGGCGCTGTCGTTATTGGCTGCTATTCCTTTACTGACGGCCTCTGTCATCCTCTTTACACATCATTATACATTATTTGCGGCATACCTGTTACTCCTCTTAATTATACCTCTTGTTTTATGGTCTGTTTTTCTTGGCAGGGGATTTACAACGCAACATTACAACACAGCAAGTAGCTGGTTGAAGGTAATTATGCTGTCTGGCATTTGCTCATTACTTATTTATCACTTTCAATTGTTTACAAATTGGCACTTAAAATAATCCTTGCTTCCCAGTCGCCCCGCCGCAAACAGCTTATGGAAATGGCTGAACTGAAATTTGATGTAGTAATTGCAGATGTGGATGAAACAAACCCGCCCGGTATGCCCGGTGAGGAGGTTCCCGCATTTCTTGCAAAGAAAAAAGCGGATGCAGTGCAACATATTGTCAATGATGCCATTGTGATTGCCGCTGATACAGTTGTATTATTGGACCACCACATACTTGGCAAGCCAATTGATGATGCCCATGCAAAAGCTATATTGAAACAGCTATCCGGCAGGATGCACAAAGTGGTAACCGGGGTCTGTATCCGAAACAGGGGAAAGGAAGTAGTTTTTTCAACGATCACTGAAGTTTATTTCCGCACGCTGAGCGATGAACAAATTGATCATTATGTGAGCCATTACAAGCCTTTTGATAAGGCCGGCGCTTACGCCATACAGGAATGGATAGGTGTTACAGGAATCGAAAAAATTAATGGTGATTATTATAATGTAATGGGGCTGCCGATAGGGGAAGTGGTGAAAATTCTGAACCGGGATTACGGGATTTAGGGATTAACTGGTCGCAAAGTTGTGCATAAAGTAAATAAGGCCCATAGCAATCAGCTAAACGAGCCTTATTAACGATAATTTACTTCAATGCCACAGGGTTATTCCTGACGAGTTGCTCTCCAGCAGAGCCCGTTTCCGCTTTTCCCCTGTACTACAAATGTAAACCCTATTCAGGATTAATCTAAATTTGTATATCGGTAGCAGGACTACCATTAAAAACTGTCAACTTTTTTCAGGACGACGCAAAAGCCCATCCTGGTAATCCCTAAATCCCTGAATCGCGGTTCAGACTAACCAATTGCCTCGCCACTTCACTGCCCAATGCTACGCCCATGCCCCCCATTCTGAAAGCGCCATAAACTCTTCCGGAAAAAGCCTTGACAATGGGATACTTAGTGACGCCAAATGCCATAATGCCGGTCCAGCGCTGCGCTACCTGGAAATGCGTGCCGGGCAGGATAATGTCTGCCAGCTTTTGTTCCAGGTCTATCTGTATCATTTTGTTGAGCGAGAAATCTGCGGTTCTTTCCGTTTCAAAATCAAGGTTCCGGCCACCGCCAAACAATACCCTGCGATCTATTTCCCTGAAATAATAATACCCTTTGTCAAAATGAAAAATGCCTTTGAACTTCAGATCCGGAATAGGTTGTGTGATGAGCACCTGGCCCCTTCCGGGTACCACATCCACATCAGGCAGCAATTGCCTCGTAAACGCATTGGTGCAGATACTCACGGTATGGCAATCAAGCAACCATACCTCATCCCTGAAAGGGTCTTTCACCTGTAAGTACACCTGCTTGTCCGTTTCCTCAAAGCTGAGTACCTCCGCCCCGGTCTTTACTTCTACTCCATGCTGCAATGCCATATCCATCAAAGCGCGCATCATCATACCGCTGCGCAGTTCCCCTTCGCAGGTATGCTCAACAAGCGCAGTGGAATAGGCACCAGAGAAACCAAACTCCTTTATCTTATCCGGGCTTGGCTTGAACGCCGGTTTCCCGCTTACAGGTAATAATAGTTCGTTTAGATAATCCAGCCTGTCAAGAGCGAATAGTTCCTTTTCGCTGATCAGTTCATGGCCTCCATTTGCCCTGTAACCTATTTTGTTATCACCAAGCTTATTCCTTAACCGTTCCAGTCCTTTTTTTCTTGCCTCAAACAGGCCGACTACTTCTGCTTCACTTGTGTATTGCAGGTCATCCAGCAGTTCCGTAGCGCTGCCCATACATGCGAACCCGGCGTTGCGTGTGCTGGCCCCGGTAGGCAGCAACCCCCTTTCCAAAACCAAAACACTGGCGGCAGGGTAGCATTCTTTCAATTCAATGGCTACGCTAAGGCCCACAATACCTGCGCCTACCACTATATGATCGTAATGCGAAAAACTCTGCTGTTCCCAGTAACTGAACATAAAATACCTCCTGAAGGGACTATAAAAATAGTCGTTTTTCCCGGTGGCCGCTTATTTTGTTGCAGAATGAAGGGTAGCCTATTTAGGGGTTTGGGCTTTTATATCCTAATTTTGCAGATCAATGGAATATCCCTTCAAGGTTTCTGCGGTTATCTGCTCTTATAACAGGGCGAGGTTTATCATCAGTGCGGTGGAAAGTATCTTCAACCAGGATTTTGATAAAAGCCGGTATGAAGTGATCGTGGTGGATAATAACAGCACCGACAATACCGTTGCACTACTTGAAGATTACAAAACAAAGCATCCCGGTTACAATTTCCAGTACTACGTGGAGCATAACCAGGGCGTCTCTTATACCCGTACACGCTGCGCCAAAGAAGCTACCGGCGAGATAGTGGCTTATCTTGACGATGATTCTACCGCACAGCCTGGCTGGCTGTCCTCTATCGTTACTTTCTTTGATACCCACCCTGATACTTACTCGATAGGTGGTAAAATATCACCAGTGTTCCTGACAGGTATCCCGGACTGGTATTCAAGATATTTTTTCGGGCTGGTCGGCAATTTTGACCAGGGGCCTAAGGTGAAGAGGTTAACCGGCGCGCGTTATCCCTGTGGGGCAAATATGGCCTTCCGTAAAAAGGTGTTTGACGAAATAGGCTATTTTAATACAGACCTGGGCAGAAAGGGGAAAGGGCTTCTTGCCAATGAAGAGAAAGATATTTACATGCGCATACTGGCGCATCACCATACTGTCTATTATCTGCCGCATGTAGCGGTGCTACACAACGTGGAGTCCAATAAATTTGATAAGGCTTACGTAAAACGGCACAGCATGGGCATTGGCGGCGGTGAACGCCTGCGCCTGAAAGGAAATACTAAGGCCCTGCTATTGAAGCTTGTTGAGTATATTGCGAAATGGGGTTATGCAATCCTGTATGGCCTTGGGTTCCTTGTAAAAGGGCAGTGGAGCAAGTTCATTATGCTGGAGCGGTTCCGGTGGTGGGTAGTGATGGGGTTTTTAGATCCGGAAGGAGCCGATTAATGCACATCATTATTTATGCCGCAATCACCGTTGCAGATTAATTCATTGGTTTTTTGGTATTGGGCCGCGATTTTCGTCATGATAGTTCGCAAATAATGTTTTCGCCAATATACCTTATTGTGAATTTATAATTGACCATCGCTTTAAAGAATGATACTGCACACCCTTCTTTCATATAATCGTGCAGCTCTATCAATATGACTTTTACTTTAGGCAGCCATTTTTCAAAGTTCTCATCAAATAACTCTTTTTCAGAGCTCTCAATGTCTATTTTCAATATATCTATATGATCTACATCATATTTTTTCATCAATTCATCTATGGAGATCGCCTTTACAGTATCTGCACCCCCGCCAGGTACCTCTTCCGTAATGAAGCCCCAATTTCCAAATCCTTTATCAGTAATTTTCAAATTGGCGGTTTTATTCCAAATACCTGATCTGATACAGTTTATATCCCCGTATGCTTTGGTGTTTTTTACTAATAATTCAAAATTGGATGATTCCGGCTCTACGGCAATGATCTTTGCACCCGGGTACCTGTTCTTGAAATACACGGACGCAAGCCCTATGTTGGCGCCGCAGTCGAAAATTATCTTGGGTTCGAAGCCAATATTTATTTCGTACTCTTTGTTATGGAAGATCTGCTGGAATGTTTTTATATCACTTGTATTTTTGCGAATATAAACGGGGTATTTAAGTGATGGTAAACTGACTGTTACCAGCGGATTCTTTTTTTGGAATTTACTGAATTCTAAAAGAAGATCAAATTTCACCCTTTGTACCACTTTGTCTAAATAAAACTTCCCTTTGTCCGTGTAAAATTTGATTTTCATTGGTTGTATAAAATCGGAAAATATTAAAAATATAAAAAAACAAACATAAATTATATTCAGTAAATTTCAAAAAATGCCTCAGTCAGTTTACACCTAAGCCCTCTGTTATTTAACCCGTTCCCGCTATTTCCCCTGCTGTGAATCAATAAACATTTTTATCGAGGTATTCCAGCAGTTCATTACTTGCAGCAGTAAATTTCCGGGCAAATAATTTATTTTCTTTTGCAAGTCCGGGTATATATTTCATGGTTAATTCATGTGGATGGCTCGTAGCGCCGATGAAATCAATAAACCTTAAATTGTCGCCTGCCACATTTTCTCTAAACGAACTATTCATAATTATCGTTTGAAAGACAAATTCATCCGGTATTTGACTATATTTTATACGGTTGTAAAATTCAGGATTCGAGTCCAGATAATCAATGCAGTATTTACATGCCGCAGAAGACAAACTCCACCATTGAGACCCTGCGTACAATACCGGCAGTTTCGAAGAGTACCTTCTGTAAATGCCAATAAGCTTTAGCCCGCGCTGCAGCTTTCTGAATAATGAATTAATATTTCTTATAACTACATCCTTCATTTTCTTTGATTTGAAGTCAAAGAAATTATACAAGTGATACTTATCTATTCTTTTATAGGTCAATCCATGATCCTTAGATTTTACAGGCATCAAAAACTGATCAATAAATTCTTTTCCTTTATTTTTTTCAAAAAAATCATGTATATATTTTATTGACTTTACATGCAGGCATTCTCCGCTTAACAAGTGCATATACCCAATATCCGTTCTCTTCAGAGCATACCTTATCAATTCAAGTGTGGCATTAAGCATCATTACAGAGCCCCATCGAACATTTATCCGTTCGGTGACTATGGTTACATTGTCCATAGCAGCCAGCTCTTTATAGAAATGATTAGTGATATCTATATTCTGTTTCTTATCAAAGTGTATGAAGAAATAATGCCCGGGTGACTGTAATCTTCTTATCTGGTTATAAATTTTTTCTGGTGGAAAATGTGTTAAAATCAGGAATCCATGTTTCATATATATTTTATTGTGTATTTGCAGGGCGTTTCTTTGTAATACTCATTTTTATACACAAAATTACATGATTGTATTGTATACCGGAGCTGCAAGACAAAGTATGGCAGATTCTTTCCTCTTTATTTTTTCACACCTTGTTCATCCCGCGCATGCTCATGCAGTATCAGCTTGCTGATCCTTCCGTTCTCATCTTTTATAAATTCCAGTTTTGCATCGACCCCTGCATTATAAATCAGGGGGTTGTTCTCCTGCGTAATGCGACAGGTTTCGTGGCCGGTAGCCTGCGCATAAAATTCCTTTCCTTTATGAGTAACAACTATTGAAAATGCTGGGTCAAAAACATATTCTCCGGCAAATTGCGTAACAGGTTCTGTCTTTTCAATAACCACTTTTTTAATAGCGACTGGCTCTGTATCCTCTTTATCATTTGTATTATTCGACTTTAACAGTTCCTCTTTTTCCGCAATCATGTTATCTGCCCCGTTTATTTTATAGTCTTTATCGTACAGGCACTTTACTATATTGTTTGCGATGATCTTATTGTTTTCGGCAGGCAGCATTTTGTTCTGGAGGAGAATGATACAGATGTCATCATTTTCCTGCCTCATTATCAGGCTGCTAAAACCGCTTATACTGCCTGAGTGCTCCACAAAGCGTTTTTGAAATATATTTTCAACTTGCCAACCGATTGCGTAATGATTTTTAAACGGTGTATACGCTATCTCCTGCCAGTCTTTGGGGAGCATAATATGGTCCATTAATGACCGGTGCCACTTATAAAGGTCGCCAACGGTTGTGTACAGAGAACCTCCGGCATAAGAAAGGCTGGAATCTGTGATGGGGGCCTCTTTCGCGGTATCTTTTACTATTGTATAATAGCCTGTCGCTTTGTTTTCATCAGCAAGATCTGTGAAATCGAACCCGGAATGATACATGCCGCATCCATTAAGTACTTTGTATTTTAGCTGGTCCTCGTAATTCCAGCGTGTCATTTTTTCAATGATGTAGCCCAGCAGTATATAGTTTGAATTAGTAAATTCAAACTTTTCGCCCGGCTCAAAGGAAAGCGGCTTATCCTTAAATTGAGCGATCAGCGTATCCAGTTGCATTGGTTTTGCAGGGTTGTTCATTATGGTGGTGTCAAGTGTATAATCATAAAGGCCTGATGTATGCGTAAGCAGGTTTTTGAGAGAAATTTTGTCCCCGTCCGGATACCAGGGTACGTATTTTTTGACTTTATCATCCAGGCTCAGTTTACCCTGGCTATCGAGCAGCAGCAATAATTCGGCCGTGAATTGCATGGTCACAGAACCAACCTGGAATATTGTTTTATCTGTGTTCTTTGTTTTCTTCAATACATCCTGGTAGCCGTATCCCCTGGAGAGCAACACATTCCCTTTACGGACAACCAGCACTGTTCCGTTAAAGTTGTCATTGACCGCATAAAACTCCATCAGTTTTTCCAGTTTATCCTTCGGATCAATTGCTGAGGCAGATGAGGCGCTTAACTGTAAAATGCTGAAGAATATCAATGATTTTCGGATGCAACGGGAGATCATAAAAAAACGTCTGAATAGATTTACTTTAAAACACAGCGAAGATAAATATTACATCCAGTATTACTAAATTATGTCTGAATCAGAATGTTCAGAATTTAAGGATGTGCAGAACGGCCCGATTTTTTTTAGTTGGCAATTGGCAGTGGCAATTGACGCTGAGGGTAAAGGCGATGGATATTCCGGATTGTCCCATTTTTTTAATTCAATTGTTGGTAACTTCATATTATCGGTTCGTATGTGTGATAGGGTGGCAATGGGTTTAGTGTATATTTTATTTTTTGTGTTGTCCCATTGTGTGCCCCATTTTTTCAGATGGCAGTTGGTAATTCGCAGTTGGGTAGAGTCGTGATCCGGATAATACCAGGTGGACATTAATATCCGGCATGAGAAAGTTTCTCACAGAGGCGCGGAGGCGCAGATCCCATGTTTTGTTTTTAAGGCCGCAAAGACGCAAATACGATGCATATTTTTAATGTTCAAATGACATAAGTTATTGCAGATTAAAAATTTTCATCATTTTTTTCACGGTTTACAGTAGTAGCCAGGGAACAAGGTACGGTTTTGGCTCAATTTACGGTGGTGCGTTGAGATAGGCAAATCAGGTTTTTATGATAATACGTTTTTGGTAGTAAGATATGCTGCTATGCGTATATGATGTAATTTTCTTTGCAGGACCAGCAAGGGCTTTGGAATGATTCCGGCTATATTTTATGCGGTTACAAACTATTAATAATCTTGCGTTGCAAACGCGCTGCCATCGCATCCTCGTTACAAACGAGGATGAGGTGGATATAAAATAGTTCTTTGGTTATAAATTACGGGCTATTATGATGTCTCAGCCGGATCAGCCGTCTATGCTGCTTTAAGCTTTTTCCTCGTATTCATAACACTGGCATTTTTCAGGTGGGCATTGATGGGTGATACTAACTTGTACGGACGGTTAAAAGCCTCCTGCGATAATTTAAACAACTCAGCAAGCTTACGGATGATCTCTTTAGAAAATCCTTTTTTGTAGTTGATAACATCTGAAATTAAGCCCGGGCTGACTTTCAATAACCCGGCAAGATCAACAGACTTCATTTGATGATCCTTCATCAAAGCCCTCAATATTTCCACCGGGTCAAGGTCATCAAAAATATTATGCTCTTCATCCCATTTTTCGACCAAAACAGTAAGGAGGTCAATTTCTTCCTTTACCTGCCGGGA
>Ga0207094_1134_pt1 | contig 10677 bp, 11 predicted proteins | sample Alteio_BWMinHeat_90_FD_153518 | JGI IMG/M metagenome (GOLD analysis project Ga0207094, IMG submission 153518) | Enriched cells from forest soil in Barre Woods Harvard Forest LTER site, Petersham, Massachusetts, United States -... | ecosystem: Environmental > Terrestrial > Soil > Temperate forest >... | reverse complement strand
TGCACTTGCGACATGGTTAAAGCTTACGCCAAATCATTGACTGATAATCCGGCAATGTTGACTCTCGAAGTCGATGGCCATCGAGTCGAGAATCTCGAGGCGTATCGCCAGGCCACAAAGAAATGTTTCGATATGGGCGCGAAAACTCCAGAGAAATACAAGATTTTTCCTTCTGCGGCTGACGGGTACTACGTCATGCTACCTCCGCTGAATCCTGGAAAGCATGTATTGAATTTCGGCGGCGCACTTCCGAGCATGTTCCAAGCAGTTACTTATACATTGGAGGTCGAATAAATGCGTCTGAAATACCGGTGGCGTTAGCCGACCAGAAACGGTCATTTTCATGCAATTGTTAGAATGGAAAACTGAGCCAGTTATAGATAGACATATTTACCGTAATCAGAAGATGACCAATGAATGTCCTCACTCTTGAAACGCCACGCCTGATATTGACGCAAATTTGTCAGGAGGATTGGTCGCTCTTTCTGGAGCTGGACCGTGACCCTGAAGTGCTACGCTATATTTCTGATGCAGATTCGGCCGATCCAATATCGGCTCAGGTAGAAATGCACGATTGCTTTCCCTGTTTGTAGTTCCACTGCGTTGCCATTAAGATGCTGTTTATCGTTTTTTATGGAGTAATAAGATGCGTGCATCGTTCGCCCTGATAATTTCCGGCCTGATCCTGGCTCAACAGGTTCAGGCGGCGCCGTGGTGCTCGGTTGACGCTGCGCCGGACAAGTTCATCAAGTCCCTGCGAGACGATGCGGACAAACGCGCCGCCGACCATCCGCGCGCCGTTTCCCGCCTGCATACCGAAGGCACCTTGCCGCACCAGGGAATATGGGACCAAAGCATCGAGGCCAAGAAGGATCTGCCGCTGATGCGCGAGCTGGCCCTGGTTTGGCGCAGCAAGCACGACAAATCGGCCCTGGAACGCTTGACGCCGCTGCTGGATGCCTGGGCCGGCGTGTATCAACCCAGCTACAATCCCATCGACGAGACCGATTTCGATGCGTTGATCGACGCTTATGCGATAGCGCAGGCCGACCTGCCCGCAGCGACGCGTGACAAGGTGGCGGCTCTGCTGCATGGGTTTGGCGCCGGCTATATTGATCAAATGCAGCGCACGGTCAAACCGGGCAAGAGCAGCTGGATTAATAACTGGCAGAGCCACCGCATCAAGCTGGCGACGCTGGCAGCGGTGGCACTGGGCGATGCGAGGCTGTTCGACGCGGCCAGGACCCAGTTCCGCCGCCAGCTCAATCAAAACCTGCGCCCGAACGGCGTCAGCATCGACTTTGAGGAGCGGGATGCGTTGCACTACACGGTATACGACCTGGAGCCACTGGTGCGCGCCGCCATGGCCGCCCGCACGCGCGGTGAGGATTGGCTGAACCTGCCGGCCGACAACGGCGCGACGCTGGCGGCGGGCTTGAACTGGCTATTGCCTTATGCGCTCGGCGAGAAGACCCATGAGGAATATGTGCATACCACGGTGAAATTCGACCTGCAACGGCGCGATGCCGGCGTGCCCGGGTTTACCGGGCAGTGGGAACCCAGGAGCAGCGGCCAGCTGTATTGGCTGGCGAGTACGCTGGATGCGCGTTATCTTCCGGTGGCGCAGGGATTGATCAATGAAGCGCCGTGGATAGGCGCGTGCTGGCAAAGGCCATAAGATGGATAGCTTGCTGCTTGTCAGGCGGCAGTACCGGTTTGCAGCGTAAAACCCTCGTCCAGCCAGCCGGTGACGCCGCCGGGCATGGTCTTTACCGGCCTGCCCAATTTCGCCAGGCGTATCGCGCCACGGATCGCGCCATTGCAATGCGGCCCGGCGCAATAGGTGACAAACACGATGTCGGCAGGGTAGTGCGCCAGTTTGGAAGCGATGATCTTGCCATGCGGCAGACTGACTGCGCCGGCGATGTGCCCCTGCTCATACAAGACCGCGCTGCGCACGTCCAGCAGCACAAAGTCATGCGGCCCGTTGGCCAGCGCATCATGCACATCCCAGCAATCGGTCTCGAAGCCCAGCAAGGCTTCAAAATGTTGCAGCGCTATGGCGCTGTCGGCGGCAGGTACGGCGGTGACGAGTGACATGATGCAGCTCCTTTGGTGGTAGTGAGCCTCCATTATCTGCCGCGGGCGGGCCGCGGTGAAGTGGCGTGAACGACAAGATGCGGCAAGATCGCGCCACATGATTCTCAAGTAAAAAAATACTGCGTTAAAAATAATTCTATTTAGAATTGCATGCGATGTGATTTAATGATTTTTCGAGCAGGATTGTAATAGAACCAACCGATACTAGACCAAGGGCCGATGGATAAACAACTGCTGCTGATCTGCGTTCTCACCTTCATTATCCATATCATCGGCACGCTGGCCTATTCGGTCAGGATCGCCGGCGTGAGGACCAGGCGGATCGCGGTGTCGTTCGCGCTGTTCAGCATCCTGGTGCTGGTGTCGCGTACCTCCAATTCTCTCCTTGGGCCTTTTCTTGCCAAGCGAGTGGAGTCCAACCTGTCCGCTGCGGGCGTCGGCATGCTGTTGTCGGATTTTCGCTGGCTGCTGCTGTCGGCCAGTATTGCGACGCTGGCAGGGGCGGTGCTGATTCCGACATTCCAAAGGGTTTTTTGCCGCGCGGTGCTGCATTTCCAGACGCACCGGTCGGTGCCCAAGCTGATACTGCACGGTTTTTTCAAGGGCGGCATTTCCTATGTCAGGGATGCCGCCAGCCTTCCCGCAGCGGCGAACGTCACCGAAATACACAAGGGACACGGTGTTTCCTGGGGCATCACGCTGCTTAATGTCGGCGCAACGGCGCTATGGACGGTGGGCGTGTTTGCCGCGCTGTACGCGGGGGGACTTGATCCTTCAGTCAGGGTAACGTCCAGCACGCTGTCTTCGATCATCAATGGCGGCGCGACGGTGATGATGGCGATTTTTATCGATCCGCACATGTCGGGCATGACGGACGACGTGGTGGAGGGGCGTGTCAGCGAAGCGCAATTCCGCAAGGCGATCGTGTGGCTGGTAGGCAGCCGGCTGCTGGGCACTTTGCTGGCGCAGGCATTGCTGGTGCCGTCTGCGCAGCTGATCGTGTATGTGGCGCGTGCCTTGTGATTAGGCGATGAGATCAAAATCACATAGATAGACAATTTCCGATGCGTTTTTTTTTGAGTTTTTAGCTTATTTCTTGCTAATTCGTATCAAATTTGGTACATTTAATATGCCGCTTCTAACCTTGATTGTGAATTTTTACCGCACTGATGCCGGCGCTGAGCCAGTGCGGAACTGGTTGCGTGATCTCACTCATGCAGACCGTAAAATCATCGGCGAAGAAATTAAAACAGTGCAAATCGGCTGGCCGCTCGGGATGCCGCTGGTACGCAAGATGGAGACCGATTTGTGGGAGGTCAGGGTGTCGTTATCCGACAGGATCGCACGAGTGCTATTTACGATTGACGATAAACAAATGGTGTTGCTGCATGGATTTATCAAAAAATCCGAGGCAACACCAAAGGACGACTTAAAAACAGCACGGCAACGCCTGAAGCAGTTGCGGGGTAAACCATGAACAAGAACCATATTGGAAGCAGTTTTGATGATTTCCTTGAGGAAGAGGGGATTCTCGATGAAGTCAATGCCGTCGCGGTAAAGCGGGTGATCGCGTGGCAGATTTCACATGAAATGAAGCGCCAGAAACTATCCAAGACAGCGATGGCAGAAAGAATGCATACTAGCCGTGCCGCCCTGAACCGTCTACTGGATGCCGAAGACACCAGCCTGACCTTGACGACGCTATCGAGCGCCGCTGCCGCATTGGGGAAAAAATTGAAACTGGAGCTGGTGCCAGGCTAGGCAGTCAAAACATGATGGGAGTCAGAGAACGATAAAATGATCGTGCAGCAGCCCTCGCCGCGCAACAGGGCCGCGTATCAAGTCATTCCACAATAATGCGTTCCTTGCCCAGCGCCGAATGCGAGCGCCCGGATTTGAGCACGGGGAAAAAGACTTCGGCCGACCATGGCTCCTTGCCGTGCGAGAGGTCATCCTGCAGACCTACTCTGGACGGGTACCTGCGGGTGATCAGCGCGGTGCCGAACAACACGTCCCACAGGAACAGGAAATTGCCGAAATTACCCTTGTAGTGGCCTATGCCGTCCTCATTGGTGAGCGCATGGTGTGCGTAATGCGTCGCCGGCGTGGATATCGTGCGTTCCAGCACCCACATCAACGGATGCAGGGCGCGAATTTTATACAGCGGCTCATCCCATTTCACCGCGCTGTGCGCGCTGATGATGACCGCCATCTTCAGTACCACATAGGCGATATACACATTGCCGAAACCCAGGTAGATCAGCACCGCAGAAATCCAGATGCCGGGCATCATTGCATAGTAGAAAAAATTATTCCGGTACACGACCCGCACGCTCATGTAGGCGGCAGAATGGTGCGCGCGGTGCAGCGGCCACAGCAGGGGAGAGTGCGAGATGCGATGCCACCAGTATTGGGTCAGGTCGTCGGCCACCAGCAAAACGAGGAACATGGCCCAGGCCGGCAGGAAGGCCAGCGCATTTTGCAGGTGGGGCGTGTAATGCAGGCCGAGCCAGCTGATGCCTAGAAAGATGCCCGGCTGTATCAGCACCAGCAGGAGCAGCAGTATGGTGGATTCTATTTTCCAGTCGTCGCGGGCGGCGCCCAGTTTGGTGAAGCGGCCGGACAAAATTTCCAGCACTCCGAATCCTAAGAAGATGGCGGTAATGCAGATGGTTTGTATAGGGTTCATTGAGTGTCTCCGTTGGGATGGGCAGCCTTCAGGCTATTTTTTTGAGTAGCTTGAACATCATTTCAAATACTTTGCCGTAGGGCGGATACAGCAGTGGCAACCCGCTGAATCTGCTCTGGAAGAAGACCGGCTTTTCTTTGCTGAAGGTACGGAATCCATGTTCGCCGTGGTAGGCGCCCATGCCGCTGGCGCCCACGCCGCCGAAAGGCTGCTCTTCCTGGCCGAAATGCCACAGACAGTCATTAATGGTGACGCCGCCGGAGATGGTGTTTTGCAGGACCTGGTTGCGCCGGGCGGCATCGGTGCCGAACCAGTACAGCGCCAGCGGCCGCTGATGGCGGTTGATATAGTGGATTGTCTCTGTCTGATCCTGATAAAACTTCACCGGCAACAGGGGACCGAAAATCTCTTCCTGCATGATCTTCATGCCGTCGGTTACGTCCAATACCAGGGTGGGCGTCATTCTGTGGTCCATGCCGTTTTGCAGCGGCGCGGCTGTTCCCATCGGAATAATTTGAGCGCCTTTCAGGCGGGCGTCGTCCAGCAGCGATTGCAGGCGTTCAAAATGTTTTTCGTTCACGATGCTGGTGTAGTCGGGATTATCCAGGTAGCTCGGGTACATTTTTCTTGCCGCATCCTGCATGCCGGTGACGAAGGCTTGGCGCTTGTCTTGCGGAACAAAAACATAGTCCGGTGCGATGCAGGTCTGGCCTGCGTTGAACAATTTCCCTTGTGTCAGCCGCGTGGTCGCGTGGCGGATATCGCAGGACTCATCCAGGATGGCCGGGGATTTTCCGCCCAGCTCCAAGGTCACCGGCGTCAGATTGCGGGCGGCGGCTTGTGCCACCAGGCGGCCAACGGCGGTAGATCCGGTAAACACCAGGTGGTCAAAGGGCAGTTCGGTGAAGGCCTGGCCGACCGCAACGCCGCCGGTCACCACGGCGACTTCATCTTCATCAAAGGTTTCGGCGACGATGCGCTGCAACAGCTCGGACAGGCGCGGACATAGTTCCGATGGCTTGATCATCACGCGGTTGCCGGCGGCAAGTGCGCCTATCGCCGGGCCGATGGCAAGCTGATAGGGGTAGTTCCAGGGGGCGACAATGCCGACTACGCCCAGCGGTTGCAGCATGATACGGTTGTATGCAGGGCGATACGGCAGGGCCGTGGGTGCGCGCCTCGGCCTCATCCATTTCCCCAGCCTGCGCATGGTGTGCTTGATGGCGGACAGGCTCATCATGATTTCCGCCAGCCGTGTTTCATGCGCGGAGCGGTGCCCGAAGTCTTGCGCGATCGCCGCGACGATGGCGTCAGCATGCTTTTCTGTCATCGATTTCAACTTGCCCAGCCTCTCCAGCCGGACTGAGCGGGAAGGGGTCATGTCTGCCAGGTAAGCATTTTTTTGCAGCGCCAGCAGGCGCTGCGCCTCTGTGACGGGCGGACTCGCTTCTCTTAAAACAGCGCTCATGGATTTGTCTCCGGTTATCGTTATCGATTTTATTTATTGTTGCCACTTGCTATCGAACGCAGCGTGCACGGCCATTTTTCTCTTGATTAGTATTGCTGTCCAATGCATTATTATTTGCGCAGTAATGATTTTTACTCATTAAGGGCAGAGATATGGACTTGCGAAAATTGCGGCACATGGTGGTGTTGGCCGAGGAGTTGAATTTTGCCAGGGCTGCCAAAAAAGTGCATCTGACCCAGTCGGCTCTGAGCCGCAGCATCCTGAGCCTGGAAGAAGAGCTGGGCGGCAAACTGTTCGACCGCGACCTGCACGGCGTGGCATTGACGGCGATAGGCCGGCAGGTGGTGAAGCGCGCCCGCGACCTGTTGCTGAATGCCGGCAATCTGCAGCATGACGTGGCCCGGATGCAGCAAGGCGAGCTGGGCGATGTCAGGCTGGGGGCGGGGCCTTTCCCGGGGGCGACCTTCCTGCTGCCTGTCCTGGCGCAACTGGCGCGCGAGCATCCGCGCCTGCGCGTGGAAGTGGAAACGAATAACTGGGAATACCTGGCCCAGCACCTGGAAGACGAGCATATCGAGTTTTTCGTCGGCGAGGTGCGCAGCATAGCCGCAAGCCGCAAGATTGCGATACAGCGCCTGGCGCGCCAGTACGGCGCCTTCTTTTGCCGGGCCGGCCATCCCTTGCTCTCGGCAGCGATACAGCATCCGTCCGACGTGCTGGCTTATCCGCAGGCGTCGGTGCGGCTGCCGGCGGCGGTCAGTGAAGAGTTGGCGCGCTACCTGGGATTGCCCTCGCCGGAAGACCTGGCCTTGCATCTGGTTTGCGACAACCCGAGCGTATTGACCTACGTTGCGCTACACAGCGACGGCATCCTGATGTCTACCTATGCGGCAGTGAGTGCGGAATTGAGCAAGGGCAAGCTGGTGGCGCTGGAGTTGCCGAACCAGCCGGCCCTGTTCGCCGATATGGGCGTGGTCACGCTGGCAGGGCGCACGCTGTCGCCGGCGGCTGCGTGGCTGGTGGATCGCATGCAAGCGTATGCGGACCAGCTTTCCGAGCAATTTTTGCCTGCCAATGGAGGCAAAAAGAGGCGCGCGAGCAAACCGGCTTGCGGCAACCGCGCCTAGCGATGTAGCTGGCGCATCATAAAATTTAGGCTATAATTCCCGACATGAAAAAGCTGGCCCGACTTTTCCTGCTATGTTTGCTGATGCTGGCGATTCCCATCCAGGGCATCGCCGCGGCGACCATGCTGTTCTGCGAAGCCGGGCACCATCACGCGGCTGCGGAACAGGGCGAACCTTTGCAGCACCAGCACCGGCATCACCATGATGCCGACGCGAAGGCTGACCAAGCCGACCAAGCCGATCAGATCAGTAGCGCGGCCGGCCATCACCAAAGCCTTGCAAAAATGGTAAAGGATAAATGCAGTTCCTGTGCCGCCTGCTGTATAGGCGCGGCGCTGGTGACGGCTTTTGCCGATTCTGCGATTTCCAGCCCTTCCTCAGAAAAAATCGACCTGGTTTTTTCTTCCCACCTCGGCCATGTCAGTGACGGCCTGGAACGACCTCCCCGAGCTTAATCCCTTGTAGCGTTTGCGGCTGATGCTGCGTGTTTTTTCACGCCTGTATCGGCGCATACACGCCGTTTTGCCTGCTGCCTGGCGCTGCGCGATGGTCGCCTTGCCTTGCATCTTCCATTTTTTTAGACGAGGATTTCATGAATCCAATATTTTCGGCTACATGGCGCCGGCGGGCGATCGCCTGCTGCGCCCTGTCAGCCATGCCTTACCTAGCTTTTGCGCAAGCGCCCGAGAGCGCCAAGCGCGCCGATCCGCTGGATGCGCAAGCGCCGGTGCCGCCCTTGCGTTACCAATCCACGCTGCAAACCTACCGACCACTGGCCGAGCAGGAAGTGTCTGACTGGCGGGAACTGAACGATGCCGCAGGCCGCGTCGGCGGCTGGCGCGCCTATGCAAAACAGGCGCGCCAGCCCGAAGCGGGGGAAGGGCGGGCGGAAGGCCGGCCCGCGGGCGAAGAGGCGGCCGCGCCCGCAAAAGCCGGCGCGCATGAGCACGCCGGCCACAAGGGCCACGAGCAATGAAGAACAGGCATATGACAAAATTTCTACACCCCAGGCTGGCTGCCGCGGCCTTGCTGCCCTTGCTATTGGGCGGCTGCGCATCGTTCAGCGCCGACGGCGGCTTCGCTTCAGTGGAGCAGGTTGCCAAAGAGAAGATAGGCAAGGACGTCAGCTGGCAGCGCAGCGACAGCGACCAGGATGCAGCGGCAAAGCGTGTGCAGACGCTGCTGGCCTCGCCCTTGAGCGTGGACGATGCGGTACAGATTGCCTTGCTGAACAACCGCGGCTTGCAGGCGGCGTTTGATGAGCTGCGCATCTCCGAGGCGGACTTTGTGCAGGCCGGGCGTCTTTCCAATCCGGGCTTCAGCTTCGGCCGCCTGCGCCAGGGCGGCGATGTCGAGGTGGACCGCAGCCTGCAATTCAATATCGCGCAGTTGCTGACCATGCCTTACGTCCGGCAAATAGAGCAGCGCCGCTTCGAGCAGGCCAAGCGCGATGCCGCAATGCAGATGCTGGCGCTGGCGGCACAGACGCGCAAGGCATATTACATGGCGGTGGCGGCGCAGCAGTCCGTGCTGTACATGCAACAGGTGACGCAGGCCGCGGACGCCGGCGCCGAACTGGCGCGGCGCATGCAGCAGGCCGGCAACTTCAACAAGCTGCAGCAGGCGCGCGAGCAGGGATTTTATGCCGATGCCGCCTTGTCGCAGGCGAGAGCCGAGCAAGTGCAGACGCGCTCCCGCGAGAAGCTGACCCGCCTGCTGGGCCTGTGGGGTACGCAGGCCGCTTTTGTGCTGCCGGCCAGGTTGCCGGACCTGCCCAAGGCGCCGGATGACATGGGCGAGCTTGAGCAACTGGCGATGTCGCAAAGGCTGGACGTGCAGGCCGCGCGCCTGGGCACCGAGCAACTCTCCAAAAACCTGGGCCTGACCAAGGCCACGCGTTTGATCAATGTGCTGGAAGTGGGGGCGGTGCGCAACAGCTTCAGCGATCAGCCCAACGAACGCGGCTACCAGGTGACGCTGGAGTTGCCGCTGTTCGACTGGGGCGGCGCCAAGGTGGCGAAAGCGGAGGCGCTGTATATGCAAGCCGTCAACCGCACCGCAGAGATTGCGATCAACGCCCGCTCCGAAGTCAGGGAGGCTTATCTGGCCTATCGCTCCAGCTACGACATCGCGCGGCACTACCGCGACGAGATACTGCCGCTGAAGAAGCGCATCGCGGAAGAGAACCAGCTGCGCTACAACGGCATGCTGATAGGCGTGTTCGAGCTGCTGGCGGATGCGCGCTCGCAAATCGCCAGCGTCAATAGCGCGATCGAAGCCAACCGCGATTTCTGGCTGGCGCAGGCCGATCTGGAAATGAGCCTGCTCGGCAAGCCCGGCATGGATGCTGCTGCCGGCGCCAATTCGGCGGCGGCTTCGATTGAAACGTCCGCCGGCGGTCATTGAATAAGGAAAAAAGATGAGTTCAAGAAGAAATTTTCTCAGCGGCATAGGCGCGATCACCGCCGCCGCGACGGCGGCCTCGGTCAGCAAGGTGGCGATGGCGGCCCTGCCGGAACCGGTGATACAGACCACGCCGGACACCATGCCGCCGTTGGCGCCCAATAACGGCCGTCCGTATAACCCGGTGGTCACGCTGAACGGCTGGACGCTGCCCTGGCGCATGAACAACGGCGTCAAGGAATTCCACCTGGTGGCCGAGCCGGTAGTGCGCGAAATGGCGCCCGGCTTCAAGGCGCACCTGTGGGGGTACAACGGCCAGTCGCCCGGTCCGACGATAGAGGTGGTGGAGGGCGACCGCGTACGCATCTTCGTCACCAACAAATTACCGGAACACACCAGCGTGCACTGGCACGGCCAGCGCCTGCCCAACGGCATGGACGGCGTGTCGGGCCTGACGCAAAAGTCGATACAGCCCGGAAAGACCTTCGTGTACGAGTTTGTCGCGCGCCGGCCCGGCACCTTCATGTATCACCCGCACGCCGATGAAATGGTGCAGATGGCAATGGGCATGATGGGCTTCTGGGTCACGCATCCCAAGGGCAGGCATCCGCAGATCGACGAGGTGGACCGCGATTTCGTATTCCTGCTCAATTCCTATGACATCGACCCGGGCGCCTACACGCCCAAGGTGATGACCATGCTGGACTTCAACCTGTGGAGCTGGAACAGCCGCGTGTTCCCCGGCATCGACCCGCTGGTGGTGCGCAAGAACGACAAGGTGCGCATACGCATAGGCAACTTGACCATGACCAATCATCCTATCCACATCCACGGGCATGAGTTCCAGGTCACCGGCACCGATGGCGGCCCGGTGCCGCGCACGGCCCGCT
>Ga0207094_1133_pt1 | contig 10736 bp, 8 predicted proteins | sample Alteio_BWMinHeat_90_FD_153518 | JGI IMG/M metagenome (GOLD analysis project Ga0207094, IMG submission 153518) | Enriched cells from forest soil in Barre Woods Harvard Forest LTER site, Petersham, Massachusetts, United States -... | ecosystem: Environmental > Terrestrial > Soil > Temperate forest >... | reverse complement strand
AGCCATCGACCAGGCCAACGACAGCAGCAGCAGACTGACGATATTGCTGAGCGTATTGCTGATAGCGATAGGGGTGATCGCCGCAGTGATCATCTCGCGCAGCATTACCAGGCCGTTGAAGCAGGCTGTGCATGCTGCGACGATGGTGGCAGCCGGCGACCTGACTACTTCGATCGATACGTCGAGCCGTGACGAGATCGGGGAACTGATGCGGGCGCTGGAGGCGATGAATAGTGCCTTGCGCAACATCGTGAGCCAGGTAAAGAGCGGCACCTATGCGATTGCCGGTGCCGCCGGCGAAATCTCCACCGGCAACCTGGACTTGTCGGCGCGTACCGAGCAACAGGCCAGTTCGCTTGAGGAAACTGCCGCCTCAATGGAGGAGCTGACATCCACCGTCAAGCAAAATGCCGAGAATGCAGGGCAGGCCAACCAATTGGCATTGACCGCGTCGGATGTGGCGGTGAGGGGCGGGCGCGTGGTATCGCAGGTAGTCGATACGATGGGGTCAATCAATGAATCAGCCAAGAAAATCGTCGATATCATCGGCGTCATCGACAGCATCGCATTCCAAACCAATATCCTGGCCTTGAACGCCGCAGTGGAAGCAGCCCGCGCCGGCGAGCAAGGACGCGGCTTTGCCGTCGTGGCTTCTGAAGTGCGCAGTCTTGCGCATCGCTCCGCCGAGGCCGCCAAGGAAATCAAGCTGCTGATCGGCGACTCGGTAGACAAGGTCGGCGTCGGCGCAAAATTAGTCGATGAGGCGGGAGCGACCATGGTGGAAGTCGTCGCCAGCGTCAAGCGCGTGACCGACATCATGGGGGAAATCACCGCGGCTACCAAGGAGCAAAGTGCCGGTATCGAACAGGTAAATCTGGCGATTTCCGATATGGACAACACGACGCAGCAAAATGCCGCGCTGGTCGAGCAGGCCGCCGCTGCCGCGCAGAGCATGCAGGATCAAGCTGCGGCGCTGGCCGACGTGGTTGATACGTTCAAGCTGGAGCAGACGGGTCCGGCATCGGCAACCGCCAAGCCGGCGCCTGTCAGGCGAGTATTGACCAACAAGCCAGTCGCGGTCGCCTTGCGTTAGTTGCGCTGCACGCTAGCGTACTCAAACATAGCGCACTCAAACGCCGAAGCTGCTATTCGCCGCCGGTCCGGACCGCGGGAGAATCAGTCCGGCAAAGCACCAGCCTTGTATCAGGGTGCCGGCCGCGCACCCGCAATTCCTGTCGCGGCCATCCAACATTTCCCCTCATTGCTGCGGTCCTGTTTCAGCGGCCCGCACCCCACCCGCAGTTTTCCTCGCCCATCGACGAGATCTCGCAGGAGAGCGGGAATTCAACTCACAGGCATGCAATGGACCGCGCCTTGCATCCGTAAAATCAAATTCGGCATGCCGTGTGGAATGGCGGGCATGAAAAATCAACACCGGGGGAAAATCGGAAGTATCATTAAAAAGAAAATAATTGCTTGAAGGATATGCAATTTTTTCTATAGTATGAGTGCTGCAAGGTAATAATCCAAGCAAGCAATCATTCCAAACCCGTTAGGAGACACGCATGACAAGCTTGAAGAGAAGAACCGTCCTCGGCACCCTGGCTGCCGCGCCGTTCATTTCCCCTTTCTCTGCATGGGCTCAGGCCACGACATTGAAGATATCCCATCAATTTCCCGGCGGCACACTGACCGAAGGCGATTTCCGCGATCGCCTGTGCCGCATGTTTGCGGCTGAGGTGGAGAAGCGCAGCAAGGGCTCCTTGAAGTTTGAGATTTATCCCGGCTCTTCATTGATGAAGACAAACTCGCAGTTTTCGGCCATGCGTAAAGGCGCGCTGGACCTGTCCCTGGTTCCTCTGTCCTATGCCGGCGGCGAGGTGCCCGAGGTAAACATCGGCCTGATGCCGGGCCTGGTGCCGTCGTACGACGTCGGCGCTGCGTGGAAAAATAATGAGATCGGCAAGGAGCTGAACAGGCTGCTGCTGGACAAGGGCATCGTGCTGATCAGCTGGATCTGGCAAGCCGGCGGCGTGGCATCACGCGCCAAGGCGATGGTCGATCCCGAGGATGCAAAAGGCATGAAGATACGCGGCGGCTCGCGCGAGGTGGACCTGATGCTGAAGGCCGCCGGCGCTGCAGTAGTAAGCCTGCCTTCCAATGAAATATACGCAGCCATGCAAACCGGTGCGATGGATGCGGCGATGACTTCGTCCACATCGCTGATTTCCTTCAGGCTGGAAGAAGTGTCCAAGTTCCTGACCAGCGGCCGGGGGCAAAGCTATTGGTATATGTTTGAGCCCCTGATGATGTCTAAAGCGATCTTTGATAAGTTAAGCAAGGATCAGCAAGCCGCCATCATGGCGGTTGGCGCGGAACTGGAGGCTTTTGCGACCAGGGAAGCCAAACAGGATGACGTGCTGGTTGCCAGCGTGTATGAGAAAAAAGGGGCCAAAGTGGTTGACCTGAGCGCGGCCTCGGTCAAGAAATGGCAGGCGATAGCCCGTGCCACAGCGTGGAAGGACTATGCCGATAAAAGCGAAAATTGCGCCAAATTCCTGAAACTGGCGGAGAAGCTGATATGAGTCACGGCTTTGAGCTGGAACCAACCGAGGGCCCGGCCAGGCCCGATAGTCCGGCGCTAGCGGGCATACAGGACGCACTGAACCGTATCAACCTGGCGATAGTCCGGGTGTCGATGGCGGCGATGCTGTTTACTGCGCTGATCCTGACCTATTCCGTGGTGGTGCGCTATTTTTTCAAGGTACCTACGGATTGGCAGGACGAGGCATCGGTCTTCTTGCTGATAGGCGTCACTTTTTTTTCCGCCGCGTATGTACAGTCCCATCGCGGCCATATCGGCATAGAAGTGCTGTCGTCCCTGTTGCCGGCATTTATCAATCGCCTGCGCCTGATCCTGGTGGACATTCTCAGTTTCGCGTTTTGCGCTTTCTTTTGCTGGAAATCGTGGACGCTGTTTCATGAAGCCTGGGTGGATGGGCAGACCACGTCGTCCACCTTGGCGCCGCCGTTGTGGATACCTTATTCCATGATGTCGCTCGGCATGACGCTGTTGTCGCTGCAGATACTGGTCCAGGTGTTGGCTGCAATTACCGCCACAGCCGCATCGGCTGCGCCCACGGCGGGGAAGCGTGCATGAGTCCGTTGAGTCTTGGCGTGTTGTATGGCATCGTGACGCTGGTAGTGATGTTTTCGGGTATGCCCATCGCGTTTGCACTGGGGGTGGTGGCAACCGGCTTCATGTATTTTTTCATGCCTGCGGCGTCGCTGGATACGATTACGCAGAACGTGTATGAAGAAATGGCGTCCATCACGCTGCTGTCCATCCCGCTGTTTATCCTGAAGGGCGCGGCGATAGGCAAATCGCCGGCCGGGCGGGACCTGTATTCGGCAATCCATGCCTGGCTGCATAAGGTGCCCGGCGGCCTGGGTATCGCCAACGTATTTGCCTGCGCGATGTTTGCCGCAATGGCCGGCTCTTCCCCCGCCACCTGTTCGGCCATCGGCTCTGCCGGTATCCCCGAGATGCGCAGGCGCGGGTATTCGCCCGGATTTGCGGCCGGCATCATCGCCGCCGGCGGCACCTTGGGGATTCTGCTGCCGCCATCGATTACGATGATCTTGTATGCAGTGGCGGCGGAGCAGTCGCTGGGACGGCTGTTCCTGGCTGGCATCGGCCCCGGCCTGTTGCTGGTGGTCCTGTTTTCCGGCTATGCCGTGTACCGCGCGCGGCGCGAATACAAATTGGCGTTTGCCGTTTACCAGCAGGGTGGGGTCAAATCCGCTTACCTGGATGACGAGCATTTCACCTTGCCGCAGAAGGTGGAAATGTTGCCGCGCGTATTGCCTTTCGTTACCTTGCTGATAGGCGTCATGATTGCGCTGTATGGCGGCTATGCCACGCCCTCGGAAACCGCCGGCCTGGGAGCCTTGCTGGCGATGGTATTGATCGCCATTGTGTATGGCGTATGGCGTCCCGCGCAGATATCGCCGTTCATCGCATCGACCATCAAGGAGTCGACGATGCTGCTGTTCATCATAGGCATGTCGCTGTTGTATTCGTATGTGATGAGCTACTTGCATATCAGCCAGTCTGCTGCGCAATGGGTAGTGGACCTGCATTTGAGCAGATGGATGCTGCTGTCGGTGATCTTGCTGATGGTGATCGTCTTCGGCTTTTTCCTGCCGCCGGTATCCATCATCCTGATGATGTGCCCCATCATTTTGCCGCCGTTGAAGGCCGCCGGTTTCGATCTGATCTGGTTCGGCGTGGTGATGACGATAGTGATGGAGATGGGCCTGATACATCCACCGGTGGGGCTGAATATTTTTGTGATCAAGAATATTGCACCGGATATTTCATTGCGAGAGATCGTCTGGGGCGTGATGCCGTTCCTGTTATTGATGCTGGCGGCGGTGATTTTGCTGTGCGTTTTTCCGCAAATTGCCACGGCTTTTCCTGATCGCTTGATGGGAGTGAAATAAATCGATACCCCCCCGGAAATGCCCTGCATGGACCGGAACGCGGCTGTGTGGAAATCAGGGGGCGGCGGCACTGTCCCGCGTGCGGCGGCCGTACTGAAAATCTGAAAGAAGTCAAAAACGCGTATCCGGCCGTTTCCTGCGATATCATAGACGCCGGATAGGCACAACCTATGACAGAGGAAACCTGTGACCCCTGAAATTCGGACGGAAATTCAGACGCCGGAACCCCGGACTTTTTCGCGCAGGCTGCAGCTTAAACTTACTGCCGGAACGGTCATCATCAACCTGCTGGCGTTTTGCCTGGCGGGCGTATCCCTCTATCAAAGCTGGGATCAGTTTCATCAGCGTGCCATCATCGAGGCCAGGAATCACTTGCAGATACTGGAGCGCGACATCGTCAATTCCCTGGACCGGGTGGATTTTGCCTTTCTCTCGGTCTCTGATCAATTTGAACAACAAAATAGCGATGCAAGGGCCGATCAAGCCGAATTAAGCAAGACGGTTGCCAGGATATTTGCCCGGCAACCGGACCTGGAAGCGGTAAGGATAGCCGATGCCCAGGGCCGGGTCGCCATCGGTAGCGGCAAGCTCAGTACCCAGGTCTTCAGCATCGCCGATCGCGAATATTTCAAGCAGTTGCGGGATAACCCGCAGGCCGGACTGGTCGTTACCAAACCCTTGCAGGGCAAGGTCGGCGGCAAGTGGGGTGTGATCCTGGCGAGGCGCCTGAATAGCCATGACGGCAGCTTTGGCGGGGTTGTCTATGTCGGTTTTTTGCTGGAACGGTTTCAGGAGATCGCTTTGGGGGTGGCGCTGGCAGAGCATGGCACGGTCGATATTTACGATCGCGATCTCGGCCTGATCATGCGGCATGGAAAACATCAGGAAGAAAAAATCGACATCGGCAATCGCGCCGATGCAAAACTCCTGAGCGAGCATTTGTCCAAAGAACCTGAGCAGGGGGTATTTTTCAGGCAAAACGATGGCAAGGACAACCTGAATGCCTATCGCAAGCTGGCCAAGTATCCGTTTTACCTGAGGCTTGAAACCAGGACCGACGATTACCTGGCTGACTGGTACAGCCAGGCCCGCTGGACGATGGCCCTGGTGTTCGCCTTTTTTGCGGTGACCATCGTGTTTTGCTGGCTGATATCCCGTTTATGGATACAGCGTGAAGGGGTCATGCACGATCTGCGCGCGGCAAAAAACCTTGCCGACAGTTCCAGCCGGGCCAAGAGCGAATTTGTCGCCAATATGAGTCATGAGATCCGCACACCCATGAATGCGGTGCTGGGCATGACGCACCTGCTGTCCAAAACGCCGCTGGGTGCTGACCAGAGGAAATACCTGGATATGATCAGCGCGTCCGGGCAGTCGTTGTTGACTATCCTGAACGATATTCTCGATTTTTCCAAAATCGAAGCCGGGCGCCTTGAGCTGTCCAACGCCAGTTTTGATTTGGGCAATGTAATAAATATGCTGGCGACCATCATGACCGTCAATGCCGGCGACAAGGACCTGGAGCTGGCCATCGGCACCGAGCCCGGCGTACCCAGGATCGTGATAGGCGATGCGCCAAGATTGCAGCAAATCCTGATCAACCTGGTGGGCAATGCGGTTAAGTTCACGCAGAAAGGCGAGGTCGCTGGCCGCCGAAGATGTGACGCCCCAGCGTTTCTCCTCACTTGTCATCATAGAAAATAATCCCGGCATTTCCCAGACCAGATTAGCCGAGGTAATGGGCATAGCCCGCTCGGGAGTGGTTTCCATCATCGACGGTTTTGAAAAAACCGGGTTTGTGGAAAGACAGGCCGCCGATGACCGCCGCTCCTACAACCTGCACCTGACCAAATCGGGAGCAAAAGAGCTGAAGAAATACAAAAAGATCGTTGAAACGCATGATGATCGAATTGCACGGCATTTGACCCCGGCGGAGAAGCAGGAGTTGCGCCGTTTGCTCAGAAAACTTGGCGTTGAGCCAAAAGACTAAGGCAGCCGGGTTTTCCCCTGCATGCAGCTCATTGCCGCGCAGCTACAAAGGCGGCCCTATCGTTCACATTTTCCGATCTTGCATATCCTGCAGGATATCGTTATAGTAAATAACTGTTCTGCCACATAACAATATCCATGCAAGGAAAATCGGCAAACTGCGCTGTTCCCTTAAAACAGAAATGGAGACATGCATGAAAAATTTCAGCAAACCCATCTTGCTGGCGCGGCTGCTCGCGCTGGCCGGCAGCATAATCAGCGCGCAGGCCCTGGCGGACATCACGGTAGGCGTCAGCCTGCCGCTGACCGGCCCGGCATCGGGCCTGGGGATACCCACCAGGAACGGTATCAGCATGTGGCCCGACAGCATCGCCGGTGAAAAACTGAAAGTCATCATCCTGGATGACGCTTCCGATGTCACCCAGTCCAACAAGAACGCGCGTCGTTTTATTACCGAAGACAAGGTCGACGTGATCGTCGGTTCTACGGCGACGCCGGCCTCTATTGCCCTGGCCGATGTTGCCGCTGAAGGCCAGACGGTGCAAATTTCAACCTCGCCGGTGGAGCTGCCGGAAGGGAAAGGCGCCTGGACTTTCCGCGTTGCGCAATCCACCGGCCTGATGGCCGGCGCCATCATCGAGCACATGAAAAAGACTGGCGTCAAGACTTACGCCTACCTAGGCTTTTCCGATGCGTACGGCGAATCGTGGCTGAAAGACTTTACTGCACTCGCCAAACAAGCCGGCTTGCAATCTGTTGCCACCGAGCGCTTCGCCCGTGCCGACACCTCGGTCACGGCGCAGGCCCTGAAGCTGGTTTCCGCAAAACCGGACGCTATCCTGCTTGGCGCATCAGGCAGCGGCGCAGCGATGCCGCACAAGGCCTTGATAGAGCGCGGCTACAAAGGCAAGATTTACCAGACCCACGGAGCTGCCTCTCGCGACCTGATCCGCCTGGGCGGCAAAGATGTGGAAGGCTCGTTCGTGGTAGCGGGGCTGGCAGTCATGCCGGAAGCGCTGCCCGACAATCATCCGAGCAAGAAGATTGCCGTAGATTTTGTGCAGCGCTACGAGAAGCAATTCGGCGCCGGCACACGCAACCAGTTTGCCGCACATGGCTATGATGCACAGTTGCTGTTGCAGCACGTCGTGCCGCAAGCACTAAAAAAAGGAAAACCGGGCACCCAAGCCTTCCGTACTGCATTGAAGGATGCGCTGGAATCCACGAATGGCATCGCGATCACGCAAGGCCTGATCAAATATACCCCCAAGGACCACTTTGGCTTGCAGGACAATGCACGCGTCCTGCTGACGATAGAAAACGGCAACTGGAAGCTGGTCAACCCCTGACGAGGGGATTGCCGGGGTAGCCCCAGCAAAGGGGCTACCGATCCGATCTCCCGGATCTTAAAACTTGGCGACAATACCGACCGACAGCAGGTCTACATTGCTTTTTCCGCCCGTACTAACGTTATCGCCGACGTGCGAGAAGCGCTCATATTCGCCGCGAAGGCTGACGTTCTGATTGATCGCGTACGACACGCCTGCACCGTAGTTCAGCGAAGTCTTCCAGGTGTTGTCCAGGCCGCTGAATGCGCTGCCGGCTGCTGCCGAACCATTTGAAACGTCTAGCGAAGTCTTGCCGTAATACAGGCCGCCTTTGCCGAACAAGGAAAATTCGTTGGTCAGGGGTACGATCCCGACCGCATCGATTACCGCGCCGGAATTCTTATAATTGGCGGAAGCGTTGCCGTCGGCCAGCGCTGCATTGTATTTTGCCTTCCCCAGGTTCACGTAACCGCCTTCCAACGCGAAGTTGGGCGTGAACTGGTGTCCCAGCAGCAGCTTGAATCCCGTGTCTGTGCTACTTAGGCTGGAGGACTGGACCGCGCCGCCGCTGTTGTTCAGCGTTGCGTCATACTTGGCTTCATTGACCCCTTTAAAATCGGACTGGCCGACGGAGCCGACCACGTAGAGATTTTCAGCATAGGCTGAAGAGACCAGGGTTGTCGTTGCCAACAAGAGGAGTGCTTTCTTATTCATCATGTACCACCTTTTCGATTAAGCTATTTATCTAAATACCTAAAGCATGTCTGCGATGCAGCGATTTGATAATAGTCTGTCGAAAATAATGAGGTGTGTGGTTTTGTACAGAAATGTTTCCAGATGTATGCCTTGATAACATGGGGTTTCTGGCGAATTTTCCGCGCTGCAGCAAGCAAACATCTTAAGACAGCGGGCCAAGCAGGCATGGCTGCAGCATGCGGTTGATTACACACGCTTACATGCCTTAGGAGCTTTTTACTTGACGCCACTTTTCGAAACGAATGTAAAACCGGCTTGATTTTTTTCATGTAGCAGGAATATGAAAGGACACGAAACCGATGATCTATGAACTCTATTATTGGCCCGGCATTCAGGGACGCGGCGAATTTGTAAGGCTTGCGCTGGAGGAAGCAGCGGTCGAATACCTGGACGTCGCGCGCCTGCCCAAGCGCGATGGCATGGGCGTAGCGGCGATGATGCGCCTGATGGCGGGAGCGGAAACCGCGAAGCCAATGTTTGCGCCGCCTTTTCTGAAGCATGGCGAAGTCGTCATAGGTCAGACCGCAAATATTCTTCATTACCTTGGCCCTCGCCTTGGCCTGGCACCCAGGGCGGAAACGGAACGGCTATGGGCGCACCAATTGCAACTGACCATCGCGGACCTGGTCAATGAAGTGCATGACACGCACCACCCTATCGCCACCACCCTGTATTACGAAGAGCAGAAGGCGCCTGCGGTAAAACGAGCCGCTGATTTCCGGAAAAATCGCCTACCCAAATTCCTGGATTATTTTGAGCAGGTGCTCAATGCGAATGCCGGGCGCGGGAACTACATGGTCGGTGGGCGCTTGTCGTATGTTGACCTGTCCGTGTTCCAGTTGCTGGAAGGCTTGCGCTATGGGTTCCCACGCGCAATGAGCCAACTGGAACCGGGCTACCCGGGATTGATCGCCTTGCACGACCGCATAGCCGTGCGGCCGCGAATTGCGGCCTATCTGCAGTCAAAACGGCGCATCGCTTTTAACGAAGACGGCATCTTCCGCCGCTATCCTGAGCTAGACAGGTAAGGCGCCATACGCACATTCCTGGATGGAGCGGCTCAGCCCGGATTCCTGGCGTGTTTTTCCAGCCACGCGCGCGCCGTGGAGATCGTCATGTCCAGTTCGTTTTCCACAGCGGCAAACAAGCTGTCGATCTGGTCATTTTGCTTGCTCCGTATGGCGGCCTCCAGCCCCAGCGCGGCATCGATAAAACGAAAATTTCCCAGCGTGCCCACTGATCCGCGCATCGCGTGAAAAATCCGGAGCACGTCGTCGCGACGGCCTTCCGCCCAAGCCAGGCGGGCCTGATTCATGGTGTTGGGTCCGTGTTCAGATATCCTGCGCATGACGTCCAGCATCTGGGCGCTATGGACAGGGCTCTTCTCGACCATCTCATATAGCTGATCGAGATAAAAAATCTGGTCGCGCTGCTGCTCTTCAGCATCTTTCGGTTCCATGTTGGCATCCATGTCGGCCTTAAGAGCCGGGTTTAAAGGGCCAGGTGAAGTTTGCGCCGGGAGGTGCCGGGCGATGGCCGCAAACATTTTCTCAGGGTCTATGGGTTTGGCAATAAAATCGTCCATGCCTGAAGCAGCGCAACGCTCGCGCTCCGCCTCCATCACGCCGGCAGTCATTGCCAGCACGGGCAAAGTCAGCTTTAACTCGCCCCGTATCAGGCGGGTAGCAGCAAATCCGTCCATGACCGGCATCTGCACATCCATTAATACCAGGTCGAAATCGGCTGCGGAAGTGCGCAAAAGATCCACGGCCTTCTTTCCATCCGCCAGCACATGCACGCTGGCGCCCTCTTGCTCCAGCAGGGTTTTTGCCACAATCTGGTTCAGGCCATTATCCTCCACCAGCAACACGCGCGCGCCCTTGAGTTTGGCACCGCTTGCCGCCGCTTTCACTTGCCCTGCGGGTTTTTTATCCAATCCCATTTTGTTCTCCAATACTTCATGCACGGTGTCGTATAAACTGGAACTGGTTACCGGTTTGATCAGGATGGCGTCGGCATCCGCCGCGGTTGCCGTTCGCACCAGCCTGTCGCGACCGAAAACACCGACCATGATGATCACAGGCATGCGATCATCGGGCAAGGCCAACCGAATTTCCCGCATGGTGTCCAGACCATCCATATCCGGCATTTTCCAAT
>Ga0207094_1132_pt1 | contig 10784 bp, 8 predicted proteins | sample Alteio_BWMinHeat_90_FD_153518 | JGI IMG/M metagenome (GOLD analysis project Ga0207094, IMG submission 153518) | Enriched cells from forest soil in Barre Woods Harvard Forest LTER site, Petersham, Massachusetts, United States -... | ecosystem: Environmental > Terrestrial > Soil > Temperate forest >... | reverse complement strand
CACCGCAAGTGCAGCAGCTGATACCAAGGCAGCGGCTGATATTAAATCACAAGCGGCAGGTCCCATGCTTAAGGCATATCTGGTTATTTATTTGATCGATAATGATGAAAATGGACTTGCAGTGGCATTGAATGCTGGTCGAGTAGACCTCAGCGCAAGAACAACTTATCTCAGTTATGGGTTAGAAAAGCCAACTTACCTCGGTTACGCCTTGTCGAAACTTCGGGAAGCGCGTCCTGAAGGGGACGATCGAACATTGAGAATTATGAAGCTCTTGTTAGCTCACGGCGTCTCGGTTGATAAGGTAGATAATACATTTACCGCTATCGCAGCCGGTGCTCATATGTTAAGCCCAGAAGGTATTTGTATCTTGCTCGAGCATGCTGCGGACCCTTTACAACGAAATGCAAATGGGGCTAATGCATTGCATTGTGTTTATTGCAGCCCCAACGTAGTCAGCTTTGCGCAGCGAACACACCAGGTGATTCAGATATTAACTGCGGTGGGTGTTGATATTCATGGAGTAAATCCGCAAGGGTTTACGCCGGTTGAGGTACAGGCAAAGAGTATTTTTAGATACGATAGAGCCAATGATGTTGCACGAGGTTTAGTGAGCTTTGGTGCATCACCTATTCTCAGAAGTGACTTTGCTGCTTGTGTACAAGAAGAAAGTCCTGATCGCTCACGTGAAGAAGCCGAAAGTTATGTACGTGACCTGCAGAAAAAGTTTACTCAATGGCATGCCCTATTTAAGGAAGCTATGCGTGTGCAGCTTGGAAAGCTTCAGGTGGCATTGCAGATGACTCTTGAAAATTACTCTGGTTATCAGTCTTTATATCAAAAAGACACTGATATTCCTGCAATTATTAATGACTACATTGGACGGACATTGTTCTCTGAGCAAGATCCTGCCGATGCTCTCGTTACTCGCGCAGTACGAGCTCGAGATGAGGCGGAACGGAAAAAACAACATGCGGTGATCAATCAAAAATAAGTTGCTGCTCCACATATCACCCGGATCATACAAAGGAGACTCTCATGAAGCATCTGGTAATAGCCCTCTTACTCTCAGCCCCATTTACCCTCAAGGGAGCAAATTCTAACGCTTCGGCAACAACTGCAACCACCTCAAGCACAGCGGCCGATACCAAATCAAATGCCGATGCAAACGCCGCTTCGGTGTCGACGTCTTCATTGCGTGATCATTCTGACGTCAAAGCTGCGGCGGCCGATGCTGAACCAGAGATGCTCTGTGGGGGCGAATTATTTAGACTACTAGTCGAAGTGGGTCATCTTTACCCGACGGAAAATCCAGAAGAAAGTGCGCAAAAAATGCCGCCTGAAAAATTCCGATCGGGGATGCTTCCTTGGAGAAATAAACTCAATGTATGCGTGCCGTGGTCAATTAATGAAATAAAGCATATGACTCCACTTATATGCCTTATTGTTTGTGCGAAAGATAGGGAGGGGCCTGAACGTTTAGAACACCCAGCTGTTTATGAATATATAAAAATTGCCCTTGAACTTGGAGCGGATCCCAATATGGAATGTCCGGGGGGATATAACCCGCTTATGGCCGCTTCCAATTTTTGTAACCCCAGGATGATAAGGTTTTTAGTTGCAAGAGGTGCTGACCCTCGCAGAAAGACACGTATGGGGCAAAATGCATTCCATACTGCAGGTCTTATAACCACTAGGGCTCATGGCTATTCACTAGAAGATGCTCGAGAGTTAACAAAAACTCTTATGACCGTAGGTACTGAGATTAATTGCCCAGATAAGGAAGGCCTCAATCCGATTGACCGAGTAATGCTCGCAGGCTTCTTTATGAGTAATATTTTTGTCATGGCGCAGTCGATGGCTGAATATGGTTCGGCACCAGTTAATACCGAACGCGTAACCGAAATGGCAGAAAGATACCGCGAGAATTATTTTGGTAACCCAAGAAAAATAAAAGATCAGGTAAAAACTGCGGTGGATAGCCTCCAGCCTTATTATGCAACTTACCGACAACGCATGGCAGAACAATTAGCGTTCTTGCAAGCAGTTTTTCAAAATATCCTGCCTTTAGATATCCAGCATGCTGTCTTCTATAACGGCCCGGTACACGGTGGGATTGGCCGCATCATCAACGACTATCTTGATCGTGTGTTGTATTCAACACAGGAACCAGAGCCTAATCTAGAGTTGGTTAGTCAACCAACATCGAGTAAATAAGGAAAGCATCATGAAACAACTGATTATCGCCCTTACTCTCCTCGCCCCACTGGCCCTTCAGGGGTCTAGTTCTGGGGCAAATGCTAATGCAAACGCAAACGCCTCGGCGTCTGCTGCCTCCGCACCCTCAGGCGCTTATGCCGCCCACGCGTCCGCTCATGCCTCTGCCCCCGCAAGCGCGGCGGATACCAAGTCACGAGCAGCCGCTGCAATGGGGACTAAGGCCGAAATGCTTACGGATTCTAAGTTCTTGCTTCTTCTTGATGGTGACAGTGCTCGCTCTGAGCAACAATTAGTTGAAGCTATTCGAGATGGCAGGGTAGATATTCACCGCCGAATGGATAAGGGCAATCCCATACGTTGCGCCGTATTAGTAGATAATCCAACATATCTTGGTGCAGCTGCTGCGTCTTTGCGTAATGCTCCTGCGGAAAGAGGAATACGTTATTTGAACATTATGAAAGGGCTCTTGGATGCAGGAGCATCGCCACACCTGGCGGGTACGTCACGAATGATGGGGGCAGACTGTTCTGTTTTCAAAGTTTGTGTTGATGCGCTGAGCATAGAAGGCATGCTTATGCTGCTTGCCCATGGGGTAAATCCGCTACAACTAACGAGTGCCAACTGCAATGTTCTGCATGATATTCCTCAGCAGAATGTGGGCTTTGTGCAAGATAATCCGAACGAAAAACTATACAACATAGTCAGGGTGCTCGTTGCATTGGGAGTTGATATCCATGCCAGAAATAATACAGGGTATACCCCCGTTGAGATCGCGATTGCGAACGATCTGAGGATAGGCTATCCCTTATTGCTAGCAGGGTACTTAGTAGAGTTTGGTGCGTCACCGCTCATTGACAGCAGATTTGATGCATTAATTCAACGAAAATATGGTTTAGTACGAAATAACTTTACGATTCCCCGAGGGATGACCTCTGATGAGTACCGTGCGAGCGTACAGAACGATCTCAATGCATATCACGAGACATTTAAAAGGGCTATGCGTGAGCAGCTTGTTCAGCTCAAAGTAGCGATCTCTCGAGCTTTTGACGACCATGCCGGCTATCATTTTATGTACCAAGGCGATATCCCTGAAATTATCAACGCCTATGTAGGACGTACCTTGTTTCCTGAAAATGACCCTCGAGATGCCTTAGTTGCCACAGTAATGCAATGGCTCAAAATAGGTGAGCCAAGAAGGCTGGCCGCATCGGCTGCTCAGAAATAGGCCCCACGCAAAATAAGTCCATCGATCAAGCCCTGGAAATCTCCGGGGGCTTTTGTTCTCCCCCCATTTTTCGTATCCTGGGCGCACTGAAAAAAATAAGGTGTGCCCGATGAAATTATCTTTTGCGTGGATTTTTGACCATTTGGAAGGCTCCTGGCAAAAATCCGATATTCAAGAACTTGCTCATCAACTCACTATGACCACTGCCCAGGTGGAGCGGGTAATCCCGGTCAATGTGGATCTGGATCGCTTTTCACTCGGTCGGGTGACCGGACTGAGTGAGAAGACCGTCACCGTAGAATCTGAAGAGTGGGATACCGATTTTTCATTGCCGGTACGATCTGATGCCCATGAAGGCAAACTCTTTCTGATCACCAAAGAGGGCTGGGCAACGCTGAACGATTTTCATGCGGGCAAAGATGGCCTGTTTCCGGCGGTTGAGGTCATTGAGTCGCAGGTGGCTGGCGACTGGAAGAAAGCCTTTGAAGCGCAAGACTATGTGCTTGAAATAGATAACGTTACCCTGACGCACCGTCCTGATTTATGGTCGCACCGGGGCTTTGCCCGGGAAATTAGTGCCATGACGGGCATTAAAATGCGTGCGTCCAAGGAGCTTTTTGGTGAGCATCCCGTGCATAGTGCTGAACGGAGTGTTGCTGCATCACCCAAGCATGGTATCGCGGTGGAAGTGGCCTGGCCGGAAGCAGTTCCTCATTTTGCGGGGATATATATTAAACACGTGGAAAATGGCGATTGTTTATTGCCGATAGCGCATCGCTTGTGCCGGGTCGAAGCACGGCCGATTAATGCTCTGGTGGATGTGACCAACTATGTGATGTACGACATGGGTCAGCCGTTGCATGCCTTTGATGCGGGGCATTTGAAAAAGCTTGTGGCGCGTAAAGCGCAAGCGGGTGAAGCATTGACACTGCTCGACGGTACCGAGGTAAAACTTACCCCGCAGGATATTGTGATTGCGGATGATAAAAAGCCCTTGGCGTTAGCGGGCATTATGGGTGGTGCCACATCGGGAGTTATCAGTACCACTGAATCTATTTTTCTTGAGGCGGCGGTATTTGATGCTAAACATATCCGTGCGACGGCGAGTCGACTAAAAAAGAGAACCGATGCGGCAGTACGCTTTGAAAAGGGGCGTGAGCCGGGCCTCAACGTTGAAGGCATTTTACGGTTTTTGAAGATTTTCCATGAGTCTGATTTGGCTCTTGAGGTGACTGATGAGATAGTGACGCTTGGGGCACCGAGTGGTAAACCGCGGGTTATAGAACTGTCTCACCAAGTGCTTGAACGCAAGATGGGAGTTACGATAGAGCCCAAGCAGGTGATCAAGATTCTGCAGAATTTAGAGTTTGGGGTTGAAGAAACCCAAGCGGTGTACCGCGTTACCGTTCCTCCCTTCCGAAACAGAGACATCCAAATTCCTGAAGACTTAGTGGAAGAGGTGGTGCGTTGCTTGGGGTACCAGCATATTACCCCTGAGCAACCGGCGCTTGCGCTCGCACCGCATGATCTTCATGAACTCATGGCGGTACGGGCAATCAAGCAGCATGCGGCATTCTCGTGGGCAGCGCATGAAGTTTCTCTTTATTCTTTATACGACGAGCAGTTTTTAGCAAAAATCGGTTGGTCGCCGGAGCGGGTACCCTTAAAAAACCCGGTCTCAGAACATTACCAAGCGCTGGTAACTTCATTAATTCCCCATCTATTAAAAGCGGTGGAAGGCGCTGCACATACCCAACAGGCGGTGCGCTTTTTTGAGTGGAACCGAGTCTGGTTTCCTGATGCCAAACAACCATCAGGTGCTCGTGAGCAAAAATCTTTAGCGGCGATATTTTTCGATAAAAAGCCGATCAATTTCTACGATGCCAAGGCAGAGGTCGAACAATTTTTTCACGCGCGGGCGATGACCATTCGGTGGCGTAAGCCGGAAAAGCTTACCGAACCCTGGTGGTCTGCCTATGAAACGGCTGCCTTGTACCTGGTGCAGGGTGGGCAGGAAGTGTTACTCGGACACGCGGGGTTGGTTGATGCAACGTTGTTTGCCAAACTCGGCCATGGTCATGCCTTTGCCGTGGAATTGAATGGTGAACTGTTGGTGGTGTATCACGAACCGCACAAAAAGTTTCATGCAAGCGCTAAATACCCGGCAGTATGGCTCGATATTTCGCTCCTCGTGCCAAGCAATGTGACCGTGGCGCATATGGAAGCGGTTATTGCGGGAGTAGACCGACGCATTCAATCGGTGAGCTTGGTAGACTTCTTTGAGAAAAAGGAATGGGCAAACCAACGCTCGTTGACGTTACGATATGTGGTACAAGATAGAGAAAAAACATTAGAAAAATCTGATATTGCTGCCCTTCAAGCACAGGTTGAAGCGGCAGTCAAAGCAAAAGGAGCACAAGTACGATGATCATACGAAGACGCTTAGAACTCGGTGCGTATGCAGCTCTTTTTACCCTCGCCGTGGTGGTAGATCGGTTGACCAAGTCTTGGGTACTTGATCACTTGGATGCGCCACGCATCATTAATGAGTACTTGTCCTTTAGTTTCGTCCTTAATCGGGGGATCTCCTGGGGCATGTTCTATTCGGAAAATGATGGCACATTCTTACTCATTTCTACCGCGGTCATTGGACTCATGATTTTCTTACTGTCCTTTGCACGCCGCCGCTGGCAGGAAGACCATATTATTATTGGGGAAGTACTTGCGTTGGCTGGTGCATTGTCCAATTTGATTGATCGTTTTTTCTACCGGGGCGTTGTCGATTTCATTGCCCTCAATTACCACACGCTGAGTTTTCCGGTGTTTAACGTGGCCGATGCTTGCATTGTGGTAGGCGTGGTGATGATGTTTGTGAGTGTCTATATCCGCTCCTGAGGTGCGCCGATGTTGCGTGCTCTGAGCCGTGCTTTTTCGGGCCTCATCGCTCCCTCATTTTGTGTGCATTGTCAGAGACTTTTGCTTGAACCAGCGGGTTTATGTGAGCCGTGTCGACAGGCTATTAAACCCCTCGTTTCCGTATACCTGCCGTTGACGACTACGCAGGTCATGCCAGTGGTATGCGTAGGCGCCTATCAAGCACCATTACAAGCTTTCATTGCGGCCAAGTTTACCGGGTCTCGAGTAGCGAGCAGGTTGGCGGGACAGCTGATCGCTGATCTATCGCCGCTTAAAGAACAAGAGTTTGATGCTTTGGTCCCCGTACCCCTCCATTGGCGTCGGTATGCGCGCCGGGGGTATAACCAGGCTGACGAAATAGCGCTCCGCCTGAGCGAGGTAACGGGCAAACCGGTGTGCCACCTCCTGACACGTACACGCCATACACCGTTCCAATTTCTCCTGGCACAACGCGATCGTAAAGAGAATCTTGATGAGGCGATTGAGCTGATAAGTAGTGATGAATCTCTGGTGGGCAAACGCCTGGTACTTGTCGATGATCTCATGACGACAGGCACTACGCTCAAAGCCTGCGGACGGGCGTTGTTAGCCCTGCGGCCCCAGTCGGTGAGTGCCGTGGTACTCTGCCGGGCGATCTGAGATTGAAAAATCAGCGGCCTCTGATAGGATTCTCGAGATTTATCTTAATTATAACCTTGTAAGGGACACACCCATGCAAAAAATCCTTTCCTCAGCGTTGCTCTGCAGCGCACTCGTATTTCTCCCTGCCTGTGACTCAGGTAAAAAAGAAGCAGCCTCAACATCTGCCGCTCCATCGGGGGTGACCACCGCGGTTGCACCGGTCGGTGAAGTGCTTCTGACCATTGATGGTAAGCAAGCTATTACCGTCTCCGAGTTTGAACAATTTTATGAACAGCTTTTAGAGCAACAGCCGCAATTGAAATCATTTGCTGCCTTTATGCCTGATCTCAAAGAGCAAATCTTTGAAAGCATGGCGAGCTACAAACTGATCGAAAAATGGGCACAAGATAAGAACATTGAACAGCAAAAGGAATATCAGAAAGAGTTGGAAGCAGCCATTACTGATATTAAGCGTAAACTTGCAATCACCTATTTCCAAAAAGAAAACCCGGTGCAAGTATCTGATGCTGATGTGAAGAAGTTCTATGAGACCAACAAAGACACCATGTATCTGATGCAACCAGCAGGTATCGCAGCCACAGGCGCTTCATTCTCCAGTGAAACCGAAGCGCGTAACTTCTTGGCAAAGGTACAACAACCAGGCGCTGATCTTGCGAAAGTTGCTAAAGAATCCAATATTAATGCGCGCAACTTTGGTCGCGTAACTGAAAAATCCCAACAAGTTGAACAAAAGCTGCGCGAAAAAATTCTTGCCATCAAGACCTTCCCAAGTGCTCAGCTAATTACCGTAGATAAGACCTTCTGGGTAGTTCAAGCCACCGGCAAAGATGTGGCAAAATACTATCCATTTGAGCAAGCGAAAGAAGACGCACGCAACCGCCTGACCGCGGAAAAAATGGGCGAAGTATTTACCCGCGAAATTGCTAAGCTCAAAACCAAGTACTCAGTAGTGGAAAACAAGAAGTACTTCGAAAAGCAAAAAGAAGAGCTTCAAAAGAAGGCTCAAACTGAACCGGGCAAAAAGCCAGGCGTAGTCTAGAGCCAACAAATATGCTAGAAATAAGAGGGCAGCCAACCGGCTGCCCTTCGTTGTTTAAATTGATTTAAATCCGGTGCCCTTTGGGTGACTTGTGGTATACAAATTCCTCTTACTTCTTTTGATGAGTGCATGCTCTGCCTTTGCGGCAACTACTAAAACCAAGCCGGTAAAAGCCAAGAAAAATAAACCTGCTCCGGTGGTTGAGGCTCCCAAGCCGGTCACACCCCCTACGGAAAAAAAATTAACACTTGCCGACATTGCAGATAAAAACCTCTACACCATCGACCGGGTAGAGGCGGTAGTCTACGGCCCTGAATTGAGCGAGGCGGTGATGCGTTCTGATAAGGAGCATACCCTGGATGGCAAACCCCGCACGCTAGAAGAAGTGCTCCTTGATCGACTCATGGTGCAAGATGCCCTTAAGCTCCGAATGCCGGCAGAAGAAAAAGATATCGATGATTATATCGCCAAGTTTGCCAAGAACATGGGTGCTACTCCGGATGATATTTACAAGCTCTTTGAAGAAGCAGGATTTTCTATCGAAGAAGGGCGCCGACGATTTGGTGAAATGCGGCTCATGCGCCAAGTACAAGATTATAAAGTGATGAGCAAGGTCTTTGTTTCGGAAAAAGAGGTCAAAGAATATTATGAATTACATCCGGAGCTCAAACCGGCAACCTATACCTTAGAACATGCTTTTGTCGCCGCAACGCCCGATAAAGCAGATAAGGTACGTGCCGATATCCAGGCCTACATCAAGCAAGGTAAACCGATCAAAATCAACTGGCGGGAACTGCCTGAAGTAGTCGAGGCAGACCTCGCAGAAGATAAACGATTTTTGACCAGCCTCGAGCCGGGCGAAATGACGGAGCCCATTGCCCGTGAAGGTGGCTTTGAACTCTACCGCATGAAGAGTAAAAAGCCTGAGGTGGTCGTCTCACTCCAAGATCGTTATCGAGAGATCGCCAATACCCTACGCCAACCGAAATTTGAACAGCTTATGACGGCGTACCGTAAAGAACTTTTTGATAATGCTTCGATTGTTTACTTCCCTGAAGACTAATCTTTTTCAATCTGTTCCGCTAAATCCAACGTCTTTTGAATAAGGCTCTGCTTTTTTTCCTGGAGCTCAGGTTTGGTATCAAAATAAGCCTGTAAGAGCGTTGGCAGGTTCATGCCCACTTTGACGCTTGCACGGTGCTCGCGTACCACGGGAGTACGCAGGGGAATGACCCCTACCAAATGTTGGGCAGCTAGGCATGCCTTTTGCACGATTGAAAGATCTACCCGGTCGGTGATGCCCGGCGGTACTTTGTAGAGGATTTTTACGATCGCACCGTCGAGCGGGTGCTCATTAATGATACGTAATAATTGTTCGGTCTGCGCATTAGCGGTATCAAGCGCAGCTTCAATTTGTATAAAGGGGCGCATGGGAGTGGTAATAAATTCGTAGGTCGTCTTTCCTTTTTCAAGATTTACCAAGCAAAAGCCTTTATCTTCCTTGCGCTCGCCAAAATCGACACGCTCAATCGAGCCGGCGTAGACGAGGGCGGGATATCCGCGGGGATTCAGGTTCTGGTGCCGATGCAGATGGCCAAGTGCTACGTAATCGAAGGGCTCCATGGCGAGCTGTGAGGGCATGAGCACCGGGTCGGTGCCGAAAATAGCCCGTTTTTCAGAGCCAGAAAAAATACCGGAGGTCACCGTTAAATGGCCGGCGAGTACTGCGGGGATTTTTGGGTCGAGTGCCTGAGCCTGCTGAGAAATAATAGAGCTCACTGCTTGGGCAATATACTGGGTCAACTCGGTGGCCGATTTGGAAAGATGTTGGGCATGGAGCGAGATCATGCCACGCGTCGGCCAAGGCATACCCACTATTTGTACGGGACCGCTTTTGGTATCGAGTACCAAGGATGTCGGTTTGGCGATCACATGAAAGCCATTAAGTGGCAGATCTGAAAATACATCGAGCGCATGGGCTTTGCCGAAGCTCAGCGGGTGATCATGATTACCCACAATAATAACCACGGGTATGCCTGCGGCATGAAGGCGAAAAAAGCAGCGCATCAAAAGGCGCTGATGGGTCGGTGATGGGTGAGCTGTTTTATAAGCATCGCCGGAGAATAGAAAAAAATCGATGTTGCGCTCGATGCCCGCGGTGACACAAAAAATCTAACGCTTCGTAAAAATCTTGCAGCCGGCTATGGATACCCGTCTTGGGGTCTATTTTGCCGTAATTTTCCATGCCGAAGTGGATATCGGCGGTGTGGATAAAGCGTATCACCGTAGAGATTCCAATTAGTTGTTTTCAAGCGTATCGGTTGATGAGTTTACGAAGGGCGCCTTTTGCAGCTTATCTTTTGGCTCTTGTGCAAGGTTACGCTCGCGAAGGTTGCGTGCATACCCTTCCTTATTAATCTGCCGACTGCGGGCGATAGCAAGTGCGTCGGTGGGAACATCCATGGTGATTACTGAGCCGGCGGCGGTAAATGAGGATTTACCAACGGTTACCGGTGCTACCAGGGCGTTGAGAGAGCCCACATATGCCCCATCATGAATGACGGTGCTATTTTTGGTGGTGCCATTGTGATTGCAGGTAATAGTGCCGGCACCAATGTTGACCGAGTTACCTACTTGCGCATCACCGAGGTAACTCAAATGCTTTGCTTTGGTATGAGAACCGATAACTGATTTTTTCACTTCCACAAAATTGCCAATGGCGCTATGTGCACCAATGATCGC
>Ga0207094_1131_pt1 | contig 10825 bp, 3 predicted proteins | sample Alteio_BWMinHeat_90_FD_153518 | JGI IMG/M metagenome (GOLD analysis project Ga0207094, IMG submission 153518) | Enriched cells from forest soil in Barre Woods Harvard Forest LTER site, Petersham, Massachusetts, United States -... | ecosystem: Environmental > Terrestrial > Soil > Temperate forest >... | reverse complement strand
GCATACCATGCATTAGTAACTGCTATCACCTCGGGTGAGCAGGGGCCATATAAGGTAAGTGCGACATTGATGGATGTTGTACGAGTGAGCGGATAGTCGGCAGTACTTGACAAAACCAGTTCTGTCTGGTAGAGGATATTTTGTGATTCTGTGAAGCCGAGGCCTGTTACTGAATAAGCGTGACCAAGATCGTTAGTCCCGGAACCGCCGACGGTAACCAGGTAGTACCACTTGCTTAATACGCCCATATTGGTATGTACGCCACACTCATCGTTACCGCTGGATGGCGTACAACTTGTGGTGGCATACCAATTTGTACCAAGGTACGTATCAGGCAATCCCTTCAGCTTCGGGAAATCGAGGCGGCGCAGCGGATTGCCGCAACCTATTTCTTCGCCCATGGCCCATGTACTTTTGGGCACTGCGTCTACTTCGTGCGGGTTAGCCCAGTTCTCAATGGTAGCTCCCCAGCAATCACTGAATCCTTCATTCAGGCCGCCGGATTCACCCGCATAAACAAGGTTTGCGGTAGCCTGGCAAACACCATGGCCTATTTCATGAGCTGTTACATCAAGGCTTACCAGTGATGTAAAACCGCTGCTGCAACCTGTACCATCTCCATAAGTCATTTCGGCGCCATCCCAATACGCGTTATTGTAGCCTGTTGAATAATGTACATATTGGTTCAATATCCCGTTTGCATTATTCCAGCTAAGGCGGCCCTGTTCAATGTTCCAGTAGTCATACACCATTTCAGCCGCCCAGTGTTCATCAAGGGCCGCCGTATCGGCAGTTGAGCTCGGCCAGAGGTTGGCAGCATTGGTAAATTCGGTAGCTACCGTGTAATCAGTGCCGTTATTCATATTTAATGTATGCACACCATTCCCCCTGGTAGAATCATATAGTTCATAAGTACCGGCAACAAAGCTTGACTGGAACGGAATTACTCCGCTATATAGTGTGTGCCCGGAAGCCGCCGTATGCTTTATCAGGTTATTCGAGAAAAGCACCTTTCCTGTAACCGCGTCAATAAATACTTCCTGGCGGCTCAACGGTTGTTCTGCATAAATGTCGAATTTGTATGCAAGGTGGAGCTTCCTGTCCGTGATCATTCCATTGCTGTAATCTTCTATCATTACAAGCTGGCCGTGCGGAAGGTAGGAGGTATCTTTATTATGATAGAAGTTTCTGATCCGGTCTTCTTCCTTAGGGTTTTGCCACATGTATTTTTCCGCACCAACCGATTTAAGCGCATTGCTAAAAGCGATACTTTCCGGGATAGCCGGTACAGATGGATAACCGTTATTTGTATTATAAAAATTACCGGTGATGAAACTAACACGACCCTCTTTACAGGTAAGTGTCACGCTGCCGTATTCTACTTTTACCCCCTTATAATATTGGTAGTAACGTTTTGTAGTGATATTGCTTTTTGTCTTTGTAATATTTGCAAGTACCATAGTGTTGTCATTGCCATCCAAGCCGAGGTATTTCCTGAATATTTCCGGGGCCTGGTCTTCTCCCCAGTTGGTTGCAGGCGCAAAGAAGATAGATGTAGGTGTATTGTCCACCTTATTCCGCTCCATAGAAAGGATACTCCCATCAGTCGTGTTTTGCTGGGCAATTGCTGTTACACTTAAAAACAGGACAGACAGACATATATACCGGAAAATCTTCTTCTGTATAGATTTGGCAAAAATGGACATATAAAATTATTATTAAAATCAACCTCTAAGTTAATTGAAATTATCGGATACAAATATTGCATGAGTCTATATTTTCTTTTAAAAGGCTCCAAAAGGCAGATGAATTTCCATTTTTTGGAATAATCATCCGCCATTCGGAATAATTAGAGTCATGCCAATTCATCAACTAATTGATTATCAATAATATACAATTCTGGCACAGGAATGGATATACTCTATTCAAACACACAAACATTCTTAACTAACTCAAAAACAAAAACAAACAAAATGAAAAACATTTCAAAAGTAATCATCGCAGCAGCAGTTGTAGTTTTCGGTTCTACTTCCAACACTTTCGCACAGGCTTCAGCAACAGCTTCCTGCGCAGCAACCATCATCACTCCAATATCTATCTCCAAGACAGTAGATATGAACTTCGGTAACATAGCAGTAGCAGCAGCAACCAGCGGTACTGTTGTACTTTCTACCGCAAGCGCCCGTACTACAGGCGGTGCAGGTGGTGTAACGCTTCCTTCTACTACCGGTACTGTTGCAGCAGCACAGTTCTCTATAGCAGGCCAGGCAAGCTACACTTACGCAATCACATTGCCAACCAATGCGTCCCTTTCTGACGGTAGCGGCCATACAATGACTGTTAGCTCATTCACCAGCAATCCATCAGCAACCGGTACATTAAGCTCAGGCGGTACACAAACATTGTATGTAGGTGCAACCATCAGCGTAGCAGCAGCACAGGCAGCAGGTTCTTACACAAACGCAACTGGTGTTCCGGTAACTGTTAACTATAACTAATTCAAAAACCAAAAGCCAAAATTCAAAAAAATAAGTTTTAATGGCCTGGCAGCTCCTGCCGGGCTATTTTATTTTTTCGACCCTCATAAAAAACGTTAGTACGAACCCAAAATCGCCGCTACTTAAAGAGGTTAGCAATAAATTCAATGATATCCACAAAGAAAAACTTGGCAAGCGTTTCCCAAACAGATTGCGGTTTAATACCAGGTTTCTGGTTCGGAATAACCGCATCTTCAGGATCCTCTTTATTGGGGACAGCTTTCCTGTTTAGATTATGCAAAACGCGTGCATTAGCCGAATCAATTGCATGTGCCTGGTCGTTATTGAAGTTTTTGACCTTGTGCTTCGACCGGATTGTGAGGTTGATATATTCCACGTTTGCAGCAGTATCTTTACTTGCGTCCTGTTGCCTGAGCGTATCGGAGGTACTATTTCTCATGGCGGGTGCAGCAATATCCATTTTATCTTTGGCTATTGGCTTTTGTTCAGGTTCATCAGTGTGTACTAGTCTTTTGCCGGTTGTCAGGGAGTCTTTGTAATTTTTCTTTTCGCTGCTATCCGCCATTGCCATAGGTTCCTGCCGTTTCGAAATATCAACCCCTGTTGAATGCAAAGCAAATTCAAGATTGTCTGCCACATCGCCATCCCGTGTTTTTAATATATTAATAGGTACGAACGAAGGCGAAGCTGTCATGTGTAGTTTATGCAGTTGCCCGGTATCAAGCCCTACCAAATAAGAGCCGGGGGCAAGCCCGAGATAATTGAAAAATCCATCTGCTTCCGTTACTGCACGCGCGATAATATTGGTATCTGTATTATACACACATATTATCATTTGCCCCTGGCCCTTTGGCCTTTTATTATCTTTAATGGATACCAATCCTGAAACCTCGCCTTGCACCTCAACCGGAACCTCAACCTTGGTAAAGTCATTCGGGGTAACTACTACCTTAATGACGCGCTTGGTTAGCTGCCAGGATATAATATCAAAGCTGTTACGGTCAAGCTCCACGTAGTAGCTCACATACGGCTCCAGCTCAAATACGCGGACTGTGGTATCCTTAAGGTTGTATTCTGTCCGTCCGCCGTTAACGTGTATTTTCAGGCCCGGAGCAGCTGGTTCGTCCGGATCGCGCTTTCCATTACAGTTCAGGTCCAGATAAGGGATCACCACTATTCCTCCTTTGCCTACATTGCTGCGGTTATTTACATTGATATAATTCGTCTTGCCATCAAACAAAAAGCTCCCGGAAGCTGATTCCACACGGCTATAAGTATTGTTAGTACCCGTAAGCGCGGATACGCTGACTCTGGAGAAAGAAAAATCATAACGCAGCCCAAGCAGAAAATTGCGGTTGTCGCTATTAAAATATTGCTGGTAAGACATATTCAGGAAGCCCTTTCCAAAAAGGTGTTTCTCTACCGTGAATTTCATAAAATCAGGCCTGCTTTGCCTGTAATCATATTGCAGTTGCGAGGTAAGAAAATAATGCTTCAATACCAGGAACGACAGTGAAAGGATACTATAGGTGTAAGGGCTTACATTTGGCGTGAATGAGGCATACGTTGTAAAATTCATTCCTAAGCCATGGGTGGAACCGGAGAACGCTAACTCCATGTTTGTAAATTTTGAATAGGGAAGAATTATCTGGTCTACGGAAAGTTTTGAAAATATAGAAGACCCTAAAGTTCGCATGGGCATGGTTACTGTTGCTTTACGTTCTTCCAGGTAATTATAGTAGATAGCGGTTTGCCCTTTCTGGTACCTGGTGTAATCAAGGTCGAACTGGAGGTTGGAGGGGAGCCGGTAACTAAGTACACCATGCGATTTTACATTATAGGCATAATCCCCTGACAATAACAGGTGGGAAGCCAACCTGAATGAAGTATTGACAAATGGGATGAAAGCGCCGGTAGCTATAGAGGAAAGATATTCAACACCACCGCCAATAGTAATGTGCTTTGTGAGGCCATAGTTAGTTGCAATACGTGAAAACCTGCTGCTTTGGCCATCTTCAATGATCCCTGCCGTGGCAGCGTATTCAAATTCTTTTGCCGGAAGAAAATTGAACGGTACGCTGATATACTGCATAGCGGTGCGTTCCTCTCCATAAGGGCCATAAAAACGAAGTTTAATGATAGAATAACCATAAATAAGCGGCACGTCAAAAGAATATAAGCCCGATGCATCGGCTTTCTGATAATCTACCAGCACATCATTGACATACAGTTCCACGATCCAGCCGGGATCGGTCACATTACTCAAGGTATAGGTACCGTATGAGCGCCGCTGGATAGTTGGGGTGTTGTTGATCTGTACGCCAACAAGGGGGGCATAAAGGCTGGCTATAGACTGGGTATATATCTTCCCTGCCGATACCTGGCGAAGTAGTGCGTTATCGTTATTTACAAAATGCCATTGGTAGTATTGCTGTTTTTCAGAAAAAACCTGGCTTGTATAATAATTCAGGGAAGCATTAGCTTCTCCCCCGGCAAGCAATGAACCGAGCCCTAAGTTAAGTCTTGTATCCGTATTACCCAGGTCTTGCTGTGTGGAGATCACGGACCAGTCTGCCGCGCCTAAATGAAATAAAGGATAGCTTCTTTTCAGGGTGGTATCAGCTATTACTTCGCCTTTAAGACGGCTTATATTCTTGCGCATTTGCTCCAGCCTTGTCTCGCGTATAGCGGGCAATTCCACACTGGAGCTCAGGGTAACTAAAAGCCGCCGGAAAATAAAGGTGCCGTCGAGATCGAATACCGTTTTGAAGTAAGTCAGATTCAGGTACAGGTTCGATTCACTGCGTATAAGGTCAGTGGGTTTCAGATCAAATACTTTATCCTTAAAATAAATTTTGTCATGTTTCTTATCTATCAGGAACACGTCCTGCTGGTTAACGTAAAAACCGCTTATCGAATCAAAAGCCGGCGAAGTACTATTACGGATCTTTAGAAAATCAAAAACACCGCTAATGGAAAGGTATACGTCCTTGTCGTGGACCACAGCAGGTATCTCGATACTTCCCAGCCCTTTAACATCTAATATAACTGATATTTCTTCTTCAGCTAATTCATCTTCTTTTATAGCAAAACCGGGATACGGTAAAAGTAAGATCAGTAGTATGCAAAGGACACTCTTCCAATAAGAGATGATAGGTACTCCAGGATAGTATTTACGGATGGCATTGGCAAACTTATATGTCATTTAACTTTCCTGGTTTATTTTTTTCGTTTACTCCTGCATGAATGTCACCATAAAAGAACCACTGTAAGATCCTACAGGATTGGCCACCGGGCTTCCCACAGTGAGAATACCTCCTATTTTTACCGTCGTATAGGAAGGCGGTGTTGCAGTAGTAATAAAAGGCGATACAGGATAAGAAGACCCGATATGAAGCGACATGGACCCTCCCCCGCTGCCATATAGGGTGGCATCAGGTCCGTTCAATATGGAAATGATCGTCCCGGGATTTGCCTGGATCTCGAAATTTGCCGCACCATAAGCATAACCGAGGCCAGCCTGCACCACCCCTCCGGTTGAGGAACGCGAATCATCCGGCAAAATAGTAAGCGTGCCACCCGTGGTGCTTAGAAAAATAGCCCCGAAACGCAGCCCAAGGGATGGGTTATAATATACAGAGACCGGGCGTGGCGGATGCACCTGGGCCTGAGCCTGCAATTGGCTTAATAAAAGTAAGCTTAATACGCCCGACCATATCAAGACGATCCTCTTATTCCTGTAAGCCCCGGTGTTGGTGATCATCATTCGTTTCCTATAAAAAGTTTTTTAGACTGTTTTCCCATGTCTGAAACCATAGTGGCAATATAAATGCCGCTGCCCACCTGCAAATCTATCTCGTGGTAACCATTGCCATACAAAGTTTCTCTCCTGATCACCTGGCCCAGCATATCAGTTATTGCAAGGTCGCCTTTCCCATTCACCAGGTATACAAACAATTTTTCGCCAATGGCGTATGCGTTCAAATTACCGTTTACAACGGGGAGGTCAGCCTTCTCCTTCCTGGTAAACATAAGAAAGAACCTGGTCTCATTTTTACCGCTCGAAACCCGGGCCTTATACTTTGGATTCGCTCCCAGGTCCTGTGCTGTTCCTGTTTTGGTATCATATAAATAAACGTGCATTCCTAACGGCATATTTTCAAGATTACGGGCATTAAAAGCTACCCAGGCGTCTTTGGAGGTCTGCAGGCCAAGAGGAACTATCCGGGTACTATCGGTGGACACGGGTAAAGCGCGTATTGATAAAATTGTCTGATTGCTTAGGACAGCATATAAATTAGGTACTTGCTCATCTTCGTTCAGGAGCTTGATCGCATCAAGTTTATGATCGAAACTGTCGGTAGCCATATCGTCATAATAGATCACAACAGGATCAGTACGTGTGCGCCCATCTGAAAAACCCGCTTCAAGCCGCAGCATAGACAGGTTTGGCGTTCCGCTTTTCCTGTGGAATTCAGGCGACAGATTATTGACCCGTACACTATTGGTAGTGCTTAAGGTCCCGGTTACCGGGTAGGTTCCGGTAGATACATGAACGAAAAAACCCTGCATGGCGGGTATTATATTATTGGCAATGCTATCGCTGGAAACGCCATTTACGTAAGAACTATAAGTCCCGGTATATCGGTTAGTATCGCTGGTATTAAAGTAATAGACTGCATTATCTATATTGGTCTTTGTCCAGCCCGTGGTAGCATCCCAGTCTACAGGGGAAGGATACGGGTTGCCGGCAAGATTGAACCCCAGGGTAAATGCGTTGTTATGATTATAAAATGTCGCAGATGTCGAACCGTTATTGACAACTCCTGTAAGGGAAATTGTTTTTGAACTGAGTGACGACCCAAAATTACCGGCATAACCATGTAATTTTTTCAGCGTATCCGAAATTACCGAATCAGTGACCCATCCCGCAGAGAGCAGGCTTTCATCATAATAATAGAATGGAGGAAAGGTATCTGAAAGGTTAATGGAATTTTTGAAACTGTCAACCGTAGCGTATTGGAATGGCGAGCTGATATATTTGTACCCGTACCCTGTATCCAGGTAACACTGCATGGTGACTTTTCCAAGTACATTACCACCACCGCCGCCATCAATGAGGGCTGTCTTGGAAGCGGTGGATAACAACGTAAGATATCCGCCGGTCGTTAAATTCCCATTCGTTACTTTTAGTATTTCAGAGACGTAAAGTGTGCCGCCAATGGTCACACCTGCTGTATCATTGATAGTCAGGTTCCTGACCTGGTTGCCTGCAAATGTCCCTGAAGGAATAGTCTGGGCAGCTGTTCCTTTCATCTCAATACTACCGCTGCTGGCGGTAAATGTACCGCTGTTGCTGATAGTACCTCCTATTTGCAGGGTGCCACCGTTTACAGTTAATGATGCGCCGCTTTGAATAGTAACGCCATTAGCAGGGAAAGTACCCGAACTGATCACGGGATAGTTAGACAAGCTTCCTGGTATTAACACGTTCGTTGTAAGCACAGGCACGTTCCCGCACCAGTTGGTACTGTCGCTCCAGGACGTGCCATTGGTACCAAGCCACTGTCCTTTTGGATTGACGGTTACAGTAGTTGTATAAACTGTTGCAGGGCTGCAGCCAGGATTGCCAGTACCGTAACTTACAGTGAGCGAATAAGTGGCAGTAACTGTAGGCGCAGCAGTAGGATTTTGTGCCGTTGTAGATGATAAGCCTGAACCGCTCCATGTATAACTATTGGTACTTCCTCCCGGGTTTGCAGTAAGTGTTACAGTTGACCCGTTGCATATGGTGCCGCTGTTCGTTGGCGCAGCAGTGGGTACAATGTTCACTGTAACAGTGGTCGTATATACAGTTGCCGGGCTGCATCCGCTATGACCGCTGCCATCGGTTACCGTTAAAGAGTAAGTAGCAGTAACAGTTGGCGTTGCCGTTGGATTTTGCGCAGTGGATGACGACAGGTTTGAGCCGGTCCATGTATAAGCAGATGCGCTACCGGCTGGATTAGCGGAAAGCGTCGCTGAACCGCCTATGCAAATAGGACTGTTGCTTGTGGGGGCAGCTGTTGGTGTCGCATTCACGGTAGCAGTTGTTGTATAAGTGATGCTGCACCCGGCCCCTGCACCGTTATTTACAGTTACAGAATAAGTGCCCGATGCCGCGGTCGTCGCTGCGGGCACACTTGCAGAAGCTGTCGTCGCGTTTGTAATAGATACAGGCCCGGTCCACAAATACCCAACTACGTTTGAAGGGCTGTTTGCGGTAAGGTTCAATGTAACGCCTGCGCATATAGGGCCGCTATTGGAAGCGCCTGAAAGGGAGGGCGCAGCCCGCACTGTAATCGCAGCAGTAGAGTTGCAGCCTGTTCCCAGTGTATAAGTTATAGTGGAAGTACCGGTGGATAACGGGCTCACAATTCCTGTTGAAGATCCGATAGTCGCAACCGCGGTAGCGCTGCTGCTCCATGTGCCGCCGCCGGCATCAGTTAATGATGTCGTAGAGCCGAGGCATACGGCAGTGGTCCCCGAGATTAATGAAGGTAACGGATTAACGGTTACAACATTGGTAGCTGCACACCCGGTAGCAGTGAGCATATAACTTATAGTGGCTGTGCCGGACAATACGCCGGTGACAGTACCCGTTGAAGACCCAACAGTTGCAACACTGCTTGCGCTGCTGCTCCATGTACCGCCGCCGGAGATATCGCTAAGAGCTGTTGTTGATCCAGCGCAGAAGCCTGCATTCCCGGTTATAGCAGATGGTACGGGATAAACAGTTACAATTTTAGTGGCAATACAACCAGTACTAAGGCTATAGGTGATAGATGAGGTGCCGGATGATAGTCCGGAGACAATACCTGTTGAAGAAGCTACTGTCGCGATGCCGGTACTGCCGCTGGCCCATGTACCCCCTCCCGCATCACTTAAAGCAGTTGTCAGGCCCGCACACACTGTGGCTGTCCCCGTGATGGTTGATGGTAACGGATTAACTGTTACAACTACCGATGCTATACAGCCCGTAGCGAGTGTATAGGTAATTGATGAGGTGCCGGATAATACTCCCGTAACAACACCTGATGACGAACCAACTGTTGCAATACCTGTACTACTGCTGCTCCATGTTCCGCCGTTCGGCGCGTCACTTAATATTGCCGTTGATCCGGTACAAACAGCCGCAGCGCCCGATATTGCGGACGGCAGCGGATTAACGGTAACAACTTTAGTAACGATACAACCGGTACCGATAGTATAAGTAATGGTTGAAGAGCCGGACGATACGCCGGTAACAACGCCGGATGAAGATCCAATTGCCGCAATGCCCGTACTGCCGCTCGTCCAGGTACCGCCGCCTGTAGCGTCACTCAGGTTTGTTGTCAGGCCCGCGCAAACGGTGGCTGTTCCGGTAACAGATGCCGGCAACGGACTAACGGTAACAATGAGCGTCGCAATACAACCCGTACCAAGTTGGTAAGTTATTGTTGTTGTACCCGCCGATGCGCCTGTAACTATTCCTGTCGAGGAACCAACTGTTGCTATAGTAGTGCTGCTACTGGCCCATGTGCCACCTGGGGTAGCATCACTTAAACCTGTAGTTGATCCTGTACAGACACCTGAAGTTCCTGTGATCGCCGATGGTAACGGGTTAACTGTTATTGTCGTTGAAGCATTACAGCCATATCCGAATGAATACGTTATGGTCGCAGTGCTTACGGAAATACCCGCTAAGATACCATTCGCAGAGCCGATAGTAGCAACTGATGTAAGGCTGCTTGTCCAGTTGCCGCCCGATACTGTATCACTCAGGGTTATCGTAGATCCCAGGCACACGCCTGAAGGCCCGGTAATAGCAGTGGGCATTGCAATAACGGTTACGACTGACGTAGCGATGCAACCCGTGCCTAACTGATAAGTGATTGTTACAGTCCCTGCCGCAACGCCGGTAACATCTGCTGTCACAGAATCAACAGTTGCAATGGTCATATCGCTGCTGTACCAGTTGCCAACATCGGTAGAATCATCCAGCGTAGTTATTGATCCGTTACAAACATAAGGAGTCCCGAAGATCGGCGATGGCAGGTAGTTAACGGTTATACCGGTAACGGTTACACAACCGGTAGATGCATCTGTATAGGTCACTGTCGCGGTACCGGAATTAGCGCCTGTTACTATCCCGCTGGCAGAGCCAACCGCAGCCACCGTTGCATTACTGCTGCTCCAATGCCCGCCGCTCGTTGCATCGCTCAAGCCGGTAGTCAGTCCCTGGCAAACATCCGTAGTCCCTGTTATTGGAGGAGGCACGTCATTAATTGTAACCGAAGCAGTAGCTA
>Ga0207094_1130_pt1 | contig 10925 bp, 13 predicted proteins | sample Alteio_BWMinHeat_90_FD_153518 | JGI IMG/M metagenome (GOLD analysis project Ga0207094, IMG submission 153518) | Enriched cells from forest soil in Barre Woods Harvard Forest LTER site, Petersham, Massachusetts, United States -... | ecosystem: Environmental > Terrestrial > Soil > Temperate forest >... | reverse complement strand
ATCGTCGACGAAGATGCATGGGCCCACTGTTTACCAGCTTCATCCCAATAATAGTTAAAGCCAATTTCGTGAGTGAGTTCTTTAATAGATTCAGTACTACCCACTAAAAAATGCCAGCCTTTTTCACCTTCGGGGCGCCCATAGGCCTTCAGATAATTGATCTTTTTTTCTTGGGCCAATTGCGAGGTTTCATGGGGATCAATACTCACAACCACAAATTCAAAATCTTTTCCAGGAGTCCATTTCAGTTGTTTAAACGCATCGGTCACTTCATTTAAGTAATAGCTGCAAAGATTGGGACAACCATAATAGACAAGACTTAAGAAAACTGGTTTGTGCCCGCTAAAAAAAGTCCTCAAAGGCACCCGCTGACCTTCTTCATTTTGAAAGGCCAAGTCCAAATTGATTTTTTGACCTAAATGTTCAGTGACCCCGACATTTTTTAATTCTGCGGGAACTTCATTGGCCAATGGTTTCGGAGCGTCTTTTGCAGCAAAAGCTTGGGGCAGGCAGAAACCCGAAGTGAGTGTGAGCAAAGTGTATGAAGCCAAAAAAAAGTTTTTCAAAAGCTGTTCCCGATGTTGTTACTTTTTGCCTTGCTTAAACGCCTGAATTTCTGCCGGAGTGGCCGGCGCTCCATTTTTCGTAATTGATTCAATGAAGGCCACCAGCGCCCATCGATCATCCTCAGACAACTGCCCCCAAGGAGCCATCGAGGTCCCCGGACTGCCGTTGGTGATCGTGTGAAAAAGCACAAAAGGAGTGCCACCAAATTTCCATTTGCCTTCAACCAAATTTCGCGGAGGAGGCTTTATCCCCGCCGCCGCTGGCCCGTCGCCCATTCCCTTATCACCGTGGCACATAGCACAGTTGGCTTTGAAAATTTGCTCTCCCTTAGAAATTTTATCCGCAGAAGAAACCCAAGGATCAACAGCCGGTCCCGTTGCTGTTTGCGTGGCCGGAGCAGCGGCCCCTGGTGGCAATTTCATATTCGCAACTTCGTCAGGAGAAGGGTGTTTATGAATGAAAACAATGTAAATAAAAAAGAGGCAAGTGGTGATCATGCCGATAAAGAAAACGATCATTCCACCTTGATTATGGTCGTGCTTGTTGTCGTTTGAGCCCATGGATGCTGATTCTCCCGGTGATTCGCTGAGGCTACATCTTCAGAATTGTTTTAGTTTTCTCGAAAAAAGTCTCACGCTTCACGCGCAAAATCAAGAACCTCTCGAACATTCATTCTCTTGGGGCGTCGCACAATCGCAGAGGTGGGATGTTTTTGCTCATATATCTGCCGGATAGTTTGAGGCAATGGGCAAGTCAAAGATTAATTTAACAAAGTTGCCTGTGCTTTCATGACCATCACTACGGTCCCGTAACTAGTGATTAAATACCAATTCTACGCTTGGGTGGTTCAGGTGGTTGCATGAGCTGCCTTATGGCATCGAAAACCACTTTGAACTGAGAATCATATTTTTTTTCTAATTCATCTAATCTTCTCGAAAGGTCTTTGTTTGAAAGCAGCAGCTGTCGAAGCCTTACAAAAGCTCTCATGATTTCTACGTTCACCAAAGCTGCTTTCTCACTCTTTAGTACACTCGATAACATGGCCACACCTTGTTCAGTGAATACTAAAGGTAGGTATCTCCGACCTCCCCATTCCTCAGATTTGTTTTTAAATCTTGAGGTTCCAAATTGGAACCTCAAAAATTCCTCTTCTTTTTCAGTAACTTGGAACATGAAGTCTTCTGGAAATCTTGCAATATTTCTGCGAACAGCTTTATTTAAGTTCTTGGTTTGCACTTCATAAAGTAACGCCAAATCAGAGTCCAGCATGACCCTATGCCCTCGAATAAAAAAGATTCTCTGACTGATTTCCTGAGATGACGGTTGATTTGTCACAAAATAACTCCTTGCTAGAAACCTAATAAGCAAAGAGCCTGCCACTGTCTTTTGCGGCTACATTTCTTCTAAGCGTTGTATTGGTCCGAAAAACGGAAATATTCCGGCAAACCGGAAGCAGGAAAATAAGGGGTTTTAGTCGGACATCGGTTTTGGTTGCTGTTTCTGTCGCAGTACAGTTTGGAAAGACAAAATCTTATCGATCTGCTCCAGGTGCAACGACTTCTGAGTGACTGTTTCGAGATACAGAACAGTTAGCTAGCTTTTTAATTGATTCTAACTGAGATCTTCGCTGTTCTAAGATGTGAGCAGCGATACCATTCCAAGTGGAAAACGCACTAAAGCATTGAGCTTGGACCTCGGCCCTAGCCACATCAGCCCTATTAAAAATATTTCTTATTGCTCCGGCATTTGCTAAGTCTGCGTCGATTTTATTGCATTCATGTTGGATTCTCGTGTTCTCATTAATTAAGTCTGGAGGTACCATCAAGACTTCTCGTTCAAGTGAAGTCCAATCTACTACAGCCGTTGTTGGTGAAGATTTTATTCCAGATGAAAAGCGCTCCGTTTTTGGATTATAAAATGCGACTACCACTGTTCCAACTGGAACCAACAGTACAGTGGCAGCACCACCTAAAGCAACTGCAGTTGAATTGCCTAGCGCCCCAACGAACGCGAAGAGGGCTCCTCCTGGAACGGCAACAACACTTGTGGCTGCGACTGTCGCAACTTGAGTGATTTTCTGACGAAGTTTTTGATCAGCCAAGTCTTTTTTAGCGTCGGCGACAAGCTGCCCGAACCCGTCTGATTGCCTTTTGAATATTGATGAGCTTTTCTCTAATTTCTCCATAGTTCCATCAATGAGAGAACATGATCTCGCCAAGGACCTGCGTTTTGAGATCAGAGAACTCAAAATGGAATTGAAAAACGATATCGCATTGCTTGAACATCGCATGACTATCAAATTGGGGACCATTGTTTGTATTGGTCTCGGTGCAGCCGTTGCCCTGACGAAAATTCTGTAAACCTAACCCCTTCTAAAACCCGCCGGCCAGGACCTTGAAGTTTTACCTTGGCAACAAGTATTGACAAATCTCTATCCACAGCGTGAATTGAAAACAGGAGCAACATGAGCCAACAACAAATCAGCATTCACACCAAAGATGGAGCCTGCAAAGCATGGGTCCTAACTCCTGATGGAAAAGGCCCTTGGCCAGCCGTCATCTTCTACATGGATGGTTTCGGTATTCGTCCTACGATGAACGAGATGGCAGACCACATAGCAATGCAAGGCTACGTGGTACTTCTGCCTGATCTGTTTTATCGCTTCGGCCCTTACGGCCCCTTTGACCCGAAAGAAGTCTTGAAGGGCGACTTTCGCGCTATCGTGGGTCCCATGATAGCCTCCACCGACAATCACAAAGCGGCAGAAGATACTGCTGCATTCTTGTCTTATCTTGAAAGCCGCGCGGACGTGGTCCACAGTAAAAACGGTAAAGTTGGGACCGTCGGTTTCTGCATGGGAGGAGGAATGGCTCTTACGGCTGCAGGTTTTTACCCGGATCAAATTGCAGCAGCCGCAAGTTTTCATGGCGGCAACTTGGCCACCGATCTGCCAACGAGCCCTCATCTTGTCATACCAAAAATCAAAGCAGAGATCTACGTTGCAGGAGCCGACAAGGATCGCGGCTATCCTCCCGAAATGGCTCAGCGTCTTGAAGAAGCACTCTCCAAAGCTGGAGTTCGTCACAAGTGCGAAATCTATGAAGGCAAAATGCATGGTTGGATGAAACCAGATATGCCAGTCTATGACGCTCAAGCCGCCGAGCGTGGGTGGAGAGAACTCTTCGCCCTCTATGCGCGCGCACTCCACTAAAAGAGCGATAGTGGCGCCCTGCATCCTAATCTACAAATCCCATCGGAACGGACCTTCGCACTTGCCGGCAAAGGCCCATCTGCGTTAGAGTAGGCGGTTTATGGTCAGGCCCCATGCAATAGCGCCGCTCGTGAACCCCGCCAGGTCCGGAAGGAAGCAACGGTAACTTGCACCTATGTGATGTGGGGTTTTGACCCTCCTTGGGGGAAGAGTTTGTCGTATCAAGTAATTGCCAGAAAATGGCGTCCACAAACCTTTGAAGAATTGATTGGCCAAAGTCATGTGAGCCAAACGCTTCTCAATGCTTTGAAGAGCGGGCGACTGCCACACGCGCTACTTTTCACTGGTCCCCGCGGAGTGGGCAAAACCTCATCCGCTCGAATCCTCGCAAAAAGTTTGAAATGCCCCAACGTGAAAAATTTCGTGCCCTGCAATCAGTGCAACGTCTGCCAAGAAATTGCCGCCGGCTCAAACTTAGATGTTCTTGAAATCGACGGAGCCAGCCACAACGGAGTCGACTCCATTCGCGAACTGCGCTCAAGCATTGGCTATGCGGCCGCCAGTGGAAAATACAAAATCTATATCATCGACGAAGTTCACATGCTCTCGACCAGCGCTTTCAATGCTTTGTTGAAAACTCTCGAAGAGCCACCAGCCCATGTGATTTTTATTTTCGCAACCACTGAGCCGCAAAAAATTCCAGTGACAATTTTATCGCGCTGTCAGCGCTTTGATTTTCGGCGCATTCCCACTCGAACTATCGCCGATAGTCTGCGCGCCATTTGCGAAAAAGAGGCTGTGCGCTTTGAACCTGAGGCCCTGTGGACCATTGCTCGCCAGGCCGATGGCTCTGCTCGCGATAGCCAAAGTCTTTTGGATCAAATGATCACCTTTGGTGATGGTGAACTGACTTTGAATAAAACGATCGATGCTCTTGGTCTCACAGATCGCGGAATTTTGCTAAAAACATTAGAAGCTCTTATTCATCGCTCAAGCGCTGAAGTTATGGGTGTGGTTGAGAAACTTTATTTTTCAGGATTTGATGCGAAAATTTTTAGCCAGGATTTGCTGGAAGAATTGAGACATTTGCTTTTGATCAAATTGTCCGGAGCCCTCTCTTCCATCGTAGATTTGCCCGACAGTGAAATTCAGTCGCTGAAAACTTTGGGCGCTGAGCTCTCGGCCGAAGACATTCACTTGCTCTTCGACATGGCTCTCAAGGGGGCCCAAGATCTTCAGCGCACCCAAGAACCTCGGCTGGTGCTTGAGATGGTTTTGCTTCGGATGGCTCAAGCTCCGCGAGTTGAGAATTTGCTCACCCTTGGGCAGAAAGCCCGGGCTCCAGCCGTTGGAGGAGCGACTTCCGGCGGCGGTGCTTCGCGTACGACCGACAAAAATACCGACACAAGAAATGCCGTGACCGAAGGTATAAGTGGAGGGGCCAAAAGAAGTTTTGAGGCTATTCATCCACCGAGTGCTCCAGTAACACCGCCATCACCGAAAGCGCCGACTGTGAAACCTGGCCCAGAAGCCTCGTTAGGTGACAAATGGGCTTTTGTGGTTGCTGAATTAAAGCAGAAAGCTCCTCAATTGTCCGCTAAGTTAGAACATGCAGCAGCTGTGCGGTGGAGTGAGACAGCCTTAGAATTGGGTGTCGCCAAGGAAAAGAAATTTTTATTTGACCAACTGACCGAAGCCAAGTGTTTGCGTGAGCTCGAAAATCATGTGAAAAACATTTGGAGCCAAGAAATTTCCATGAAATTTTCTCTGCTGGAAAAAGCTCCTCAATCCATTCACGAAATGGAAAAAGTGAAAATTCAAGAAAAGAAAGATTTGGCGAGACGAGATGTTGAGAGCCACCCCTTTATTCAAAAAACTCAAAAGATTTTTAAAACCCAAATCAAATCCATTCAAGATTTACCTAAAGAAGGAGACTGACCATGAAAGGTATGCCCGGCGGAATGCAACAGTTCATCAAACAAGCCAATCAATTGCAAACGCGCTTGACCAAATTGCAAGAAGAACTTGGCACGCGAGAATATCAGGCCAGCTCTGGCGGCAACGCGGTCATGGCCACGGTGAATGGCAAAAACCAAATCGTGAGTCTTAAAATCACCGACGAAGTCATGAAATCGGGGGATGCAGAAATGCTTCAAGATTTAGTAATGACTGCTGTCAACGAAGCTTTGAAAACGGCCAAAGATACCGCCGAAACTGAGACGAATAAATTGACCGGCGGAATGTCGATCCCAGGACTTTTTTAGGATGGTTCTTTAATATGGCTTTTAGTATCCCAGCCCTTGATACCCTCATCCATGAACTCACCGGCCTGCCAGGCATTGGTGAAAAAACAGCGCAGCGGTTGGCCTTTTTTATTTTGAAATCCGGAAAGGATTATTCAGAGAGGTTACGTATGGCTTTAGACGCTGTTCAATTGCAAGTTCATTACTGCCCCCAATGCTTCGCCTTCACCGATCAAGAGCTCTGTCGCATTTGCTCAAGCGTTGATCGCAACAAAACACAAGTTTGCGTTGTCGAAGAAGCTTCGGACGTCATTCGTATCGAAGCCGCGGGGACATTTAAAGGTTTGTATCATGTGTTGCAGGGGACGATTTCTCCTCTGGATGGAGTCGCTCCGAGCGACTTACGTATTCACGAATTGGTGGAGCGAATTCATGACAGTCAGCTCGACCCAGTAAATCCCATTAGAGAGGTGATTTTGGCTTTGGATGCCGACCTTGAGGGCGACACAACTTCGCTTTATCTTGCTAGGCTTTTACATCCAAAAAATATCAAGCTCACGCGCATTGCCCACGGCGTGCCCTTTGGCAGCGACATTGATTACATTGATCAACGAACCCTCGGACGAGCGATGGAAAACCGCGTGGAGTTGTAATGTCCTTCATCAACTACAATGCCAAAGAGATCCATTGCAAGATCGTTTACTACGGTCCTTCTCTCGGAGGCAAAACCACCAACATCCAGTGGGTCTATCAAAAAACAGCCCAGCAAAATCAAAGCGGCGGCAAGATGCTTGAGATCGGCACCAATAACGAGCGCACCTTGTTTTTTGATTTTTTGCCGTTATTTGTTGGTGACATTCGCGGTTTCAAAACCAGATTTCACCTTTACACCGTGCCCGGACAAGTGGTCTACGATGCCAGCCGAAAATTAATTCTAAAAGGCCTCGACGGAGTGATCTTTGTGGCTGATTCGCAAGTCGAACGCATGGAAGAAAATCAAGTGTCCCTGAAAAATCTAGAAACCAATTTGCGCCAGCAGGGCTATAACATTTCCGAGATCCCTTTGATCATGCAATACAACAAGCGAGACTTGCCTCGCGTTTCGTCGGTGCCTGAAATGCGATCGCAATTGAACAAATACAATAGCCCAGACTTTGAGGCCATTGCCTCGCAAGGGATCGGCGTGTTTGAGTCCCTAAAAGCCGTTTCAAAATTGATCATCACAATTTTGAAAGGTGGCGAGACTTAAAACTTTTATGAAGACCACCTCCATTGAAGAAGACATTTTAAGACTCAAGAAAGAACGGGACGCCGTCATCCTCGCCCATTACTATGAGACCGGCGATATTCAAGATGTGGCCGACGAAATCGGTGACAGCCTTTACCTGGCGCAAGTGGGCCGCAAGCGCCCCGAATCTGTCGTTCTCTTGGCCGGAGTCGTTTTCATGGGCGAAAGCGTGAAGCTTTTGTCCCCTGAAAAACGAGTGCTCGTTCCAGACTTGAAGGCTGGTTGTTCGCTCGTCACATCCTCGCCAGCTCGTGAGTTCAAAAAGTGGCGAGAGCAGTATCCCGACGCAGTCTGCGTGACCTACGTCAATAGCAGCACCGAAGTGAAGGCTCTTTCAGATGTCATTTGCACTTCGAGCAATGCCGTGAAAATCATCGAGTCTATTCCTCATGAGCGCCAAATTCTTTTTGCTCCTGATAAAAATTTAGGCCGGTGGCTGGCGCGCAAGACAGGGCGAAAAAATATGATCATGTGGGAGGGCTCCTGCGAAGTCCACGTTCTTTTCTCAGCCCGTCGCCTCTTTGAGTTGAGAAGTGAACATCCCGATGCCGTCGTCATCGCCCATCCCGAATGCGACGAAACGGTCTTGGCCTATTCCGATGTGATTGGATCAACATCGCGCTTGCTTGAAGAAGTGAAGAACAACAAAGCCAAAAAATTTATCGTGGCCACCGAAGATGGCATTTTTCACCAAATGAAAAAACTCAGGCCCGATGCCGAGCTGATTCAAGCTCCCGTTGAAGATGCAACTTGTGCGTGTAACCAATGTCCTTACATGAAACTCAATACTCTCGAAAAAGTACGCCTCGCTTTGCAAACTATGTCGCCTGAAGTGAGTGTGCCCTCTGAACTCATCACCCGAGCGCGACTGCCTCTGGAAAGAATGATGGCGATCACGGCGGGCCAAGCTGTGGATTTTAGTCGCCCGACAATTTAAAACGCCACTCGCAGTCCGCCGCCATAGTGGCGGGATGAAAGTACTGGCCCTGCAATTCCTAGAATGAGACAGCCACAAAATTTACCGCTCAACTTTGGTCTGGGATGACCGATGAGTTGGTATAAGGAATCAGGAGGCAACATGAAAGCCAGTGCAAAAAACAGAAGAACAGCTCCGAGAAAATCTGTCGGGGGCCTGCACATTAAAAATCTTTCGGTAGTGGATCATTTTGAGCTGGTGGCCAAGCGGGCGCTTCTGGTGGATGCCTCCTCGTCGGGACTGATGGTGCAGATCAATCGCAAGGATCTGGAACCCAAAGAGCTCAGGCAAAATCTGACTCTGCAGGCCTTGGTGGGCCACAATGTTATGTTTGAAATTGATGAAATGGAATTGGAAATTGACGGTAAAATCACTCGCACGAAAATGATTGGCAAAGGGATCTATGAGGTGGCCATCGACTTCACCGAGGGCGCCCCTGAATACTGGCGAGAGTGCCTCGTTGATTTATTACCTGACAAAGAAAATCAGAAATAAATTTTAATACCTTTTTTTCCTAAATTCACATAGACTGCCCTCGCTTTCTGGGGGGCCACTTGCCATCATCTCTACACCAATTAACGTTAGTTAACGAAGCTGAGCGCGATGACGCTTGGGAGGCCGCACTTCTCGGCGCCCTCGCCCATGGCGAACTTCAGCTGCTGCAAAATACTCCGCAAGTGGGACCAGATAAGTGGCCCTATATTTATGTGCAAACCAGCGAGGGCGCCCAAGAACCGGCTCTAAAAATCATAGAGTGGCTTTCAGAAAAGGGGATTGGATTGGTCGTCAACCCTCAGAAAAACCCCGTGGATTACGTTTTGAATTACGGCATGATTTGGAATTTTCGTCAGCGGGGTGAGTTTGTCACTCGTCGAGATCAGCCGGCCCCGAAATTTGAATTGAATCATGGAACTCAAATTTTGGCGGGTCCACCTAGCGAAGATTATCTACCGACCTATGTCCGTAATGTCTTGCGCACTTTTTTAATGGAGCAAGGAGTGATGCAACCTCGTATTCTGGTTATGAGTGAAGACCAGATAAGTTTTGATCTTTGCTTTTCACTAGACTCACTGGGAAACCCCTCAGAAAATGAACATGAGGGAATTGCGACGGCTCTTTCTTGGTTTTTACCAACACATTATTCGATTGTGTTGGTCAATGAAACGGGGCTGCCTGCGTTTTCACCTCTTTGATTTCTTTCCAGCGGGGGTGCTATGAAAATAGCTATCAGTTTTGTTTTTTTTCTGCAGATCGGTTTTTCTGTATTTGCTCAATCGCCGGCCTTTCAAACTCCTGCGGAGTGTCCCTATCAGACAGCCAATGAAATCACTCTCAAAAATCCAGCAATTGCAAGCTTTCTCACCGAATTAGTAAATGACTCTGAACAAAGGCACTTATTAGAAAAATGCAATGTCGAATATATTTCTCAAGATAAGGATGCGGCTACAAATTTTCAGGTCATTTGCCGAGCACCGAACCCTATAATTATTGAAAAAATTATTACCAAAAGCGGCAGAACTTTATTCTCAATTGTTCCTTATGAAAAAGAAAAAGTACATGAAGCTGGCGCTTGCGAAAGCTTCATCGGTGACAAAAGAAAAAATGCAAATCTGTTTTCATTCTTAGCCAGTGAGGCGCTCAGACACAGAATCAACAATCCTCACTCTGTGTGCGACATCGGAGTTGAGGGTCACGGCTGGGTTATCCAACGCCTGGGATTTGTTCCAAACAGTAAACCCACTGACTTCTATGTTATCTTTGGCAAACCCGGAGAAGAAAAAGGTCAATTCAAACTGACCGCAACGATAAACCTAGGGTCTACAAAAATAATCGATGAAGAAAATTTGAGTAACTCAACTCACGGAACTGAAGCAAGCTGCGGCGGGTTTGAAGGTCGAAAATCAATGCTGTTGAAAAAACCTGCGGAACGATAAAGACCCTTATCAAAGAGCTGAAAAGTTAATTTCATAGACTCTCACGGTACCATCTTCATAGAGAAAATGAGAGCGCTGCACAAGTTGCCCTTCTTCTGGCCTTAAGGGCCCTCCCTGGCTGACCAGCACGAGAAATGGTTTGTCGTTGGGCAAGTGCGAAGAATAACCCTTAGTCATCTCGGGATCCCCCAACTGCTGAAACTGAATTAAGGCTTGAGCCGACGAAGAGCGACTCATGTCCGCAGCTGTCATGGACATGCCAGTCTTGAGCGAAGCCATCATCGCATTTCTCTCAGAAGCCACGATGTCGCGCAAATTATTATAAATTCCATGTTCAGATCCAATGTGAAAATAGGGCAGTGGAATGATTGCTTGATATTTTTGCCATTCAACATGATCGGTCCAATTTGCAGCATTAGAAAAGGGCGGTTCATCAATATAACGACCATAGGTGTTTAGCATTTTCAACAACAGCGAATCATGAATCCCAGCTTCGACAGAAAATATAGCGAAAGTCAGGATCACCAAAGCATAGGCTCTGGCTGGCTTACGATTTTGCTTCAGGCGCCTGAAGTTGACAAAAATAAACCGAGCCATGAAGACGGTGAAAACATAATAAAAAATCCAAGAAAAGCGGCCCGTTGCTCGAACTTGTTTGATAGCATTGACTCTTTCAAGGACCCACGCCAAACCCATTTTCCATGGA
>Ga0207094_1129_pt1 | contig 10927 bp, 11 predicted proteins | sample Alteio_BWMinHeat_90_FD_153518 | JGI IMG/M metagenome (GOLD analysis project Ga0207094, IMG submission 153518) | Enriched cells from forest soil in Barre Woods Harvard Forest LTER site, Petersham, Massachusetts, United States -... | ecosystem: Environmental > Terrestrial > Soil > Temperate forest >... | reverse complement strand
GGAACTGGCGTTGATAGTGTATTAAAGCCCTGAATGGCGAAGCAATCTCAAGTTATTCAATGCAAATTTTGTGAAGTTGCTTCGCCGCAAGGACATTAACAATAGAGCCCATCAGAAAATATTATGCGGCTGCCAATGACCAGCGTTATTTTGTTTATTTGAACACTGCTTTCATATTAGTTGAGTAGTAACGTTTTTTTTAATTCTGATTATGTGTTTTTCGCTTTCCGTTTCGCAGGCCAATAAACCCAAACACAAAAAAGCCCCGGGTTTTCCCGGGGCTTTTTTTATTTAAAGCGGTAACCTATTTAATCACTTCAAGCTTTTGAGTTACTATATCGCTATTCACACGCAACTGAACCATGTACAAGCCTGCTGGAAGCTGGCTGGTAGGCACTTCAATTGTTTGCGCTCCGGCGCTCATGGTTTTGGAAATATTACTAACAGTACGGCCCAGTTCATCTATCAGTTTAACATGAACATCAGATGATTCCTGCAAGCTGAAAGAAACATTAGTCAATCCTTTTGCAGGATTTGGATAAATGTTCATGCGTACTGGCTCAGTTACCGCATTCACGTCCAAAGCATGAAAAGAAGGAGAATAAACCGATTTTGCCGCATTCAGTACATACTTATTAGTCCCGGCAGTAGAGTCGTTCTGTATCCATATCACGAAATTGGAATCTACGATCGTAACACCTGCCATTGTACCCTCAGTTCCGGCTATTTTACCCGCATAAGTATAACTATTCGTAGTCCCGGTAGCCCATGAAGTTGCTACTGGCTGGCCTGATTGGTTGGGGAACATGGCACGGACAACATTTTCAAAATGAGATTCACCATTACTCCCCGGAGCGGTTGCAAAATTCATCGTTTTTACGTAGGCAACCCTCATTTTGAGCTGTGCGCCACCGATCGGCGATACTCCCTTTATTACTACTTTGCCATAAACGCTGTCGTGCGCTGCGCTGAAGTAGTGGTATGCTGTTATGGTCATTGGTGAAGCCACAGCGTATTCTTTATCTATATCTGTTTGCACAAATGAATGTATATTTCCGCAGTTGCCGCAAGGAATTCCTCCCGGAGTTGATGAATCTGGCAAAAAGCCGTCCATAAAACCAAACGGTGTGTACTCAGACCCCCCGAAAGAAGTCCAGGTTGGCCCGTAGTAGCCCATACAGGCATCATTTATTGTTTGCTGGGACATATAAAAGAAACCGGTGGATGGTACCGGCTCCATATTTGTAAGATGGATGATCTTGGTTGGATTAGCAGCCATTAAGGCTTCGAGGGCAGGATTGTATGCAGCGCATGGCCCGCAATTTTCACCTGTAAATTCCTGGTATAATACTGTGCGTTGTTGTGCGTTTGCAGTGAACAGGCAGGTTGTTGCTGCAAAAATGAGTAATACTTTTTTCATATTTTTTGGCTTTTAAGTTACGATAAAGTTGATTAGATGATTTTTTGATTAGCGAATTTAGGGAATTTTTATTCTAAAAATAATTTTTTTATTCCTTTTTTGCCATATATTTTTATCAGGCCAATAATAAAAACCTATTTTCCCTGTTCCGGGCATTAAAAAAAGGGCCTCGCGGCCCTCTTTATTAATTGTTGTAAAAGAATATCTTATTTGTTCACCGTAAACTGCCGTGTTACACTCGCACCGCTGTTCGAAATATTCATAAAATAAACCCCGTTACTGAGGTCCTTTATGGAAATTGTCTCGCCAAACAAACTGCCGCCTGCAGGATACGTATTATTTATTACCACCTGGCCCAGCGCATTTACCACGGTTATAGCAGTAGTCGTTGGAGCCATAGAGTTAAATGAGCCCTTTACAGTTACTATGTTTTTTGCCGGGTTTGGATAAACAGTAAAATCTTCCAGAGTATTAGTGATCGTATTAGCGCCCAAAGCTGTAAGGCCCTTCATCAGCCGCACCTTAGCCTGTATCACATTTTCTATAGCCCGGTCGCTGGTAGTAGTGCCATATTTCTGAACCAAACCAATGACTTTCATATAGGTCTTATTGGAAGTTGCCGGAATAGGATATTTATAAGTCTTTGAAAACATCGCGCCTACTGTCGGGTTAACGAATGTTGCTGCTGTTAACGCGCAGCGCATGACTTTGCATGAAGAATTTACCGGTGAGAACTGCGGGCCGTGCGCAGGCACTAATCCCGGTTTCTGGTCGTTATGCGATGGGGCCAGCAATCCATCAAAACTGATACATATTTCTTACATGGTGCCCATCCCAAGCCCAGGCTGGTATTGTAACCGTACATCTGCTATTTATACCGCAAGAGATACCTATTATGGAATATCCTTTGCACCAGATGGCCGGTATGACGGCCATGTTCCCGACCCGACAGCCGGTACCCCCGGCCATCCCGGTTATTTTGTACAAGCTGATATTGATGCGGAGGCGCTGGTGCCAGATTCTTTCAACGTGTCAGTTACCAATGCCTGGAATGCTACTTATGACTCCGTGGTTGCTACTGTTACTGTGAAATGCGTTACCAACTGGAGCGGTACCACTCCCTATCTGCGGGCGGCTTTAGTTCAGACAAATGATTTTGCCACATCTCCGGGCAGCAATGGCGAGATGCATTTTGAGAATGTAGTACAGGCCATGTATCCTGATGCAACCGGCACCACTATACCTGCCACATGGACGGCAGGCACTACAAACACCTACGTAATTAAAGGTGCAGTGCCCAATTGGGTAGATAAGGCAGGCGCTCCATACATGGTGGTATGGCTGCAGGACGACGCGAATAAAGTGATCCAGCAAGCCGCGAAATCAACCGGTCTGCCTTCCATACCGCTTGATGTTGCCCCGACAGCTGTTGCCAGCCCGTCTGGCCTGGTCTGCGCAACAAGCCCTGGTTCGCTTACACATACAGTTACCTTGAAAAACCCGGGCCTTAGCGGCACGCTTACGTCGGCTCAACTATATTATAAAATTGATGCAGGGTCGTATACTAATTATTCCTGGAGCGGAAGCCTTGCACCGGGAGCCTCGGCTTCTGTATCCGTTCCCGCTATCTCGTTAACATTTACCGCTTCCGGGTACCATACAATAATAGATTCTGTTGCGCTGCCGAATGGCGGGGCTGATCTTAACCCGGCTAATAATGTAATAGGAACCAGTTTTTATATGGAAAGCAATGCCGGGCTTACATTGCCATTTGCCACAAGTTTTGAAACCAGCGACCCCGCTTATTACAAAACAGATAATTTAAAAGACGGGCATACATGGGGAACCTGGCAAACCGGCACTTCTGCTTTACTGGGACATACCGGAACTTATGCCGCAGGGTATCCATTTTTTGATTTCCCGGCCGGTGAATCAAATACCCTGGTGCTACCTAAAGTGGTTCTTTACACACCCGCCAAAGAAAACATTAGTTTCTGGGTGGCGTATTCGCAGCAAAATACTTCCAATACAGATAAACTGGAATTAGTTTACTCACCTGATTGCGGCGTCACCTGGAATTCAGCATGGAGTATGAGCGGGTCTGCAATGGTGACACTGCCTGCAAACACCAGCGCTTATTCGTACCCAACCTCTCCTTCCCAATATAAAAATTATGTGGTAAACCTGGGCAGTGTGCCTGCATCGGGTACGGCAATGCTTGGCTTCCGGGCAACACAGGGCGGCGGTAATTTCGTGTTTGTTGATGATATTAATATTGTTACCACAGAAGGCGTCGAAAATATTTCGACCGCAACTTCCACGGATATTAATATTTATCCGAACCCTTCTAAAAACGAGGCAACCCTGACCTTTAAACTTACCAACGAATCAGATGTCCAGGTACAAATTTCAGACGTTTCAGGCCGTATGATCGGTGTTTTAGCTAATGGCAAGATGGATGCCGGCGCGCATAGTTTCCCCATTAATACAAATGCCCTGCCTAATGGCGTTTATAATGTAACGATCCATACAGACGGGGGTACTTTTAACCAACGCCTGACTGTGGTGCAATAGCAGTAAAGTTTTCTTATTTTATTTTAGAGGTTGTCCTTGCCGGGCAACCTCTTTTTTATGTCACGTTCTTTTAAAAAAAGTTAAAATAATAAAGCCAGGTGATTTTTTTGGTAACGATAGAAATTCTATTTACCTTGCACATAGAAAATTGTGTATGATGAAAAAAATACTTACTATTATATCGTGTGCCCTGTTGCTTTTAACCGGTATAAGATCAACTGCGCAATTAATTACCGTGCAGCACGATACCGTTTCCGGTAATGCTTCATCAGGGTTGATAAATATACCTGATAACATCGCTGGAAGCACCGGAAGTGTCACCGTAAGCTGGAAAGTTGTTGCTTCCGATTTCCCGGCAGACTGGTTGCCGCTCCTGGGCATCTGCGATGATAACTTATGTTATAACAATTCTCCGACACCTGCTTTATGGCCCACCGGCGCCATTCATACAAACGCTGTATATGGCACTTTTGCCGGTGATTTTCATGCGCAGATAGACCTTTCAACCGCGACCACTATCGGCTGTCATTACGTTAAAGTCAGGTTGTATAATACTACTAATAGTACGACGGTAGCTGATAGCAATACGATCGTAACTTTTATAGTATGCAAATCACCCACGGCAGTACCTAACGTGTCGGCAGAGGAGTCCAGCATTGCTCTTTACCCCAATCCTGCAAATAACGAATTGAATGTTGTTTATGATGCAAGTGCCGATATAAAGAATATTGCAGTTTACAATATAATCGGCAAAGTAATGAGTGTATATAAAGTAGCCGGAAATAGCGCAAACCTGAATATAGAAAACATACCATCCGGTATTTATTTTGTGCGGCTATTCAATTCCAATGGTAATGTAGTGGTGACAAGGAAATTTACAAAGCAGTAATTGAGGTAAGTCAGAAGTTAAAAGTCAGAGCCAAAAAGTGCGCTGGAAAAATAACTATCTTTCAAAATAAAAGTGATCTTTTCCAGGGGCTGCTAAGTAGCCCCTGATTTTTTTTATCCTCATTCGTCCGAAAACTTGCCAGATACCGACTTTTTTTCAAGCAATAAATTTAATAATTTTAAAATAAAATATGTTTTAAGATATTGGAATTATTTTGTAAATTGCATGATTAAATAGTTGAGTATGAAAACCCGTTTACTTTTATTTATTATTGCTATATCGTTTTTTGTTCCTGCCAGCGTAAAAGCGCAGACATCAGCTACGTTCAATATACAGGCGGATACTGTGCAGTCTACCTTTGTTAAGACTGGTAGCCCCGGAGATAATATTACAAACGTTACCGGGAATAATATAGTTGTGAAGTGGCATGTAACAGCGACTGACTTTCCTGCTGATTGGCTGACAGGCCCGGCATTTGGTATCTGTGATAATTATAGCTGCAGGCCCAATGCAAGTAGCGTACTTTGGAATCCTTCAACCGCATCTGGTTACAGTTTTTATTCCACTTATCATTCAAATAGCGCACATGACAGCATTGGAAGTTTTGGCCTCTCACTTGATCTCTCAAATGCTACGAGTATAGGAACGCACTGGGTAACTATCAGTGTATCTGATACGGGCGCAGCTACTACAACCAGCAGAACAATGACCTACGTAATTAATAAACTTGTTAACGGGGTGCCGAATATTACGAACGGAGATGGTAATATAACGTTATACCCAAACCCGGCTAGTAATGAGTTAAATGTGGTTTATGATGCTAATGCTGATGTAAAGAATATTGCGGTATACAATATAATAGGCAAGGTAATGACGGTTTATAAAGTGACGGGAGACAGCGCTAATCTGAACCTTGAAAATATTCCATCCGGTATTTACTTTGTAAGGTTATTCAACTCAAACGGTAACGTGGTTGTGACCAGGAAGTTTACGAAGCAGTAAAACCCCGCCCCCTAAAGGGGAGTCAGATATTTAGCTATTTAAAGCACATTTGGCTGCATACTACTGTTCAGCAGATCTTATTAAAACAGTAAATCAGATTCATAGAAGTAAATAGTATAGAACCGGATGCGGATAATAGCATCCTGTTTTTTGTTGAAACGGAGAGAATAGTTATTGAAAATAGCGGATGACACATTCTTTGAGCATACGCTCCTGTTCGTTAATGCCTTTTACAGGTACCTGCATGAGCTCATTGAAGTGAGGCCAGTTATCTTCATCCCTGCCCACATATTCGTAGTAGCCAAGCTGGCATAATAGGGTGCAGACGGCAATATGCATTAGGTCTTGCTTCTGTTCCTTTGAGAATTTTTTGCGCGGCATGCGGCCAAGCTCATTAACGCCTATTAAAAATAATATGCCCTCCATGTCGGGCACTTTTCCAAAGCGCTCTTTGAGGAGTATCTCTGTATCTAACCAGTTTTGTTCGAAATTATCCATTTTATGAGTCTAACGTCAAAGGTAGAAAGTAGAAAGCTGTTTAACAAAGATCAATTTTCAGATTCAGTACCGGCAATTATACTGCACGCCGGATAGTGTGTAAAAAAGGTTTCCCGCGGAGGCGCGAAGACGCAGTTTCCACGTTTTGTTTTTAGGCTTACAAAGGCGCATTGCGATGCAGATTTTTGATGTTCAAATGGTAGATCACGCGGATTAAAAAATGAAGAACAATCTAAATTCCAAATTCCAAATTCCATTTTTGCCGTAACTTTATCCAAATCTACTTTGCATTCATTGCCTGGGAGATTTAACTTTATATAATGTCAACTTCACACGTACGACCTGGCAGCGATCTCAGCTCGCAGGAAAAGGAGTATGAGAATACTATACGCCCGCAAACCATTGAGGATTTTGCGGGGCAGCCAAAGCTGATTGATAATTTGCGGATATTCATTAAGGCGGCGAATATGCGCGGCGAGGCGCTGGACCATATTCTTTTCCACGGTCCGCCGGGGCTGGGGAAAACTACGCTGTCCCGCATTGTGGCCAATGAGCTGGGTGTGACCATAAAGGAGACAAGCGGGCCTGTTATAGAAAAGCCTGCTGACCTTGCGGGCCTGCTCACGAGCCTGGAGGCGCGAGATGTGCTGTTCATTGACGAGATACACCGGTTGAGCACAGTAGTGGAAGAATATTTGTATGCGGCCATGGAGGATTTCAAAATAGATATAATGATAGATACCGGCCCATCTGCAAGGTCTATCCAGCTTAACCTGAATCCCTTTACGCTTGTAGGGGCCACTACCCGCAGCGGGCTGCTCACAGCTCCATTGTTATCACGGTTTGGTATAAAGTCGCGGCTGGAATATTATACCGCTGATGTGCTGCAGCGGATACTGATACGCGCCGCCGGGGTATTGAATGTGCGGCTGACATCGGATGCCGCCATGGAGATCGCAAGGAGGAGCCGCGGCACGCCACGTATAGGCAACAGCTTGCTGCGCCGTATGCGCGACTTCGCGCAGGTACTGGGCAACGGGGTGATAGATGTGGCCATTGTGGAGCATGGGTTGCGCGCGCTGAATGTGGATGAGAGCGGCCTTGATGATATGGATAACAAGATACTTACTACGCTGATAGATAAGTTCAAGGGCGGGCCGACCGGTATTAATAATATTGCGACGGCAGTGAGCGAAGAAGCGGGCACCATAGAAGAGGTATATGAGCCGTTCCTGATACAGGAAGGCTACATAATGCGCACACCACGCGGCAGGGAAGCAACAGAGAAGGCTTATAAGCACCTGGGAAGGACGAAAAGCCCCGACCCTAAAGGGAGCATGCTATTTGACTGAGAGCATATCTTCAAACAGGGAATACTGGTGTTAAGTCAAAAGGAAAAAGTCAAAACCAAAAGTGGGTGCGATAAAATCAATGTTTAAGATAAATAGGAACAGAAATTTTCTCGGACTTGGAGTTAGCATATTTGGGCTAAATCGAACCATCCAAAAATTATAGCCCCTTCGGGGTTTGAGGTGTGAGTTGTGGTTAAAACCTCACCTGGCCGCGATAACGGTACGGGCGCATACCATAGCGGCGCTTACCCCAGAACATGTGGCGCGTATTTAAATGCCGCTCGCGTGCATAGTGGCGGCGGGTACGTGTGGGTGAAAAATAATTATAGTGCGTAACACCAACCTCGCGCATTCTGCAACTGCTGAAATCCACCAGGATAAATAAAAGCGCTGCAATCAGTAGTATCTTAGTTCTCATTCAGGCACTAAGATATAAAATTAGTTGATTAGTCAAAAAGTAAATTGAATAATTATTGTTTATGCTCCGCCGTACAATTATAAATAAGTATTTATTTATAATTGTAGAAACCTGTTTTCTGCGTTTCTAATCAGCCATTTAACCCGTAACTTTGCACACCTAATATTTATTGGTGAGCCTACTTAATAATTTTCTCAACAGCAGAAATAAAAATCCGCAGGCGGAAATGAATTTCCTCGACCATGTGGAAGACTTGCGGTGGCATATCATCCGTTCGGCTGTTGCGATACTTGCAGACGCTATACTCGTTTTTATAAAAGTAGAGTGGATATTCGATAAGATCATACTCGGCCCGGCGCATAAAGATTTCATTTCTTACAAATGGTTTTGCGCATTAGGGAAATTTGTGCATTATGATGCTTTCTGCCTGGGCGATATCCAGATGAAATTCCAGAATACGGCAGTTACCGGCCAGTTTATGATGAGCCTTTCCGTATCGCTGATGCTGGGCTTCATACTCGCTTTTCCGTATGTGCTGTGGGAGCTGTGGCGGTTTATAAAGCCCGCATTGAGGCCGTCAGAGATAAAGATGGCAAACGGTATTGTGTTCTGGTGTTCTTTATTGTTTTTTACCGGGGTCTTGTTCTCCTATTTTATTGTAGCGCCGTATACCATCAATTTTTTCGGGAATTATAAGCTAAGCCCGATGTTTGAGAATATCATCACCATAGATAACTACTACGATACGATGAGCAATATGATACTGGCGCTCGGTATTGTTTTTGAGTTGCCTATACTGGTGTATTTTCTTTCGAGGATAGGCATACTTACGCCTGAATTTCTGCGCGCGAAGCGCCGGTATGCGTTCATTATATTATTTATCGTCTCGGAGATCATCACCCCTCCCGATCTTTTTAGTTGTTTGCTTGTTTTTATACCTTTATATATCCTTTTTGAAATTTCTGTAAATATCAGCGGACGGGCAGTGGATGCGAAACGGAAAAGGGATGCTATAAAAGACAATGAATAATACCAGGTGCACATCAAACACCGGCATGAAAAATTTCCCGCAAAGGCGCGGAGACGCAGTTTTTCAAGTGCTGTTTTTAAGACCGCAAAGGCGTTTTTGATGCAGGTTTTTGAAGTTGAAAAGGTATAAGTAAAAGTTTTCCCCAACGACGCAAGTGCATTTTTGGCTGCGGGAAATTTATTTAATCAAGATTGCAAAGCACATTGATCTCATTATTTAATAAATTGTAAATAACATGAGCAACGCTATTTTCGACAGGAACCTTCCCATAGCTATAGGGGCTGACCATGCCGGGTTTGAGTATAAAGAGGAAGTGATCAGGAATCTGAAAGCGGCAGGCTGGCAGGTGGCAGACAAAGGCACTTACAGCCTGGATAGCGTGGACTATCCCGATTTCGCGCACCCGGTTGCAGCGATGGTGGAGGAAGGGACAGCAGCCGCTGGGATATTGATATGCGGCAGCGGCAACGGCGTATGCATGACCGCCAACAAGCATCATGGCATCCGCGCCGCCCTTTGCTGGACGGTGGAACTAGCTTCCTTATCCCGGCAGCATAACAATGCCAATGTATTGTGTATCCCTGCGCGATTCGTTTCCCCGGAGCTTGCTGAAAACATGACGGGTGCATTTCTTTCTACAGCATTTGAGGGAGGGAGGCATGAGAAAAGGGTGAATAAGATATAATACTAAGTCAAAAGTTAAAAGTGAAAACCTAAAATGGTAACACCAGTTGGATATTAATATCCGGCATGAGAAAGTTTCTCGCGGAGGCGCAGATCCCATGTTTTGTTTTTAAGACCACAAAGACACAATACGATTCAGATTTTTAGTGTTCAATCTATCTAACTCAACAGAAGAGCATTGATACTTCAGGCTTTATTACTGCAGCTACAAGTTAGACTTTGGTTTCCAGTTTCCCTGTCTATTGGCAAATGGTATAATATCAAAATATACCCCTGGGACCGGGTAAGTTAAACCTCAATGCCGTAAAGGCGTTCAGTCGCTATAAAAAGCAGGATGCGATGAGAAAAAGCAGGCAAATTACAAAGCCGGGAAACGCCCAAAGATTAAGTAAAAAATTGTATCAAATAATTGATTTAGAAATCAATTCTTACCCACCACAAAAACAAAAGGGATATTTGACCGCTCACGGAGGGCAATGCAGACTTTGTTGTATTGTCTGATGACTTTATATTTCTGAAGGTCAATAATCTCAAGCGCGTGGGCGTAATCCCTGGTAATGCCGGAATAACGGAGGTAGGATGCCAGGAACACAGCGGAAGTAACATCGGCGGCGATGATATTTTTTACATAATGTAACCATACATGATCTCTATGCTGGTCGTTCATTTGCTCCGGTTTTACTGTTAATAACCTCTTGTTTTCTTATGCACTTTATAATTTCCCATTATATCGCCCATACACCCGCATTTTTTACTACTATTACAACTTTGTGCCAACAGCCCGGCCATAACTGTGAAAACAATATAAATGGCTGCCTTCCCTGCTTTTGTTCGTTTCATAAAATATACTTTTGTAAAAATACGGATTATTGGTTACCCGCAAACCTAAGCATATATTAATTGCCCCGCTCGACTGGGGGTTGGGCCACACGGCCCGTTGTGTGCCGCTTATCCGCTGCATACTAAGCCTGGGGCACATTCCGGTAGTAGCATGCAACGCTTCCCAGGTCGCCATTCTGTATTTTCAAACCTGGATAACAGCCCGAAGTACTTTGCCTGC
>Ga0207094_1008_pt3 | contig 10977 bp, 8 predicted proteins | sample Alteio_BWMinHeat_90_FD_153518 | JGI IMG/M metagenome (GOLD analysis project Ga0207094, IMG submission 153518) | Enriched cells from forest soil in Barre Woods Harvard Forest LTER site, Petersham, Massachusetts, United States -... | ecosystem: Environmental > Terrestrial > Soil > Temperate forest >... | reverse complement strand
CTCCGGTGGATGAAGCGGTCGCTGCTGCATAAATCGCGGATAATTTTTCCAAAAGCAGAGTTGCTGAAAGGCGACTCTGCTTTTTTTTGTTGCATTTGCATGAACAGTTGACTACAACTGCTTCAAAAGGAGATGCGATGATCAAAAAAATAATCCTCATCATACTTTGTTTACTTGGTGCGCGGATGTTGCGAGCGAGTGATGTAGCTGCATTGAAGGCGGAAAATGAGCAGCTACGGAGCCAGTTAGCGCAGCGGACCGTTGATCAATCGACGAGTATTGCGGTAGCGGTAAGTGCGATGGTGGTTGGTGGTATAGCGGTGTGGTACTACGACCGGCAGCTACCAAATCTTGAAGAAAAAATTAGTAATGACCAGATCATTAAAGTAATTACCACCCATGAAGGCAGTGGCCAGGAGATGGTAGATAAATTAGTGACTCAATGCTGTGCGGGGCCGGAAAAAGAGTCATTGAAGCAGTTGATTGGGAAAATGGACCAGAGCATTGAACTTTTGGAGCGCTATCTGCAGTGGAAAACTCCGCAAAGGTTTGACCGCTTTGCGTGGGCAGAGCAGGCGCTGGCGCGGTTGGTGTTAGCACGTTCTGATGTGGCGGCGCTGTTTTATCATATGCCGGCGGTGCTTTAGTATTTCTTGGCTTTCGCGACGTTGTTGGTGCGGCCGCGTTTATAGCTGTGACGAGTGCGGGTAGTTTTCTTTGCCTTCTTTTTCTTCGTGCGTACCGGTAGCTCTTCGCTGAAGATTAATTCAAAGTGGTACAAATTTTCGTCATCTTTTGGCGCGGTGAAATGGCCGTTGCGTTTGCGCTTCGGTTTGGTAACGGCGATCGGTAGACGTGGCATAGAGCTCCTAAGTTAGTAAGGAAAGTGTTGGCTTGGGCTGGTACAGTAAATAAGGCTGTACCTGGGCATAAAAGTTTTTCGCTTGCGTATTGAATATGGCAAGAAGTTCAGGGCGGGCGATAGAGCCTTGTAGGTATTTGCGGAGTAATGGGGTTCCTGCTGCTTTGTCAAAGTTAACGGCAAAGGAAAGGCTGATACCCCGAGCTCGGAAAAAGTCGGTGATATGGAGGAAAGTCTGGAGCGACGATACCTTATTAATATGTGGTATCGTAATGCGTAACCCGGTATAGATTTTATTACGCTCCGGCTGCCGGTAGCGGTGTGCCACGCTGACAACGCCTAATTTCTTGAGCCCGAGACTGAGCGCGATCCACTGTTTTTCAGAAATACCTGCAGATTCCGGGAGCATAATGCACCGAAAGGCATCGGGGGTACCAACGCCCACGTAAAAGGGAGCTACCTCACCAAGAAGTCCCAAGAAGCTGTAACCGTAGACCGACTGCATGGTGGGTAGATTCGGCGAAAGGGGCAACGGAATGGCATGGCGTGCCGGGCGCTGGTAGTGGGCCAGAGGAACTACATGCAGATCTGCCGGGGCCTTGAGTATTTGTTTGTTGCAATAGAGGGCGAGCTCGCCCATGGTCATGCTGTGGCGTAACGGTACCGGGGCGATGCTGATGAACGAGATCAGATTATCATCTACTAAGGGGCCCTCCATAACACTGCCCAGGGGATTGGGGCGGTCGAGGATAATAATGGTTTTTTTATGTTCCTGGGCTACCACGAGCGCCTTATACATCAATGATATGTAGGTGTAGTGACGCATGCCCGAATCTTGGAGGTCGACGAGGATAGCATCGAGATCGGCAAGATGTTCTGCGATTTGGGTGCTCGGCCCATGGCCCTTGTACAAACTAATAATGGGCAGGCCGGTGTGGCTGTCTACATCATCATGGATTTTGCGCTCGGACGCTACGTTACCGTGAAAACCATGCTCAGGGGCAAAAATTTTCGTGAGATTAAAGCCCTGGGCGACGAGTGCATCAATAGTCCGGGTACCATTGGAGGCTTTACCGGTTTGATTGGTGACTATGCCAATGCGGGCAGTGGGTTTGAGGAGTGGGTGCAAGTGGGAAAGTTGGTCGGCCCCACATTTATAGGTTGGGCACGGTGGTGCAGAGAGTGGTACAAAGAGTGCTGAGAAAACAAGCAGCCTTAATAAATAATTCATTTTTTTCCCTTGGTTATCTGCTTGTGCAGATGTATTCCCAATGTTAATTCTAGGCCATCGTGCCAAGCCAAAACAATAATTGGAGATTGAAATGGAGATACTATTTCTTATGTTGATGGGCTTTCAGGTGTATGGGGCAAATAAAAATGCTCACGCGAGCGCATCAGCTTCTGGATCTTCTGCAGCTACTGCTGTAACAGATGAAACCGATGTTAAGCGCGCGAGCTCCCAAGCTTTTGCTCATCAAGCATCCGTTCTGGCCCAGGCACGGGCGTTGGTGGGTTATATGACCACCCGGCAAAAAGTTGGGCAACTGTTGATGATGCCGGTACCTATTTCCTTTAAAAATCCCAAGCTGGCTGAACATTTAAAGACCAAGGGCGTTGATGCGCGGTTGGCTGATGTTGATTATTTGAAGCAGTTATTCCAAACCCATCACATAGGGAACTTATTGTTTTTGTTCTCTGGAACTACATCTGAACAGGTAACTACCTTGCAAGAATTTCAAGGGATTTATCGCGCGCAAGTTCCTTTAACGGTAGCCGAGGATTTAGAACCGGGTCTTGTAGGTCTTTATGGTGCAACAAATAAGTTGTCTGATATTACGGAGCTGCCAAAAGCCCTGACTTTGGGGGCTATCACTGATGAAAAAATGATTTATCAAGCGGGCGTTTTACTCGGCAAACAAGCGAAAGCTTTAGGAGTGAACATGATTCTTGCCCCGGTGGTGGATGTGAATACGAATCCTGACAACCCTATTATTGGTATGCGTTCTTTTGGCGATAAACCAGAAGCGGTGACGCGTCAAGCGGGTGCCTTGATGAAGGGTATTCAGGACCAAGGAATTATGGCGGTAATCAAACATTTTCCTGGTCATGGAGATGTTGATACGGATCCGCATTTTAAATATGCCTGTCTTTCACATAAACGTGACCGTTTAGAGGCAGTAGAGATGGCGCCGTTTAAAGGGCTTATTGCGCAAGGTGCGCAAGGAGTGATGACTGCCCATCTTATGGTGCCGGCTTTGGATGATAAGAATATGGCGACCTGCTCACCAGCAGTACTTGGTGAGTTGGACAAAATGAGCTTTTCTGGCTTGCGTATCACCGACGGTATGGACATGAAGGCAATACCTCGTGATAAGCCTGGTGAGTATGAGTTGAAGGCTTTGTTGGCAGGGCATCATATGATTTGTATCCCCTACGATCTACCGGCTACTGTTGAGCGGATTATTAAAGCAGTTGAATCAGGCGAATTCCCTGCGACCGAGCTGGATAAAAAAGTTATTGAAGTGGTAGCGCATAAGCTCCGCCTCGGTGCGCCAAACCCGGCGCCTGCCGACAAGGTCAAAGCGCTCATACAGACACCTGAACGAGAGAAATTAGTAGGCGAGTTGCATGCTTGTGCCGTGACGCAGTTAAAAAATGATCATCCATTGCCAGCTGCTATGAGCCAAGTGGTGATTTTTGACGTGGGAGTTGATGCAAGTGTTTTAGCAAAAGCGCTGCAGGGCGGTTCGGCGATATCGATTCCTGTGTATACGCTTGAGCCTGATAAACCTTGTCCATTGTTGCAATCACAAGGTCTTCCTTCTATCCGTTCCTATGAGACCGTGATTATTGCGCTTGGTAACTTGGGTAGGTCGAAGGACAATAACTACGGCATACACCCCGACTTACTTACGTTTTTTGCAGATTTGCGCAAAACCAAAAAAGTTATTCTTGTGCTCTTTAATTCCCCGTATCCGCTGCGACTCTTTGGTGAAGAGCCCTCGATTATCGTGGCGTATGAGGACACTGAAAGCGCACAAAGAGCTGCTGGTAAGATCCTGCTTGGTGGGCAAGCCGCCGGGAAACTGCCGGTGAGTGTGAGCAAACAGTTCCCTGCGGGTTCAGGGCTTTAGCGCACCTTGAAGACGTCTTTAACCACCTGAATGAAGTTTTCTTTGGCCATGTAGCCCGCTTTCACTTCGATAAGGCTGCCGTCTTTGTAAAAGGCAAAGGATGGTATGCCTTTGATGTTGAGTGAGTCGGCAATTGAGTTGAGATTATCTTTTTCTACGCTTGCGCTGCAAAAGCTAATCTTCTTCAGGTCAGGGCTGGCTGAGTGCGCCATTTCGTGGGCGACTTCATGGTAAATTGGCATCATTGCGCGGCAGGCACCACACCAGTGAGCAAAGAAATCAACAACGACCATGCCCTTAGCTTGGGTGACATGTTGGGCAAATTGATCTGCATTTTCAATAGACTTTACTGCATCATGGGCATCATGGAGTGCATGGTGACCATGCGGTGCTTGGGCGGGTGGAGCTGCTTGTTTGCGCAGCTTTGGAGTAATCCAGAGTGCAAGTGCAACAATAGCAATCGTTATAGCGACTGATACCACGATACGTTTGTATGAACTCATACACATCCTTTTTTTAAGGCCCGCGAGGACCATTGCCCTAATTGCAATTCAAGATTGACGCAAGGTATTTACCGTTGTCAACGAAATGATGGTGCGGGAGAATGGCCCGTTGTTTTGAGCGGGTGAAGTGCGTGCGGTGCGATTGCAGATAGCAACCGTTTTTGAACAAAGAATCTAAAAAAATTCACGTTACTTTTTACAAAAAATTTTCTCATAAATTTCGTTGCTTCCGGTATCGTGCATTGTTAGAGTGGCGACACGCATGAATCGAGATTATGCGTGTCAAATGGGCACAATTGGCTTACGCCGTAAGATGCTCATACAAAATTCGAGAGTGATGCGCGACGACATCACACAGTCAAAAATGGTTCAACAACTTGGTGGAGAGTAGTAAGTACGTTTAGCTGAGGTAACGCTATGGAAAAACTGATACATGTCATCAAGAGGTCGGGCGGTCAGGCGCCAATCGATTTTGATAAAATTGAAGCAACGATTGTGCGGGCATGCCGTGGGTATGAACGTGATGTTTCGGTGCAGCATATGGTTAATGAGTTTCATCGGCTTGTGTACGATGGGCTTAAAACATCGGAAATTGAGCAGGCATTAATTCTGGCGGCTACCGCTTTTATTGAGCAAGATCCTGCCTATGGCTATGTGGCGGCGCGGCTGTTGTGGCAAAAACTCTACAAGTCAGTTTTTGGTCGGTCGGTTTCCGAAGGGGAATTTACACAGGCCTATCGCGATGCCTTTATCGGGGAGATTAAACGGGGTGTTGCGGCGGGTTACTTTGATGAGCGGATGCTCACCTTTGACCTTGAGCGTTTGGCTGCAGCATTAAAGCCCGAGCGTGATGATCTGATTAGTTACCAGGGTGCGCAGACGTTGACCTCCCGCTATTTCATGAAAATTGAGGGAATTACGCTGGAAACTCCGCAGGCCTTTTGGATGCGGGTGGCCATGGGCCTCAGTTTGTTGGAACAAAATAAAGAAGGGCAAGCGTTAAGCTTTTACGAAGTGCTCTCCACGCTGCGCTACACGCCGTCGACGCCGACGTTGTTCCATGCGGGCATGGTACGTTCCCAATTAAGTTCCTGTTATCTCTCGACCGTTGATGATGATCTGCATCATATCTTCAAATTTATTGGCGATAACGCACAATTAGCTAAGTGGGCCGGCGGTATCGGTAACGACTGGACCCGTATTCGGGCTACCGGCTCTTGGATTGCCTCCATTCACGCCTACAGCCAAGGCGTTATTCCTTTCATGAAGATCGCCAACGATGTGGTGGTTGCTATCACCCGCAGCGGGATACGTCGTGGTGGTACCGTTGGGTACTTGGAGACCTGGCACTACGACGTGGAAGATTTTTTAGATCTGCGCAGAAACACCGGTGATGAGCGACGCCGTACGCACGACATGAACACGGCAAATTGGATCCCCGATCTCTTTATGAAGCGGGTCGTAGCCGATGGCTCATGGACCTTGCTCTGCCCGTCAGAGGCGCCCGATCTGCATGAGTTATATGGTGCGGCATTTGAAAAGCGGTATGAAGAGTATGAGCAGATGGCGCGTGATGGGCAGTTAAAGCTCGTTAAAACTATTCCTGCTCGTCAGCTCTGGCGTAAAATGTTGAGCCGGTTATTCGAAACGGGGCATCCGTGGATCACCTTCAAGGACCCGTGTAACATCCGCTCGCCCCAAGACCATGTGGGTGTGGTGCACAGTTCCAATTTGTGTACCGAAATTACCCTCAATACTTCCAACGATGAAACGGCCGTCTGTAACCTGGGCTCGATCAACCTCCAAAAGCATATTACCCGTGGCAAGCTCGATGAAGCTTCTCTGGCCGACACCATTAAACATGCGATGCGCATGCTCGACAATGTGATCGACCTCAACTTCTACCCGACGGCAGAAGCACGCAACTCCAACATGCGCCACCGCCCGGTGGGTCTTGGGGTGATGGGCTTTCAAGATGCGCTCTACATGATGAACATCCCGTTTGAAGATGAGCGGGCATTGGAGATGGCCGATTACTCTCAGGAATTTATCTCCTACCACGCGATTTTGGCTTCCAGCCAGTTGGCGCAAGAAAAAGGTTCCTATTCCACCTTCAAAGGCTCCAAGTGGGACCGTGGGTTACTCCCCATCGATACCCTGGATCTTCTCGAACAAGAGCGCGGTGCCACGGTTGAAGTCTCTCGCTTACAGCGCCTCGATTGGGAATATTTGCGAGACCATATTAAGCAGTGGGGCATGCGTAACTCTAACACCATGGCCATTGCACCGACGGCGACTATTTCAACCATTGTCGGCTGCTACCCCTCCATCGAACCGATTTACAAAAACATCTATGTGAAGGCCAATGTGAGTGGCGAGTTTACCGTTGCGAATACCTACCTTGTCGAAGATCTTAAAAAGCTCGGGCTCTGGGATATTACGATGCTTGAGCAGCTGAAGTATTTTGATGGTACTTTAGAGGCGATCGAGGAAATACCCGACGCCTTAAAACGCAAGTACAAAACTGCCTTTGAGATTGATCAGACCTGGCTCATTAAATTAGCTGCCGCTCGAGGTAAATGGATCGACCAAGCACAGTCGCACAACGTATTTATGAAGGGCGTCTCAGGTACCCAGCTTAATGAGATTTATCTGGCTGCCTGGAAGTGTGGCTTAAAAACAACCTATTACCTGCGTACGCTCGGGGCGAGCCAGATTGAAAAATCGACGCTCGACGCCAAGAAATATGGCTTTACCCAAAAACGTGACTACCAGAAGTTGACCCAAGCAGCCGCCGTTGCGGAAGCGCAAGCGGATGAAAAGAAGGGCGCTGCTTGCGGATTAGAGAATACCGATTGTGAATCTTGTCAGTAAGGAATCAAATGCAGATACCAAAGCGTAAAGGCATTATTAATAATGCGACCGTGGACCCGAATAAAATTTTGCCGATGACCTACCTCTGGGCACGGGAATATTACAAAGCGGGTGTCGCCAACAACTGGGTGCCCGAAGAAGTTTCTATGCAGCAGGACGTAGAGCAATGGCGCTCACGCAATACACTCACCGAGGTCGAACGTCGCATGATCATCTGGAACCTCGGCTTCTTTTCCACCGCCGAATCTTTAACCGCGAACAACCTCGTACTTGCGGTCTACCGCCATGTCACCAACCCCGAGTGCCGCCAGTATCTCCTTCGCCAAGCCTATGAAGAAGCGGTACACACCGACACCTTTATCTACTGCTGTGACTCTCTCGGCCTCAACCCCGACGAGATCTACAACATGTATGAAACGATTCCTTCTATTAAGGATAAGGATGAGTTTGTTGTCAGATTAACCACCTCGCTCTTCGACCCGAGCTTTGTTCCCGATTCCGTAGCCAACATCCGCCGCTTCCTCCATGACCTCATTGGCTATTACGTGATTATGGAAGGTATCTTTTTCTACGCCGGCTTTGCGATGATGCTCGCTCTTAAACGCCAGAAGAAAATGATCGGCATTGGTGAGCAATTTGAGTACATCATGCGTGATGAAAGTCTCCACTTAGCCTTTGGCTGCGACCTGATTAACACCATCAAGGAAGAAAATCCCCAGATCTGGACCGAAGAGTTCCAACAAGAAGTCATTGCGCTCATTGAAAAGGCCGTCGTACTTGAGAAACGTTACGCCCATGACGCCTGCCCCCAAGGCCTGCTTGGCATCAACGCCAAACAGTTCAGTGATTATGTGGAATATATTGCCGACCGACGTCTCGAACGCATTGGATTACCGAAGATATTTAACAAAGAAAACCCGTTCCCGTGGATGTCGCAATCTACCGATCTGCAGAAGGAAAAGAACTTCTTTGAGACCCGCGTGACCGAGTATCAAGGTGCCGGAGCCTTGGAATGGGAGTAAAAAACTCGCTATACTAAAGCTACTTTTTAGCAATAAATGCCGTGGTGCGGGATTGGCCTGCATCACGGCTTTGTGTTTTTATTGATTCCGGTTTGAGAACTGGTCATCCTCGATACAACCAAAAAACGAGGAGCCCTATGTTGACCGCTTTTCTACTTCTTATTTCCCTCTTTCAATTGCCACTGCATGCCTCAGCTTCCGCAACTGCTACTGCTACGCCATCTGCCATCGAGCAAAAAAGAGTGAGCTCTGCACGCGAAGAAACGGCTACCGCGGCCGACGTGAAGGCCGCGGTAGCACAACGAGAAAATACCCGTAATCTGCTCTGCCTCATCGATAAGAAAGCCGAAGTGTTCGAAGACAATTATCAACCAGCAAACTTCAACAATCCTTTTTCACACGACCTTATGGTGGCACTTGCTCAACAAGCTGCGCCGATTTTAGTGTTTGGCACCCATTTATTACACAATGGCATGCGCTGGGCTTATGAAATGAGAGGTTTTGTGACGCCGCAGGCCATCGCCGCCATTAATGAGGCGAAGCAACTTGTTCTCAAGGCGCGCGGTAGTGCAACACCTGAAGCTATAGCTGCTATCGCGCAGGCAATTAGAAAGGCTGACGTGCCCGAAGGCTTTGATGATCATCAGATATTAGAGTTGGTTCCTCACCGGTGGATCTTCTTTGAATACCGTAAGGATGCTCCCGAGCATACCCACGCTTATCTTTTTTTACCGCGCCGGCTGGTGGGCAACCTGAGTGCACCCGATGCCTTGCAGGAGTGTGGCTTTAATGCTGCCGGGTTTTCTGAGCAAACAATTGATGCGCTCCAGAAAAGGGTTGTTACTGCCGCGCAATGGAGCGCTCCGTGCAAAGAATGTTTGGAGCAATCGGATGCCAATTTTGAAAAGGGGCTGCTAAAGTTTTTCGAGCGGGAAATGCGTCCGTCGGCCCAACGCTTTGGTCTTGCGCTGCTGGGTCACGGTCTGCATTACCCGCCGAGTGAGCGGGGAGAAAAAGAGGTAAAAGAACAAAAGCAAAATGCTATTGCAGGCTTAAGTATCCCTCATTGTATGCGGCTACTTACTATTCTTTCGAACAAGGGTGCAGAGCTCGTTCATTTTTGTACCTGCTATTTAGGCGGCATCAACCTGCAAACATTGCGCCAAAAACTCCATGATTTTGAAAGGAGGGTCCCGAGCGCCAATAAAATGGTTGTAGCCTCAAGTGCAACGACCGATGCCCCGACGATTAATGTACCTAACGCGTACATTCCCAATATGTCCGATGCGATCTTTGCCCAGTTGTTGCCCCAGATGGCCGAAAAAGAGTATTTAGACAGCGGTCTTTTCCCGACCTTTCCCGCGCTTCGTTTTGATCTCTATTTCAAAGAGCTGAATGCGCTCCAGAGTTCTGAACGCGCCAATAGGGCGGCAGCACGGGGATCTATCGCCCAGGCCATGCGGGGTATTCCTCTGCGATCTATTCCCCAGCGTCTACAGGCAATGCTCAAAATCTTATCAGGTTACAAGCTCACTACGGGATCCTATGAGCTAAGTGCCGTAGCCCAAGTCCGCATGCCAGACTATGACGGGGTATTTCAGGCAGTAGAGCTTGATGACAAGATCAAGGTGCTCACCTACGTGGATGTTTATAAACCATTCCTTGAAGAGGAGCTGCGCTATGGTTTTAAAGTAATCCAAGAGAAAGAGTCAGAAGCCGCTAAAAAATCGTTGGATGAGTTGTTTGAAAAAGTAGGCTCTAAAGAAAACCCGAACAAAGAAGATGTGCAGCGCTTACGGCGCTCGTATCTCGCCTCTTCCAAAAAAGCTGAGCAGCTTGAAACGCTCAAAACCAAACTCTTTCCCGTTATTCTTCTTGCGAACAAAGAATTAGTGATGGTCTACCCGCCTTCGGTGCCGGTGCCACTGAGGATTCGCGGTACGGTTCCCCATTTTGTACAAATGTTGGGAGGCACAACCCCACTCTTTTTCAAGGAGATTGCGGCGCCCAGTAACAAGCTTGTTGATGTTCTCTGGGGCTTTATTTTTCAGGGTGATTATAACAGGCGCTACTTGGTTAATAAGGTTATCTGCAAAGATGCCCGCGTAGATAAATTGCTCGTTGAATCACGCGGCGAAGTTCAATTCGGTTTAAAGCCGACAGCTTTTGATGCTTGGTATGAAAAAGATGGAGAGGTCTTCAAATGCGATTTGCGTGATGTACATGCAGGTACTTTCAAAAAGGATACCGACCCTGCCAGCATCGCTGCCTACCACAAAAAAATGGAGGCAATCCGCGATGAGGTTGTTGCCAAAGGTGGGGTGGTGGATCCGGATTAATTTTTTATGCTTTGCGACGCTTTGAAGTTTGTTTTTTCTTCAGAAGAGCTCGTTCATCTTCAGCTTTTTTCTCTGTGATTATCTCGATAACCTCTTCCAAGGTCAGTTTGCTACCTGCCATCTTCATAGAGTGATAAATAGTTTCATATCGAGCTCTTTCCTTCATCTCTTGGATCATCTCGGGGGTCAAATCAAGATCCTCAATATCTTTCTTGATTTTCTCAATTTTGGATAGAGATTTTG
>Ga0207094_1128_pt1 | contig 11008 bp, 9 predicted proteins | sample Alteio_BWMinHeat_90_FD_153518 | JGI IMG/M metagenome (GOLD analysis project Ga0207094, IMG submission 153518) | Enriched cells from forest soil in Barre Woods Harvard Forest LTER site, Petersham, Massachusetts, United States -... | ecosystem: Environmental > Terrestrial > Soil > Temperate forest >... | reverse complement strand
TTTCGGGTAAAATTCCTTTTCTTTGTTCCTTCGCTTGTTTTTTAACCGGGCGTTTTGATGTCATTCGTTTAAGTGTTGGTTATTCTCAAGCCAATGTTCGCCTCGTGGGAACTCACGTCGGAGTGGGTATCGGCGAAGACGGTTGCAGCCAAATGGGCTTAGAAGATTTGGCCTGTATGCGTTCTCTTCCTCAGGTTGCAGTTTTACAACCAGGTGATGACATTGAAACTCGAGAGATGATGAAGTATTTGGTGCGCCATCAAGGCCCGGCTTACATTCGTCTCACTCGCCAAGAACTTGATGATGTGAATCCTCAAGGCTATCAATTTCAATTTGGTAAGGTTTCAAAGATTAAAGATGGTGGGCAAGCTGCCATTTTTGCCACTGGCGGTCTTCTGGGTCCAGCTCTGAAAGCCGCCCGTGAGCTTGAAAAAGAAAATTTCAGTGTGGCTGTGATCAATGTCCATACAATTAAACCCATGGATAAAGAATCGGTTTTGCAATGGGCTTCAAAGGTTCCTGTTCTCTTCACTGCTGAAGATCACAATGTGATTGGTGGTTTGGGCTCGGCCGTTGCCGAAATTCTTGCAGAAGCAGAACCAAAAACTGGTGGCGGACCCTTGGCTCGCTTGGTTCGTATCGGCGTGCAAGATGTTTACGGTGAAAGCGGAACTCCTTCTGCACTCTATGAAAAGCATGGCTTTGATGTCAAAGGTGTGGCTAAGACTGTGAAAACAACTTTGCTCGCTCACTCCAATGGACGCCGATGAGAGACATAGTCAGTCTCACGAACGGGTAACCAGTACCGCAAAAAAACTTTTACCTTGGCTTGTGGCCATAGCTTTTTTTATGGAAGCTTTGGATGCTACGATTCTTAATACTGCTGTCCCCATCATCGCTGACGCCTTGAAAGTCTTGCCTCTCAATATGAAATCAGTCTTGAGCAGTTACACTTTGAGTCTCGCTGTTTTCATTCCCATCAGTAGTTGGGTGGCCGATCGTTTCGGCACTCGCCGTGTTTTTGCTTGGGCCATCGGACTTTTCACTTTGGGTTCTGTCTTCTGCGGACTTGCCAGCAACATTCATGTGCTTGTCGCTTGCCGAATATTGCAAGGTTGCGGGGGCGCCATGATGGTTCCTGTGGGCCGCCTGACTCTGGTGAGAAGTTTTGCGAAATCAGATTTGATCAAGACCATGAGTTTCGTGGCCATCCCTGCATTGATTGGTCCCATGCTCGGGCCCTTGGCTGGCGGATTGATCGTTCGCTTTTTTCATTGGAGGATGGTGTTCTTCGTCAATGTTCCCATCGGACTTGCGGGACTATATTTAGTGTTTAAATATCTTCCGGATTTTCGTTCAAAAAAAGTTCCTCCTCTGGATATCGTTGGTCTAATTTTATTCGGAGCAGGCATTGCTCTTCTCTCTTATGTCTTAGAAGTTTTTGGTGAACATAGTCTTGGTTCTGCAGAAGTCTTAGGTCTCTTGGCCATTTCTATGACCCTGCTTCTTGGATATTGGGTGCATGCTCGCAGCATGTCCTTTCCACTTCTTCGCTTGGGACTTTTGCGTATTCGTACTCTAAGGATTGGCGTGACCGGAAGTTTTATCACTCGGCTCGGCGTCGGGGGCCTTCCTTTTCTTTTGCCCTTGCTTTATCAAATTGGTCTTGGGTATTCGCCCATTGAATCGGGGCTTTTGATGATGCCTCAGTCGATAACGGCGATGGCGTTGAAGATGGTGGCTCCGCGGATTCTCACTCGGTTTGGATATCGAAGTGTGCTTTTGCTGAACACAATTATGATGGGAGGCCTCGCCATTCTCTTTGCCTTCTTCACTCAGGCGACGCCCGTTTGGGTCATTATTTTTCAGGCCTGCGTTTTTGGTTTTTTCTCATCCTTGCAATACACGTGTATGAATACTCTTGTCTACGCGGACATTCCAGATGCAGAAACGAGTATGGCCAGCACAATCGTCAGCACTGTCCAACAAATGTCCATGAGTTTTGGTGTGGCTACGGCGTCTCTGCTGACGGCATTTTTTATTCCCGAATCACTGCGAGGTAATAGCTCTGAATTACTTCACGGGCTGCACGAGGCCTTCATCTTCATGGGCCTCTTGACGGCCCTTTCATCGCTTGGTTTTATAGAATTGAAAAGCACCGACGGTGACGTCATCAGCAAGCACAGTGAAGCCATTCACTAGAGGTGTAGGTTAGTTCCCTACCCACTGACAAACACCGTTTGCTGAGCAATTGAGCGACCCCTATTATGGGCCTAGGGACTTGCAGATATCAATGGACTTTTAATTAAGTGGTCCCCAACATCGAGTACAAACTAAGTTCCGAATTTAGGCGCCCTGTCTAAAGCCTCAACAGGTGGCTTTAGGTGTTCTAAGTAATGAAGGCATAAGTAGAATAGAAAGATATCGGATATGGATCAGGTTAGACTGAATATTTTTTTGACAATCGCTTTTCATGGGCACTGATTATTTTCTAAATCGATTGGGCACGGTCGTTGCAATAGTCCTCGTTGGCATAAATGGTTACGTTTTTTAAAAAGGATGGTTAGTTATGAAAGTATCAATAAAAATTTTAATTCCAATTTTGGCCTTAGCCTGCCTCGTGATTTTTTCTAAGGCAAATGCAAATGATAATCCCAAATGTAAAAACTGTGCTTCAGTCACTGAGGGTGACGATCGAGTACCGACCTTGACAGGTAGTCCAGAGCAAAGAGGTATAGGGCCTGCTCAGCCAGACGCAGTTACCAGTGCAAGTGATAATCCTAAATGTAAAAACTGTCCCTCCGTAATTCCCTGGGAGCAGCCCGGAGTTGATCCTGTGGTCCGAGATTCAGCCCAAGTCTACTTTGAAAAACTCTTGAGCGCTTGGGGTGTGGATAAAGAGACGGCAAGCCCACAACAAATCCAACTTGCAATTGACCAATCATGCGCGGGATATCCTGGAGTGTGCAATTAGTAATGTCTTAGCAATCCAGCCCAAAAGGGTCTCTCTCGTCGGGCCCTTTAGTGACTTTTACGGGCACGCTGACTAACAATTAACAGCAATCTGACATTTGTCGAAAAGTTAGTCAGTGCCTCATCTCTCTTCTAACGTAATAGAAATAATGGAAAAATAAAAATTTAGAGTGTTCTACCCAGAGCCATTTAAATCGGCATTCAAATTGCTTACAGGTAGTTTGCGGAACGTTGATGGAATTTGTGTAGCGGAACGTTTGTTGAAGTTCTAATTTTGATTTGTTCGAAAAAAGGGTACAATGAATCTCAGGGGGGAATTATGGGATTCATTCGACTATTTTTTAAGTATTCTATTGCTTTTGGTGTTTTGAGTCTGCAGCTCTCTTGCGTGACGTCTCCTTCGAAAACATTTTCAGATATTAAGGTTGGTACTCATAAAGACGTTGTGCTCGATACAATGGGTTCGCCTTATCGCACGGAATTCAAAAATGGTCGCTATATTTGGATTTACAAAATCACCGAAAATGATCGCCTGACCACAAAAGAAGTGGACGTCAAAGATGATCAAGTCGTTTATGTCGGAGAAGTTCTTCCCGACAAAGCCCAAGCCGCCAATAAAGTTCATCGTGGCATGGCAAAAGGCGAAGTAATAGACCTGCTCGGTCTGCCCTCTAAAACTCGTAAAGAAAATTCCCGCGAAATTTGGCTCTATGTTTTTTCAAATTCAGACTCTAGTTTTTCCCAAGAAATCCAATTCGAAAACGACCACGTTGTGACGACAGGTTCCGTCAACCCAGCTTCAGCCGATCAGACTCAAAAAGACGGTGATCCCGTTTTTACTCCAGTAAATTGACGCAAACCTTTACCAAAAGGTACCAGGTACCTTTTTAGTACTGCAGTTTTATGCGGTTGGGGTCGGCGGTGGGGGAAGGTTTGGCGATTTCGGCCTGTTTCTTTTTGGTGGCTTCTGAGAGCGGGACTCCGTAGCGTTCTAACATTTTGATTTTTGTTTTGTTGAGTTTGCCGTCGATGCCACCCTCTTGTTCGAAGTCATCGAGGGACTTGAGCTTGTAGGCCTGATATTTCCGATCGGTTTTATCACCATGTTCGGGGTGTTCAAATCGTACATGCTCACGTTCTTGGTCAAACTCCTTATAAATCTTGGTGAGCTCTTTGTGTTCTTTTTGGATTTCGCCCAAGAGTTTTTCGACATCATCCTTGTTTCGAGTTTTCTTTTTTTCTTCGATCAGTTCGCGAATCTTTTTTTCTTTTTCGCGAATTCGAACGATTTGAGTTTTGAGATTGGCTTCATGGGCGCTCCACTCGCCCGCATAGGCGTGGGAAGCTGTGAGCAATTCCGCAGAAAACGAGAAAAAAATGAGGAAGACCACAACCAAAGAACCAACCGAAAAATACAAAGGTCTAAATTGTTGCAGATTGAACAATGGCATGTTGCTCCCAAGAAAATGTGAGATCAAGATGTTTGAGGCGCTTGACTAAAATGCTCGCCTTCACGGCACTGATATTGGAAACTTTTAATTTTCCGGCGCGAATAGAAGCCATCATTTTCTCAGCCTCCCAGAGAAAACGACGGTCCTCGAGAATATCATGAAGGGCTGACCGCAACTCTTTTGAATCAATTCCTTCAATGGTCAGCGAATAGAGCAGCAGTCCATCTTGGCCTTGAGAAAATTCGGCATTGGCATAGTCCACAAGTTCGCCCAAGTCTTGCACCGAACGAGGCGGAAGTAAATTCGCTTCAATCATTGGTGGAGCTTCATCTTCGGTTTGAGATATTTGAAAATTCGGCAAATGAACGGGGCCTTGGGTGTCTTCCTTCGTCTCAGCAGTGAGCCTTGAGGGAGGAGAAGGCAAAGAACTCTCATGAACTAAAGCGCCACCGCAGTTGGGGCAATTGAAAACTCCAAAGCCTGATTCGGTGTCTATGGGATGATTACAATGGATACAATTGGACATCGCCTACTCCTTGGCTGGCCAACAATTGTTTCTCTTAAACGGTGTCGTCTTCTTCGAGCAACTTTGCCCCGTGGCACTTTTTGTATTTCTTGCCACTGCCGCAAGGACAAGGATCATTACGCCCAACTTTTTCTTCACGTCGTTTTGGTTCTTGAGATTTCGAAGGGCCATTAGAGTTAAATCCATCGGCCGCAGGATGAGAAAAACTCATGCGCTGACGTTGAGGTTTGGGGGCTAAATCAACAATCTCTTGTTCAAGGGCCTCTTCATTTTCGTTCAGTTCTGGTGGCAATCCTTGATTGTTCGGATGTTGTCCGCTCTGTGGGACCAGCTGAATTTTTAAAATCTTCTCGAGAGACTCGGATTTTACAAGGTGATCCATTTCGGCAAAGGCTTTAAAGGCTTCTTTCTTATATTCTACCAAAGGATCTTTTTGAGCGTAGGCTCGAAGATTAATTCCCTCTTTGAGGTGGTCGATGCGCAAGAGGTGTTCTTTCCAGCGAGTGTCGATAGTCTGAAGTAAAATCATTTTCTGCACTTGTGCGAACAAAGGCCCTAAGTGTTGTCTCTGACGTTCAAAAACCGCTTTGACACTTTCACGAACAGCCTCGACCAGTTTTTCAGGAGTGATTTCATTCTTACTCAAAGCCCCTTCAAAACGTAAGTCCACACCAAACTGTTGCATAAGGGCTGTATGAAGTCCGTCCAAATCCCACTCTTCTTTTTTCACAGACTCACTTGCGAAATTGTCCAAAATACCAGAGGTCACATCCCCCAACATTTCTCGAATAATTTCTTCAACCTTGACTCCATCTAAAACTTCGCGCCGCAATCCATAGATGGTGTTGCGTTGTGTGTTCATGACGTCATCATATTCGAGCAAGTGTTTACGAACATCAAAATGGTGACCCTCAACCTTGCGTTGAGCGCCTTCAATGGCTCTTGTCACCATGGGTGCTTCAATGGGCTCATCTTCGGGAACATTGAGCATGGTCATGATTTTCTGAATGCGCTCACCATTGAAAATACGCATGAGATTGTCTTCGAGAGAAAGGTAAAATCGAGTTTCACCGGGGTCACCTTGACGACCTGAACGACCACGCAGCTGATTGTCGATACGGCGCGATTCATGGCGTTCTGTGCCCACAATGTAAAGTCCACCGGCCGCTAAAACTTCTTGTTTCTCGGCTTCACAGAGAGTTTTAAAATGGGCCAATTCTTTTTGATATTCTTCACTCTCTTCGTCTTTCACTTTTCGACGAGCCATGGATTCGGGATTTCCCCCGAGAACAATATCGGTCCCTCGACCGGCCATATTCGTTGCAATGGTGACCGTGCCTTTTCGCCCAGCTTGCGCCACAATTTCAGCTTCCCGTTCGTGGTGTTTTGCGTTCAATACATCGTGAGGAACACCCGAGCGTTTGAGAAAATTTGATAGCCTCTCTGATTTTTCAATACTGACAGTTCCAACGAGAACCGGCTGATTTTTCAAATTACGTTCCTTGATATCTTTAACGATGGCTTTGTATTTTCCTTCTTCGGTTTTATAGACGACATCGTTCACATCGTTTCGCTTCACCGGCCTGTTTGTCGGGATCACTGTCACTTCAAGATTGTAAATCTTCTTGAACTCAACGGCTTCCGTATCCGCAGTTCCCGTCATACCCGCTAATTTTTGGTACATGCGAAAATAATTTTGAAACGTAATGGTCGCCAAAGTTTGGTTTTCATTTTTAACTTGAACGCCCTCTTTGGCTTCGATGGCTTGGTGAAGTCCGTCACTCCATCGGCGACCGGGCATCAAGCGGCCAGTGAATTCATCCACAATGACAACTTCGCCGTCTTTGATCATGTACTCAACATCGAGGCGATAAAGATGATGAGCTTTCAATCCCTGATAAACGTGGTGAAGAAGTTCAATATGTTGTGAGTCGTAGAGGTTCTCAATACCCAAAAGCTCTTCAACTTTAGAGTTACCCTCTTCTGTCAAAGAAGCAGTTTTTGATTTCTCTTCCATCACAAAATGTTTTTCTTTTTGCAAATGGGGAATAATTTTGTTCACAGTATAATATTTGTCCGTCGACTCCTCAGAAGGACCAGAAATAATCAGAGGAGTTCGCGCTTCATCAATCAAGATCGAATCGCACTCATCCACAATGGCATAATGAAAAGGTCTTTGCACATAGTCCTGCAGACTAAACTTCATGTTGTCTCGTAAATAATCAAAGCCAAATTCATTGTTGGTGCCATAGGTAATGTCCGAACCATAGGACTCACGTCGCTGACGATCACTGAGATCGTGAACAATAATACCCACACTTAAGCCCAGCCATTTGTAAACTCGACCCATCCACTCAGCATCACGTTTGGCCAGGTAATCATTCACAGTAACAACGTGGACCCCTTTGCCTGTCAGAGCATTCAAGTACACAGGCAAGGTCGCGACCAAAGTCTTACCTTCACCGGTTTTCATTTCGGCAATTTTACCTTGGTGAAGAACGATACCGCCGATGAGCTGCACATCATAGTGGCGCATTCCCAAAACACGACGAGAGGCTTCTCGGCAAACAGCAAAAGCTTCGGGCAAAACGGAATCAACACTCGCCCCTTGAGCAATTCGATTTTTAAGTTCCGGAGTTTTCGCTTTCAGTTGATCATCGCTCAGAGCTTGAATTTGGGGTTCAAGGGCGTTGATGGCTGCAATGAGAGGTTGCAGCTGTTTCATGTCCCGTTCGTGTTTTGTACCAAAGATTTTTGCTAAAACTTTTTTGACCATAAGTCTTAGATTTTATTATGAGATCACTGTGTTGTCTATCTCTGAGCGGTGCTGCGGGACCTTGCACAATCCCACTTGAAAGCCTAATTCGAGATCTGGCGAAGACCTTCATAAACTGCAATGGCCACGGCGTTGGCAAGGTTGAGGCTCCGAATAGGGCCATATTGCGGGATAGTAAGGGCTTGTTTTTTATTCTCTTGCAGGAACTTTGCATCCAGTCCCTTAGTCTCTTTGCCAAAGACGAGCCAATCCCCCCTCTGAAATCTCTGTGAGTAAAGTGAGTTCTCTGCCTTCGTCGAAAAATAAAAAACGCGTGAGAAGTTTGGCACCACGGCTTGCCATTGCTGGACATTATCATAGGTATGCCATTTTAAATTTGGCCAATAATCAAGGCCGGCGCGCTTTAATCGTTTGTCTGAGATCTCAAATCCCAGTGGTCCAACAAGATGAAGAACACAATTGGTGCCCACGCAGGTGCGTCCAATATTACCTGTGTTGTTTGGGATTTCTGGCTCAATCAGAACAACGTTGAAATGACTCTCACCCATTATTCTAGAAAATGAAAAACTTCTTGACCAAGGGCTGTAAGGGCCAATCGTCGTCCCTTATCTACAATCAGCCCTTTATTCATCAATTCGCGATACAAATCCAAATTAATGGGGACAATATCTCTTCCGGTGGAGCGGCCCAATTTCTGAACATAGGTGCGCTGATTCTTTGTGAGAGATTCTGTCAGGGGAGCCCTCTCAGCAATGGCCTTTTTCCAATTCCCATCAGAAATAGGGGTGGCTGTGCGAGGGATTTTATTGGGATGAATTGAGTAAACTTGTGTTTTTATATTCTGATTTTCTACGGTGACTTCAATTTCATTTCGCAAGTAAAGACTTTTTTCGGGATTTCTCAACGAGTAACCATGAAACTCATCCAAGAGCTTAAAGAGAATTTCGTGTTTTGAAAATTGCACAAAATGGCCAGCAACGCTTGAGCTTCCATCGTTTACAAAAACAGGATAACCAACCTCTAAGCGATAGACGGAACCCTTTGCTTCCGCGGGTTTTTGAGCTGTAATGAATTCTGAGATGCGATTGTAGTGAACCATTCCCTGAGACATAGAGCCGGTGACAAACAAGCTGTCTTCTTGCATCGAATTTTCCCCCTCAATTGCAGGCAGAAAGCTATACCAAAAAGAACGGTCTCGCGCAATAGAAGCTCATCAATAAAAGTGTTGAAGTGAGCTTTGCCGACTCAAAAGAAAATCCCGTCGCATTGCAAAAATTAGTCGAGTTTTAAACTTTGTGGTGCTCAGCCTTGAATTTTTTTGTTAAGTTTTTCCATCGAGGGTAGCCGATGAAACAAGATCAAGTCATTACATATATGGAATACGAATGGGTCCAAGTGGACGATCAAATCCTTACCATTGGTATCAATGAGGATGGACTTGATCAAATCGAGAGGATTTTGAAACTTGAATTACCTCCTGAGAATGAAGAGGTCTTGGCCGATGAAATTTGCGGTGAGCTCGAGACCGATGATGGTTCGTTGAACATTTATTCTCCTGTCAAAGGAGTCGTGACCGAAGTCAACGCTGCTGTTCTCGAAAACCCCTCGCTATTATTAGAAGATCCTTTTGGTGAAGGCTGGCTCATTCGTCTCGAAGCCGAAGATAATGAAGAAATCGAAGAATTTGTGCGAGGCTCATCTGGCGAAGGCGCTGCCGATGAAGAGGACGAAGAAGATGATGAAGACGATGAGGACGAGGATGAAGAAGAGGACGAAGAAGATTACTAGTTTTTAAAATAAGCCTAGTAATTTGGTTAGGCTTGATCTGACTCAGCGGATCCTTTAGGTAAGCTTTTCACCGTAAAATCCTTAAATTCTTTGCCATCAAACCGAAAGATCTTTTTTTCATTTTCCATAATGGTTTGAACATTTACTGGGCGAGTCCAAATGGCTTGCAGATTCTTCATGGTTTCTTCCATGTAATCGGGCTGCATGTCGACTCCCTCATGAAGATGATTGAGTAAAAGTTCGCCGCGATTTTCATAGTTGCCATCGATAATTTCAATGATGGGTTGACCCCAATTGGTGAGTTGAAAAAGAAGTTGAGCCTTGATGCCTTTAAAATCTCGGGTGTCAATTTCATAGCGTTGAGTGCGGCGGTTAAATTTATACACAAAGAGTTTATTTTGAATGCAAAAATCTTCAGTCATAAATTCATCGATGAAGGTCACATCGTTATAGTCCCTACGCACTTCGAAAATTTTCTGTCGTCCCAATCCCAATTTTTTATTCCAGTGGCGTTTCTCATCAAAGTTGTCGCATTCATTCCACTCTTTGCCAAACTGCCCCTTGTTCCAGCGCTCCTCAATATAGCGAAAGAGTTCAATCCCAACTTTATAAGGATTGAATCGTGTCGGAGACATTGAGACCGTACCACTGTGGTGATCGGCATAATCGATGACTTCACTGTCCGTGAGAATTTTTTGAGTCATCATTGTCGAATGCCAATAAGAGGCCCAACCTTCATTCATGATTTTTGTCATCCCTTGCGGAGAAAAATAATAGGACTCATCACGAATAATCGAAAGAACATCCTGTTGCCAAGGTTTTAGAGGAGCAAAATGAATCAAAAATTGTAATATATCTCGCTCGGGTTTGGGTGGAAAGCCCATCTCTTGCCTTTGTTCTTGCCGTGCTTTTTCAAGCTGCTCTTTTACAAAGTCTGGTGGATTAATGAATTTATCCATATAGCCGCGATCTGATCTTAACAAATGAAGACTTTGATCATCTTGAGATTCGTTAAGCTCGGCAGGCGGTGCTGTATGCCGTTTGACATAAGGGCTATAGCGATCAATCAGGTTTTCAATGCTTAAGCAACGGTCCACAAAACTCTCCACAGCCTCAATCCCATAGCGATCAATGTGGCGCCGAATGCGAGTGGCATGATTGGCCATCACATCCATCATCTTTCGATTGGTCTGCGAGAACCACTGATTGTTTTTGAAAAAATCGCAATGGCCATAGACGTGGGCCATCACCAACTTTTGGTCGACCAACATGTTGCCTTCCATGAGATAGGCGTAACAGGGATCGGTGTTGATCACCATTTCATAGATTTTCGATAGACCATATTCATAACCCTTGGATAGAGATTCATACTCCATCCCGAACCGCCAATGAGGATAACGAACGGGAAAGCCCCCATAGGCCGCAAACTGATTCATCTGATCATAGGTGATGATTTCAAAAATGGTTTCGAAAAAATCAAGACCATAATCCTCG
>Ga0207094_1127_pt1 | contig 11037 bp, 12 predicted proteins | sample Alteio_BWMinHeat_90_FD_153518 | JGI IMG/M metagenome (GOLD analysis project Ga0207094, IMG submission 153518) | Enriched cells from forest soil in Barre Woods Harvard Forest LTER site, Petersham, Massachusetts, United States -... | ecosystem: Environmental > Terrestrial > Soil > Temperate forest >... | reverse complement strand
TGCTGGGTTTATTGCCGGGCGGGGCTAATTTTACCGGTAATATTGCTGTAACCGCTTGCCTTGCGTTACTTTCTTTTATCGTAATGATGGCTAAGAGCAGGAAACATTTCTGGAGCCACCTGCTGAATCCTCCCGGAGTCCCTGGCTGGATGAAACCGATGCTGGTGTTGATAGAGGTAGCCTCTTTGTTCATTAAACCAATGGCGTTGATGATACGTCTTTTTGCAAACATTATGGCGGGCCATATTGTGATCCTGGCGCTGATAAGTATTGTATTTATTTTTGCGGCTATCAATACTGCTGTAGGAGCGGGTTTTGTACCGGTTTCTCTTGCGTTCACTATCTTCATGTTTTTTCTTGAGTTGCTGGTTGGGGCGATACAGGCGTTCATCTTCGCCAATCTCACAGCCGTATTTATAGGACAGGCAATAGAAGACGGTCACGCTGACCATGGGGAACCGCATACGGAAATGTCAATGTAGTTTTTTTTAATCAAAATCCATATATATGTCTTTAATGAGCATTATGTTAGTAGCATCAGGATCGATAGCAGCCGCAGGCGGCGCCGTTGGTGCAGGTATTGCCGCACTTGGTGCAGGTGTTGGTATTGGCCAGATCGGTAAGGGCGCTGTAGAAGCGATAGCCCGCCAGCCTGAAGCTATGGGCGACATCCGCGCAAACATGATCCTGATGGCAGCATTCGTTGAGGGTGTTGCACTGTTCGGGGTTATTGTTAGCCTGCTGGCGATCGTACTTTAAAACCCCCTGCCCCTGAAGGGGAGTGCGTAAGCACTTTACCTTCGGCATCGGGATATATACGGTCTTACCCCAGCCCTTGAAAGGGAGCGCATAGGGTGCTTTGTAATTGCGGGCTGGGGTTATTTTAAATTTTTAGTTCTTTATAATAATATTAGCAATGCTCGATTAGTGATTGAGTGTTTAATGTTAACCGCTCCTGTACTCCCCTTTAGGGGTCGGGGGTTTTAAATGATTTTAAAATGGATTTGTTAACCCCCGAATTTGGGCTGTTTTTCTGGACGCTGGTAGCGTTCCTGACCGTTTTCTTTATACTGAAGAAATTTGCATGGAAGCCTATTCTTAATTCGCTCGGAGAGCGTGAAAAAGGAATAGCTGATTCTATTGCCACCGCGGAGCGCGTGAGAAATGAAATGAGCCAGTTGAAATCAGACAACGAAAAGTTGCTGGCACAGGCGCGTGAAGAGCGCACACAAATGCTGAAAGAAGCAAAAGAAACCAGAGATCGCATAGTGGGTGAGGCGAAGGATATGGCAAAAACCGAAGCCAATAAAATAATAGTAGACGCGCAGCACCAGATACAGCAGCAGAAAATGGCTGCTCTCACTGAGGTGAAGAATGAAATAGGCAACCTGGCAGTAGAAGTTGCCGGCAAGATACTGCGCAAGCAACTGAATGCCGCGGACGGCCAGGAAATGTATATGAAAATGCTGGCTGAGGACATAAAACTAAATTAGCGAAGAAGTAGTGAAGTTGAGAAGTGGTGAAGCTCGTTTACCCCTCCTTAACTTCATAACTTCTCAACTTCATAACTAAGAAAAACATGCAAAATCCCCGTCTTGCGACAAGATATGCGAAATCACTGCTGGACCTGGCTGTAGAGCAGAATTGCTTAGAAGCTGTGCTCCTGGATATGCAGGCGCTTAACCGCATTTGCAGTATGAGCCGTGATTTTGCAGTGATGCTGAAAAGCCCTGTTATCAGCGGAGATAAAAAGCTGGCGGTAGTTTTTGAAGTACTGAAAAGCTATAATGTCAATACACTTACAACGGCTTTCATAAATCTGCTGGTAACCAAAGGCCGGGAACTGAACCTGCCGGAGATCGCCGGGGCGTTTGTTACGCAGTACAACGCATTGAAAAACATCAGGACAGTAACGCTTACCACCGCGGCGGCAATGAGCGATACTGTAAAAGGCACTTTGGTAGCTAAAATAGCAGGTTATATGCCTGATGATACAGTGGACTTGAAAACGGAAGTAGATGAAAGCCTGATAGGCGGATTTGTTTTAGAGGTGGAGGATAAACTGTACGATGCCAGCGTAAAAAAGAGCCTGAATGACATAAGGACCAAGTTACTTGACTATACGTATGTGACGAAAATTTAGATAATGTGCAAATTTGGGAATGTGCAAATGTGCAAATTAGAGAAAGTAAGGTGGAATTGAATAATCAAATAATGGCTATCTACTAACGACTATTTACTAATTACTTTTTGAATTTTTGAATTTTAACTTTTGAATTTATAAAATATGGTTGATATTAAACCGGATGAAATATCGGCGATATTGCGCCAGCAATTGAGCCACGTTGACAGCGCTGCAACACTGGAAGAAGTAGGTACCGTATTACAGATAGGCGATGGTATCGCCCGCGTATATGGACTTAACGGCGTGCGCCAGGGTGAGTTGGTTGAGTTTGCTAATGGCGTAAAGGCTATAGCGCTGAACCTGGAGGAGGACAATGTGGGTGTGGTATTGATGGGTGACTACATGGAGATCCGTGAGGGTGACAAAGTGAAACGCACTAACCAGATCGCTTCTATTAAAGTAGGAGACGGTATGGCTGGCCGCGTGGTAAATACGCTTGGTGAGCCTATAGATGGTAAAGGCCCGATAAAAGGCGAACTGTATGAAATGCCGCTGGAGCGTAAAGCTCCGGGCGTTATCTTCCGTGAGCCGGTAAAGGAGCCATTGCAGACAGGTATCAAGGCGATTGATGCCATGATCCCTATTGGCCGCGGACAGCGCGAACTGGTGATCGGTGACCGCCAGACCGGCAAGACGGCCATCTGCGTGGACGCCATCATTAATCAAAAAGAATTTTTTGCGGCGGGCAAGCCTGTATATTGCATATATGTGGCCATTGGCCAGAAGGCATCAACCGTAGCAGGTGTGATGAAGACATTACAGGACTATGGCGCTATGGAATATACGACCATTGTAGCTGCATCTGCTTCTGAACCTGCTCCATTGCAGTTCTACGCACCGTTTGCCGGCGCTGCTATTGGCGAGTTCTTCCGCGATACCGGCCGCCCGGCATTGGTGATCTATGACGACCTTTCCAAGCAGGCCGTGGCTTACCGCGAGGTTTCCCTGCTGCTCCGCCGCCCTCCGGGACGCGAAGCTTATCCGGGCGATGTATTCTACTTGCATAGCCGTTTGCTGGAGCGCGCTGCGAAGGTGATAGGCAATGATGATGTGGCAAAGAAAATGAACGACCTGCCTGAAAGTATCAGGCACCTGGTAAAGGGCGGTGGTTCGCTTACGGCATTACCGATCATTGAAACGCAGGCAGGCGACGTATCCGCATACATTCCTACAAACGTGATCTCTATTACAGACGGACAGATATTCCTGGAGTCGAACCTGTTCAACTCCGGTATCCGCCCTGCGATCAACGTGGGTATCTCTGTGAGCAGAGTGGGTGGTAATGCGCAGATCAAATCCATGAAGAAAGTGGCCGGTACCCTGAAACTGGACCAGGCGCTGTTCCGTGAAATGGAAGCCTTCTCCAAGTTCGGTGGCGACCTTGATGCTGCTACCAAGAATATCATTGACAAGGGTAGCCGTAACGTGGAAATACTGAAACAGTTGCAGTTCAACCCATACTCGGTAGAAAAACAAGTGGCTATGGTGTACCTCGGTACCAATAACCTGATTCGTGAAGTAGCGGTAAAGAATGTAAAAGCCTTTGAAGAAATGTTCCTCCTACAGATGGAGCAGAAATTGCCGGATGTATTGAAGGAATTCAAGAAAGGTGCCCTACCTGAAGAAGGTATTGCCAAAATGGTGAAGCTGGCACAGGAATTGATACCGCAGTTTAAGTAGTTCTGGAATTCTTAAACACACATAATATAGCCTCCGACATTTGTTGGGGGCTTTTTTTATGAGATCTTTGGTATGGTATGGATCGGGTGCATGTAAAGAGTATGACTTTGTGCTCTGCAATTTCGTCAATCTGGAGATTGACTACCGCCAGGACGTAAACAGAGTTTACGCGCAACTGTTATTTTTATTTTTTTAGGACACTATTGACAATGGGTGCTTTACTATTAAAATGTATCACAGAACTTTTAAAATTAATGCCCGGCCCCTCCTCCAGGGGCTGTTGGCACTGCAAAATTAAATAATGACAACCCAATACCAAATCCTATCCAAGGTTTACCTTGGTAATTCCAGTATTGAGCTGGATAACCTAGTACCCAACCTAAACCTGCAGCTTGTATCAATTGTATCGATCCGAATGATTCTCCTACATGAATTCCAAATTGTATTTGAGGCGCTGTATATGTTGTGCCAGTATTACTTGTTAGACGGGTTATTGCCGCCTTGTACTCACTTGTATCACCTGGATTTTTAGGATTAGCGCTAAAGTCAGATTTGTTTATCATAGCGGCCGAAATTGATGCAAGAAAACCTGTGCCTATGTAAAAATTTTTGGGTTGGTATTGATCATTTTTGAAGAATTTTGTTCTGCCATGCCCCCAACCATAAGCCATTCCTGCTGTTAAGAAATTTGATTGCCATCTATGTGCATTTTTTCTATTTCCAAAAAGATATGAAACCGGTGTAGTAATAGGAATAAAATATCTCGTATTAAATGGAATATTAAATATTGGCCGCTTATAATGTGCATACGGTTTCTTATATCTATCAATCCAATGGATTTGATAATTAAATAAGCTATCAATGCCCCAAACAGCATGTTTGTCACCTGGTAGTATAATTGGAAGTTCGGCGCCGCAGCAGTGTCCTCGGTTTGCATTAGGTACCCAAGCGCTATCATTACTATTCCATAATTTAAAAGAAAAAGTATTTCCATCAGGGCTTCGGGTTTTTAAGAACACTTTGATTGCCTTATCTTGCCCGCTTCTGCTTTTACGATACTTAACCTTGACATTTGAATAAGTTTTTTTAATAGTATCATCTAAAATACTGACTTCGTCAATAGCATACTTATATATTCTTTGATTTTTGTAACGCTGATATAAAGCATATGTTACTAAATTCGCTTGTCTAAAGGCAAGCGAATCAGATGATGAATTCATGCTCAGTTCATCACTTTCCAAAACATCCATCTGTATTAATGTAGTTGAATCGTCGTTGTTAAAATTTTGACTTACACCTAATATTTCATCAAAAACATTTTTTAGAAAAAAAGTTTTTGAATCCTTCGGTTTCATTACATATTTAAATCCTAATAAACTTCCACCACCCGCACCACCACTACCCGCTGCGCTGCTACCTGCTGCGCCGCCACCAAGTTGAGCCAAAGAATTTCTGGATACAATGGATAAGAACAGAATTGTTATAATCTGGAATGATTTTTTCATTTTTTTTGATGTCTATTTACATTTTTTATGAAAAGGGCAATTGAAGGGAGTATATTTTATAAACTTTTTGCTGAAAAAGAAACAACACTTCTGTTTTTTACTTGTCTAATTAATAATTCCTTTTTTAACGCTGTATTACTTTTGGAATAAAAATAAGCGTTGGTTATTACACGGCTTACAATTAATAGCTTAGCGGGAAATGTAAATCCAGATTGACTATTTTCAATCCCCCTACTATAACAACGGAGGCGAACACCAGTCAGCTATGCACGCAGCTATCTTATAAACTCGCGCCCGGATAGACAGCCACACTAAATTTGTCTGCCGGAATAAATCACTTTATCTCTACTTTCTTTATTCCAAGCCCAATTTATTGTCTTGTTTTTTTCGCCTACGCCACCAAGTTTACCCCAGTAACCTGTTGGATATCTCTGTTGTGCAAGGCCGCCACTAACAATAATAGCAACATGCCCGTTGGCTTGTGGAGGCACATTTTGAGTAGATTTTAAACCTGCAACAACTAACCAACCATTATCAGCTTTATTTTTTGCTTCAACACCATCCGCTAAAAGTTGCCAACCTTCACCGCAAATTTGATCAACGATATCATCCGCTTGTCCAGTTAGCGTCACTGTAAACGCCGAGGCTACTGCTTTTACAAAACCACTACAATCACTCATATTAGCGTCGAAATCTGCTTCACATTCGTCAATAACGTTTTGTGCAGTAGCGTTGATCTTTATTTGGATTGATTTGAAATCCTCCTTTATATCATTTAGATTTACAATAGTTGCCTCGGCCTTCGAAAGTCGCTTAATAATTGAGTCAAGAATGCTAAGAAGCAACCGGGTTGTTGAATAACCAAAAACCAAACCATATCCAAACAATATATAATTATATAGCGGATTTTTAGGAATGTTATTGGTTAACTCAAGACCCTTAAGGCCACCAATTATTGCATCTATTAGGGGAGTAAGAAACGAACCGGCTATTCCAACTATCGCATAGCCTAGAATAGCAGTCCATAATGTTCTTGGTTTTGGCCAATCACCCTCACCATCTTTAAGTAGGGTATTTTTAGGAAATGGCAATTCTAAATAATTAACAAAAAAATTAACTGCGCCAGCTAATAGTCCAGACAAAAATAGTAAAATTGCAATATTTAGCATAAACTTATTGTTTAAAAGCGAACCAACGTATAAGCACAGTATATTTTAAGATGCTTGAATTGACTTTTAAGAATAAAATATTGCAATCCCGTAAGTCTAAATTTTTTACTTTGATCTATTTCAATTTTTATCAATGCAGATATTCAGGTATTGCAAATGATGAGCAGCTATAGTATCTATCCTACGACCCTGAACCACGCTTATCCAATCACGTGAAAATTGCAAACATAATGAGCAGTATTTTTCATTAGTAACAGCTCCATGATTGTCTGGGTTAAAATCACAAACTAAAAGGTAATAGTTCTTTTTGAGCCATTCCATTTTTGATTTCGATCCTCTAAACTCTGCCACCACATTTGAAAGAGGCGTTATTTTAATATGTCTTTTTATACAGCTGTTATATGTTACTTTATTAATTCCCTCATAATCCTTAATCCCACATGGATTATCCTTGCTAAGCTGATAACATATTGGGTATTTTTCAGTTATTTTGCAGCTATATAGATTAATCACTAATCCAAAAAATAATATAATAGGATTTAAGAAAAAATCACAAGCTATTCGATTATTTGTCTTTTTCAACAAGGCCAAGGGAATTAAAATGGGTTATTAAAGAATTGATAACGAAATCATTTTTCTTCACGACGTAACCGACAAAACGAAGGCTACTATCGTCATCACTAATGGTTAGTTCAGTTCCCGCTTTGTGTACAGTATGTTGACTCCAATGTTGACCATAATTCGAACCTCCTCCAAAATCTATTCCAAAAATATTGAAACCACCACTGCCGCTGATACTAAATTTCTTTTCATAATCATATTTCCACTCTTGAGAATTCTTAAAAGTTATTCCAAATCCTCTTACCAAAATTAATGCAGTGGGATAGTAAAGTAGTGATCCTTTGGTGCCAAAAAATTCTTTAAATAGATCTAGATTCTCTTTTACGTGTTTATGTACGAATAGCTCTGGTTTAAACCACGAACCATATGTAATATTAACCCTAATAGTTGCATTCGCTTTTAGGTCTAACTCAGTAGCAGTATTAAATTCCTCTTGAATAGATTCATGTGATTCAATATCAGTCTTTACACTAAAACACCAATAACTGACTTGTCCCTGATTGCCCCAATCTGTCGTAATAGAACTTGAAGACTGTGTCTGATCGTATAATTTTGCAGTAAATGTCCCCTGATTCGCTGTCTTGATATACCCTAAGGTTTTATCCCATGTTATAACCCTCCTCGACTCGAAAACACTAGAATCAGCATGTTCCAGTCCAGCAAGATATCCTAAGCTAATGACGGTTGGCAAAAACAAATAATCGGGCTGGGTAGGATAGCAAAGCTGCATTTCAGGTTTATCAAATTCCTGCTCGGCTAAAATAATTGCTCGATCATCTGGGTCTGGGTATTGCTTAAGTCGAATAGTTTTTATTTTCTTATCTTGTACAAAATTATCTGCATTCAAATCTGCTATGGCCCGGCTTTCACCATTTCCAGCACTACGCCAGTTTACCTTTGCAAAAGGATCCTTTTGATCAGTGCCAGTATCATTGCAATATTGTATCCACTCCTTATTATCTTTTGCTCGTAAATCTTGTATTGCGCCATTATTGTGATCTATTTGTGCATTATATCCGGTAATTGCTAATTGGTCGTCTGCTGATAAATCAACGGCAACTGCTAAAGCGCTAAGCCTGCTTAAAAATTTTCCATATACATCTGTTAATTGAACTGCCCCTGTATACACCGTTGTATCAACCTGGCTAGGAATAATATTGAGATCTGAACGATTTCGAAGATTACGGTAAGAGAACCATATATACGACTGTTCTTCAGTTCCTTCCTTGACTTTATCGGAAATATCGACTCCGTCAGCAACAAGCTTCAGTTGAAGAAACTCCTGTGCTCCAAGTCCGCCAGATTGATCTTTTAGAAGGTCGTAATAGTTGTCTAAAGATATCTGAAGGGCATTATTAAGGGTAATTTGCCTTACTTGATCTGACATATTTTGTTTTGTTTTGATGTTAATTAATACATTTTAAAAATCCTCTTAATAACTATTATCTCTGTGTTAAATACTAATTGCAACCCAATTTTCCGATTGACAAAACTGCCCTGTCCAAGCGTGTTGTTCCCGATGTAAGCGAAGCGCATCTGGAACTACCTATATAAGACCGTTTTCCAAACGGAATTCACCTTGAGAAAATTCCATAAAGAGATATGCCTGCAGCTTCCTTTCCAACCCTTTCGAATAATGAAACCATGAATCAGCTAATGCAAAAATTTTTGTTATCATTCTCCTGTTTTTTCCTTGCCTACTCTAAATCCGTTTTCAGCTACCAGCTACCCGGTATTTTTATCACCACAAAGCTTGCACTTATTCCGCATCAAAAAAATAGTCATTTATGACTATTTTTTATCTCAAATAATTGGTTATATTGCCGGCAATTAATTCAGCGCTGCTTTTCACACCTTTTTTCCGGAGCATATTTCGGCGGTGGTTGGCTACTGTGTTTTCGCTGATGTATAGCTTGCCGGCTATTTGCTTGGAGCTCAGGCCCATGGCTATGCAGGAAAGTATCTCTTTTTCACGTCGGGTGAGTGGTACGAATAATTGTTTAGATGTGTTCATTACTTTATTTATTTAAATAATGTAATGTAAAACTATCTGATAGCTACTACATTTTTTACGGGGAAAACCCCGTATTTTTAAAAATTAATTTTCCGGTAACATTTAACTATTTTTGAATGGGCGGTCGGTTTTATGCATACAATCCGTTTTACATTTTTTTTGTGGTTACTTCTGTCCGCAACGCATATTTGTTTTGCCCAGAATAGCATACAGCAAAATGGCAGCGATACGGCTACCGTTGCAAAAAGAAGCTGGGATGATGATAGTTACTGGAAGTGGGGCATATTATATTTCAATAAGGAAGACAAAAGGGTCTTCCCTCCTAAGCGTGATGGTTTGGGTTGGACCGTAAACTTTGCCAACCCGCTATCAGTTGGCGCTATAGTCCTGATAATCGTTCTGATTTTTGCCGGAAATAATTACTCCAAAAAGAGAGTGAGCAGTAAAAAGGGCGTTTAATGTCTTGTAGAAAAATCTCTCGCTAAGGCGCAAAGACGCGTTGCCCGTATATTGTTTTTAAGTTCGCAAAGGTGTTTTGACTAAAATTGTGCTGATTGATATTATTGTCAATTCCGGTTCGGCTGGTTGCTTTTGTCCGCACAATCGGCTCAAGTTGCTCCATGACTTAAATGAGAGTCATTCACGTTTTGTTCCTACGGGGATCAGTGGGGCTCGTCATAGCAAGTAACTGCTATGCAGTTAGCTTATAGACAGGAGCAGAGAGTTGGCGAAGGGTTTTTTCAATATGCTTTTTTACCACACGGTTGCGTGAGATAGCGAAGGTGGCACTTAATAATGTTTGCAAATCCACTTGTGTGGGATGCTCTATGATTTTCAAAGCTTTGCTTTTGCTGAAATATGTTACGGCTCTCTTGTTCATAAGGTTTTGATTTTAGAAGTATAATACAAAAGGTGTGCCAGACCTTGGTGGTTCATAAATAATTCATTGCCGTTAACATATTTGTTTATTCAAACAGCCTGTGTTTATGATAGGCTGCATCGATTTTAACGCCGGAATTATATTTATAAAAATGGAAGGATAACTATGAAAAGCGAAAGAATGTTGCCCAATTTGTGGAATTGTGTGGCATAATGTGTTTCTCGCGGAGGCGCAAAGTCGCGGCTATCGGAGTGTTGTTTTTAAGGGCGCAAAAGTGTAGTGAGCATAATATGTTTCTCGCGGAGGCGCAAAGCCGCGGTTATCGGAGTGTTGTTTTAAGGGCGCAAAAAAAGTTGTTGTGAGATTTCTTCCTGCTTTTCGAAAGGAATTTTTACTACGCATTTCCGTTACTCCCGGATGCTTTCGAGATACAGGCCTTCGACCTTTTTACGCGCCCAGGGTGTTTTGCGGAGAAACTTAAGGCTGGAACTGATACTTGGGTTTTCGTAAAAACAATTGATGCGGATGCGCTCATTCATTTCTTCCCAGCCATAGTGTGAAACGAGGTGATTGAGTATCTGCTCCAGCGTTATGCCGTGCAAAAGATTGTTAGGTTGTGCCGGCATTACCTGTTATTCCTCAAAGAGTGTTTTGCGAATTTTATCAGTTCATCAGGAGCCAGGTAGCCCATAGACATGTTCATCATATTGCCATTCTCATCGAGGATGAAGAGCGCCGGATAACCTTCTATTTTGAATTTTTGGGCAAGCATAACGCCATCACCTTTTTCCCCGTCGAAAGATGTGTTTACAAAATGTGCGTTGAAATAAGTTGCGACGTCATTATCCGGGAAGGTTTCCCGTTTCAGCATTTTGCAAGGCCCGCACCAGGATGCATATATATCAAGGAAGATAGGCCGGTGCTCCGCCTTCGCCTTTGCCAGTACTTCCTGCCAGCTCTTATCATAGAAGTTTACACCAGCG
>Ga0207094_1126_pt1 | contig 11059 bp, 8 predicted proteins | sample Alteio_BWMinHeat_90_FD_153518 | JGI IMG/M metagenome (GOLD analysis project Ga0207094, IMG submission 153518) | Enriched cells from forest soil in Barre Woods Harvard Forest LTER site, Petersham, Massachusetts, United States -... | ecosystem: Environmental > Terrestrial > Soil > Temperate forest >... | reverse complement strand
CCGGCGAGAACGGAACTGGCAAAGAAGGCATTGCGAGAATGGTTCATGCCGGCTCTCGCCGCGGCAAGGGTCCTTGGGTTGCAGTCAACTGTGCCGGCTTTTCAAATGATCTTTTAGAATCAGAGCTTTTTGGCCATGAACGAGGAGCCTTTGCCGGAGCCAATGTGTTGAAACGAGGACTTTTGGAAATCGCAAGTGGAGGCTCATTATTTCTGGATGCAGTCGGAGCAATGGATCTTAAGCTCCAGGCGAAGCTTCAAAGAGTTTTGCAGGATAAAGTGTTTCGCCGTGTGGGAGGAACAATTGACCGCGAAACGGATGCTCGAGTGATTGTAGCCACTCATCAGAACCTTCAGGCACTAGTTAAAGAAGGAAAGTTTCGTGAAGATCTTTACCAGAGTTTGAGCCGCGTAGTGGTGGATACCCCGCCTTTACGGGAGCGGACTGAAGATATTTCAGCGATGGCGGTGCAATTTGCAGAACGGGCTTTCCGGACGCGCGGAAAAACTTTTCATAGCTTCACCCCTGAAGCGGAGGCGGGGCTCAAAGCGTACCGGTGGCCCGGAAATGTACGAGAGCTGCTGAATGTGATTGAACGCACAGCTTTGATTTCCGAAGGAAGTGCCCCTGTGACTCTCAAAGCGCTTTCGATTCCATCCCAATCGGGTGCTGTTTTTGCTACGGGTGGTTCACCTCGATTAGAAATGGTGAAAGGACCACTGGATACGCAGGGAGGTCTTCAGTCTGCTCAACCCGAAGCGGGCGCGGAAAGCTATACGGAACTTAAAAGAAAATGGTGTGATTCTTTTGAGCGGGAATATTTAGTCTCGATTCTTAATCGACACGGCGGCAATGTTTCCGCAGCTGCTCGGGAAGCGAAACTGGATCGGAGCAATTTCTTAAGGCTTCTGAGAAGGCACACTTTGAGAGCGCAAGAATATCGGAAAGCCGCCTAATTTTCAGAATCGTCGGGATCAAAGATTTGAAACAAACTTTGTTTCATAATCAGAGGATTAAGCAATCGGCCTGCATTACCGACTCCGACATCGTAAGGGACGTTTTTTTCAGATACCTTTTGTCCGTTAATATAATGAATTTCAGTCATTTGTTGCTCCTGACTCGCTATATAGAAATAAATGTGATGGTCCCTCGCTGACTTACCGAGTGGTTTTGGCGTCAAGTAACCCGCATACACATAGGATTTTCGGGCGTCCCCGGTTCCAATTCTATACTCAACCAAGTCCGGCGAAAAAACTGACGGACGCATGCCGCTGAGGAATTGATAGTCATTACGTTTAAAACCGCCGATACGGCACTTGAGCAAGTTCACCACCGGCCCTAGTTCGCTGAGTGGCTCAAACGCGGGGACCTCTCCCAGGCGATCAGTCAGCATGGACTCAATGAGGTGATTATCTTCAGGTCGTAAAATAAACGTTAAAAGTTCCCACAAGGAATGGACACGGGACATGGATTCGAATTGAGTGGGGCTACGATCCGGGCCACGGTAATCCCAATTATCCAAGGAAGAAATTGCAAGAGTAGGACCGGTTGCCGATCCAATACTGGCAAATAGGGCTAACGGATCCAAGGTCCGCGCAGGCTGAATGATGTCTTCGGGAATGACCAAGTCCGCCGAATTGAAGGCGGTTCTCAAATCGTTCAAAAATTGAAATACCATGTAAACTTGCAGATCTTTGGGGATTGAAGACGAGGTCATCACAATATAACTATTGGCATAAGGAAGTCTTCTGACGTCGCCCACTTGCATTCCATCGATTAAATTAAGCTCTCGCAGGGTACTGCCGCTCTTTAGTAACGAAGGGGTCACCGCGATTATGGCCGCCTGATCAATCGGGTCAAAACCTATTTGAACTCCAGGGCCAGGATGAATATTAGTGGCGTCCAGCACTTGGTGCCTGCTGCACAAAAGATTGCATTTTCGCAGACTCGCGGGTGCAACCCCACTGAGGTCCTCAATGGGGATGATCGCGGTTTCTCCCGTCACATAGGGAGGTCTGATCTGCCTTCGGATTGTCCTGAATTTAGGGGCAATTAAGTAATCCAAAAATTGACCAAAAATATTCGCGGCTCTCGCATACATCGGTCCTTGCTGAGAATGCGCCAAAAAATAGCGCTCAGCCGCCTGCGCGGCGATTGCCGCTGTTCTCACATCTCCTTTAAGCTCAAAATCACTTCCGAAAGCGCGATCGTTAGGAAGCATCCCACCGCGAGTCCATCTATTGAGCTGAGTTTGGAGGAAAATGGCTACTGGCCCCGCGACAAGATCCACGGGAAGTGGCTTGGTTTGTGGGTTTTTTTCTTTGATATCAGCATCCCGGCGCAATAGAAAGGCGATCATCCGGGCACGGGCCGGTTGCTGCGCCCAATCCGATATCGAATGCATTTGATTGATGGTTTCCCAATATTTACGAGAGCTCTCGGGATCCGACGAAGCTCTGACCAACCGTTCAAAACGCAGTAATTGTTGATTTAAAATCCTTGTGTCCGCTGATTCTCGTTCTGCGTCATTATGGGAGATTCTATATTTTCGAATATATTCTGCGAAAATTTCTATACCCTTAGCTGTCCCTGATTGAGGTTCTATCCTATTTAGAATTTCAATTGCATGCATCATCCATTGAAATACCGCGGCTTTGAAACGTTCATTGAATTCCGGCGCATTGATGCTTCGGAGTGTCTCACTGGTTAACAATAGGGTGATTTCTCTCGCCAGTTCAGCTGAAATCAGTGAACCGAAGGGCGGTAACGCAGGAAGCCGCAGGGAGGGCCCTTGATATTCTCTTCTTAGAAACAGGGCATCCACAGATTCGAAAATATCTGCGCAGTTTTCTTCCATCCCCGGCATGGCAATGCTTGCATTGCTTTTGTTGGCAATGAGCCATGAAATCGCAACTAGAAACATTAAACCGGAAAAAACTTGGTTTGAAAAATTCAAATGAAGCCTCGCATGGCGCTATTTTATGATGCAGTGAATCATACCTCTTTTCGCTCGAAAAGTAACTTCTTTTGTTAATTCGAGCTGGTCTGGATGAAAACAAATTTCTCAAACGCTAATCTTTCACAGTTTTAAATATCAGATATAGACAATTCATAAGACCTGCGCAGGGCCTAGAAATTAAAGAGTGAATTTGCTGAATTTCGGTTAGAATTAGTCTAATATGCGTGTGAAATCTTCGTTGGCGCCAAGTTTATTCCTCATCATCTTCATAGCTCATTCAGCATCCGTTCAAGCCGCAGTGAAAAACCGCTCTCATTTGCCCTCTGCCAAGGGTGAACCCTCAACCGTGCAAACCGCCGCTCCAGAGCCCGATCTCCAGACGCTTCTGGAGGAGCGCGCCCAGATGATCCGAGATGAGGCGGAAAAACTCAAAAAATTAAACTCTCTTAATCCGTTTAGCGACGACTACGGAAAAGCATCTTTCAACACCCAGGAGATCGGATCAGGGCCATGGAGTTCTATTCATAGGCTTTTATCGCAACCTGCGGTCCAGGCCTATTTGAAGCTTTTTTCCAATCCGGAATTCACCGCAGGCATCAATCAGATCATTCAGAGCCCCAATCGAATGCAGCTTCTCTACACAGAGATTGGTTGGTTGATTTTTCTAATGGTGTTTCGCTCCTGGAGGACGTCTCGCTTTACACATTGGGCAAGTCGGCTTTGGATTCGAGTTTATTGTTTTTGCGGATACTGGGCAGGAGCGGTTATCGTCATTCCATGGATTTTATTGGGACAGCCGTATGCTCAATTGATCAAAGGGATCATCGAAAATATAATGAAAAAATGAAAAGTAGAAACAATAAAGGACTCGGAGGCATGTGCCTCCGAGTCCTTTACAGCCACGGGAACCGCTTCTGTGTGTGGGGGGGAAGTGGGGTACCCATGGATAACTACTTGTGATTGGACTTATATCTAAGCCCTTCTAGAATGGCAACAGTAAAAATTAAAATTCAGCGATTTTTTTTCCGAATCTCTAGCCTTGCCCCAACGCAGAGCGAGATTTCGGGATAATAGAACTCAGTTTATTCTAGTCTATTTTTCTGTATCTCACCGGAATCTTTCACTTAAAACAATGGAAGAAAACTGGCTCGAGTGGCGTTTTCGAAGCAAAGGTCAATCTCTTTTTTTGTCAATCCCATCAGAGTGCTACAGAGATTCACTTCATCTATCAAGGTGACGCCGAAGATAGAGGGATCATCCGTATTAATACAAACAGGTATCTCCGCACGCAAGACTTCGGGCAAAGGATGTTTCTCAAAACTTGGAATTCCGCCCGTGAGCCAATTACTGGTGGGACACATCTCCATGCAGATTCTCTTCTCAGAAAGATATTTCATCAGCGATGGATCTTCAATACAGGTAATTCCATGGCCAATTCTTTCCGCTCCTAACAAATCTATCGCTTGCCAAATGAAATCCGGCCCTCCCGCTTCTCCTGCATGAACGGTGATTCGAGCCCCGGCTTTCTTGGCTTTCCCAAAGGATTTCTCAAAAAGTTTTCCGGGATAATCCACTTCATTGCCTGCCAGATCCAATCCAATTAACCGAGACCGATTCTTCAAAAAAAACTCGACCGTTCTATCAGTGGCATCAACTCCATATTCGCGAGTTGCAATACAAATCAAACCCGCTTGCATCTGCGGCAATTCAACTAAAGCTTTTTTTAATCCTTGCTCGAAGCTAAGCAAGATTTCGTCCCAGCTGAGTTTCCCCCATTCGGCGATAAAGGTCGGGGAATAACGGAATTCTATTTTGCGGGTGCCTTCTGAGTAACTGTCGTAAACTGCTTCGTAAGCAAGCCTGATTAACCTTTCGGGACGATCTAATACCTTTGGAAAAAGCTTCATTTCTTCCAAAACCTTGATTAAATCGGCTTCGGGTTGAACAAGGATTAAGTCCTCTTTGAACGCCTCAAGCGAAGTACTTTCAGAAACCAGATTTGAAGCCTGGGCAAATTCCAAAAGCGTGGAAAGCCTCATCGACAACTCCAGATGCCTGTGGAGTTCAGTCCATCCTGCAGTTTTCATAGGGCCGTAATCCCTAGGCGCCCATAATATGTGCGCCACTGTCCACATAAAGAGTGCAACCCGTCATATGCTTGCCTCCGGGTCCGCAAAGGAAACTAGCCAGGGCGCCTACATCTTCAGCTGATATATTTTCGTGTAGAGGAGTTTTTTCTTCAGCCTTGGAAAGCATGTCTCGGAAATTGCGTACTCCGGCTGCAGCTAAAGTCTTAACGGGCCCGGCGGAGATGGCATTCACTCGGATTTTTTTTGTACCCAAGTCATAGGCCAGGTATCGGACAATGGCTTCCAGTGCAGCTTTGGCCACTCCCATGACATTATAATTGGGAATCACTTTCTCGGCTCCATAGTAGGAAAGCGTAACGATGGATGCTTGCCGGCCCTCCATCAGAGGTTCCGCTCTTTTGGCAGCCGCAATCAAGCTATAGGCGCTGATATCCAGCGCGGTTCGGAAACCTTCACGCGAAGTATTAATGAATCGACCTTCCAAATCCTCTCGGTTGGCAAATGCCACCGAATGAATCAGAAAATCCAGAGTCTCCCATTTTTCCTTAACCCGATTGAAAAGTGAATCCAACTGGGCGTCATCCGCGACATTGCAAGGCTCAATTAAATCCGCGTTGACACTTTCCGCAAGGGGACGAACCCGGCGCTCTAAGGCTTCTCCTAGATAAGTGAAAGCCAGGCGCGCGCCTCCTTCATGGAGTGAGCGTGCTATCGCCCACGCTAAACTCCTTTCGTTGGCTACGCCTAAAATGAGTGCTTTTTTTCCTTCAAAAGGTCTGGAGTTTAGATTAGACATGGGGGAGTTCTAATCGACCGCGACCTAGAATGATAGCCAAAAATACCATAACAAAAGTAAATAACTATGGTATAACCCCGGCTTCGGTCAATGATTTGTTTTTGGATTTAGAGATTTGGTCTTATGGCATTAATTGTTCAAAAATTCGGTGGAACTTCGGTTGGAAGCGTTGAAAGAATCCGGCATGTGGCTCAATGGGCCTTAGACTCCCAGGCCAACGGCAATGACATTGTCTTAGTCGTCTCCGCAATGTCGGGAGAGACGAATCGACTGGTGGAGCTCGCAACTCAGATTAATCCTATTCCTTATTCTAGGGAATTTGACATGTTAATCGCAAGCGGCGAACAGGTGGCGGTTGGCTTGGTGAGCTTAGCCATTAACACTGAGGCCGAAAGGCGGGGTTTGCTTTCCGTCGCCGGTGCCAAAGCCAAAAACTACTGGGCCCGACCGCTTCTGGGGCACCAAATTGGGATTAAAACGGATAGCATTTACTCCAAAGCTAGAATTCAGGCTATCGACACGACCTTACTAAAGAGAGAAATTCAAAAAAAAGTGATCCCAGTGATCGCGGGTTTTCAAGGGGTGGATCCTGATAACAATATAACGACTTTGGGTCGCGGGGGTTCGGATACGAGTGCCGTAGCGATCGCGGCTGCATTGTCCGCCGATGACTGCGAAATTTACACTGATGTGGACGGGGTCTATACGACGGACCCACGGCTTTGCCCGGATGCTAGAAAAATCAGCAGAATATCTTATGAAGAAATGATGGAGTTAGCGAGTCTTGGAGCCAAGGTTTTACAAATTCGATCCGTCGAGTTGGCAGCAAAATATAAACTCCCATTGCATGTACGTTCAAGTTTTAATCGGATGGAGGGCACCCGCGTGGTACCACAGGAATTATTAGGCTCTAAAATGGAACAGGTAGTAGTGGCAGGAGTAGCGGCAGACGGATCCCAGACTAAATTCACTTTACAGAATATTCCGGATCGCCCGGGAGTCGCAGCTCGGGTGTTCGGGGCTCTTTCGCAGGCCTCTATAGTTGTGGATATTATCGTCCAAGACGTCCCATCCAATGGAAGGCTGACCATCAGTTTCACAGTAGGTCGACCTGATTTTCTAAGCGCTAAACAAGTACTTCGAGACATTAAGGATACAATTTATCCTGAGATGGTGGTGGTTGAAGAAAAGGATTTGGCCAAAGTGAGTATTGTTGGAGTGGGAATGCAGCATCACCCCGGGGTTGCTTCCCAGATGTTCGCACTTCTTGCAAAAGCGGGGATCAACATCAAGCTCATCACCACCTCTGAAATTAAAATCTCTTGTTTGGTGGACGACTCCCAAATGATGCAGGCCGTTCAACAGCTCCACGAAGGCTTTGAACTTCACAAAACCGACTAGTCGAATTCAGAAGCTGAAACTACCTAATCCCAGTTGGAAAAAAAGCTCACTTTTTCCACCCACTGCCTCTCGGAACCCTTGGTGGTATTCCAAGGATAAAATTAAAGGAACATGAAGAAGTAATTCAGTGTTGACCCTGACACCGCCCCCTGCTGAAGGGAGTACAATGGCGCCTGGTTCGCTCCCTGGAAAATAAGAAGTTTCCGCAAAACTGAAACCCCAAATATTGTCCAAGAAAACCGGATTAGTACCCCATCCTCGAAATATTCGGGCAATCGGAAAGCGGTAGTCCAAGGATGCAACAGCGGCTTGCTTGGCAATGAAAATAGAACCGGGGTATCCGCGGATCGTGAGTTGACTCAGGGAGTTCCCCGGAAAGCTATCGATTATTCTAGGGTAACGACCCTGGACGATCACGTCCGCAGGGGTATAGAAATCGCGAAACGAAGAACTCGCCGAGGCTACGAAAGCTGGGACTAGCACGCTATGGGGTGTGACTCGAAAATGTTCCACATCAGAAATATAACCCTTTGCCGAATTGCCGGATGGGTCCAAGTAAACTCGGGTACCTGCATCCAAAGCTCTGCCTTTTTCCACAGAAATGGCCAAACGGGAAGTCTCGGGATTGGAATAATTGAGTACCAAGTCTGCGCTGGGCACGAATTGCCCCCGAATATACACGTCATTGTTCCCCGGGTCATATCCCGGCGCAAAATATTGAATTCTCTCGGTGTTAAATGAAAGGGTCGGAGTCAACGCAGAGTAAGTCCAGGACCAAGGATACGAAACATTAAATGAATAATCCTGATGCCGGCCATATAAAATGTTTTGGTTGGCCGATAGGAGCGTTCCGATGGTTTGATTGTATGCGGAAAAAGTAAATGTCGGGCCAAAAGATCGATTCGAGTAAATAGCGCCCCAATCCGGAAGTTTAGTCTGAGTATTGTAGGCAAGTGCCGCTATGTAACGATGCCGATCAACTGCATCGAATCCCAATATTTCACCTCCAAAATAAACGCCTTGGACTCCCCAAATCAAATAAGGGGCCCATTGGCGCGGGAGGATGCTCGGGAAAATCGAATAATCTTTGACAGCATAATCTTTTTGCACGCGAAAAGGAGCGGAAGTCTTATCGATTACGGGAACCGGGAAAGGTTCCAGAGTTACCGCATGAGAAGCGATCGGATTTTTTGAGATTTGAAATTTTCCTAAGTCCCACCCAGTGGAAGTAAAAACATCCGCATAGACTTCGTTACTATCTTTTTCGGGCCCGAAACTGGGAAATGCCACTCCGGAAGTGAAATTGGTCACAAGTTCCGGTTTTCTTCCGTTACTGTAGTGGTACATATTATCCACGCCAGTAGCGTCAGAAACGAAATAGATCTCTCCTGCCGGGCTAAAAGTAGGAAAGCGATTAAAATGTCCATCTGAAACCAAGGGCGTAACAATACGGCTTTGGCGATCCACTTGCATCAAGTCTTCGCTGTTATTACCGTTTCGGTGTAAGGAAAAAACAATTCGCCGCCCATCCGTAGAAAACTTGGGTGTCGAAGCATGGTCATAGTTTGCGGCGAAGAAAATTTTCTCAGGCGTACCGATTTTATAATGATTTTTCTCTTGGGTTAGGGAGGCAATCGCGACCCCGGTTTTGGTTCGTTCGGTTAAAGTGAAGACAATCCACTTGCCGTCCTTAGAAACGTCCGGATCACGGGCTCGCAAATTTTCAGTGAGCTGATCAAAACTCACGTTATCGAGATCGTAAGAGAGTAGATCACTCCATAAGTAATATTCTGATTGGCGTTGAACTTCACTGAAAAAAAGCGTTTTTGAATCAGGGGAAAATGCCAAGCTCGCGCCCAACAATTTGTCCCGAATTTGACGAACTTTTCCGGTTTTAAGGTTTTTTAAATAAAGCCCATATCTTTCATCCATCGAATCCTGGGTATAGGCCAGCCAATTCCCATCGGGCGAAACCGCTGGCCCCAAAGTTTCGAATCCATTTTGGGTGATTTTTTCAAAGGAGGTGACGGGTTGCGATTTTATCTTGTCTAACTCCGCTTTTGTCCGAATTTGAGTTTGCTCAACAAACTCGGCCCAGTAGCTGTACCAGTCTCTTCCCGTGATATTCTCTAGATTTCCGTTGATGAAAAATGGGATCCTTCGGCTCGATCGAAGAGACATAATCCCCAATGCGTCTTGGCCGTTTTTGAGGTCATTTTCTCCGTCGGCCGTTTCGCTCAGAAGGGTGGATTGGGCAATCTGATTCATCAGCTTGTATCCAAAAAGATAAACGGCTTCTCCTCCTGGATAATAAGGGTCAGTTCCGTTGATGCGATCTAGCGTAACAAACCGATGGGTATCCAAAACATTCTCTTCGACTGCCGTTCGAAGCACCATTTCATAATAGGGACTTCGACCTCGACCCGAATGAGTATGGCGGGATTCCATATAGACGGCTAAGCCCTCTAACATCCATGTCGGCCAAAGCGCGTTCGGAAGCAACACATCTCCATAGAGATAGCGGAGGAACTTCCAAAAATTTCGAGTCGCATCCATATTGAGCATATGGGTATATTCGTGAACACAAAGAAGCCTTAGCCAGTCGTCATAATAAGCCGTGCTAAACCAGTTTTCAGGAGGAGTGACGTAAAGTGCCAATCCGAATCGCCCGACCGGCGAGGTAAGCCCATTGGCAAGATCGGAATTATCAATCACAAGGATTTGGGTTCGCAGTGCCGGTTCCCAATAAAGTTCTTTTGAAAGAAAAGTATGCGCTTCCTCTAAATAATTTGTGGCCTTTTGCGCAACTTCCGTCAGCTCCACGGGGAAGGTGACTCGAAAATGTTCCGATTCAATTGTTTTCCAGTCCCAGTAGGGCGATAGGCCTAGGGAGTCACCAATCCCCGAAACCGAGGCAATCGCAGGGGCGCCAAAGGATGCCAAAAAGAATTCAACAAGAAGGACCAATAGGGCGCGATGACTCAAGCGGAGTTTGCTCATAGGATGCTATTTGGGCAATAGTTGCGGATGCTCCTTGTGCTCCTACTTTAACCCGTAATCCTACTTTTGCGTGAATTTTTCTCACCAACCCTAGGGCTATATAGCCTTTATTAAAGGTGCTTAAACTGGTGAGTTGGCCCCATACCGAATCCGGATTTTCCGGGTCAAATAGATCTTCTCGCAGCTGCTGGGGCCAGGGAAGATCTCCTTTCAAAAGCACCAGTCGCCGGGCGGGAGAGCCTAAGGCGACGATTTTCTCGACGACTTCCTGGCCCGGGTAACATCCTTTGTTTTCCGCTATCGCGTCACGAAGAGCTAACTCCAAGGGATTGGAAGCTTCGGCGATTTCAGTGTCTGCCCCCGGCCGAAGATTTTGGATTCGCAAGTATTCTAATTTTTCAAAATCTGCCAGCTGATGCCGAGGTAATATTTACTCCCATCTCTTCGTCAATGCGGCCATGGCTGATGCTGGTCCCCAGACACTCACCCAGTTCATTCCAAAATCTTTCGTCCCGTGATGACAAAAATGCACTCCTCCTTCCAAGAGGGTCGTCATGCTTTTTAATGCAGGAAGCGGCAAATCCGTACTTCCTAAAACCCACCGATTCACTAGAGGCTCAACTACGGAGCGGTCGGTCAAAGTCATTTTTTCCGCAAAAGTAAATTGCTCAATAGTAGAAAGGAGGCTTGCTTTCCACTGACCCTTTTTCCCTGGTAAAGCTGGCATCGTCCATCCACAAATACAAAAGAATCTCGCACAATCTGACCTACATAATTGGGCACATCCTCCCAAATTCGTGCTTCCAGTTCTCC
>Ga0207094_1125_pt1 | contig 11152 bp, 14 predicted proteins | sample Alteio_BWMinHeat_90_FD_153518 | JGI IMG/M metagenome (GOLD analysis project Ga0207094, IMG submission 153518) | Enriched cells from forest soil in Barre Woods Harvard Forest LTER site, Petersham, Massachusetts, United States -... | ecosystem: Environmental > Terrestrial > Soil > Temperate forest >... | reverse complement strand
CAAGTGTGATGAACCTGCATGATGTCGAAGAGTTACAAGCAATATCTAAGGTGTGGCACGCTTATAAAGTATGCCACATCTTCCCAGAACAAAATTTAATTTTTTTATTACAACGACTAAAAGACGAATCATATGAACTACGCACCGGCACGAAAAATAAGCACTGCACGCCATATAGCCCGCTCCGCACAAAGACAGATAAAAGACAGGACGGGTATGAGAGTAACACTGCTCCTGTATCCAAACGAAAATGCTTCAAGAACACCCGACCAAATGCTGAAGGTGGTAGCCCTTGCCCTTGATATGAACCCCGATTGCTTCAGCATGAAGTCGCGGATGAGGGAAATTACAGAATTACGCTTTATAGGAGCTATGTTTTTGCGCATGAATTTTCCCTATGTAACATTAAATGAGATAGCCGCGCTTTTCGGGGGACAAGACCATTCTTCCATTATAAGCGGGCTCACAAGGGCGCATAACCTCATCTATACTGGCGACCTGCGATTTATAAAAAAATACAACACAGCATTAAAATCCGTAGATATATGGCTAAAAAGAGAGGAGTCAGGGTACGCATCAGCCAACAGCGCTTAGAAGCACTGAAAGAAATATGCGAAGAAATGCTGGAGGAATTTGCTCCTGTAGATGAGCATCAATTACTACTGAAAGAATATCTGCTGGAACTTCTTTACAAATTGCAGGATATGCTGAAAAGAAACCAGTATATGTACACATTGAGTCACTCGGGGGCAGAAGCTATCGCATTTTACCAGTTATGGAATATGCTGGACATAAGCTGCGATAAGTACGCCAACCTTGTAGTTGATACCCTTCTGAAAAAAATGAGCGGTATGGCTGCATAAGATGGAGTGGCAGGTTGAGGAGTTAAGATTCAATCAGGTTTTGAAATAATTCTCTGGCATGAAAATTATCAGAGTATTGAAAATGGGAAATAAAAAAAATGCGGAATATGAAACGATACAGACAACAAAACAATTTATTACCTATTGAACAACTTGCCGAGGCTTCCTGGAGGAATTCACTGGAGTTATCCTCGCTCATTGACACCAATGGTAAAGAAGGCGCTGCCACGCGGCGTCAGAAAAAGCATGAGATGTTGCTGACATTTATGGCAAATGCTAAACGTCAAAAAAGAAGGCCGGTCCCTGCAAAACCCAGGTTGCTCAGAACATTGCTTTCGTTCTTCATTTGACGCCTTGGTATGATTTTTTATAACTAATAACAGGAATTACTTACGATTTCATAAAACGCTAATTATGAACAGAACAGCATATGTAGCCGGGAAGATAACTGGTTTGCCAAAGACAGAAGTAAAGGACAAATTCAACGTGATAGCCAGGCAGTTATCAGGGATGGGTTACCATGTAGTAAAACCAGATTCAGTAACTGATGATACGAAGACATGGGATGCCGCAGTGCGCAATGATATTAAGAAAATGCTGGAATGTGACGAAGTACACCTGCTCCCCGACTGGCAGGATAGCCGCGGCGCACAGTTAGAAAGAGATATAGCCATCAGGCTGGGCATGCATGTGGTGTATCATTAACTAACAAGCTTATAGAGTTTCGGGTAAAAATAATTTTGAATTATGGGGCATAAAGTGCTCATTGCAAGATTGTTCTTGCTATCCTGCCACTTCTGTAAGTGCTTTCACTGCGATATATAATTAAAAAATGACTGTTCCATACGGTAACGGTTATTTTTTTATTGTGGCATATGTAAAATAGTATTCAAAATTTTATTTGAAAATAAATAGTTAATCGTTGGGTTACCTTATTTCATTCCGGGTATTAACCTTTATAACAAACTAAAAACGAACATCATGAAATTTGTAAAATTAAGCATGCTCGCTCTTTCAATGGGCCTTTTTGTAGCTTCTTGCGGTAATAGTAATGGCGGCGGCGAAGCTGCTAAAACTGACTCAACAGCAACCAGCACAACTACTACTAACAGTAGCACGACTACTACGCCTCCTCCTGCAGCTCCTGCAGACACGATGACTGCAGCTCCTGCTAAACCTGCTGAAGCTCCTGCTGCAGCTCCGGCTGAAACCAAAATGGAAGAAAAGAAAGAAGGCAAAATGGAATCTAAGACAGAAACAAAGACCAAAACTGTAGAAAAAACTAAGACTAAGTAATTTAATAGTAAGATTCAATTGCACACACTGAAGGTGAGGGTTAGTTCCCTCACCTCTTTTCATTTTTATATCTTCCTCAAATTTTTGTTGGTCTTGCAATAGGGAATCAGCCTCGCTTTGGCATAACCGCAATATTCAAAAAACGCTATAAGGAAGGGAAAAATTATTCTGGCATAGTTTTTAACCAATCTATAGAAAACACTATTATGGACACGCTTCAATTAAAAGGTAAATGGAACGAAATAAAAGGTAAAGTAAAGCAGGCGAACGCTACACTTACAGACAATGACCTTCAGTACGAGGAGGGTAAAGATGATGAGCTACTGGGACGGTTGCAGCAGAAACTTGGAAAAAGCAGGGAAGATCTTGTAAGCTGGTTAAAGTCCCTAGGGTAGTAGTCATTTTAAGATCATAATGCATCAAAAAGCAAAAATATCTTTGCTTTTTGATGCATTATTTTTTATGCTTACTCATTTACTTTTTCCCCTTAGCCGGTGACGGCTTTGCAGGAGCAGGCGCTTTTTCAGCAGCTTCTATTTCAAGAGCGGCCTTATCCTGAGGGTCAATGGCTTTGATCTTGTCAATATACATTTTTACATTATCCTTATCCTTGGTGTTATAGTAATAATATAACAAATACTCGTAGGCGCCTTTTATGTTGTTCTTGTTTGGATAATCTGCGCCGACCATGAGCAGCCATTTAAGAAAATGTGGCGCCGCCAGGCCGGTTGTGGCGTTTGAATCAATGAGCTGCTCGGTGCGTGCTAACCAATAAGACGCTGTTGGCTGGTCAGGGTATTTCGTGATGAATTCATTAGAGGCTTTTAGGCCTTTGTCAAGGTTTGGGCAATAAATGTACATGATACTTCTCCACGCATAATCTCCGGGCTGTGTTTCCGGGTTTGATTTTATTAGGTTGTCATACCAGTCGGCCGATTTGCAATAATCTTTTTTAGCCTTAAAAGCTTCCGCTATCTCGCGGTAAATGTCCGTTTTATTTTGTGCAGTATCACCGCTGATACCCTTGGTGTAATAGAAACCAGCAGAATCAAGCAAGCCAAGTTTTAAGTACAATTTCCCCAACTGTATGTAATCGCCGGACATTATTTTCTTCGGGTCTTGTATGGTGAAATAAGCTCTCAGATTTTTAAGCGCTTCTATAGAATCTCCGCAGTCTATTTGTGAATATCCCAGGATGCCCGTTACTTCTATATTATTTTCTTTTCCCAGTTGCTCATGGGCCAGCAGGTCCTTTGCATATCTGGCAGCATCGCAACTGCTTTGCGCACGGTACAATGCTCTCAGAAAGTCGAGCCGGTCATTTAATGTTTTGTCAGAGAGGTCTATATATTTTTTGATGTTCTCTAAAGCCGGCTGGTATTTACCGGAGCGTGTAAAAGCATTGGCAAGCGCTTTATAGGGCAGGGGGTTTGTTGCATCTGCTTCTTTCGCTTTGGCATAGTTATCAAGTGCGCTCTGGTAATTGTGCGCTTCGTACCACAGGTCGCCTATACGGGTAAAGCCAAGGGAGTTTTTTGCGTCTTTGTCGGTTACATGTTCATAATTGTTCATCGCATCACCGCCGCCGCCGGGTATTTTTCTGTAAGCGTCGCCCATACCTATGTGCGCATCTGCATCATCCGTTTTTGTGTTCACGTCCGTGTACCAGGTTATTGCCTGGTGGTAGTCGCCGCCGGTGGTATGTGCAATAGCGTCAGCCGCATATTTTTCCTGTATCCAGTCTTTCTTTTTCGATTTGGCCGCAAGGTCTTTGGCTATTTGCATCCCTTTGGCCGCATCTTTATTAGTAAAGGCTACCCTTGCTGTGCCGGAGATATTTGCCGGATCTTCCGGATACTTCATAAATGTGGAGCTGGCAGTTGCAATGTCCCCGGACTCAAGATAGGATAGCCCTAAATAATAATTGGCCTGCGGATTGGTCGCTGCGAGGTCGGCAAGTGCGGTTTGGGCGCTTTTATACTTACCATAATTATACATCTTTATACCATTTTCAAGTGTTGCCTGTGCGTTTGCGCCTATGGTAACGGCAGAAGCCGCAAGTATCATTATTATCCTTCTCATATTGTACGTCTTGTACCTGATATTATTGTTAGCGATTATTGATTATTAATTTTAGCCTCCCTGATCGTTATTTGTTCTTTCAAGGGGAAGAAATGCGCATGCAAAAAAATGAGTTGCCCTCTGTAGCTCCCCAGGAAATTAGCAAAACCGGTGCCCAGGCCATGATAACTTTCAGAGTTTATGTAATAAAGTTTCCGGGTCAAAGGGTACGATTTTAACGCAATATATGCCTGGTAAGGTTTATAAAATTGCCTGTCCTTTTCATTTTCCAGCGCAACCACTTTTACAGTCTGAATAAAAGTACCTGACTGCGATGTATCCTCGTTTGCGTAAACATAATTCATACCCACAAATCCAATTGCCTCTGGATTTTTGCTGACATAATCTATAACTTCTTTATTCCCTTTGGCGGCAAATACGTTACCGCCCAGCTTATTTCCTTTAAGTACAGAATCGGTGATATACCTGACGGTGCTGGAAGATTGGTTATCGAAGACTACGGTATATTTTTTTTTATACACCCCGGAAAGTATACCATTCAGCGCGTTTACATCTAACGTAGTGTCTGTGGATTTATTATTCACAACTACAGCAATACCATCACCCGCGAGCGCTTCTGAAAAAGGGAATAACTGATTCGATTCACACGCGTCTTTCTCGGCTTTGCTCAGTTCCCGTGTTACCAGTATAATGCGGGCTTTATGCGCGAAATAATCCTTAAAACACTCTGCTTCCGGCTTGTAATGAACCGTTATTTTTGCTTCCGGAAAACTGCTGTCAAAGACCTTTAGCTGTTCTTCAATTATGGGTTGGTAGGTTTCATCAGCAGATATATCTATTGCACCCCTTCCCACGCTATCCGGATGTTTTGGCGCATTGTCACACGACAATATCGTAACACTTGCCAAAGCACACAGCACCATATTTTTTAACCAATCCATAAAGGGCGCAATTTTACTTATTAATTTATAGAATATGGGCTATTATATCTGTTGTAACAATAATTTAACAGGCTGGAAATATAAAACACAATAAAAAATAGTGAATATTAGCTCAGGTGTTGGATGAATCGCTGTTATTCTTTTTCGGCAACACCGCCTTTATACCCCTGTAAAAACGCGCTACGCCGCCTATTATCATCATACCACCAAGTATATAGGCTGCAAAAGCCGGTATTTTCATATTACCGAAGGACTGTAATGCTAAAACATATCCGCCAATAACCATATAAAATATGCCCATACCTATATCCAGGCTGGTGCGGAAATACCGGTTTGATTTTCTTTCTTCGTAACTCATTGGAATTATTTACAGCGCAAATTTATGATTAATTGCTTTGTAGTGAATAGACGCGTATTTGCGGATATTCCATAAAAGAATCGTAGCAGGTTTTTGGAAAATTAAATCCTTATGTTTTTTTATAGTTCTTTAATATATCTTCAATACGATCATCAGGCGCTAAATCTGTAATACCTATTATTTTTATTTTTTTAAAATCGGGGAAGGCGACATTCAATACAAAATTATTTGACATCAGCAATATTGCCGATGGTACTTTGAGTACGGGGTATTTCATTTCATCATACCAACTATTTCCCTTTTCCTGACAAATTGTATAATCATTAAAGGCTCTCCATCCATCCTCTAAATCGTCTGGGGCAATCGCCATTACTTCTAACACGTCGGGTATGTCAATAATGGCTATTTTATAATCATCTTTGAAACCAACACCTTGTCTTCTTATCATGTTTTCTAAAAAAGCCAATGGTATAGATTCGGCGCAGTAAATAACGTTCCTCCCTGCTGAAGCCCACCTTCCGGCAATGCCAGAGGGTATAAGTGCGCTTACATAATTCTTCATACCTATTCTATACACGATCATTTCACAAATTTCATATATTATTTATATTTGAAAAACATTTATTTCACAAATTAAATAATTAACACTTTATTATATAGCATCTCCATAAGCGATTCTTGTTAATTCATCTGTGATAAGATCTACTCCGCCAGGGGTAACCAACCAATCTATTGGTTTCTCTTTATCGTTCCAGAAAGGTTTTTGCAGCCAGTAATTGAACTCATCAACATTACCGAAAATTTCCTCTCCCAGTTCATACATGGAGATGATTTTAAGCAAATGTTCACTCTGCACCGGATCCAAAGTTTTTTTACTTTCCTTGTAATTTGAAATTGTACGAGGTGAAACATGAATAATCTGCGCAAGATTTTTCTCAGGCATTTTCATTACTAAAGCCAAGTCGTAAAATAATTCAGGTTTTACCCCCTTTCGCGCAGCAGAAACCAGGCTGTAACTGTTAGCGCTGTCATGGCGCTTAAATTTATTCCTGAATGTACTGGATCGCTCTCCTTTTATGATACTCATAAGAGTTATTTTTGCAATAAAGTTACTGAATTTTTTCAACTGAGCAATTGAAAAAATTCAAATGACAAACTTTTGGCAATATTGTATTCATTAAATGCAGTCTAAAAAAATACAAAATATTGTTAACTATCTGAAAACCTGACGTTACCGTTTATGGAATCTCTACCTTTCTATCTCTTCTTTATAAACAAACCATATGATAAACGCACGCTATTTCCTCATTGCCGGCATTGTTGTATTCACCACAGCCATTACTTATGGGCAGGCCGCACAAAAACTGAACATTAATGAAGCAACTGTTTTTCTCAGCGGGGCGGAACTGATTAGCAGCGCCAAACTAACACTTTCGAAAGGAGAAAATGAAATTCTCTTTACCAATGTAGCTGGCGATGTAAACAGCCCCAGCCTGACGATAAACGCCACCAATGGCGTAGTGGTGGAAGCCGCTACTTTCCAGAACAATTACCTCGCTGCCGAAACGCTTTCCCCCCGTGCTAAAGATATAAAAGACAGCATAGAACTGGTTACACTGAACAAAGGAATGGTGACCAATAAGATCGCTGTGCTCGATGAGCAGGTGGCCGTATTACGCGCAAACCAGAAAGTGGGCGGTAACAATACCGGGTTGTCGGTGGCTGAATTAACAAAGATGCTGGACCTTATCAGCAACAAAATGGAGGCTTACCTGAACCAGAAAAATAGAGAACAAGAACTGCTGCAAAAGGATGATGAGCGGCTTGTGAAGCTAAAGAAACAACTGGAAGAAGAACAGAAAAAAGACTACCAGCCCGGTGGGCAATTGCTTGTTAAGTTTTATGCCAGGGAAGCGACAGGTACAGACATTGTCATAAGCTACGTGGTACCCCACGCAGGCTGGACGCCCACATACGATATCATGGCTGATGACGCAAACAGCCCTGTAAAGCTATATTACAAAGCCAATATTTACCAGAACAGCGGCGTGAGGTGGAACAATGTCCGCCTCAGCCTTTCAACAGGCAATCCTAAAGAGGGTGTACAGGCCCCGGTTTTGAATCCATGGTACCTGGCATTTTACGTTCCACAGGTTTATAGCCAGGGATACTCAAATGCACCACAGGCAGTAACTGCTTACAGAAAAGCGTTAGTTAATACGGATATGCCAGGTTCTCATATTCTTGCGAATAGTGAATCGTCCATAAACAATTACGTCTCCGTTGACAATTCAGGCGTCAATACCACTTTCGATATAGACCTGCCTTATACCATACCCAGTGATGGGCAGCAGCACCTGGTAGCTATCAAGAAATATGATGTGCCGGCTACCTATCGCTATTTCGCAATACCTAAAATAGACAAAGACGCCTTCCTGCAGGCACAGATCACTAATTGGGAAGACCTGAATTTACTGCCAGGGCAGACAAATATTTTTTATGAAGGCACCTATGTAGGCCAGGGAACTATGGATGTGCGGAATGTAAAGGATACTATGACCATATCGCTGGGCCGGGATAAGAAGATAGTAATAAAGAGAGAGCAGGATAAAAAGCTGCGTAGTGTAAAGACGATCGGCACAAATATACGTGACACATTCGCATACACTATCACCGTTCGCAATACGCGGAAAGAAAACATAAACCTCATTGTGCAGGATCAGCAACCGGTGAGCAACGACAAGGATATAGTACTGGAAGAGAGGAATACCGGCGATTCGGAATATGATGAAACAACCGGCATGATGAAGTGGGCATTATCCGTGAATCCAAATGAATCGAAAAAGATAAGCTTTGGCTATACCATAAAATATCCCAAGGGAAAAACAATAACAAATCTGAGATAGTGCTTAACCACATTAAAAAAACCGCTCTGTTTGGAGCGGTTTTTTTAATAAATATCTTAAGACGCATCTATTCCTTGTTCAACCTGAAATCCTGCAGCACATAATTGCCATCCTTCAGTTTGATCAGGATATACACATTGTACTTAATGCTGTTAGTAGCAAATAAGTTACCGATAATGAATTTGGAGGTGTTGTCAGGTGAGCCATTATCCATTACCTGGAAGTCTTTAGGGATGTTCTTATCAAAGAAATCCTTAAGCACTACTTCAGCCTGGTTACGGCTATATATAGACTGAGCATTGTTAATGGTAAGCGGGACGAAATTGTCGAAATATTTTATCATGTCCCCCACACGGTCATTCCTTATCGCATTTACCATATCTTCAAGTGGTGCATGCGTACCCTGAGCTTGCGTAGTATAAACTACGAATAAGCAGCTAATGGGTAGTATTAATTTTTTTAAGTAATGTTTCATTTCAATAGCACACATATCATTTAGTCTCTGTAAAGATAGGGCAAAAACCAAGCCAAAATTATTTTTTTTAAATACAGGCTATAAAAAATAATATTGAAACACAGTTACTGCCCTTAAACAAGTATGTATTTTACAGCAAAAATCAAGCCAAAATATTGCTGTTTGTTAAAACAGCGTCAATAACAACCTAAATAGACAATTTAGTGGCTAAAATCCTAACAATAAAATAAAAAATAAATGTGTTTATCCGTTTTTGAGGACTTTTTTCACGCGCAATATATTATCATTTCATTAACTATTAGGTAAGTAATTCACATGGTTTCATCCCCGTTATCCGCTTGAACGCAGTACTGAAGTGAGAAATACTACTATATCCAAGCGTATTTGCAACATCGGCTACCGTATATCCTTGTATTTGGAGTAACTCCCTGGCTTTGGTAATCCGCAATTCCTGCTGGAATTCGTGGATCGTTTTGCCAACCAGCGCTTTAAATCCTTTTTTAAGGTAGCATTCATTCATAGCCACTTTCCGGGATAGTTCGCGGATGGTGTGAGACTGATCTAAATGGCTCTCTATAATCAAACGAGCTTCCATTATTTTTTCTCGCTCGCTTTCGTAAGCAAGAAACCGGCAAGCGGGTACCTGGCAATATTTATAGGGTGCAGTGATACACTCGAGCGCGCAGCGCATTAATTGTATTGCGGCCTCACTTTGCTGCAATGATTTTATGAAAGGAGCAGCATCGGCGGTTTTCTCCAACTGTCCGAGCAGCATACGTGTTTGCGTACATAGAGGAAATTGCTGTTCTGTGGTCTGATCAAACCGGAATGGCTGGTTAGCCATTAAAACTTCTGCCGGAAATTGGTCAAAAAATGGAGGCAGGAACCGAAGAGAACATACGATTGCATTTGTGGAAGATGCATCCTCATATTGAAGATAGCATAATTGCAGACAAAACTTCCGGTCATCAATGGGAAACAGGTATAGTCTCCCTTCGTCCTCGGCTACTGTATCTTCCGGCAGCGATACTATGAGCCATTCAGCTTGTATGTAGTTGGTAATAGATAATACCTCCCGGTTCAGTACGCGGGCATCTTCGCCCATGAACCTCTCCAATGGATTTAATAACTTTTTAGCTTTTACAGATACCGTTGGCACAGGTGCAAAGTTAAGGTGCAGCATATATTCACCGTCATAGAAGTATCAGTATTTGATCCTGGCATATAGTATTTTTTAAGTATTGTTATGTAAAAGATAATAACGCACTTTGCAGGAACTCACTGTAATCAAGGCCCTGCTGCTGAAATAAAATTCAACAGGTATTCCCATTTAGGGGCCCGGGGTTTTTAAATCATATACACCACCAGCCCATCTCTCAATTTAGGTTCAAACCAGGTGCTTTTGGGGGGCATTACATTGCCACTATCAGCAATTGCGAATAACTGTGTGATAGTGACCGGGTATAAAGAAAACGCGACAGCCATTTCGTTACTGTCCACTCTTTTCTCCAGCGCTTCCATTCCCCGGATACCGCCAACGAAATCTATTCGCTTATCTACCCGCTGGTCTTTTATGTCCAATATTTTATCAAGCACGTTTTCAGACAAGATCGTTACATCTAAGATTCCTATCGGATCATCGGTCCACGTACCGGGCTTTGCCGTAAGTTTATACCAGGTATTATTCAGGTACATGCCAAATTCATGAGGAACCGCCGGCTTAAAGGAATGATCCCCCAACCTGTTTATTGTAAAATCTTTTTCAAGCGCCTGTATGAATTCTTCCGGTATCAGGCCATTCAGGTCTTTTACTACCCGGTTATAGTCCATGATCTGTAATTGGCTGGCTGGGAATATGCAGGTAACAAAATAATTAAAGGCTTCGTCTCCGTCAATGGAGTAGCCATTTGCCCGCATCTCCTTACACACCTTTGCAGCAGAAGCTGCGCGATGGTGGCCGTCGGCTATATAGGTACAGGGTACATCCTGCTCAAAATTGTGTGTAATGGACGCCACTTTTGAATAATCATTTATCACCCAGAAGATATGCCGGATACCATCGCTGGCGGTGAAATCGTATTCCGGTTCATGGAGCCTTTTCCATTCGTCAATAATATGCTGCACACTGTTACAATCATTGTAGGCGAGGAATACAATGCCGGTCTGAGCGCGTGTTTCAATGATATGGTTTATCCGGTCTTTCTCTTTTTCAGGGCGTGTGAATTCATGTT
>Ga0207094_1028_pt2 | contig 11155 bp, 7 predicted proteins | sample Alteio_BWMinHeat_90_FD_153518 | JGI IMG/M metagenome (GOLD analysis project Ga0207094, IMG submission 153518) | Enriched cells from forest soil in Barre Woods Harvard Forest LTER site, Petersham, Massachusetts, United States -... | ecosystem: Environmental > Terrestrial > Soil > Temperate forest >... | reverse complement strand
CATTCCCCTATCAAGATACTCAAGAGAAGCATTGAGATCATTTTTAATGCTTGCTGCGGGCTCACCTTGTTTGAGCATTAAATCTATCATTGTTTGAGCTGTCTTTAATTTATATTTTTTTAATTCATTGAACCGAGTTTTGTTTGCAGGATTAGCCACATCATCTCTCGCAAGACTTACAGTCTCCCAGGCGATTGTCTGAAGAGCCACTTGCGGATACTCCTGCAGCTTGGAACGCCATCGCAAATTGGGCTCGCGGTCCAACAAGTCTGTAAGCAGCCGTTGCCACATAGATAGTTTTTTTATCTGATCCTTGTCACGAGGAAATTCGAAAGCTTTTTGCGCGACCAGCATAGTAAGTGAAAAACTCCTATACGGATTGCCATAGCGCATCTCGGTTCTAATTGCACTGATATTGGTCACCGGGTTCTTATCAATCCATGCCAAAATATACTTAATCTGATCTTCATAACTCACTCCTCGAACGCCCTCGCCCCACCCGTCCAATATGTTGTTTATAATAGCAGGCATCTCAATGGGTTCTTGCGCAGCAGTACCACGACCAGCAGCTCTGGTTTTGATTTCTGCGGCCGCCGATAAAGAACTAGCCGGCGCAGCATGCGCATGAGCTGATGAAGCAATAACCTCTGGTTGCAACACAGAAATCAAAAGCAGCAGACCAATATTGTAAGTTTTCATAATTCTCCAAAAGCCATTTTCGTGATACTGAAAACTTAGCAGGAGCCCACATTTTTTATCAATACTTGAGATTGGAGGTGATGGTTACCCGCTCCATTTGGCAGCCGGAAAATAGCGGAGGACAGGCTAACCGATGTGGTACTGTTCACCCTGTTGCTGCACCATACCCTCAGCGCACAACTGCACCAGGTTTCTTGCAATGCGCACGGGCGCCCGGTCAATAAGGTCAAAGAGCTGCGGTAGGGTTAGTGTTGATTGCTCAGTCAAAGCCTTGATAATCATGCCGCGTATCTGCCGCTCGGAGCCCTCAAATTGCGACTGCTTCACATGGTGTCGTGACCGCCGCGAAGGGTTTGCCAATTGCTTTTTAAGCATTACACCGTAATCCATCAACGCGTAGTACCATTGGCGAGGATTTTCTCTGTCTAATGCGGCTTCAATTAACGGCAACAACTCACGATCATGCACGTCGGCTCGCTCCGAAAAAAAGTGGTGCAAAAACACCGAGCGTATATTGGTCTCGATAAACACAACGGGGCGATTATAGGCAAATGCAACAATGGAGCCGGCGGTGTTCGGGCCAATGCCGTGCAATTTTTGCAACAACATGGGGTCGTCGGGCAAAGTGCCGCTATAGAGGGCCATAATTTGTTGCGCTAACTGCTGGAGGTACATACCGCGCCGATTGTATCCAAGCCCCTGCCATACCCGGAGCACTTCCCGCAATGGGGCAGCCGCAAGTGTTGCAAAATCGGGAAACGCAACGAGAAATTCTTGGTACTTGGTTTTTACGCGGTCTGTTTGCGTCTGCTGCAGCATTACCTCGCTGATCATGATGCAATAGGGGTCGGTGGTTTCTCGCCAGGCAAAGGTGCGGCCGTGGTGGCGGTAGTGGTCGTAAATAAGGGCGCGGAACTGGGCAATGCCGGAAGGTGTGTTGTCCATATCGCCCCGTTAGTCCAGTCGCCCAAGAGGGAAGTTCCTAATTATCAAGCCTTGTGCTCTCTCTCTATGCCAAAGCCAGGTGTTACACAGCATCGGCCCATCAAAGTCACAATTCACAAGCACAAAGCGCTTTATATTGCTTACACATATTCTTTCACACATTTCTCTGGCAAGCGGCGTTCTGTGTTCCAGAGCACCAATCTCAAGCTCCTCCAACTGCGGAAGACTATCAACAACGTCCATGAAATTTTCTACTGGGCAGCAAATACGCATTTTCTTGAGGGATTCCCACTCCAGAAAATCTTCCGGATTAAATTTGCTGATACAGCAAGTTCTATCAATTGTGAGCGAACTACACACCCTACGATGTGGCAGCTGAGAAAGACCCCTGAGACTGCTAACTGCACTTATCGTAAAGTCTTCTGGTATGGATGCAGGAAGCAATGGTGCAATCAAAGAGATATCCAATCGACGCTCTGCATAATCGGCAATAATCTCGACCAGCTCTACTGGTAGACACTCAATGCCAGCCGTAATGTGTAACCCCAGGGGCGGTTTGTTGCGGTAGGGTGCCGGTAGTGCATCAAAATCGCTCCATCCCCCAAGGAAGCACTCTCTGTATGTCCACAAATATCCTGCCACATATATTGCACGCACCAATTCTTGTGTATCTTCGGGGAGCTTTTTTATCAATTGCACAAATTGCCCGCGCACTGCATTCCAATATTTATCCGAGAAAACATCAAAAGAACAATATGCAGGCTCATACTCAACACGTAGCCCGAGCCTGTAACGTTCTTCATTAAATTTCTTGCGAGCATCAGCATAAATTGCAGCTATGGCACTCGCATCATTGTCGACCTTGCTCGCCGCAACAAGATATTGCTGCATCTCATTCGTAAGACTGGTGAATAAATGTCCATAGGTTTCAAGCTCCAGCCTGTTGTGCGCTCGTTGATAGGCCGCAACAATTTTTTCGCCTGCCGCCGTTTTCGCATCTCGATCCTCATCACGAGATACCGAAGCTGCTGCATGAGCATTCAATGCCTGGGGCGATGAAGATACCGCACTTGCTTGCAATCCCAAGGAACATGCAGTTAAGAAAAGCATCATCAAAAGTCGTTGCATAGTATCTCCAAAAACATCACCTAAGATTGTTTTCTGCCCACTTTCCACGCGACCAACAGATCGCCCAATGACATAAAAAGAGATCTGTTTCTTCGCACCCAAAAGGGGTGCTATCCATGGTTTAGATGCCACGCTCAAAGAAACAGGCGATAATCAATATTAAACAAGGCCCCAAGCTTTTTCGCCATGGCTTTACCGATGGAGCGTTTGCCATGTTCCATCTCAGAAATATGCGTTTGCCTCACCTTGAGTTTTTTCGCCAGGTCTTCCTGCGTCCAGTCTTCGCGATACCGCAGTCCCCGCACAGTAGTACCAACTTTGCCATATTTCTCATACAAGTCAGCAAACGCTTGATCGGCCGACACCGCCTCATTGTCTTCGTTAATCTCAGGTAGCGCAGACCCGCGCAATAAATATTTGCTCATAGGAGCAATATACCCTACTTCCTGCCGATTTTCACCACCACCAACGGATTTCCATCCATCAACTTATGCGCCGCTACTTTTACCTCATCGAGCGTTATCCGGTAAAAATCATCGAGTCGGCGGTAAAAGTAATCAGGAGGAAGGTTAAAGCGGTCGAGTATCAGGAAGGCGAGGGCCATTTGGCGGTTGGTTTCAAAGTTGTTCACGAGCGAGTTAATAATGCCGTCACGTGCCGTTACAAATTCATCTTCGGTGATGGTATCGATTACGGTAGCAAGCAGCTTTTTGATCATCGATTCGGCTTGCGCAACATGCTCGCGGCTCGTCATAGTTTTAATGAGGATCATGCCGGGCTGGCGGTCGGCATTGGCAATCACAGAACCACCAATCGCGTAAAAGAGGCCGGTTTCTTCGCGCAGGGTAAAGAGGCGTGAGTTCATGGAGCCCAAAAGGCTGCCGGAAAGCACTTGGTCAAAGACCAGTAATTTATCGTAGTCGGGGTGGGTGCGGGGCACCGAGCGGCCGGCAAAGCAGAGTACCGTTTGATCGCGGTTCATGGGATACACAATTTCACGTGCAACGACCGGTTTAAGGGGGGGAAACTGCTTGTCGGGAACCGCAGGGCCTTGCCAGTTGTTGAGCACGGCTAATGATTCCAGGTAGTTATCACTGAGGTCGCCGACAATGCACAACCGCGCTGCGGCGGGGGTAACATGGGCACGGTAACATTCAATAAGCTGCTCACGGGTAATTTTCTGGATACTCTCAAGGGTTCCCAAGCGGCTTTGCCCGTAGGGGTGCCCCTCATAGATCGCCTTATGGACCAGGTCATCTACAAACTCAAATGGCTCATCCCAGTGAGCACGAATGCTGGCAAGCAGATATTCGCGTACTTTTTCGACCGCCTCGGGAGCAAAGGTAGAGGTGGTGAGCACTTCCTGCAAAATTGTGAGTCCCTTGGCAAAATCGGGAGTCAGCATACTCATGGCTACATAACCGGCGGCGCTGGCCAACGTCATGCCATAGGATTCTATTTCAGCCGCAAGCTCAACACCATTGAGGCGCTGGGTGCCTTCCGATAAGAGCACACTCATAAAGGCATGAAGGCCAGGCAACTCTGGCGGATCATAAAAAAACTGAGCCTTGAGCTCGAGGATCACTTCAATGCGCGGCACTTGGGGATTGTGATGAAAAAGCACGCGCAACCCATTCGGTAATGCAACCACGCGGTGCTGAGGATATTGGAAGGGTGTGGGCGGCTGGGCGGCCACTTGCTGAGCAAATTGAGCGGGCTCGAGTGCAGTGTGCCGCAGACGCTTGGCAAGTAGGCGTTCATCATCGGCATCCGCTTGTTCTTGCTCACGAATCCAGGTATCTGCATGTCCTGCTTCAAAAGGTAGTAATTTACCCAGATGCGCTTTCGTAGCATCGAGGTAGGTACACAATTTAGCCAAATCCTCACGCAGGGTGTTGTTGTCATGCTCAAGGTAGGTAAATAGATAATTTTCACTGCCCGTGCAAAGGTAATATTTACCAATCATGTAGGCCTGTTTTTCAAGGCTCTCAAGGGCGGAGAGCGTATCTGTTTCTGTTTGTTTGCGGGCTCGTTGCAGCGCAATTTCGGCTATCGGCAATTGGCAAAATTGTGCAATGAGTTCATGGGTACGTGCGATAATGCGATCGATATCAGCCACTTGTTTCGGCTCAACCTCTATGCACAACAAGCTGTGCTCAAAAAGATCATAGACATAGGCATCTACATCGAGCACCAAATCTTCTTCATCTACTAAGGTGCGATACAGCAGCGAACCTTTGCCGGCTCCCAACATCCAAGAAAGCACATCAACTTGGTAATCAAGACGCGCTTTGCCGCCCGGAACTACAAAGCACACAAGACACGACGGCTGTTGCACATCGCGATGCAAGGTAACGGTAACACCTGCCGGTGGATGCCATGCAGGAATAGGGGGAATGGCTAATGGTGCTCGTTCGAGCGGGCCAAGGTATTCAGTTGCGAGCACTCGCAACTGCTCGGGCTCCACGTCGCCGACCACCACCAAGACTGCGTTATTCGGGGTATAGTACTTTCGATAAAAATCATGCAGATCAGCAGAAGTTGCTTGCCAGAGATCTTGTTTGTAGCCGATGATCGGATGCTCATACGGGTGCCCTTTAAAAATCTTTTGCACCAGCTCATCAAGAAGAGTCGCTCCATAATCGTCCCGGTATAACTTGAGCTCCTGGATAACTGCACGAAGCTCTGAATTCAGCAGATCTGGTTTAAAGGTACAGTCACGCATACATTCGGCCAGGAGCGGCAACGATACCTGCCAATGCTGCGTAGGAAACTCAAACATGTAACCGGTATAATCGCGCGAGGTAAATGCGTTGGTAGACCCTGAAAGTTTGCTGGTAACCACCGCAATGTCGGTCTCGGAAAGAATATCGGTACCTTTAAACGTCATATGCTCAAGCAGATGCGCAAGACCTGTTTTGCCCGGTTGTTCATGCCGAGAACCGACGGCATACCATAACTGAATCGCCACCTTGGGAATCGTTTTGGTAGGCCGCACAAGAAGCGTCAGACCATTATCAAGAACATATTTTACCACCGGCAACATGCCGCGGGCGAAGTGAGCATCCATCAAATTTTCTTTCGAAAGACTATGGGAACATGGGGAAAGTTTTTTGCGGGTATACTAGGCACATCTTCTCATAGCCCTGGAGAAAAAGAAATTATGGTATTGCGCATACCTGCTCCGCCACTCTTACCCCTCACCTGCGCCCTGATGGCGGGCATCTGTTATGCACAGGGAGTTATCCATGCCGGCTGGTTGGCAGTCAGCGCTTGTGTACTCATCTGTATTCTCGAACTACCCTCCCACCGTCGCCTGCTACAAGCAGCGCTCGGCGCACTCTGTCTCGTTGCAGGAGCTCTCGGGTGGTACCGCACGCGCTCGGTAGTAGGTGCTTACCACGATGCAAGCCAGCAAATTACGCTTACTCCTTGCTCAGTAGAGGGAAGTATCACTGCGCTCGAAACGCGTGAAGGCCGCACCATGATTACGCTCGCGGTCACCACGTATCAACTTGCAAGCTCCTCAGCGTGGGTTCCGGTTGTCGGAAACATTACGCTCAGCACCAATAAACCCTTTGAGTACACGGTAGCAGATCAGCTACGCATCGGACCACTTACGTTGCGGGCACCTCAGGGCACCTGGAGTCGTTATGCACTGCGTGATGGCATCATCGCCCAAGGAAATATCGGCAAGAAAACAATGCTCACTTTCATCGAGCGTCCACGATCTTCGATACGCAGAAGAATGCACCAACTTCGCGAACAGCTCGTGCAGCAACTCGCCCACAAAATGCCCCCATCATCTTTTGCGCTCTTTGCCACCATTTTTTTAGGCTCCCGACAGTCTGCGGTATCCAAGGACGTCTTTGCCGCCTGGGGCCTCGTGCATCAGCTGGCCCGGTCGGGTTTACATCTGGTGCTTTTCGTCATGATTTTAAAGTGGCTCTTAATGATGCTGCCGCTCACCCTACGCATCAAGCAGCTCATCCTGGGGAGCATTGTGCTTTTTTACGCAGCCGTTAGCTGGTACTCCGTCTCGTTTGCACGCGCGCTCATCACGTTCTTTCTCTACCTTATATATGAAGCAACTCAGGCCCAAACCAATGGCCTACAGCTCCTCTGCCTGGCTGTTTGGCTGGTACTCTTGGCGTCCCCCCTCCAGCTCTTTTTTCTCGATTTTCAGCTCAGCTTTGGCCTCTCAGCAGCCCTCGTGGTATGCCACATGACCCGCAAGCAACGGACGGTGGCCTTGGCCCATGCAGCCTGACCCATAGAGCCCACCCCCCGCTATACCAGGCCCTTTCCGGGCGAGACTCAGGTTAGCACCCCCCTTGACCATAATTTTCAATTTGGCATAATATAATAGAAGATAATTAAACCCCCTATAACCCGGGAAAGCACCATGAAACTACTTCTAATAAGCCTCTTACTCATTACCCCCCTGGCGAGGGCCTCTTCAAGCTCAACTTCACCTACCCACGGATCAGGACTTTCCGAAGTCGTGAGTGCCGCAGGCCGAACCACGCACTGCCCAGAATCCGCAACCTATCCGTGGTCGCCTTTGGCAACAAGCTCGTCATCTTCAAGCACCCCTGCCTCTGCTTCGGCAGACGCCACTGCCCCCGTATTTTCCGCAAATTGTAATGCTTCTGCATCCGCCACTACACCATCATCACACGCTCACGCCAGCGCAAGCGCTACCCCTACCGCGTCCGCAACAGACGTTAAAACCTCAGCCGCTCAACGGGCGGTTGGTGTAACGCTCCCGCAAGTTGCAGAGCAACCCGCTAATGCGCTGGCAACCGGGCATGTTTTCCCCCGGGCATGGCAGGCTTTACACCCCCATCTGATAATTCCTCAACTCGTCGCGTGGCTCAATGAGAAAAAAAAATCAAGAGCCACTGGTAAGACCAATGAAGAAGAGGCCAAATTAAGAATGAGTGAAGTGGCGAACCTCGTGACCGATATCAAGGCTCAATTTGGCTTCGGTCATAAAACTGCTGTTTTGATGGCTGCATTTGTTAAGTACTATTACTGCGTCAAAAATTTAATGGGCGGCGTCGGTTATTTGATTGTTGCCAGTATCAAAACTGATCCAGAGCTCACCCGTACCGAGAAGCAGGAAATCCTAAATATTTATAACGCATGTGAGCAGCCTTACCAATTCGCTGTTCAAAGATCGATTCCCCTCTCTATACCAGCAGATGCCATAGCATCAGTATTACATTTTCCTGGAGTACTCGCGGATTTGATTGCGCAATATACCTATATGGAACTTGGCATCTCAATTCAGGATGTATTCGACAATGCCCAAGAACTGCTCTTTAATCCCCAAGAGCAGATTTGGAATTTGCGTCAAAAGATGCTCTCCAGCTGTGCAGGGCTCACAAGTAGCGCAAATGTGAGTGTGTTAAACTTGGACCAAAACTTACTGCGCTCTATACCTGTAGCTCTGCTGCCACATTGCCTCGAATATCTGCATACAGACGGCATGAACTTTGCCTTTGATGATCAAGGGGGAACGGCACAAAGGCCGTCATTGCGAGATCTCTCGATAGACTTACCTGTTGCACAACAAGAGCTCGCGATAATAGCCCGAGCATTTCCCAACTTAAGATTTTTACAAGCACGTGCTGCTGGTGTAGCCACCGATGAGTTTATAACGCAAATTATCGGCGCTTGTACACGGTTAGAGGTCCTAACCGTGGGTGGCATACCCATTGCCCACCCTGAATTGACCCGTCGTAAAACCGCTCGTGCAGCAAATGTCAACGCTGCTGCGGTATCCGCAACTCACTAATAGGAAAAAACCATGAAACTACTCCTTGGCCTACTTCTGATTACCCCCCTTGCGAGGGCCTCTCACCAGGCGCCTACTGCCTCTGCTTCAGCAGACGCTGCTGCACCCGTGTTTTCCGCAAATTGTAATGCTTCTGCATCCGCCGCTACGCCATCATCACACGCTCACGCCAGCGCAAGCGCTACCGCTACCGCGTCAGCAGCAGACGTTAAAACCTCAGCCGCTCAACGCGCTGCTGGTGTAACGCTCCCACAAGTTGCAGGGCAATCCTCCAATGCGCCGGCAACCGGGCATGTTTTCCCCCGAGCATGGCAGGCGTTGCACCCCCATCTGATAATCCCTCAGCTCGTCGCCTGGTTTAATGAGAAAAAAAAATCAAGAACAGCTGGTAAGACAACTGAAGAAGAGGCCAAATTAAGAATGAGTGAAGTGGCAAACCTCGTAACCGACATCAAGGTTCAATTGGGCTTCGGTCATAAAACTGCTGTTTTGATAGCTGCATTTGTTAAGTACTATTACCTCGCCAAATATTTCGAGGACAGCCCTTCTTCCACAACTTTTAACATTGTTGCCAGTATCAAAACTGATCCAGAGCTCACCCGTACCGAGAAGCAGGAAATCCTAAATATTTATAACGCATGTGAGTCTCTTTACCAACTCGCTGTTCAAAAATCGATTCCCCTCTCTATACCAGCAGATGCCATAGCATCAGTATTGCCCTTGCCCAAAGAACTTACAGGCTTGGTTGCGGCCTATACCCATATGGAACCTGGTATCTCAGTCCGAGATATATTGGATAATGCCAAAGCGCAGTACTTTGTACCTCAATGGCGGACTTGGTCTGCTAGTCGATATATGATTTCCAGCTGTGAAGGACTCACGAGTTATCCGGATGTGAGTAGGTTAAATCTGAGCGAAAACTTATTGCGTTCTATACCCATAGCCCTGCTGCCACATTGCCTCGAGCATCTGTATGTAGACGGCATGAACGTTACCTTTGACGATCAAGGGGGCGTAGCGCAAAGGCCATCCTTACAAGAGCTCTGGATCGACCTGCCTGTTGCACAACAAGAGCTTGCTGCAATTGCCCGAGCATTTCCCAACTTAAGAAAATTATGGCTTTACAAACAGTCTGATACTGATGCACGCACCGATGAATTCACAATGCAAATTATCAGCGCGTGCACACGGTTAGAGTACTTATCGGTAGCCGACGTATCTATAAACCACCCTGAACTGACCCGTCGTAAAACCGCTGAAGCTAATGCCAACGCTGCTGCGGCATCCGCAACTCACTAATAGGAAAGCACCATGAAACTACTCCTTGGCTTACTTCTGATTGCCCCCCTTATGCAGGCCTCTCACCAGGCAGCTGTTGGTTCGGCATCTGCATCAGCCTCTGCATCTACTTCGTCAGACGCCACTGCCCCCGTATTTTCCGCAAATCGTAATGCTGTTGCATCCTCCGCTACAACATCAACATCTGCATCTTCACATGTTCGCGCCGCAGCAAGCGCTACCCCTACCGCGTCAGCAACAGACGTTAAAACCTCAGCCGCTCAACGAGCTGTTGGTGTGACACTCGCCCAAGTTGCACAGCAATCCGCTGATAGAGCAACCACCGGGCATATATTTCCCCGCGCATGGCAGGCGTTGCACCCCCATCTGATAATCCCTCAGCTCGTCGCGTGGTTTAATAAGAAAAAAACCTCAAGAGCCACTGGCAAGACAACTGAGGAGGAGGCCAGATTAAGAATGAACGAAGTGGCAAATCTCGCGACCGATATCAAGACTCAATTCGGCTTCGGTCATAAAACTGCTGTTTTGATAGCTGCATTTGTTAAGTACTATTACCTCGCCAAAGATCTCGAGGACAGCTCTTCTTTCACTTTTAAGATTGTTGCTAGTATCCAAACTGATCCAGAGCTCACCAGTGCCGAAAAGCAGGAAATTATTAATATGTATAGGACACCCGAGTCTCACTACCAACTCGCCCTCAAAAAATCGATTCTCATGTCGATACCAGCAGATGCCATAGCAGCAGTCTTAGCTTTTCCTAAAGAACTTGCGGATTTGATTGCGCAATATACCCATATGGAACCTGGTCTCTCAATCCAGGATCTATTGGATAATCCATTGGATCATCGACAAGTGTTGATTGTAAATGCCCGAGGCAATACTTTGAGCCTTTGGAAACGGATGATTTCTAGCTGCAACGGCCTCGCAAGCAATGCATCTGTTGTGAGATTATGGCTGGGCGAGAACTTATTGAGTTCTATACCTGTAACTCTGCTGCCACATTGTCTCGTACAACTGTCAGCAAGGGGCATGAACATAACTTTTGATGATCAAGGGGGTACAACACAAAGGCCATCCTTACAAGAGCTCTGGATCGACCTACCTGTTGCACAACAAGAGCTCGCGATAATAGCCCGAGCATTTCCCAACTTAAGAGAATTATGGCTTTACAAACAGTCTGATACTGATGCACGCACCGATGAATTCACAATGCAAATTATCAGCGCGTGCACACGGTTAGAGTACTTATCGGTAGCCGACGTATCTATAAACCACCCTGAA
>Ga0207094_1124_pt1 | contig 11206 bp, 9 predicted proteins | sample Alteio_BWMinHeat_90_FD_153518 | JGI IMG/M metagenome (GOLD analysis project Ga0207094, IMG submission 153518) | Enriched cells from forest soil in Barre Woods Harvard Forest LTER site, Petersham, Massachusetts, United States -... | ecosystem: Environmental > Terrestrial > Soil > Temperate forest >... | reverse complement strand
ATGGAACGGGTATGCGGCCATTTAAGATTGGCGGATTTTGATACGGTTGACCTAAGTAATCTTAATCGTTTGCGGGCAGGGGTCAGTACTATTGGTTTGAAAAAAACGATAGTGGCCGCAAGAGAGATAGCAGAAATTGATCCGTTCCTGGATATAGAAATATACGACGAGGGCATTAACGATGATAATATTGACGAGTTTCTGACACTGAATGGAAAGTTGGACATACTCATTGAGGTGTGCGACAGTTTGTATGTAAAAATTTTGTCAAGGAATAAAGCAAAGGAACTGAATATTCCGGTTGTTATGGATACCAATGACCGGGGAATGCTGGACATAGAGCGCTTCGACCTTGAACCGGGAAGGCCTGTATTACATGGACTTATTGCCGGGCTGGAACTTGAAAATATTGAAAAAATGACCATGGAGGAAAGAATGCCTTTTATTCTGAAAATGGTAGGGGCGGATAGTCTTTCTGCCCGAATGAAATCATCTATGGGAGAAATTGGGAAGAGTATCAGTACCTGGCCGCAATTAGCATCATCTGTTGTACTGGGAGGGGCAATAACTGCTGATGTGTGCCGGAGAATATTTCTTGGCCAGTTTCATGAATCCGGCAGGTATTATATTGATTTAGACGAATTAATTGCTGATAAATAAAAAGAATAAGAATAAATTTATTTTTTTAATAAACTTTGTAGTAATTTGAAAATCAAAATATAATAAGTTTTCGCACAGGTCGAAATCTGAAATATTTTTTGAAATACATTAGAATGATTACACTCAGAGCATTCAGGGCTATTGATGATTTTGAAACATGCCAGAAATTCATGCTAGGCCATAGGTCTGTTTTGGAAAATATCGGCATTAACAAATTGTCATCCGCAAAGGATGAGTGGATGTTAAGCCCCGGAGTATTTGTTATTATTGTAGAGTCGGAAGACAGGACTAAAGTATATGGCGGGGCAAGGGTACATGTGGCTGATGGCGTGCTTCAATTGCCCATCGAAGAAGCTACCGGGTACCTGGATGCAAAGATATATGACATAGTAAGGGAATATTCCGCTAACGGCACAGGAGAAATATGCGGATTATGGAACTCGCGTGAAGTGGCAGGAATGGGAATAGGTAGTGTATTTCTTACCCGTGCCTGTGTTATTATATCCAGCCAGATATGCCTTCAGTCCCTTTTCGCTTTGTGTGCACCTTATACCATAAAAATGGCGGAAACAGTAGGTTACCATAAACTGGATATTATTGGCAAGAATGGAACATTTTATTACCCTAAACTAGACCTTGTTGCAACCGCAATGCTGCTCAGTGACGTGCGTGTGCTTAGCCTGGCAGACCCAAACGAAAGAGATAAAATAATGAGTTTAAGAGAAAATCCTAACCAGATGAGGACAGAAATTTTAAGAGATAAAGAATTAGAGTTAAATTTCCATCTTGAAATACCAAATCTGGATAGATGGTATAGTTCGGGTATCATTAAAAATCTTGTGAAAGATGCGTAAGCCGTTACTTATAATTTTATTACTCCTTATTGCCAATGTTGCATTTTGCCAATCCCCGGTATCATTTACGCCGGACATTGTTGGTAAATATGTTGGTAAATACATGTCTTTATTTTCAGATTCAAGCAATAAACTCGGTTTTAATGACATTAGAAAAATGCCGGGCGCATTTCATCCCTGCGACAAGGATGTGGTAAACTTAGGCATCACGCCAAATAACAACTGGCTTAAGTTTAATATAATAAACCTGACTGACGAAAAAAAAATTGTTCTTAACCTTGCCTACCCGACCCTGGATGAAGTGTGCCTTTACACGGTTGATAACACTGGCAAAACGGATAGCATCTGCATCGAAGAAACAACCCCTGCTGCAAAGCGTGTATACAACCACCAGAATTATATTTTTGACGTACACGTTGCTAAAGGCGATTCGATAGCATGTTATTTAAAGATCCGTAGTTCAGAGCAGGCGCTTGCCCCATTGTCTTTAAATACGCCAAAGTCCATACTTGATAATATTTCAGACATAGATATATTGGTGGGTATATTTTTCGGGATCATGCTTGTGATCTTGTTATACAACATTTTTGTATACTTTTCCGTGAGAGACAGCAGCTATCTCGCTTATGTACATTATATCTTTTGGGTCACGGTGACGCAGTTGGCATTACAGGGATATGGTCAGCGTTTCGTCTGGGGAAATAGTACGTGGCTTACGATGAACATGATTGATATTTCAGGCGCTATGTCTGGGATGTCCACTATATTTTTTGTGCAATACTTCCTGCATGTCCGGAATTACGCGCCTAAACTCAATATCGGGCTTAACATAATAATAATCGGAGACATCATCAGCCTCCTGCTCGTATTTATCGGCAAACCAAGTATCAGCTATCTTGTTATTGATGTTACAGCGGGCTTAGGATCTTTTTATGTTTTGTTTGTGGCCTACTGGTTGTACAGGAAAAAACACAGGTCGGCAGGATTTTTCCTGCTCGCATGGACCGTGTTTCTCGTTACCGTTATTCTGTTTGTTTTAAAAGACGCAGGAGTTTTCCCGTACAACACATTCACCTCGTTCTTTTTACTGATAGGTTCGAGCCTGGAAGCGGTATTGCTGTCATTCGCACTTGCTGATAAAATAAATATTTTCCGAAAGGAGAAGGAAGAATCGCAGGCTGAGGCATTGCTTGCTTTGCAGGAAAACGAACGAATAGTGCGTGAGCAAAACGTTATATTGGAAGGAAAGGTAAATGAGCGTACTTTTGAACTGAAAGTTTCAAATGACGGGCTAAATAAAGCGATGACCGAACTTAAGGAAGCTCAGACACAACTTGTGGAATCAGAAAAAATGGCATCTCTTGGCCAGCTTACAGCCGGCATAGCGCACGAAATTAATAACCCAATTAATTTCGTTACATCGAATGTGAAGCCGCTGAACAGGGATGTGCATATATTGCTTGACACTATCGAAACTATTGAAAAGATCATTTCTGAGGATAATTCAATTGCTGAAAAACAGAAACAAATAGAAGAACATAAAGAAGAAATTGACTTCGATTATCTGAAGATGGAAATCGGCCAGCTGCTTAGTGGTATCGGAGACGGAGCCACCAGAACTGCAGAAATAGTTAAGGGGTTACGTATTTTTTCGCGTCTTGATGAAGATGACCTGAAAAAAGCGGATATTAACGAAGGGATTGATTCAACGCTGGTCATTGCCAATAATCTTATGGGCAGCCAGATAAAGCTTGAAAAAAAATATGCTAATCTACCGGTAGTAGAGTGTTACCCTGGTAAGCTGAACCAGGTATTTTTAAATATCATTTCGAATGCAGTTTACGCGATAAAGAAAAAATTCGAGGGTAAAGAAGGCGGGCTGCTTACCATTGCCACTTCCTTTGACGAGCATCACGTTTATGTTTCCATTACCGATAACGGCACGGGAATGACTGAAAATACAAAGAAAAAATTATTTGAACCTTTCTTTACTACAAAGGATGTAGGGGAAGGCACTGGGTTGGGGATGTCGATAGCTTATAACACCATAAATAAACATAATGGGCAAATAGTAGTAAATTCCGAATTGGGAGTAGGTACGGAGTTCATTATTAAATTACCTTTAACACAGTAATAAAATCAGATTGATCACACCAGAGAAAATAAAAGTCTTATACATAGACGATGAACAAAATAACCTTGTTGGTTTTAAAGCCACATTCAGGTTTGATTATACTATTTTTATTGCCCAGAATACAGAGAAAGCCTACGAAGTTTTAAAAGCGCATACTGATATCCGCGTTATCCTGAGCGACCAGCGCATGCCCGATAAAACAGGAGCACAGTTTTTTGAAGAGATGAGGGAGCAATATCCTGACCCGGTACGGATGCTGATAACAGGTTATACAGATGTAGAGTCGGTTATTGATGCTATAAATAAGGGGCATATTTTCAGGTACATAAAAAAGCCATGGACAGATATTGATATTAAGGGAGCCATAGAAGAGGGGAATAAGTTTTATATTTCCAATTCGTTGCTTGCTGTTAAAAATAAAGAATTACAGTCGGCTTATGATGAACTTGGTAAATTCGCCTACAGTATTACGCATGATATGAGGGGGCCTCTGCTGAGTGTGCTGGGCGCCTTAGAACTTGCGAAAGGGATAGACAGCCTGCCAGAGATAAGAGAGATACTTGGAATGATGGATGAGGCCGTCAAAAAACTAGACGAATTTATCAAAAATACGCATGAGTACTACAATCTTAAAAGGGGTAAACTGGATTTTGAAGCCATTGATTTTAAAAATGTTGTAGATGATGTAGCGGCGCTTTTCAGGATAACCGGAAGAATGCAGGAGGTGAAGTTTACCGCAAATATTGAGCAAAATGATATTTTCATATCGGATGAAATTTCCATTAAGATAATTTTAAGCAACCTGTTTTCAAACGCGTTTAAGTACCAGAGAAAAAACGCTTCCGATAAGTTTGTGGAGGTTAATATTGAAGTTAAAGATGGTGATGCAGTAATTATTGTGAAAGATAATGGTATCGGCATACATGAAAACCACATAAACAATATCTTTACAATGTTTTACAGGGCTACATCTGAACAAACCGGATCAGGATTCGGATTGTATAATGTGAAAGATGCACTCAACAAATTAAACGGAACAATAGAGGTAACTTCAGTGGTAAATGAAGGGACCGTTTTTAAAGTAATAATACCTGGTAAGCCAAATGACGCCAAATAAGAAATTGCATTTTATAGTTATTGACGATAGCAAACTTGATTGTTTTATCGCGGAGAAAATTATTAAGAACACCGGTAAAAGTGAATCTATAAGATCATTTTTGCAAGCGAAAGAGGCGATTGAATTTATCGCATCCGCTCCTCCCCCTGAGGACAATTCACACACAATTATACTGGTAGACATCCAGATGCCGATAATGAATGGATTTGAATTTGTTGAAGCTTTTGAAAGCCTCCCGCAAAAAATTACAGCCAACTATACGATCTATGTTATTTCGTCGTCAATAAATGAAAATGATATTTACAAATTGAAGAATTACCCTTCAGTGCGGCAGTTTTTAAATAAGCCGCTTACAAGCAACAACCTTGCTCTTTTAATAGGGTAGTTTTTCGCAGTCGGCAGTTTACAGTATTCTTCAAATTGTCAATTGCCAATTGTATAAAATTGCCAACTGTAAACTGGATTCTGTATGTCAACTGTGAACCGCCAACTGCCAACTGTCAATTTAATAGAATGCCCCCGCGATGCCATGCAGGGTTGGAAAGATTTTATCCCCACGGCCGAAAAAATAAACTATCTGAATGCTTTACTGAAGGTCGGGTTCGACGTCCTTGACTTCGGGTCGTTTGTTTCTGCAAAAGCTATCCCGCAACTTGCAGACACTAAAGATGTGATACCTGGGTTAGATATGAGCGCTACCACCACGAAGCTTTTGGCAATCATTGCTAATACGCGGGGCGCAGAAGAGGCAGTAGAATATGACGAAATCACTTATTTAGGTTTCCCGTTCTCTATTTCCCAGACATTTCAACTGCGCAATACAAATAAGACGATAGCGCAATCACTGTTGCAGGTGGAAGAAATACAAAAGTTGTGTTTACGGAGGAATAAAGAGCTCGTCATATACATATCCATGGGATTCGGAAATCCTTATGGAGACATTTATAATCCGGAAGTTGCTATTAACTGGGTGAAAAAACTTTCATTGCTTGGTATTAAGACGATTGCAATGGCAGATACTGTTGGTGTGGCGCAGCCGGATACTATATCGCTAATATTTAACCACCTTATTCCGGAATTCACGGATGTAAGTATCGGCGCCCACTTTCATTCCACGTCAGATAAGTGGGAGGAGAAAATACAGGCAGCATATAATGCCGGCTGTACGAGGTATGACAGCGCAATGAAAGGTATAGGCGGCTGCCCGATGGCTGAAGATGAGTTGGTAGGCAATATAGCTACTGAAAATCTTGTGGGATGGTGTGAGCAGAATAATATTCCGCTAAGGCTGAACAAGGAAGCTTTTGCTGTGGCATTGGAAATGGCACGGAGGATATTTTAAACCTCAAACACCCCAAACCCCTGATGGGGCTCATCCCTGTTACCTCCATTGCTATTTTTCCAATTATCTGCATTTTTTACTTGTTTGATTGTTCGGGTTTGGCGTTAGTTGTTTTTAATATTACTTTTACATTTCAAAAAAATTCCCATATAAAAAATACCTTCTAAGAACTATTACAGATTTGAGGGTAAGCCCCTTCAGGGGTTTGGGGTGTTTAGGGTATGTCAGTAGAAATAAAGCGTGTTACCACGCATACGTTACAGTGGATGAAGGAGCATGGAGAAAAGATCAGTATGCTTACAGCATATGACTTTTCTATGGCGCGCATTTTCGATGATGCCGGTATAGACGTAATATTGGTAGGTGATTCTGCCTCAAATGTGATGGCGGGCCATGAAACCACACTTCCGATCACGCTCGACCAGATGATCTATCACGCGCAAAGCGTGATACGGGCCTGCCAGCGTTGCCTTGTAATAGTGGATCTTCCATTCGGCTCTTACCAGGGCAACAGTAAGGAGGCGCTCAATTCCTCAATCCGTATCATGAAGGAAGCCGGTGCGCATGGCATTAAGTTGGAGGGTGGGGAAGAGGTTAGCGAATCTATCAAGCGCATCACAGGGGCAGGAGTGCCTGTAGTGGGGCATCTTGGGTTAACGCCGCAATCTATATACAAATTTGGCACTTATGCGGTGCGTGCGAGAGAAGAGGAAGAGGCAGAAATATTAATGCACAATGCTAATATTTTGCAACAGGCGGGTTGTTTTTCGCTGGTACTTGAAAAAATTCCTGCGAAGCTTGGCGCAGATGTTGCAAATCAGTTGAAGATACCCGTTATAGGCATAGGAGCGGGGGGGCATGTAGATGGGCAGGTATTGGTGATGCATGATATGCTGGGTATAACCAAGAATTTTTCCCCACGATTTTTGCGACGGTATATGAATTTGTATGAAGACATTGCAGGCGCCACGAAAAGATATATAAAGGACATAAAGGATAAGGATTTCCCCAATGAGCGGGAGCAATACTAAGATAAATGGTAAACAGGGATGTATGGGGAAAGCTGCATGATGAATGCCGTGAAAAAGGTATTACCCTTGTTGCAGTCTCCAAAACCAAACCGGTTTCTGATATACTGGAATTATACCATGCCGGGCAGCGGGATTTTGGGGAAAATTACGTGCAGGAGCTGGTGGAGAAACAGCCGCAATTGCCGCGGGATATACATTGGCATTATATCGGCCACCTACAGGGGAATAAGGTAAAATACATTGCTCCATTCGCTCACCTCATTCATGCTGTTGACAGTTTTAAGTTATTAACGGAGATCAATAAGCAGGCACAAAAAAATAACCGTACCATAGATGTTTTGCTGCAACTGCATATTGCGGACGAAGAAACAAAGTTCGGCCTTGATGAAAAGGAGATCATACAGTTGCTTGATTACTTTGAAGCGCAAAAAGAAGAGTTGAAACATGTGCGTATATGCGGGTTGATGGGTATGGCAACCAATACTGAAAATGAGAAACAAGTGCGCGCGGAGTTTTCCCGGTTGCACAATTTCTTTAAGTTCTTGTCCGATACAACCTTCTTTCACCAGTCTTACTTCTTTGTCTGCTCCATGGGGATGAGCGCTGATTATAAGATTGCTATAGAAGAAGGCAGTAATATGGTGCGCATTGGCAGCATGTTGTTTGGCAGCAGGTAGGCAGGTTTTCCCTATTTTCGCAATATGTCAGAATTTCTCAAAGACCGCTGGTTTTTGTTACTTGTCCTGGTAGTGTTTATTGTCTGTAAAATACCACACCTGTATTATCCATATTATTGGGATGAAAGCTGGCCGTATGCGGTTGCAATAAAAGATATGTATAAGCACGGCATCAGCCTGATGCCTTCCGCCCTTGATCCTGAATTATCCCGGGGCCATCCATTATTTTTCCATTTTATTGCTGCCGGATGGATGAATATTTTTGGTACATCTCACCTGGCAATGCATTCGTTTGCACTGACAATATCAGTGCTTTTTCTGATCTCAATTTATGAGGCAGGGCTTAGGTTATTTAACCAAGAAACAGCAATTTTATGCCTGGCGCTTGTAGCTACGCAAGTTATTTTTTTTGTCCAGTCTTCATTTGTTTTATTTGAGGTGCTTGTCGCTTTTCTTTGTTTTCTGAGCTTGTTCCTTTATGTAAAAGAAAAGTATTTTTTGACGGCGTTATGTCTCACAATGCTTTTCTACACAAAGGAAAGCGGACTGGTTTTAGGCGTTGTGATAGGAATTGATGCGTTTGCTGGTTTGTTTAATAAAAACAATAGCTTGAATACTCGCCTTTTTAGACTGTTTTCGGTTTGTATCCCATGTGTCCTTATCATGATCTTTTTTCTTTTGCAAAAGCAAATAAGAGGTTGGTATGTATTTCCTTTACATGCCGGAATTGCGGATTTTAGCTGGACGACATTCTGGTATAAGTTCCGCATGGCTTGTGTGCGTGATGCGTTTTATCAAAACTTCAAATTTTACTATTTCCTGGTATTGATAGTTCTGTCATTAGTTGCAGCGATAAAAAATAAAAGTATAAAGTACCTGGCCATTTTTTTACCGGGAATAATAATCTATTATTTTGTTGATGATATGCGTGCCGGGAGAATATTACCATCGGTTCCTTTTTTTATACTCTTTGTGTTGTCTGTGTTTTACTTTGTCTACATTTTTAGCAGTTCAAAATTTTATTCAATAAACTACCAGCGAAGATTTATTGTATTGACGGCAGTTTTTGTTCTATGTTTTTTGTGCTTTTCCACTATTAATTTTTATACGTACAGGTATTTGCTGGCAGCTCTGATTCCTTTATTGTTTCTTACAGGGGTGTTTTGTGCAATGCTTATAGAACATTCCTTTAAAGGGCTTTACTATCCTGTTTTGGCAATTATTTTAGGCATCGGTTTTTTTTCGTTTAAGTATAATGATGGCTATGGTGACGCGGACCTCGGCGCATTTGACGCCATGAATGTACAGCAAAGTGTGGTCAATTATTTTGAACAGAATAATGATTATGATAAAGAAATCGGTTGCGGATCATTTTTAGAACAAGAGCATTTAAAAGACCCTGCTACCGGTTTTCTACATTCGACTAAAGTTTTTAGAAATGTAAATTGGGAAATAAATGAAAAAACAAGCTACGCCGTATTTGATAATATTGAACCGGACGCGCGCTATAATGACATAAAAACGAGCCCTGGTTTTCGTTTGGTTTATAGAAACGGAAAAGGCAAAGTATGGGCCGAGATATATGCCAGAAGATGAGTTTATGGCTTTACTCCCCGTATGAACTTTGTAGAGATACGAGGGCTGTTGTATTTTATTATTATCATCACGATTATTGTCAGTATCATAGCTATTTTTTTAGTGTTAGGATATTATTATTTAGCAGTCGATTTAAGCATTCAAAATATTCTTTCGGAAAATGGAGTTTAGAATCTAATATTTTCCGCTTTTTGTATAATGCCCCAAGCGTCATCTTAAAGGCCTTCTTGCTCATACCAAAGTAAGCATGGATAACCTCAGGATCACTCTTATCATTATATGGCAGATAACCATTATTTTCTTTTAAAAACAATAATATACGGCTCTCTTCATCCGGTATTTTGGAATACCCGATCGCACCCGGAGATACATCAATTTTGTTATCCGGCCTGATGTGTTTTACGAAGCCCTTTAATTTTTCTCCGATTTCCAGGTCTTTGAATACTTCATTAAAATGTAACACTCCAAGATGTTTGCTGTTAATAATAACCTTGTATCCAATATCTGTTTTCTGATACACAAGCACATCAACCGCCTCCCGCTCTGCTACACTCAGTTCATAATTACTAAGGTATTTGTCTATCTTTTCAGTAGCGGTCACCCTCCCGGTCTTTTCATCTATAAACAAACGCACTAACCGCTTGTCTCCTTTTTTCATTCTTTTTTCCTGGTGGGATATGGGCACGAAAACATCTTTCATTATACCCCACTTCATAAACGCGCCATGCGGATTGGTGTCCGCGACTTCCATCATAGCTATATCGCCAACTTTGGCAACAGGGTTTGCTGTTGTAGCAATCAGCCGCCCATCATTATCGTGGTATATAAAAACAGTTATTTCATCATCCAGTTTCAGGCCTGCCGGCACATATCGTTTGGGCAGGAGAATCTCATCGGTTCCACCATCAAGGTACATACCGAAGTCAACCTCCTTTATCACCCTGAGCGTATTATATTGGCCAACATTTACCATTCTTGCAAGATACGCTATTAGGTAATTGGTTGATAATTCCACCCAAAGGAATTAATACACCAGGGATTGATCCATTCATTCTAATATTTGGCAATATTCTCAAAGCTAAACAGATCGCTCCCTTTCAGGCCGGGATCTTCCATTTTTTGGAATGCACCTCCACCATTCGGAATAATTAGAGTCGTGCCAATTCATCAACTAATTGATTATCAATTATTTATAATTATGGCACAGGAATGGATATATACTAACCAAACACACAAACATTCTTAACTCCCGATAGCTATCGGGACAAAAACAAACAAAATGAAAAACATTTCAAAAGTAATCATCGCAGCAGCAGTTGTAGTTTTCGGTTCTACTTCCAACACTTTCGCACAGGCTTCAGCAACAGCTTCCTGCGCAGCAACCATCATCACTCCAATATCTATCTCCAAGACCGTAGATATGAACTTCGGTAACATAGCAGTAGCAGCTGCCACGAGCGGTACCGTTGTACTCTCTACTGCAAGCGCCCGTACTACAGGCGGTGCAGGTGGTGTAACGCTTCCTTCTACTACCGGTACTGTTGCAGCAGCTCAGTTCTCAATAGCAGGCCAGGCAAGCTATACTTACGCAATCACTTTGCCAACCAGCGCTACACTTTCTGACGGTAGCAGCCATACCATGACTGTTAACTCATTCACCAGCAATCCTTCTGCAACCGGCACATTAAGCTCAGGCGGTACACAAACATTGTATGTAGGTGCAACCATCAGCGTAGCAGCAGCACAGGCAGCAGGTTCTTATACTAACGCAACTGGTGTTCCGGTAACTGTTAAC
>Ga0207094_1028_pt1 | contig 11239 bp, 10 predicted proteins | sample Alteio_BWMinHeat_90_FD_153518 | JGI IMG/M metagenome (GOLD analysis project Ga0207094, IMG submission 153518) | Enriched cells from forest soil in Barre Woods Harvard Forest LTER site, Petersham, Massachusetts, United States -... | ecosystem: Environmental > Terrestrial > Soil > Temperate forest >... | reverse complement strand
ATGCACGCACCGATGAATTCACAATGCAAATTATCAGCGCGTGCACACGGTTAGAGTACTTATCGGTAGCCGACGTATCTATAAACCACCCTGAATTGACCCGTCGTAGAGCGGTTCGTGAAGCCCAAGAACCATACCGCGGAGCTCCCTAGTTCGAATCGCAATCGCCCATACGGCAGCGACATCTACTACCCGCACGAGAACTTCAACAGTCTGCATGACCCTTGCGTGACACCCGCCTAACTTTCTAGGCTGGGTGCCAAAGGAGTCACTCATGCTGAAATTTGTACTACTTGCCTGCCTCTTCGGCACACTTGTTCCTGCCGAAAATAAAGTCGTAAAGCCGGGCAAAACACTTAAAGCAAACAAGAAAAAGCCGTGGACGATCTTCATTTTCATGGCAGCGCGCAACGACCTGCATCCATTTTCGAAAATGAACCTCAAGCAAATGATGGAAGTGGGGTCCACCGACTTTCTAAATATTGTGGTACAACTCGATGAGCCGGGAAAAAAGGGTACGCAGCGGTTGTATATTGAGCGCAACAACCCCGTGGTGCTCTACCAAGATGCGCAAAAATTGAATAGCGGTGACCCGCAAAGTGTTATCGATTTTGTTGCGTGGGGTGCCCCGTTGTTTCCGGCCGATAACTATGCCTTGGTATTTTGGGACCATGCAACCGGTGGCTCGGTGGACCCGCATCTCCCGAGATTCTTTGACCCGTTAGAGATTTTTGTCCCGGGCTTTGTGCCGAGTATGTATGAAGTGGAGCGTAACCGGGGGCTCTCTATTCCTTTATTTACTCAAAGTGCTGAGCCAATTACCCACAAGGGCATCTGCTTTGATGATACCTATCGCAGCTACATTAATAATGAGGGGCTGCTACGGATCTTTGCCACTGTTGAAGAGCGCAACATTCTGGGCAAACCGTGGGCGCTTGTCGATTTTGACGCCTGCTTGTGTGGCGACACGGCGATGATCGATATCCTCTGCCACTATGCAAAATATATGGTGGCCTCAGAAGATGTGGTTCCGGGCACGGGAAACAACTATCGCTTATTATTTATGCCGTTCCTTGAGGGCAGCTTAGATCCTCAGGCTTTTGCTACCCACATTGTAAATAGCTACGGCTATGCCTACCACTTCTTAACTGATGAATACACCCATGCCGCTATCGATCTTTCACGAGCGGGCGCGGTGCTGGATAATCTCCACCAAATTTCTGGGCTTTTGCAGGAATGTTTGAATCTGCAGAAAGGAAAGTCGGTTAAAGATGCCTTTGGTATCTCATGCCATCGTAAAATGTGCACCTGCTTTGATGATCCTAATTATAAGGACTTGTCTCACTTGTATTGCAATATCCTCCAGAACCTGCGCCTCTTCCAATTTGAAGACGAGGCACGGGGCGAGCGACTCAAAGAAGAACTTACCAACAAGCTCAATGAGGGCATGCAGGTAATCACCAACGCCGTAGTCTGCAATGTGGTCGGTAAAGGCTTTAGCCAAGCGAAAGGCATTTCGATTTACTGCCCTGAGGCACGTATGCACAGCTCGTTTGCTAAAACTACCTTTGCGGCAGGCAACGAAAAGAAGGGGCGCGCCGGCAATGGCTGGTACACCTTCATGAAGAGTTATTTGCAGCCGTAAGCGCGAAGAACTAATCTTGCGAACGTGGTTGCTTGTAACGATTGACTTTACCCCGTTCATGGTGAGTGGCCACGCAGTGGCTGTATCGAACCACGAACGGATTAATTACGCTCCGCTCTATGAACGCAAAAACCTACAAACAGTCCCTCCTCGATGCGCTCTATGCGCCCTATCGCCACTGCACCATGTGTCCACTGGGCACTATGGGTCGTACCCAGGTGGTCTTTGGTGAGGGCAACCCGGACGCTGACATTCTTTTTATTGGCGAAGGCCCCGGAGCTTCCGAAGATGAGCAGGGGCGACCATTTGTGGGTCGCTCAGGCAAACTGCTCACCAAAACACTTGAGGGCCTTGGGGTAGCACGGGCCGAGGTCTTTATTACCAACATTGTAAAATGTCGCCCGCCCGAGAACCGGCAGCCGACCCATCAAGAAGCGCAAATCTGCACCAGTCTTTTTCTCTTTAACCAAACGAAAATCATTCGCCCCACTATCATCTGTACCTTGGGCGCAACCGCACTGCGCTCACTGCTCGGCGATGATATTAAGATCTCCAAAACCCGGGGCACCACCCTCTCGTGGGATGGATATCCGTTAGTACCTACCTACCACCCGGCCTACATTCTGCGAAACGCCACGGAATTACCAACGTTTGTACAGGATCTTGCTCTCGTGATTGAGCTGTCAAAATAAGACCCATGAAATTCATATCTGATATAAAAATTTAGGCCCTACTATTCTGACTGCAACCACAAAATGAAATTGTGCCGATTTTAGCGCCATAAAAGGCATTGTGGACAAATTGTGGATAACTCACCAAAAATTGTGGATAACTTTATTTTTTTTGTGGATAACTCACCAAAAATTGTGGATAGATTGTGGATAACTTTTTCTACATAACGAAGTTGTCCACAACTTATCCACATAAAAATGGCACTTATCCACAGGTTATCCACATACGCTCGACCCCCAAAAAACAGGCTATTAAAGCTTGCTTTTTCATTTTTGAGGCCGAGTTATCCACAATTTTGGGGGGTGCTTATTATTATTATATTAATATCTTATATATATAACTTATTACTCACCCCCCCCTCAGACCCTAGATGACATATCCTTGTCCAACCACCCTCCATCCTCAACGGGTAAAAATAACCAATCGCCCTGGCATCTAATCCAGATTCTGCTATGATACCCTGCATCGAGGGGTGACCAGCGTCGCCCCTTTTGCGTTACGTAGACGAATAGCTCTTGGCATCAGTGCCGCTAGTGTGAGTAAGGGACCCGTGAAGTTAGCAGACGTTATAGAAGAGTTGGTAGAAGAGCGTGGCCTCGATCGGTCCGTTCTGAGCTCTATTATTTGTGAAGGCATTTTGGCCGCCTATAAGAAAAAGTATCCTGAGTTACCTCTTGCAGTAACCTATGACCGCAAGAGCGATGAGATGCAGGTGGTCATTGAAAAGAAAGTCGTTGCCAAGGTAGCCGACGAAGAGCTCGAAATTACCCTGCGCCGTGCACAGTCGATTAAAAAGTCTTACGATCTTGATGATATGATCCAAGTTCCTTTTGAGGGAACTATCGGGCGCATTGAAATTATGCGTGCCAAGCAGGTCATTGCTTCAAAGATTAGAGAAATTGAAGCGAGCGCCATTTACAACGAGTTTAAGGACAAGGCGGGGGAAGTCATTGTGGGCACCGTACACAAGTGCGAACGCAATGGTGTTGCCATTAAAATCGGTGATACCGATGCCTTTTTGCCTAACTCCTACATGATCCCGGGCGACAAGTGTGTGGTTGGTATGCCGATCCGTGCATTGCTCAAAGAAGTATTGCCGGAGCCGCGCTATGAAAATCAGCTTATTCTCGATCGCACCTCATCAGATTTTTTAAAGAAGCTTTTTGAGCTTGAAATACCTGAAATGTTTGAAAAGCTGATCGAGGTTAAAAAAATTGTGAGAACCCCCGGCTATAAATCGAAAGTCGTGGTAATATCGCATGACAAGAATATTGACCCGGTAGGTACCTGTGTGGGAGTGGGCGGTGTTCGCATTAAGCCTATTCTCAAAGAGCTCAATAATGAGAAAATTGATGTCATTACGCAGCGTGATTCTCTGGAAGAGTTTATTCGTGACGCGCTCAAACCGGCCGTTATTGATCGTGTTGAGCTGACTGATGCAACCAATGCGACCGTATGGCTTCCGGAAGATCAACGTTCGTTGGCAATCGGCAAGCTGGGGCAAAATATTCAGCTGGCGAGCCAGTTGACGGGAGTTAACCTCCACCTTGCGCAAACAGCGGTGACCGCTGCTGCCGAGGAAGAGGACGATGAGCTTGAAGAAGGCGCGGAAAGCTCCTTCGATAATGAGACGTCTCCAGAAGAAGATTACGAGGAGCAGGACTAGTAAGGGCGAAGTTATTTCGCGAAGGTGGGATGCGCAATGCGTGTGTATGAATTTGCAAAACAGAGTGGATTGCCGAACAAGCAAGTCCTCGACCTTTTAAAAAAGGGAGGATTTTCGGTAGCCAGTCATATGTCGGTGTTGACCGAAAAAGCTCTTGCGTACCTTGAAAAACACGCTGCCGCTCCCGAGCCCGCAAAGAAAAAAGTAGTAGCTAAAGCAGTTGCTCCAGCAGCTAAAAAAACTGTCACACCCAAACAAACCCCGCACACGGTGGCACCAAAGTCGCCTGCGCCAATACCCGCGAAGGCCCCTGAGAAAATGCCAGAAAAATTAACTGTCCAGCAGCCCGTTGTTCCTACTCCAGCACCAAAGATTCCAAACGAGGCTGTCAAACCGCCCTCGGTATCCCATCCCCAGCCGAGAACTCCTACCCCTCCGCCTATCTCGCAACCAAAGCCTCAGACGACGCCTTCACGACCTTTTGCGCGTCCGCAGCAGCGACCAAATAGGTTTGCCCCGCAATCCTCACCTCCACCAATGCGTGCCCCACTTCCACCAGCTCCCCCAAAACCAACGTCTATCGAAGTGCATGCGATGACGGTCGACGAATTTGCACAGCGGCTCCATAAATCAGTGAGCGAAGTTATTATTGCGCTCTTGAAAAAGGGCGTGCGTGCAACAAAAAATCAGCTTTTGGAAGAACGCACGATTGCTGATATTGCACGAGGTTTTGAGATTGAGCCGGTATTCCCCGTTAAAAAAGAGACTCCGTTGACGGTGGAAAAGCGGGCAGCTGTTGCATCTACTGATACCACGACACAGCGTTTGCCGGTCATTGTGGTGATGGGCCATGTTGATCATGGCAAAACAACCTTGCTCGATTACATTCGCAAAACGCGGGTTGCTGCTCGAGAAAAAGGGGGCATCACCCAACATTTAGGCGCCTATGAAGTTAAAACAGCTCATGGCGACATTGTATTCTTAGATACGCCGGGACATCAGGCATTTCCCCACATGCGTATTCGGGGCACCAAGGCGGCAGATATTGCAGTGTTGGTAGTAGCCGCCGATGATAGTGTGATGCCGCAGACTGTAGAAGCGATAAAAATTGCACAAAGTGCTGAGCTGCCGATTGTGGTAGCGGTGAATAAAATTGATAAAGCGGCCCCTGAGCGGGTCGACGTGGTTAAGCGTGAATGTGCACAATATAACCTCTTGCCTGAAGAGTGGGGCGGATCGACCATCTTTGTGCCGCTCTCGGCAAAAACAGGTGCGGGCGTCGATTCCCTACTTGAGATTTTGGCACTCCAATCCCAGATGATGGAATTAAAAGCCGATCCTCGTGCCGCGGCAAAAGGATTTATTCTTGAGTCAAAGGTGGAAAAGGGACGTGGCCCGGTGGGTACGGTTATTTGCCAAGAGGGCACCGTGAAACAGGGTGATTATTTTGTTGCGGGCAACGTTACCGGAAAAATTACCGCGATGGTTAATTCGTTTGGTGAACGTGTGGAGAGTGTGCTGCCATCACATCCGGTGCAGATTTCAGGATTTGATGATTTAGCGGGCATCGGAGAACCATTCGAAGTGGTGAGCGAAGAGGTGTACCGCAAGGCGCGTTCTCAATCTCACCTGCGCGTTGCTCCTAAGGCTAAACAAGTCGCCAAGGAAAATGCCATTAATATCATCCTCAAAACTGAGGGTGCTGCGTCGCTTGAAGCCGTGTTGAGTGGCTTGAAGGGTATTCCGGAAAAAGGGGACAAGGAAATTTATGTAGTGCATACCGGCGTGGGTGGTATTACGGAGGGCGACATTATGCTCGCCGACTCTACCGGATCGCAGGTGATTGGTTTACATGTAAAACCCGAAGCAAATGCGGCACTGTTGGCCCAGCGTTCAGAGGTTACTATTAAAACCTTTGATATCATTTACCAGCTCTTTGATGCGCTGAAAAATGAAGTGCGTGGCATTAAAGAAGTGGTGAAGATAAAACAGAAAATTGGTGAAGCCGAAGTGCGCAAAGTCTTTGCGATTAAAGGAGTCGGTGTTATTGCCGGCTGCTACGTCAAAGAGGGGCGTATCACCAATCACAGCACGGTCGTTATTTGGCGGGGCAAAGAAAAGCTTGGCGAAGGCAAGATCGACTCACTACAGCGCGATCGCAAATCGGTCAAAGAAGTGCACCAGAATTTTGAGTGTGCCTTCATGGTTGCGGGGTTTGATAACTGGGAAGTTGATGACCGCGCCGAGATATTCCTAGAGGTTCCTAAACCAAACTAGATCTTGAGGCGAAAAAGGATGAGTCTCTTTTTGGTTGTTAAGCTCTTTTTTGCCTTCATTGTTGCTTTTCTTACTACCTTTGCACTTGTTCCCTTGCTCATTGCACTCGCCTACCGACTCGGGGTGATGGATGTTCCCGATGGCGCGGTGAAAAATCATGCAACAGCTACTCCCTATTTCGGAGGGCTTGCGGTGTACACCGGCTTTTTGGCAGGCATTGCACTCGTGTTGCCGATCGAAAACCGCATTATGTTTCTGCTCATCGGAACCACGCTGCTGCTACTTATTGGTCTCATTGATGACCTGGTAGTGCTCGAGCCCTATCAAAAGTTTACCGGGCAACTCTTGGCTTGTTTGAGCTTTCTCAAAGCAGGGCTCTTTTTAAAAGAACAATTTTTCAGAGATTATCTTTGGATAGCAGTACCCGTGAGTATGCTCTGGTTTTTAACAATCATTAACGGATTTAATCTTATTGATGTAATGGATGGTTTGGCGACCACCGTGGCACTGGGGGCTACCGTCGCCTATCTTGTTATCGCCCTGCTCTTTGGGCAATACACCGCCGCGAGCTTACTTGTTGCCTTTGCCGGAGCACTACTGGCATTTTTATGGTACAACAAGCCCCGTGCAAAGATGTATCTGGGAGATACCGGATCGCTGTTTATTGGTGGTTTTCTCGCCTGTATACCCTTTCTGTTTCCCTGGAGTGCTCTGCATACCTACGGATTTTTAATGCCGGCTCTTATTCTAAGTATCCCGCTCTTTGAAGTGACTTCGTTGGTAGTCTTGCGTACCGCCAAGGGAATTCGCTTTTACCGCCCAAGCCCCGACCACTTTTGCCATTATTTACAACGTTGGGGGTGGAGTGTTCCTGAAATTCTTGTGTTGGTGGCCGGTGTGAGTCTCTGTATCTTGGTCAGCGCCCTCCTTTTCCTCAGCCACACCCTCACAATGACCGCTCTTTTGGTCGTTGCTTTGATTTTATTTGCAACATGGCTGCGACTTACGTTTAAAAATTAAAGTTTTTCCGCTCGGGCCGTTTGTTGCATTTTGCTCAGATGCACATTGAATGAGATGAAAATGAAGCTCTGTAGGCACAATTTTTGATGCAGTGATTTGTTGCGTATTTACTTTCGTTGTTTTTAAAAATAAATATTTTCATACTCTCCCTACCATTCTGGATGATGGCTTGGGAAACCCAAACGCCCCACCGATGGTATGGTTACACACTGTTCATAGAAAGGGCCGGTTCTTACCGGCCTTTTCTTATTCCAAGGAGTTCATGGTTCGATACAACCGCTTTGCGGTCACTCACCACGAACGGATTTTATAAATTTACACATGTTTAGTGTTTGGTGTTGAGGAAAGCTCTATTATGCCTTCTTCAAGGCAGCGAGTAGTCCTTCCCCCCGTTCGTGGTGAGTGTTTTTGCGAAGCAAAAATGTATCGAACCATGGACGGTTATTTCTGCACCAGGCTCCGCAGCGCTTCCAAATTCCGTGCATAGTCCTGCATGATCTCTGTTGTTTCAGGAGTCTCTATTATTTTAGGTATCGCGGTAAAGCGAGGGTCGTTGAGGAGCAGGCGAAATGCTTCGAGGCCCAGCTGCCCCTTACCAATATCTTCATGGCGGTCAACGCGGCTGCCGAGCTCCTTTTTTCGAGTCATTGAGATGGAAAGCACCGATGGTATTAATACCTACTACCTCATCAAATTGTCGCCAGGTTTCCTGGTAGCGCTCGGGTGTGCGCAGGTCGTAGCCGGCTGCAAAGATATGGCAGGTATCGATGCACACCCCAAGTCGGTCCCGCCGGCTGGTATTCGAAAGAACCTGGGCAAGATGCTCAAAGCGGTAACACACCGAAGATCCCTGGCCAGCCATGATCTCGAGGAGGATTTTTGTGGAGCCCCGGAGCGGTGTTGAGGACCAGCTCAAGCGACTCACTAATGCGCGCTAAACACTCTTTTTCAGTCGATTCGGTGGCCGATCCAGGGTGCAGTACCAAGGAAGGTATGCCGAGCAGGTCGCAGCGAGTCAGTTCGTCAATGAGAGCGGCGCGTGATTTGGCCAAGAGATCGGGTTTTGCTGAGCCGATGTTAATAAGATACGTGGCATGCGCCGTAAGATGCTGGGGCTTGATGGGTGATTGGGTCAGGGTGCTCCTGAACAGCGATGCTTCTTGCGCGGTAATCGCCTTGCCATGCCACTGGCGATTGCTCTTGGTGAAGATTTGAAAGGCGGTACAACCCAGAGACTCGGCACGGGTAATTGCCTGCTCATAACCGCCGGCAGTTGAAACATGTGCGCCCAGTGGGGATAACATTGACAATTTGCGCCCTCTAGCTATCTTTTCGGCCATTGCAGATCTTCTTATTTTCAGATGCAGGTTAGTCTTATGGCAGATATCCGTTCGGTCAAGCGTTTTATTGGTGTATTCCTTGTTGGTTTAGTGGGGTCCCCGCTGATGTGTGCAACGGCGGATGCAGGGCGTGCAGCCCTGGTTACCGCGACGCAGGCAGCCGAAGAGGATCAAGATTTCCTCTTTCTTGCCGAAGAAGAGCCGGCAGATAAAACGGCTGAAGAAGTACCTGATACGCAGGACGAAGAAGTAATCGAAAAGCCGGTCAAGAAAAAGAAGAAAGATAAGACTCCACCGCTGCAAGCACCGCCTGATCAAAATCCTGCATACACCCAGCATAAAAAGCAGGAAGACGTGATTTCAGAAACCCTTCCACTGCCGGCGGTATTCTGTATTAAAAAACAGATGGGCTGTTTTTACATCTCGGGTAAATACCTCGCAGAAGGCTTTGGCGGGCAAAATCTCCAGTACCTTAATAGTTGCTTTACCGAAGATAAAACGGTCCGCTGGAAGCATACTTTTGACCTTTCAACCGATGCCCAGTGTCACAGCGAACGTTATGGCGAAAACATCGCCAACCTCAAGTTAGTGATCCGTAACGCAGGTGCCTGGGGCGTGCCCGGCGGCGTTGCTTCAACAATGGAGAGTACGGTGAGCGCCGCGGGTGTTACCTTTGGTTCTCATAATCACAGCCTCAACCTCCACGTGCTCTGGGTACGCGAGGCCTGGATTCAGGCACAATTAAACGCCATGTTTACCATGCCGGAAACGAGTCCGAAACATTTCTTCCGTGCTGGCTTTTTCCCTTTTTCACTCGGTAAAGGCATTTCCTTGGGTGCTGCCTATGCGACAGGTCATGCACTCGTTGCTTTCTATTCTGATTACTCTATTAACCAATATGCACCGGGGATGTTATTCACCGGTGAGTTTGTGAAAGATCGTGTTTCGTATGATATCTACGGTGCCATTTTGCAAAACTTTGCCGGCAGTATCCGCAGCAACTTGGAACCTATTTACGCCATGGAATACGGGCATCAAGCAAACCCTGCACGTGGCCCTGGCCATGTGAATTGGTTGGTGGCAGCCCGCTTCCAGCTGGTCCCTCTCAAGGATCCAAAATGGGGTACGCTCGAATTTGAGCCCTATGCATTTTACAACCAAGTGCCTGAACAAAAGATTGATTTCCCCGCTGATGCCTCTGCAAAATTGGGTACCGCGGGTTTTGAAATCGATTACGAAGTGGGCGGTTTGGAGCTGAGCGCTGAATTTGCGCACAACTTTGGTCGTCAGCGCGTACACGGTTGGGACAGCAACACGAGCATGTTTATGAACGTGACCGGCACCGTCGTGGTTGCCAACAGCCAAGTAACTGATCTGACCAGCGGTCAAAATGCGCTCGTTACCCCTGCTAACCAAGCCATCATCGCCACCGTTCCGCAGAGCGAAGCGCAAAATGGGCAGACGATACCAAACACCAGCCTGCAAAATTCAGCCACACGCTTTAGCGACCCGTACACCACCTTCTTTAGAGGTTGGATGACGGTTGCGGATGCGATCTACTGGTTCTTGGACAAGCAAGTGGGTGTAGCGCTCGGTGGTGGTATTGCCTCCGGCGATGATAACCCGAATCAAAATGCGACCGATCCGAAAACCCCGATTCCTGACCACGATTATGAGGGCTTTATCGGCTTACAAGAATTTTATAACGGGGAAAAGGTGGAAAGTGCCTACTTCCTGGGTATGCGTACCGTGGTGCGCCCGCTTTCATTACCGGTTGCCGGCATTGCAAAATCGGTAGCAGGCCCGGCGAGTACCGTGAGTGAATTTACTAATGTGGCCTATGTGGGTACTGCCTTCCACGGTAAACCGCGCTGGAAGAATAAAATGTATGTGCGACCAAACTTGCTCTTCTTTTGGCAGCCGTCGCCGACCGATGCGTTTGATATATCTACCGGAAAAGTACTTAACTGCCATGCATCGCCCTTCTATGGTACCGAGCTGAACCTCTTCTTTGATATCTTCCCGATTGATTGCATGAAATTTAGCTTAATTACTGCACTCTTCTTCCCGGGCGGACATTTCCGTGATGTAAAAGGAATACCTACTTCTTCAGATCAATTTAAACTCCTCAAGAGCGGCACCTCAGTTGCAAATCGTACCGTCGGCGATAGCACGGCCTACTTCTTAAACGCTCGTTTGGAATACAGATTCTAGGAAAATATGGCGATTCAACGTACCACTGGCTGTGGCCAAGTTACCGGTCAATTTCTCAATCAAACGATTGCGCTCTGCGGCTGGGTGCACAAGCGGCGCGATCATGGCGGCCTGATCTTCATCGATCTGCGTGATCGCACGGGCCTCATGCAGCTGGTATTTAACCCGGCAATTGCCAAGGAAGTTCACGCGGCCGCCCACAACTTACGCAGCGAATTTGTGATCTCGGTTACCGGCAAAGTGGTCGATCGTCCCCAAGAAACAATTAACGACAAATTACCTACCGGTAAGTGGGAGTTCATGGTAGAGAGCCTCACCGTGCTCAACACTTCAAAACCACTTCCC